>Ga0180007_10001867_pt1 | contig 26507 bp, 27 predicted proteins | sample MM_PC_MetaG_FD_121122 | JGI IMG/M metagenome (GOLD analysis project Ga0180007, IMG submission 121122) | Groundwater microbial communities from the Aspo Hard Rock Laboratory (HRL) deep subsurface site, Sweden - MM_PC_MetaG | ecosystem: Environmental > Aquatic > Deep subsurface > Groundwater... | reverse complement strand
CGATATTTATACTTGCACAAGGGAGCATAACCCATAAACTTAGTGAGACGCGGAATCACTGCTTCCTCATCTTGCCCGCTTAACGAAATAATCATAAAATCTCGAAAACCATCCTCATCACTTTTGGGAGTGATTGTCATATAAAAAAGCTTATTGTCAATTTTACCCAACCAGCCATCACCGTATTCCGGTTTGGGGAGATCTACAACTGCATTGAGTCCAACGCCAGTCAAACCATTTTGTAATTCAACCCAGTAAACCATTTCACTCATTTATTTTTCACCTCCTTTTACCTGAAAAAGATTTTTACTTTTTTAATTCTTCCGAAAATTAACTTGATGGCAATTTTGATTTTTCTTATAAAACCGATGTTCTCAAAAGCCTCGCCTTCTTCGCGGTATCTATAACTTGGCGCCATCGCCATCTCCTGTCTTTTTTTAAGTTTTCCTTCCAAATCGCTAATCTGTCTTTTTAGTCTCTCAATAGTCGTCTGCTGGCTACCGGCTTTAACCTACGAAAGCTCTTTAGCCAAGTGTCTTACCCTAGAAGTATCGAAGCTGGCAATGGCCTTGACAAACTCCGCCAAAAGCGGAAACTCATTTTCAATCATACCCAGATGCTCTCTAATTTTCTGATTTCTTGCCTCTGGTGTTATCTGACTATCTTTCATACCATCCTCCTTTGGATGTCTTTATACGTTCCTATTTTTAAAAGACCGATTGATTTACCAAATTAACATAAGTCCAAAAAATTGTCAATAGTCATAAAAAAACCAACCTCACTTACGAAAAGGCTGGTTTTAATTAATCACTATTTCTTCAATTCTTCCAGCTTTTGCCTGACTATATCACTATCAGGATTTAAATTCTGAACTATTTCAAACTCGGCAATCGCCTTGTCTTTTTGGTCTAAATTTTCATATACAGTGCCAAGCTGCCAGTGCGCATTAGCATGGTTTGGCTGCAGACTAATGATGCTATCAAACTCGGATATAGCTTCCATAAACTGCCTGTTGTTTAAATGCATCGTACCTAAAGCATACAAAACACTTAGATTATCCGGATACTCTTTTTTTAGTGACTCCATCGTGGTAATTGCTTTTTCTTTCTCGCCTTTCAAATCAAAAGCCAAGGCCAAATAATAATCAGCGTCAACAAAATTAGCTTTCCATTCTTTGGCTTTCTTAAATGCATCAATAGCCTTATCAACCTCCTTCAGGGCGTTTTGTTTTTGCTCATCTGTAATATTCTGGCTAGCCAAAACAATCTGGCCTGCCAGTAAACGTGCCTGGCCAAGGCTGAAATAAACCATAGGATTCGACGGCTCTAACTCCATTGCTTTCTCATAGGACTGAATAGCTAGTGTTAAACCATCCGGCAGATTAGGATATAGATTCTCATAGATTTTAGCCTGGTTTTCATAAACAATCGGACTATTTTTATCCACCTCAACACCCTTTTGGGCTTGCTGCACACTCTCATCAGTCAGATTTTGAATTTTATTCAAATCAGGCGACTCGGCCAGGGCTTCCAGTTGCACCTCTGTGACCAAGCCCTGCGCTAATGTAAAGTAGTAAATATTTTTTTGCGGATAAAGTTCAATTGCTTTTTTCAGATAATTCTTGACCTTGCTAATATCGTCTGTCTTAGTAATGGCTTGATCAGCTTTTTGGTAGTAAAGGTCAGCCAGCCAAATCTTGGTCATGAAAAAAAGATAAATAGCGCCTCCCAAAACAAGTATAAAAAACAAAATTGTGGTGATAAAGGTTGAAGAAGTAGAATTCTTTAATGAAAAATTTGCTTTTTTGATCCAGCGGCGATTGCCAATTTTTAAACCTAGGGCCATCAAAAACCAAAACATAAAACTCATCGCAAAATTAAAGCTGATGAAAAAGCTGGCTAGGAAAATCATCACCCAAGCAGAAAAAAGCAGTGAGGTTAAAAACCACTCAAAATCTGGCTTCTTAGCTCGTAAAATAGCCGAAATGCTGTTAATTAAATACAAAATGCTAATGATAAAAAAGATAATAGTAGCCACCACACCAACAGTCGGAAAAAGCTGGCTCCATTCATCAGAGGCTTTTATAAACCGCCAGTTCCAAAAATCCGAATTGTTAAATGCCAGTGTCCTATATTTTTCAAAATTATAAGAATAATTTACGGGTCCGGCACCCCAAAAAGGCGATTTAGTTATACTCTTTTGTACAATTGTCCAGGAAGTCTTCTGATCTAAAACTGCATCGTTGGGTAATTCTAATCTGGTTAAGGAAGCTGTATTAATAAAAATAAATATAATGACGACTGTCAAGAAAACAGTGGGCAAGATCACCCAGGAACTCGGCAATTCACGTGATTTCAAAGTAATCAGAATGAGAAAAATAAAAATACCAACAGCCAAAATAATCCAGCCAACATTTTTATCAAGCACAAATAAAATCAGTAAATTTAAAAGAAAAAAAGCTAACAATCCCAGTCTCTGCCAGATATTTTTAACGAATATAAGCAAGCCAAATAGAAATAAGCCGCTAAAAGCAAGAAAAATACTGAAAATTTCTGTGGAATTAATTAAAGCGTTGAAAGTCTGTGTTTTAGTAAAATCTAGAGGCAGAATATAAATACCCTTCAGTTGCAAAAAATTGAAGATTAACAAAATAACCGAAGAAATAAGAAAGATAATCAGAAATTTAACTATTTCTCTTATCAAATTAGCATTATTAATTAATAAATAAAAAAATAAAATAAATAATATCAAACTAACCAAACAGCCACTGTAATTGCCGTCAATGCCCCAAAGACTGGCTGATGAGTTAACTGAAAGAATGGTGGAAATAATGTATATAATCAATAAAATTATGAAAAACAGATCAAAAAAAGTGCGAAAAAAGGAACCTTCCTTCTTAATAATTACCTTGGCCAGATAGGTGATACTGGCAATAATGACCAGGATGCCAAAAAGAAAATTCTTATTTAGTTCCAATGGACTAGCACTATAAGGCAGGAAAAAAATCGGCACCAAAAATACAATCAAATACAAACAAATCCTTATTATCCAATCAGCTAGACCAAGCTTTTCTTTCTTAAATATTAATTTCCTCCCAAGGCTAAATATGCTCAACATAATATTTTAACTTATAATTTTCTTAATAATCTCTTTTAATTCGTCGTCTGAATAAAATTCTATCATGATTTGACCGCGCTGTCCATGCTTATTAATGGATACTTTAGTCGCCAAAGTTTCTCTTAATTTCTGCTCTTGGACTTCCAGTTGAGGATCTTTAGTGATTCTTCTTAGGTGTCTTTTAACAACCACCTTTCTGGCGCTCTCCGTGTCTCTCACAGTTAAATTGTGTCGTAAGATTTCGCGAAAAAGTCTATCCATTTCTTGCTCTGTTTTCACGCCAAGCAAAACTTTGGCATGACCCTCCGTAATTCTCCCTTCTGTCAAAGCTTTCTGCATTTCTTCGGGTAAAGTTAAAAGTCTTAAGGAATTAGTGACGCCGGCGCGGCTCTGGCCGACTTTCTTAGCCACTTCTTCCTGTGTCAAATTGAACTCATCAATCAACCTTTTATAACCCCAGGCGCGCTCAATCGGATTCAGATTCTGGCGCTGGACATTTTCAACCAAAGCTAATTCAAGCTTCTCCTGTTCCGAAACGCTCCGCATAATTGCCGGCACTTTTCTCATGGATAAAAATTTAGCGGCGCGCAGCCGGCGCTCACCGACAACTAACTGATAGCCAGCCGGTGTTTTAGCCACCACCAAAGGCTGAATAATGCCGTGGACTTTGATGGAACTCATTAAATCCTCCAGATAAGCGCGGTCAAAATCCTTCCTGGGCTGATGTGGATTACTTTGGATGGCATTAACATCCAACATGATAATTTTTTCCGACGGACCCAAAATCTCCTTGGTTTCCACCAAGTCTTTGTCAATTTTACTGGGAATCAACGCGGCCAGTCCCCGGCCAAGTGAAGCGTGTTTGGTCATATAATCTTTAAGTTTTATTTTTTTTCTTCAATAAAATTATTCTTAATAAAATAGTGATGACTAACAAAATAGCAAACCAAAATAGGAAATTGGCAATAAAAACAAATGTGAAATCCCTTGACCCGGTTGTGCAACCCAGCGTGATGCCGCTAGTCTTCGCGGGTTCTGTTCTGACATATTCGCTTTGATAAGCCATCGGCCAGCCACCGTTTTTAAAAACACATGTTAAATTATTATCTATAAATGGGTATCTAGTTTCGTGTTTTATAAATGCTGAAGAATAACTTATGGCAGCAGATAAAACAATAAGCAAAATAATAATTTTCCAGCTTAATATTCTCTTTTTTTGTTTTGGGATTGGTAAATTTGGTGGTTGATCCATATAATTTTATAAACTAACTGGGTAGCCAAGGGCTTTCATGCCCTTGGCGCAGGTTAGGCGTAAAAGCCTAACCTACCCCTTAGTGTGTAAATGCAAAATCTCGCTGGCTAACCTTTCGTATGCCTTTCCACCTGGTGACTTATGGTCATAATGCAAAATACTTTTGCCGTAGCTGGGTGCTTCAGCTAACTTAACGTTTCTTGGAATAACAGTGCGGAATATTTTATTGGGAAAATATTGGTAAAGTTCAAGAAAAACCGCATTGGACAGCTTATTACGCTCGTCATACATAGTCATTAAAGCGCCTAAGATTTCTAACTCAGGCTTTAAGTTTTCCTTAACCAAATTAATAGTTTCCATGAGTTGGCCCAGGCCTTCCAAAGCATAATATTCAGTTTGCACCGGGATCAAAACCTCTTGCGAAGCCACTAAACCATTAACAGTCAGTAAGCAAAGCGAAGGCGGACAATCAATAACAATATAATCGTATTCATCTTTGACCTGTATAATAGCTTCGTGCAACTGGTGCTCTCGTTTCTCTAAATTAACTAGTTCTACCCTCGCGCCAGCCAGATTAATATTGGACGGCGCCACCCTTAAACCATCAACCTCTGTCGGTTGGATAACATCTTTAACCGGATGATCCAAAACTAATGGATGATAAATGCCTTTTTCAATCTCCTTGTGTTTAATCCCAAGGCCAGAGGAAGCATTGCCCTGTGGATCCATATCTACCAATAAAACAGACTTACCTAACCTAGCTAAATAAACCGCCAAGTTAATAGCTGTCGTGGTCTTACCGACGCCTCCCTTTTGGTTGACGATGGAGATAATGCGGGACATAAATAATACTTATAATTTCTTTATTACTCCTTTATTAGCCTCAACTTCTACTAAGTCGCCATTCTTAAAAACTTGAGTGGCAATTTTAGTGCCAATGACACAAGGTTTTTTTAGTTCTCGTGAAATAATGGCCGCATGGCTCAAGATGCCGCCACGATTAGTGACAATCGCTCCGGCTAAACGCATGAGTGGTAAATAGCGAACATCAGTATTATCACATATTAAAATTGAATGAGGAGCAAAATTAACCTTTTTAAGATGGCTGGGTGAAACAATAACTACCCTACCTCTGACTTTGCCAGAAGAAGCGCCTATGCCTCTAATAATATCATTCTTATTAAATTGCTGAAAGGATGTTAAAGGAGGAGGCGTTGGAATATATTTAGGTAAAAATCTGTTATAGTCAATATAATTAATTTGATTATTGGGCCAGGCTGTAATCTCAAAATACCCCGTTAAATAATTATGTGAAAATTTTGCCTGCAGTTGTTTTTTTAATATATTTTGCTTCTTTTTATCTGAAACTCTTATCAAATTAATTATCCTCTTTATTTGTTTTTTGGATTCAGAATCCTGTTTAGACCACTGCCATTTTTTAAAATCATAGCGGTATTGATATAAAGTATTTTTGATGTCGCCGTGAGTAAGCTGAGAATGCATCCCCTTAACTATTTCTCCAAAAATAGCCTCCTGATTTATGACAAAAATACTTGACCAGAGAAGTGTATCCGAATGAGGGCAAATATAGGCGTAATAATCGTCTGGATTAACTTTCTGCTTCAAATACCAAGTTTTGTAACATTGGCGAATAGACAAACCACGATTGCGCAATTTTGGTAAACCTTCCCTTTTTGGCACAAGACGAATAGCGCAAAGTTCATTTCCCCGTTTTTTTAATATTTTGTTAAAAATTGGTGTCTTATCAGTTAAATCTCTAGCTGATAACCTTTGCGGCCTTTCATAGGATAAACCGATAGTTTTGTATAAAATTTCCAAACGATCAGCTTTGTGATTATCTTCTTTTCTAAATGCTTCAGCTTCTTTTATTTCACCAATGGCCTTAAACCACTCTGTCACAGAAGGCTGATATTGTGTCATAACTGATTTGCTCATAACTTTTTTGATTAACAATACGGTGTTTAAATAAAAAATTACTTCTTCATTATATCAGAAAAATTTGACAAAAGCGAGTTTTTAAGCTAAAATTCTCACATAATGCTCTCTTGCCGGGATGGCGGAACCGGTAGACGCGCACGACTCAAAATCGTGTGGACGTAAGTCCATGAGAGTTCGACTCTCTCTCCCGGCACCAGATATAATTATCACTTTAATAAATACAGAATGCCCACGGCCTATACTTTAAAATTTACATTTTGGTTATTAGTTTTCGTCGCTGTCATGTTTGAGGTTGTCGCTGATATTTTGTTTAAAAAATGGTCAATTGAAAATAAAAACATTTTACTAGCCATTGGATTAGCCATCTACTTCGTCGGCACTATTTTTTGGGCAGTTTCTTTAAAATACGAACATCTATCAAAAGCTATTGCTGTTTTTACTATATTAAACCTCGTTATCTTAGTTCTAGCCGGCATTATTCTTTTTAAAGAAAACTTATCCCTCGCCAACAAAATTGGCATTATTTTAGGCATCCTTAGCATTATTCTGATAGAACTCTAATACTTGTCAAAAAACAGAAACTGACCTATAATACCAAAGACACCTTGAAATTAGCTTTCGCGAAACGCGAGGGTAATTATATCGCCGGGTGGAGCAGTAGTAGCTCGCGGGGCTCATAATCCCGAGGTCGTGGGTGCAATTCCCACCCCGGCAACCAACCTTCGCTCCACTCCGTGGAGCTACGGTTGGTAAAACACGGTAGTATCCAACGAAAAAACATCTTAGAAAAATTTTAGCGAAGGGTTGTCATTCGTAGCTTTAAGCGAAGGATGACATATTAATAAAAATGCACGTGGTCCATATAATTCAAAGCGAAGAGGAACCAAAACGATTATATAAAGGTTGTCCTACCAATCTAAAAAACAGGCTAGGTAAACATAACTCTGGTGTATCCAAATATACATCAATTTTTTAACAATGGCGTTTAATTTTTTATTGCGTCTTTTCAAACAAGAAAAAAGCGTTAGATTTTGAGAGATATCTAAAAACTGCTTCCGGAATCGCTTTTATGAGAAAGAGATTAATTGATATTTAATTACTTACTTCAAAAATTTATTTGCCTGGGTAGCTCAATTGGTTAGAGCGCGGGACTCATAAGCCCGAGGTTGAGAGTTCGATTCTCTCCCCAGGTACTAAAACGACTTAGATAAATCAAAGATTGTGGGTTCCTTGTCCGCCATAGCCCGAGCCAACGTGAGGGCGGAGGCGGAAATCCCCACCCCTGCTACCAATAAAGAATATGCTTATTTCCACCCATGCTTTAGCTGGCATTGTTATTAGCCAACATGCACCTAATGCATTTTGGGCTTTTTTAATTAGTCTTGTTTCTCACTATATCCTTGACATCATCCCGCATGGGGACAAAAGCATTACCAAATGGATACAAAGAGGTCCGGCCACTATTAGAATTTTTCTTTACTTGGTAGTTGATCTTTGTATTCTTTTTATTTTTATTGTTACTGTCTATCTTAGGGCACGGCTGCCAGATCCAAAAGTGATGATTGCTGGTATAATAGGCGCAACTCTACCCGATTTGTTATATTTTGGCCATGAATATTTCTACAAAAAATATTTTTATCATAGAAGAACTCTGCGCACTATTTTCCGCAAATATCTGCAAATTGAACATATCCTGCATCATCAATATAAAATACATGACTATATACATGAGCTTCTGCACATTAATATCTCACTGAAATACGGCGCCTTAATACAACTGGTTATAATTATTATACTTCTTTATATTTGTTTAAGAATAAGTTAAATACGGAGTCCTATGCCTTTACGGGCATAGTGACTGTTATATTACCCGCTGTATCTTAACGTAGGTGGGTCAGCCTTCTGAATTCATTGGCGACACTCGCCGTAGCCCCGCGGCCGCGAGGCGAAGGCGGATAAAATAAAAACAGCTGTCAATATAATGCAGCTATTTTTTATTTTCAGGCAGTTGCTTTTTTCCGACGAAAAATTAGAATAATTATACTAACAATAATTATTAATAAGCTTACCCACTGAATTAAACTTAGTGGCCCGGCACTTACCACCTCAATTCTTAGAAAATCAAGACAAAATCTTATTGCTGAATAACAAACGGCGTAAATTAGCAAAATTTCTCCTTGCCTAATAAACTTTGTCCTGCTTAATAGTATTAAAAAGATAAAAATTATTAAATCAAGAATTGATTCATAAAGAAAAAGCGGGTGATAGTATTCCTGATCTAAAAGTCCATAAGGTCTTTTCTCTAAATCAATCGGAATCCCCCAGGCTAGATTAGTCTGTTTGCCGAAAATTTCTTGGTTGAAATAATTACCCAAACGACCGATAAACTGGGCTAAGGGAATGCCTATTGCAACAATATCAGCTATCAGCCAAAAAGACAACTTCTTGATTTTTGTATATATAATTATCACGACAAGGCAGGCTAAAAATACACCATGAAGGCTCAGTCCGCCGAGCCAGATTTTATAAGTTTCTGACAAATGTTCCGTGTAATAACTCCACTCGCCAAAAACATGAGCCAACCGACCGCCGATTGTGCCAAAAACAATAAAATAAAAAAACAGGTTATAAAAATGATCTTTATCAACCTGTTTTTTATTAGCAAAATATAATACAATGATAAACCCAATAGTAATACCAATGACTAAAAATAAGCCGTACCAATGAACATCAAGCGAACCAACTGAAAAAGCTATCGCTTTTGGCTGAAAGCTGTGTAAAAAGTTCATTATTGAGTTAGATTATATTAAGGTGAAAGGTTATGCGAAAGTTCGGAAAATACGAATTTCGGGCAAAAAGTATTTAAATATTTATTACAACAAGCTGTCAATAACTGATTTAAAATTCTCGTATGGCTGTGCACCGGAAACTAAGATACCGTTAATAAACGAGGCTGGCGTACCGCCTACTCCATACTGAGAACCGCCGGCAAAATCATCCTTAACAGTTTGCTCGTATTTACCAGTATCCAAACAATCATTGAATTTACTTGTATTCAAGCCGAGTTCTTTTGCCCATTTTTTATAATTATCAACACTCAAATCAGATTGGTTTTCAAACAACTTATCATGCATTTCCCAGAATTTGTCCTGTTCGCTGGCGCATTCAGAAGCTTCTGCCGCCTTTTGAGCATTTTCATGGAAGCTTAATGGAAAATGCCTGAAGACCAATCTAACTTTATCTTTGTAATCAGTTAGGATCTGATCAAGTGTCGATGTTAAACTTGAACAATACGGGCATTGAAAATCTGAATATACAACAAGAGTTATCCCAGCACTCTTACTGCCCCTAACATGATCTGTGTCAGTAATCTTGATGTCAACTGGTTCAGGCGGTGCGGTGTTAGTATTAGTCGGTTGTGTTGGCGCTGTGTTTGTATTAGTGTCTGTGCCAGTGACTTTGCTATTATTTACTGCATTGGTGTTAGAACCATTGAAAGCTTGGTGAAGTAGCGTAAATGTTAAAATAAAAGCAAGTAAGCTGGTCACTGTTATCCCGGACAAAATGCCGAGGATAAAGCTTATCTTTGGCGAAGTGCGATATTGAGGGCCTTCGCTTAGCGGCTCTTTCATAATTCTTCTCCTTTTTATCTATTAATCTATGTTAATATTATCGACTAATAGAATTAATAATAATTAATGCTTACTGTAATATTATAAAAATATCATAATCTTGTCAAGAACCCCACGGCAAGCCAGGGGCTGCGGGAAAATGATGAGATCAAGAAATAACTTGATAAAATCCTCATCTCGCACCGCACCACAAGCCCCTGTTTCTTCGCCCCTAAATCCCTAACCGCCGAAGTGGTGAGGCTTGTCAGTACGGTGTCAAGGCAATCAAGAAGGCATGAATTTATCACTTCAATTCCAATCCGTAATCAATAGCTTTTTTAAAGAATTCTAAGCCTACCGTACCCTCAACTATTTGCCCGTTAATGAAAAAAGTAGGGGTGCCTGTAACACCAGCTGTAATACCGTCAGCCATATCAAGCTCAACTTCTTTTTGGTACCTACCGCTGTCAAGACACTGACTGAATTTTGATACGTCTAATCCAATTTGTTGGGCATAGATTTTCAATGATTTTATATCCAAATTGTCACGGTTGATAAACATCATGTCGTGCATCTGCCAAAATTTATCCTGCTCATGAGCGCACTCGCCTGCCTCGGCTGCTTTCTGGGCATGTGGATGATTGGGGATTGGAAAATCACGAAAAATAAAATTAATTTTATCACCATAAGTCTCTATAACCTGTCTGACAATTGAAAATTCCTGAAAACAGTAAGGACACTCAAAGTCAGAAAATTCAACTATAACTACTTTTGCCTGCCGGCTACCTTTGTAAGGATCGTCTAGTGTCGCCAGATTTAGATCAGTTAATTGTGAGTTATCTTGACTAAATAAATTTGTAAGAGAAGTGGCCTTTGTGCTAATTAAATAAATAAGGTAACCAAGAATAACCAACGCTACTATCATAGCTATTACTATAATAATACAAGAAAGGTTTCTCTTTTTTTTTCGTGGCATAATATCTTGGTCCATATATGTATTATAAACAAATAAAAAGATTACAGCTAATTTTATAAACAGGTATCATTCAACAAATACAGCTTTGTATTCTAAAAAATTCGTGGGATTCCCCGCTTTTCTTTAGAGCTTCGCGGGACAAGCGCGATATTTAATTCGTGGTGCATACGCATTATTAATCTTCCTCCCAAGAAATAGCTTGAACTGGACATGAATCAATCGCCTCTTGGACAGGAAAATTATCATAATTATCTTTTGGTTTAACATGCGATTTCGCATCATCACCAATTTCAAAAACATCTGGGCATAAAGCGGCGCAGGTCCCACAGCCAGTACATAATTCATAGTCAACTTTTGGTTTTTTCATGTTTCTTATGCTTTTTTATCTTAATAATATGATTTTTCTTCAAAGCCTCCAAAGCTAATTTTATTCTATCCATTGATTGAGCATAAAGAGTAAAGAGTCGCTCGCCCTTTCTGACCTTTTGGCCAATTCTTTTATTTATATATAAACCAGCTGGTTTTTCATGAGGTGCGCCCAAAACTCTGGCGACATCGTCAATCGCTTTATTGTTAACAAAGGTTATAAAACCATGGTAAGGCGCATGCACTCGCCAGCGCTTCGCAGCCATGGTCAGGTCTTCAGAATCAATATCAGGATTACCGCCCTGACTTTTGATAATGCCCTGCATTTTTTTCCAAGCCCAGCCCGAAGCCAATGACTCACGAGCGGCTGTCTCACCCTCGCCATCTCTGGCTGTACCACAAAGTTCAAGCAGCTTGCCAGCTAATTTCACTGACTTTTGTTCCAAATCAGTCGGCCGGTAATCCTTTTGCTGGAGCACGCGTAAAACATCACGCGCTTCCAAGAAAGGTCCAATGCCGCGGCCGATCGGTTCACGCGCTTCTGTCAGCACCACCTTTGTCTTGATGCCAAAGCGACGGCTTAAATATATAAATTTATCGTGGATATGCCGAGCGACTTTTTTATCAGGTATTTTTGTCGTCGGTCCAAAAGGTATATCAATGACTAGATGCGTAATACCAGTCGCGACTTTCTTAGCCATAATTGATACAAGCATCTTGGTGTAAGGCTCAATGCCCAAAGAGTGAGACACCTGGATAATCAGATCATCAGCCGGCGCCAGCTTAAAGCTGCCGCCCCAGACCATGCAAGCCTTATTCTTTTTTACCACCTGCATAATCTGTTTAAGAGAAAGATCAACAGGCGCCAGCACCTCCATTGTATCGGCTGTCCCAGAAGGTGAAGTAATGGATCGCGATGAAGTTTTTGGAATCAGCACGCCATAACTGGCGACAATCGGCACCACAATCATTGTCGTCCGATTGCCAGGCAAACCACCGACTGAATGCTTGTCAGCCACCACCTGACCAGGAAATTTTAGAGTGTCGCCTGTTTCAGCCATCGCCTTGGTCAGGTAATAAAGCTCCTGATCACTATATTCTTTCAAAAAACTGGTGGCCACAAAATAGGTAATCTCAACATTGCCCAGCCGGCGTTCCACAATATCATGAACAATGGAATACATCTCTTCATAGTTCAACGGCTTGTCCATTAATTTCTTTTGAATAGCCTTAATTGAAGGCGGCCTGGAAAGAATTGAAAGAGCGACTGGCTCGCCATGTTTTATTTTGTGTTTACGCCAAATCTCACGAAAAATACCGATTTCACCCGGTTTGACTTTGTTTCTTGTATAATAGGCACGGGCCACCACTTTATGCTCTGCCCAATTAATTTCCACTAAGTCACCTAAAATTATACCAAAAATTTCCGCTTCCTTTTCCTGGATGACCACCACCCAAGGTTCGCCGCCAGAGGAAAAATCTAATTTTTTGGCGCGTAAATAAAATGCCATAATAAACTAAAAATGTAATAAATTGGGTATTCTAAGGCAAAGTTTTAGTTATCCACAACTAGGTATTGACAATTATTTTATTTTTGATATACTGATACTACAGTATCGAAAAAGGGCGTCGACCGTTAGGACGATGGCTCTTTTTCATTTTGGAAACTTCAATGGTAATCTCTGTTTTATATCTTTATCTACAAAAATATTGAACATATAATTTCTAAACCTGTCTATGAAACTCTTACCTTTGATACCAAGATTATTCTTAAAATATTCTAAAAGTCTTCTTTTATATTTATCGCCTTGTAAGATTATACCCGTTGACAATTTTAAATCGTAATTTACTGCACCCACCATAAGGTCAACTAACTGTAATAAGTCATTAGATTTTGAATCAAAACGACAAACTCCAGCGACTGCTAATCTACCATACTCTTCATTAATTCTCCTTTTTACATTGACCTCAAATTTAATAATCTTGGGAGTGGTAATATAATCCGCGATTATAATAATAACTTCATTGGGCGAGAGGCTTGATTTAAGAACTCTAATGGAAATATCTTCATAAGCTTTCCATGGGTCGCCCCCAAATTGTTTATTAAAATACTCTCCTTTCTTATCAAGAGAATAGGAGCAAAAAGATAAGCTTCTTGTTGAAAAAAATGAATCTAGGGCAAATTTAGCAAAATCAATATTCTTTTTAGACAATTTATTAAATTTCATTTCGTCATAAAAACTCCTTACTCCTCGCTCATAACTTATTTTACTGCTAATATAATAAGGTTGTGTACATTTTATAAATCCAACAGTAAAGAATGGGTCCTTCAAATCATTCAAACTGCCACTTTCATCAAGAAAACAAAACTTTGTCCAAATATCTTTGTAATCTGACAATCTTAAATCTTTGTTGTTTTTGGAAGACTCACTATACATCTTCTAAAATAATTTTAAATCTCTTACCCTTTAATATTACAGCTAAATTAGATAAAAATCAATGAAACAGGCTTTAAGCTGTAGAGAGTGGCTACTGGGATTTTACCTCGCTTTCACCCTTGACAAATAAATAATCAGTGCTAAGCTTATATAAAGACAATTTAGCCATTTTAAAAACAAAAATCAAAAAGGAGGTAAAAATGAAGATTGCACCTTTTTTTCAGCAAAATTCTACACTGGCGCCACTAGTTCTTCGCACACTCAAGGAAAAGTTTCTTAATGAGTTTGAAATTACAGATCCATTCTTACCACATGAGGTTTATATGGATAGCGGATCACAAAAAGAAAGACTTTTAAAAGAGAATCCTGATCTATGTTTAATCTTCCTTGAGGGCACCAATGAACCAACGCGACGTCAGGCAGACGAACTTAACATGGCGCTTGAAGACTTCTTACCGGGAAACCCCATACTTTGGGTCACTGTTGAAAGCCTATCTAAACAATTTGATTTTCTTGAATCACCGCCGCGATCCCAACTTATCAATATTAAAGAGGCAATAAATCCGTGGCTGATGCTCGAACAAGCAATCAGGGACACTGAAAGCCATTAGAAAATCAAATAAGGCTAAGACTTTAAAATCCCCTATACTTATTAATAGTTTAGGGGGTTCTTTTTATCTAAATTTTTTTACTCCTTTCCGTGGACACCACTTTCTTATCGCACACCGCGAACAAAACGGCGAAACCGGCACGCAAATATGTTGCCCTCAAGCCAACACCCAAACGCAGGCACAGAGGCCTGCGCTTGGTTGATTGTTTAAACTTCACACCGTGGGTAGCCCGGGTCCCTTGACCCGGGCTGATGGCAAACGGCGAGGTCAAGGGACCTCGCCTACCCAAAATTTATTAAATCCCCGGTTGTGATTCTTCCACGCCGCCACCGGACTGGCTATTGGCAGACAAGGTAACCTCGCCCTGCTTGCTCAAATCAGCCAAGGCATTAATCATAATCTTACCATTGGAAACTGAATACAGTAAATCATCAATGTAAAGATTGCGCCTGACATCTAAATTGCCGCCGCCGTAATAATATCCGCTTTTTTGGAAAACATCTTCGTCTGTGTAATGCGTGACGCGGCCTTTCAGCTCAAAACCTTTGTCTAAAGTAATATCATAGACATAAGAGCCTTGATAAACATAGCTACCGTAAGTACTGCCCGTAGGAGCAGTTTTTTGTGTTTCCGGAATTTCTGCTAAAGTAATAGGAATCACCAGTAGATTTTTCTCTTTGCTGAAAAGAAATGCTTTATGGTCTGTTAAAATCGGCGAATCAGTGCCGCGGTCGCCGATAACGACTTTATGCAGCTCTTTGGGATTCGCTACATCAGTCACATCAAAAATCGCCATCTTCATGCCTTGATACCAGGCGAAATTACCGCCTTCCGCTTCCACTGTTTCCTTGCCAATGCCAATAATGTGGTTTTCGTCATATGGATGTAAATAATCAGAATAACCAGGGATTTTTAATTTGCCTAATATTTTTGGATTTTGGGGGTCAGATAAATCAATAGTGAAAAACGGATCAACTTTTTTGAAGGTTACGAGATAACCTCTATCACCCATAAAGCGCGTGGAATAAAACTTTTCACCTGGTGCAATGTCAGTCAACGAACCGACTAATTGCAAATTCTTGTCTAAAATATAGACATTATTAGAAGTACCACCGCCGGCTTGGGAAACATGGCCGATTGTTGTGGCGATTCTAAAATGATCTTTATATTCATCCATAGAGAACTGATTTAAAATTGTGCCGGGCACGGAAGCTTGGCCCTGATATTTAATTTGGTCCTTATCCAATGAGAACTTATAGATATTTGTTTTTTCTTCGGAAGTGCCACCGAAAATCTCTTCTAAAATACTGGGTTCTTCAGCGTATTGCCAAGTAGTATTGGCAATGTAAAGATTCTCTGTGGAAGAATAAATATTTTCCGAGGAGCCCAAGATAACCTCTTTGGTAATCTCTTTGTCATAATCATCAATGGGCAGGCCAATTACATTTAAATACTGGTTAGTAACAATGGGTTCGATGTAAGCCACATCAGCACAGCCGACTAATCCTTGGTAGTCAATATCTGTTTTTTCCACATTTTCACCGCTTAAATCACGATAAAGAGGAACGGGCGGCACTGGTTTGACATTAGTATCTTCAGAAAAAAGCCGATAATCTGGATAGCTGTTTAAAACAAAATAAACATAATTACCAATCATTCTTGAGGAATTATAACTGCCTTCGAATTCCAGCTTTCTTTTTAATACTGGGTTAGCCGGATCTTTTAAATTATAAATTTCGACAAAAGTTAAGCTCTGAGAATAATAATAAGGGGAAATATCAACTTGTGCATAGACTGGCTTAATCAAGCCCTTGCCCGATGTTCGACCTTCGGTGATAATATCTCCGTACCTGGAACCGAAAACCAAAAGATTATCAGCGTCAATAAAGATTTCTTGCGGTGTTCCATTGTTAATTTCAATTTTAGCAATTAATTTAGCGTCAGTTGGCGGGTAAGCCTGTGCGATAAAAATATTACTGCCAGACACTGAATAAATATATTTGCCGTCAGTTTTGACAATGTCTGCTTCATCCACGCCAGCCACTTGGATGTTGGTTTGCGAATATTCCCGGCCAGCCGTGCCTTCTTCGCTGGCCATCGGTGCTGGCAAAGACCCAATACTTTTTAAATCTGACACGCCTAAACCAAATGTTTGGCCATAATTAATCTCTTCGTAATTCTCTTTTAGCTTGCTCGTCAGCGCTGTACATGAATCAAAACGTGGCAACGGTCCTTGGTAAGCTAATTGATTCGTCGGTGGCTGGCCTGGTGCTTGCTTAATTTGCAAAACACCAACCACAGCAATAATAATCACCGCCGCCATAGCGCCATAACCCCAGACAATTTTCCAATTAACATTGTTCATAGATTTTTTCTCCCGATAGGTCCCGCCCTGCCCCGAGCTTGTCGAGGGGAGTTTACCGAGGGACCCCTTTAATTCTTTAGTTAACTTATTTTGTAATCTTTGCGAAAATTCTTCGCTTGGTTTAATATTTTGATTTACTCCTTTGAAATCATTAACCATCTTTAAAAAATCCCTGTCTTCTTCTGGAGGTAAATTTTTAGGATTTTCAATGTAGTCATTTAATTTTTCCTCATTCATATATTTTTTGATAATTCAAAGGCTTTTTTTAAAGCGCGATATTGTAACACTTTTGTATTAGAAATAGTAATGTTTAATGCCTCGGCAATATCTTTTATTGGATAGTTTTTCAAAAATCTTAGCTCCAAGACTTGACGATAATTATCTGGCAACAAATCTAAAATCTTCTTCACTCTTGCCTCCTTTTCGGCCAATTCTTTCTCAATATCTTCTTGGGCTGGATTAGATTGACTCACCAGTTTAATTTCCATAATTTCTTCCATGGAAACTGTAAAGTTTCGATAGTGTCTTCGCCAATAATCAGCAACTGTGTTTTTGGCAATTTTATAAAGCCAGTTTTTAAAAGAAGCATTGCCTTCAAAATTTTGTAAGCCCCTGACCATCTTTAAAAATACTTCAGATGTCATATCTTCAGTTTCAGGCTGATTACCCACTTTGCTATAAACATAGCGATAAATGGGGGTTAAATATTTCTGATACAAAGCGATTAAAGCCTGCTCGTCCCCACTTTGTGCTGAACGAACCAGGGTCGCTTCTTTATCAGTATCCATAGGCCTATGATTAATATCCGCGCTAACCCTCTCTAATATTAATGTCGTTTGGGGGTTACAGTTTCATTATACTATCTTTCAGCCTCCCGTGGGTAGGCAAGGCTTTTATGCCTTGCCAACACTTTGCAAACATAAAAATCTTTGCTAATATAAAAGTGGCCGTCTCATTCTATTAATTTCTCGTGACGAAAGAAGGGTGCGACTATGTCTAAAAAATGGCTCTTTCTATTACTGTTTTTTTTACGCTTTCTGCTGTTACCACCTTTGCGAGTAATGCAGGACCTGGTCTAACTTCTGTGGGCCCTTAATAATCACCTGACCGGCAAGGCCAAGGCTCTTTACGCGTTTTATGTAAAGAGCCTTCTTTATTTAGAGCCGCTATTTTTAATGAGACTCTGAAACAAGTTCAGAGTGACTCCCTAACAAGGTCTATGCTGAACTTGATTCAGCATCTCTTTGTCTTTTCCGGCCTGGCTTGACAAATCCACGGGCGTTTGCTAATTTAAAATAACATGTTCATTGAATAAACCAAAAATCTATAAAAAGGAGGTGAAAAGTGTTACATGTAATCTTCAAGCAAACGCCGCTCGGCACCACTGATTCGATCTGTCCAAACTGCAAAGCAGCTAATGATAAGAAAATGGTGTGTCCAGAGTGTGGATTTACATTTTGTGGTCAATGCTTTATAGAAATTCCAGAAGGCGATGGCAGTACCTTAAAGTGCCCAAACACAGTTTGTGGCGCTGTCTTGAAAATACCCGTAGAGGGTTAACATTATTATATAAGGCCAGAGGAAAAATCTGGTCTTTTATTTTACATCACCTTGACAAAATTTTATAACCATGATATCATACACTATAAATCAAAAAGGAGGTTTTTGATGATAAAAGTATTGCATCGTGATTTTCTTTTCTTTCTTAGCTGGTTGATCTTTGAAAAAATAGGAGGTTGGGAGCCGGCAGTAGGCGTAGCAAAAGGAATAAACCAAGAAGTTGATGAGTGGAATGAAAAATATGGCCAGAGGAAATGCGACAGCTGTGGAAGCAGTAATTTAGTCAGCGGTGTTACTGGCGGTGAAGGGCTTCTTAATTGGCCACATTATTTTTACCGCTGCCGTGATTGTGGCAATACACAAGAAAAGGACCGACCGTCGTTTCTTACGGCATTCAAGAAACTGGAAGAAAAAAGAATTATCGAGGACGGAAAAAGCTACCGCTACATGATTCTTAACCCAGGCCAAGCAGCAGTAACAATAGTCTTGCTATGCTTTCTTCTTGCCGCTATCATTCCTTTTGATGTATTCTACAAAATTTTCACCTTCCCTTTCGATCTCCTATTGCGTCTCCAAAACATATTTTAAAAGAGTTTCTTAATTTTAAAGGTCGGGTAATTAACCTGACCTTTTCTATTTAAAAACACTTTACTTTTCCATTCACCCTAATAACTTTTTTATCTCTGCCAAATGCGCCAGTGCGGCTTTTTCTCCTTTGGCAATAATTTCTTTGGGCTTAATAAACCTGTCCCAGCCGACATATTCAACAGCCGGCTCAATGACAACATTCGCTTTTTTCAATTGCTCTCTGGATAACTGGTATTCAAAAATCTCCAGGGCGCGCATGCCGTAATTTAATAAGTCGGGCTTTCGGCCAATGAAATATTTGCTCTGCAAACTCACGGCAATAACAGAATCAGCGCCCAGGGCTTTTACTGTATCTACTGGTATGGGGTTAATTAGTCCGCCATCAACTAGTACTTTTTTCTCATAAACAACTGGTTTAAAAACAATCGGTATGGCAATACTAGCCATCATCGCGTGAATTAAATCACCTTTGGCTAATTTAAATTCCTTGCCTCTTAATAAATCTACGGTAATGGCTATAAAAGGAACTTTCAAATCTTGAATATTGACCTTACCAATTTCTGTCTGCAAATATTTTTCCAATCTTTTATGTGATAAAAAACCGCCTCTCAATGAAGCGCTGACCAAAGAAAAAACTTTCTGCCATTTTTGTATAAAAAAAATTCTTTCTAATTTTTCCGCATCCCTAAAATAAGCATAAAGACCGCCGACCAAAGCACCGATACTGGTGCCGGCAATAAAATCAATAGGAATCCCTTCTTTCTCCAAAACCTTAATCACGCCGATATGAGCCAAACCGCGTGCGCCGCCGCCGCCTAAGGCTAAACCGATTTTTTGTTTTTTGCTGTTTGCCATAGCATTAGTATTATAGCATAATAGCAGTAAGCTAAGGACTTGACAACTCATCGCTCATAGAATACAATAAAAACAGTAATCTGAATACTGTTCATTTTGACATAAATTTTCTGGGATTTTATCCCAGGGTTAACGTCGTCCGAATCAAACTTTAACTTAGGAGGAAAACATATGTTTTTCCCACTTAAGGAAGTTGATGAGGGACGGACTTGCAGCAACCGATTAGCCTTTGGAGAGACTAGCAGTGGTTTTACTTAAAGTCCGTCTATAATGGAAATATCAGGATTCTTCGTTGAATCCGCCCCCGGCGTTATTTCACAGAGTCATCCGTGAAGTAATACCAAAGGGAAGTGGCTATGGCTATAGCCGCTTCCCTATTTTTTATTCCCACAAAATAAATTTTATAATAATTTTATGCCACCGCCTTATCTTTATGCTCGCTAAACCGATAATAGTAGTGTTTGACGATTTCCGTAATAACAAAATAGCAAGCGACCAAACCTAAAATCAAGAACAGCTGGCCGGCTTGGGGCTTAGTAAATTTAAACACTGTTTCACCAAAACCAGTAAAGGGTAGAATAACTGTAATCAAAGCGGCTGCCACAGAGAGCCAGAGCAAAATAGAGGCTGGTTTTTTTGCCTTGAAAAAGGTGAGTTTGGTACGAATGGAAAATAACAGCACTAATTCTGTCAAAATACTGCCAATAAACCAGTTTGTCTGCAACACGGACGGTCCAATCCGATAAAATAAAGCAAAAAACATAAAATCAAAAACTGTGCTGACAACACCCAAAACTATGGCAAAAAAAGCAATCTCTCGGACATTATAAGCTTTTGGTTTTTGGAGCTCCTGCTTATCAACATTATCCGCAGCAATGGCAATCATTGGAAAATCTGAAAGCAGATTCAAAAGCAAAATCTGCAAAGGCAGCATGGGCAGGAAATCAATCAAAAGCGAGGCAGTCGCCACCGCGAAAAAATTACCAAAATTGGAGGCCAAGGTAGCTTTAATGTATTTAATCGTATTGGCAAAAACCTCCCGGCCTTCTTTGATGCCGTCAACAATGACTTCCAGACTCTTTCTTAACAAAATAATATCAGCTGACTCGCGTGCCATATCTGAAGCCCCGTTAACCACTAAACCAACATTAGAAATTTTCAAGGCTGGCGCGTCATTAATGCCTTCGCCGAGAAAGCCAATTTCGTTTTTCTTTTGCAGTAATCTAATAATTTTGTATTTCTGCTCCGGAGAAACCCGGGCAAACACCGCATATTTTTCCACCGCCTGCTGCTGTTCAGATGGCGACATAGCGTCCAGTTCATCGCTCGTCATCACCTGATTCGGTGAATTAATCAAACCAACTTGAACAGCCACCGCGCCGGCTACCTCGCGGCTGTCACCGGTTAAAATTTTTATCCTGACTCCCAGTTTCTCTGCTTTCTCCACCGCACTCTTAGCCGTGTCTTTGATTGGGTCAACAAAAGAAATCAAACCGAGAAAGTTTAGATCTTTTTCCTCCTCCTTAATATTATACTGACTTTCTGCCTGACATTTTTTTCTCGCGACAGCCAAAACCCGCCGGCCTTGCTCGCCTTCTTTTTTTATCCACTGATTTAAAACGCCTATTTTTTTCTGATTCAAATCCTTGGAAAACGGCACAATCGCCTCCGTGGCCCCACGCACAGCTAACTCATACCGATTATCCTTTTTAACCAACACGCTGTTCCGACGCCTTTCTGGTTCAAAAGGAATCTCGTTAATCAATTCGTATTTGTCCAGCAACCCTTTTTCTTCTTTGGAAAGCCTTTCGAACAAGGCTATGTCAAAAGCATTATTCAAATTGTCCTGCGCCAGTTTTTCTGTAAAAAAGGAAGATCCCAGACTGGCATAAAAAATAATGTCTAAATCCTTATCCAATGGATATGTATTCACAATTTTCAACACATTTTCCGTAAGTGTGCCTGTTTTATCACTGCACAAAACTTCAATGCCGCCTAAATCTTCAATGGAGGAAAGTCTTTTCACTACGACTTTATTCTTAGCTAAGCGCATGGCACCGCGAGAGAGTGAAAAGGTGGTAACGACAGGCAGCGCCTCAGGGATAACGCTTACGGCCAAGGCAATAGAAAAAATCAAATACTCCGAAATATTCACTTTATCGCCTTTAATAAAAATATTCGCCAGGAAAACAAAAACCAAAGTGACCAAAATCAAACGCAGGATAAACTTACTCACCCGCGAGATACCTTTCTCAAAACTGCTGACGTGTGCTGTTTCCACGGCTAAATGAGAAATCTCGCCCATCGCTGTTTGCCGGCCAATAGCTAGAACAATCCCTTCGCCGCGGCCGTTCGCTACCAAAGTTCCGGAAAAACCGATATTTTGCGCTTGGTAAATTTCCTTTGCCGCCCCTTCCATTTCCTTACTAACTTTTTTTACTGGCTCTGACTCTCCGGTTAAAATTGATTCGTCAACCATCAAGTTACTCTCTTTAATAAAACGAAGATCAGCCGGAATAACATCGCCTGCTTCAACAATAACCACATCACCCGGCACCAAATCCTGGCTGGCCACTATCTGTTCTTTTTTGTTTCGCATTACTTTAACCTTGGGGACAACGAATTTTTTAAGCAGTTTAACTGTTTGTTCAGAACGAAACTCCTGGTAAAAACCGAGAAAGGCGTTAATCAGCACGAAAATGACAATCATCACGCCATTAATTGTTTCATGCAGAAAAAAAGCCAAGCCAGCCGCCACCACTAAAAGATAAATAAAAGGCGACTTAAACTGCCGCCAGAGAATATGCCACCAGCGCACCTCCTCACTTGTTATTTGATTTAAACCGTATTTCTCATGACGCAAAGAGATTTCTTCTTTAGATAAACCATGAGCAGAAGTTTTGAACTCATCAAAAATGTCTGATATTTTTTTAGTGGTGTATGGAGAAAAATTCATGATGTTTTTTGTAATCTTACTTATATTTTAGCATGGAATTATAACTGCGTAAATTAATAAATTGATCCGCACGCTGGAGAGCGTGCTCTGGGGTCGGGTATGGGATGGATATTCCCCTAGTTCCCAGCGAACCTTTTCCGAGGCGCGATGGGAACCCACATCTTTACCAACCAACGCATCAAATGATCAGAATATTATCCACAATCTTATCCTTGACAAGATTCCAAAACTATGCTAAGATGTCCTATTAATTAAGATTCATGTCCTTTTATTTAACCTTAAACCCATAATAAACAGGAGGGATAAATGGCGGAAGGTAAAAATTCACGCAAGAGAGGGACAACAGCGAATGGCAACGACAACGGTAGTAATGGCAATGGAAACGGAGTTAGTAGCCACTATCTCGTAGTCGGTCCTGGTGGCACTGTCACATCTGTTGAAAGGCGTATGGACGCCTTGTCGTTCTTCGGTCGTTAATATTTTAGGCAACAAAAAGCTCTCTCTGGGCATCTAGAGAGAGCTTATTTAATTAAAACCCCCAACCATCAAATTGTTGGGGATTTTAAAAATGTTTTTTTACCATTTTCTGCCTCGCCGATCATAGTAAACATCTTTTTCATCAAATGGTGGAGAAGAAACACAGTAAAATACCAATTCGCCTTTTATTGGTCTGGCGGCATGAAGCGTGCCTGGTTCAATAATTACCCTGACGCCTGGCGTAAAATCAACTATTTTGCCGTCAAGAAAAATCTGGCCTTCGTTTTCTAAACAGATATAAGTCTCTTCTGCCATTTCGTGACGATGAAGCTTATCCGGCGTCCACAAAGTAATTTTGGCAAAACTCGCTTTTTCTGCGCCGCCGGCTCTGGAAGTCATTTCTTCAATAATGCCAAAAACATCTGTTTTATGTCTTTTAGTATCTTCCAGCTCCACCATATTCGGGCTTCCCTGCACAACCGAAAAATGTCCCGCCAATGTACACCTCCTTTCATTTTTGTCTTAATTTAAAATTACTATTTTATTTTATCTTCGTCAAATCGTTATTGAGAATTATTGGATTGATAGCTTCCAGTTCGTCTCTAATATATGGCTGATCAGGCAAATGACTTAGCAAATAAATCTTTTTGCCTAAATAGTGGGCAAAACCTATCTCAATAAAAGTATTAGCACCGATATAATTCTTTATATCCCCTTTGGTCATGTTTACTACCAAAATAGCTTCTGATTCTTTTACTTTATCCATGTGCTCATCAATAAGCTTCAAGCTTCTTTTGGCGTTGACCCGACTGGTGTTATCCTTTGACCAGTAGTCAACGTTATCCAGCCAAATTGGCATTAAAACAGTATGGCCAAGTTCTTCCAGATTTTTCTGGATTTCCCGCATTTTATCCATAAATTTTAACGTACCGCAAATGGTTATTTTCATAATATTTTTAATTTTTTAAACCAATATTCCCATACTGGCTCTAATCTCAACTGTTTAATTTGCGCCGGCAGATACCAACCAATTGATTTAGTTTCCCTTTTGTTTTGCTTAATTTCCCCAAACACTTCACATTTATATAAATACCAATAATGTGTAGTCATGCCTCTCGCGCACCAGTTCCAACCTAACTCTTCCTCGAAAAGTAATCGGCATTCCCTAACCTTTAACCCGCTTTCTTCTTCAATCTCGCGTTTGATTGCCTCAATTGACTCTTCTCCTTCATCAACATGACCAGCTAAGCCGGCAAAACCCAAAGGTGGCTGAACCCTATCAACTAAAAGATATCTTCCCTCTTTTTTAATCAAAGCACCCACGGAAAAATGCATGGGCTGGCCGATTTTTGACCGGCTCTCTTTGGGCCGAGACATAAAAAAAATTTTATTTAATTTTTATTCCTCAGTTGTTGAAGTGCCTAATACCACCAATGTTTTGCCGTCGCTTTCGCTCATACTGACGGAAACGCTACGGTTATCCTTTTCTGCGGCCAAAGTAGCGCCGCCTTCAAAAGTCATGGCCAAAGTCACATTCCAGCCATCATTTTTAAGTTCAGTCTCGTACTCACTTTTAGCAGCAGCCACCGACTTAGAGGTTTCAATGGAAACCGTATAAGCTTCTCCTTCGGTAACAGTAGTCGCCGCTGTAATCGTGCCATCAATCACATGAACATCAGAAGGAAAACCTGAAGGCAGGCTGATGTTTCCTCCAACCTGCAGACTGCCTTCATTGGTATTAACTTTTATACTGTTCGTGCCAATATCCACGTCAGCTTGACCGCCGGTTGATTGCTCAATGGCTGTTTCCGCGGCTTTCTCGACTGCTTTCTCGCCGCAGCCGGAAACAACAAGCGCCAAAGCTAGACAGAAGATAACAACAAAAAGTTTTTTCATAAATTTTTAAGTTAATAATTAAACTATATTAATATTGGCTATATTTTTATTTTAGCATTATTTTTTATTTTCGGAAACTCTCAGTATCTTTGCCCGTTGCCAGCTGACCAGAAACATAAGGCCAATCACGAAAAATGGCAGGCCAGATACCAGCACGGCAAAAGCTTTGTTATGACCAGCGGTAATGTAGGCGAAGACACCAAAAGCCACCCCAGTAACGACTAATATGGTGCCGCCAATGCCTTCCCTCCACCAGGCGATAATTAAGCCAACGGCGGAAGTAATAATCAACACTGTGATGACTGCTGATTCCCAGGTCCATTCTTCAGTATCACTAAACGCGTAGCCCAAACCCATCAACACCCAAAACGCGACAATTAATGTACCGATGACGCGGGCGGTCCAGCGTATCCATTTCGTCGTTTTATGGCCAGGGCTTTTAATATTTTCCACATCTATCTCCCTTCCTATTTAGACTATAGTAAATTTTAGCTAAATGAGCAATTTATCTACCTCGCTTTAGCTGAACTTTGGCAGTATGACTTGACTTTTTAAATAAAGCATGTAATATAATTATATAAAAAGAAAGGAGGAAAATAATGGCTCCTTGGCAATTTTGGTTTTTCCTGGCAGCCACAATGATTCGGCAAATTCCCCATCTTTACCTTGAGTGGAAAATGCGAAACGTTAAGAAAAAAATCTTGAGCGGTAGAAGTTCCACCATATTTATGTACATGATTTACCTTATTATCTGGCTAATTTGTTTAGTTCTTGCCTGCTGCGGTACATATAAAAATGTATTCTTTATTATTGGTGGTTTAATTCTCATGACTGGAATCATTATACGGTTTGCTGGAATTTTTAGTCTTGGTAAATACTTCAGCTCACAAATTACTATTTGCGAAAAACATGCACTTGTCACTAATGGTATTTATAGCTTTGTTCGTCATCCCATACACTTAGCCCTGCTGATTGAGTTACTGGGGATGATAATCTTTGTAGGAGCCTGGTGGTTAACACTATTCTTGTTAATTCTCATTGGTGTAATTATTCGCAGAAATAAATTTGAAGATTCAACACTAACCCAAATATTTGGCGCAACGGCTATAACATACCAAAATAGAGTTCCTGCCATGAATATTATTACTGGGCTCATACGCTATGCTCGGAGGAAAAACATTACAAAAAAAGAGTAGCCCCGTTGCCAGCCGGATGGTTACTCTTTTTATAATTACGAAAACAATTCAACGATATAATTTACAGAGTCCTATCAAAAATAAGCAACGCAGTATTATATTTACTCCGCCACAAAACTCTGGGACCAGGCCTTCCGCCTTCGCCCTCACTCTGTTCGGGCTACGGCGGACAAGCGAACCTGGATCATTATATCAGTCTATCCCTCAAACTCCGGGGGCAGGATTCGAACCTGCGATATCTGCATTAACAGTGCAGCGTTGTACCAACTCAACTACCCCGGAAT
>Ga0180007_10001866_pt1 | contig 26531 bp, 23 predicted proteins | sample MM_PC_MetaG_FD_121122 | JGI IMG/M metagenome (GOLD analysis project Ga0180007, IMG submission 121122) | Groundwater microbial communities from the Aspo Hard Rock Laboratory (HRL) deep subsurface site, Sweden - MM_PC_MetaG | ecosystem: Environmental > Aquatic > Deep subsurface > Groundwater... | reverse complement strand
GAGGCTGTCGTCGTGCATGACGACGAGCTCGCCGTCGGAGCTCGCTGCGACGTCGAGCTCCCACATGCCAGCCCCCGCCGCGCGGGCCTCCCGGGCGGCGAGCAGGGTGTTCTCGGGGGCTATCCCGCGGAAACCTCGGTGGGCGATGACGAGGCAACGTTCAAGTGTGCGCATTGTCTTCTCTCCGTGCCTTTCAGTGCTGCAGTATCTGCGACAGGAAGAGCTTGGTACGCTCCTCCCTGGGATCGCCGAAGAACGCGTCGGGGCTTCCCGTCTCGACTATCTTCCCGTTATCGAAGAACACGATATGGTCGGCGACCGCCTTCGCGAAGCCGAGCTCGTGGGTGATGACCACCAGGGTCATGCGCGAGTCGGCGAGCTCCGTCATGACGTCGAGGACCTCCTTGATCATCTCCGGGTCGAGGGCGGAGGTCGGCTCGTCGAAGAGCATGATGCTCGGGTCCATCGCCAGGGAACGGGCGATGGCGACGCGCTGCTGCTCTCCGCCCGATAGCTGCCCCGGGTACTTCGATGCGTGGCCGGCCATCCCCACGCGCTCCAGCAGGGCCATGGCCCTATCCCTGGCGGCGGACTTCGACTCCTTCTTTACCCAGATCGGCGCGAGGGTGATATTATCCATGACGCTCAGGTGCGGGAAGAGGTTGAAGCTCTGGAACACCATGCCGCACTGGCTCCTGACGGCGTTGAGGTTCTTGACGCTATGGGTAAGCTCTACGCCGCCGACGACGACGCTGCCCGACTGGTGCTCCTCGAGGCCGTTGATGGTACGCACGAACGTCGACTTCCCGGAGCCGGAGGGGCCGATGACTACCGTCACCTCGCCCTCGTAGAAATCGTACGAGACGCCCTTGAGGACCTCGAATTCGGGCGTGTACCATTTATGGACGTCCCTGCAACTGATGATGGGCTCTCCGGCCCTTAGAGTCTTCATAATCCACCCGCCTTGGTAGTCGTCACCCCGAGCCGCGCCTCGAGCCTGTAGCTGGCGCTCGAGATGCTATAGCAGAGGACGAAATAGATAGCCGCCATGAAAACGAGGACCTGCGTGCTCGACGTCATGTATTCCGGATTCGACACTATCGCCGACGATATGCCTATCATGTCGAGGAGGCCGATGATAGAGATGAGGCTCGTGTCCTTGAGCGTCCCGGTGAAGCTGCTTACGAGCACCGGTATCATGCGCTTCATCACCTGCGGGAGGATCACGAAGACCATGGTCTTGCCCTTGCTCAGGTTGAGCGACGCGGCCGCCTCGTATTGAGTCCTCGGTATCCCCTGCAGCCCGCCGCGGAAATTCTCCGCCATGTAGGCGGAATGGAAGGCTATGACGCCTATCATGGCGCGTATGAACACGCTCGGATTGAGCGACGCGGGCAGGGCCAGGGGGATGATGAGGTACGCGATGAACAGGATCGTTATCAGGGGCACGCCTCGTACGACCTCGATGAAGCAGGTGCTGGCCGCCCTGACGAGGACGAGCGATGAGCGCCGCCCTAGCGCCAGCAGCAGCCCTAGGGGGAAGGAAAGCGCTATCGAGGTCAGCGATATCATCAGCGTTAAGAGGAGCCCTCCCCAGTAGTTCGTGGCCACGACGGGCATCCATCCGTCCGGCCCGGTCATGCCGTACGCGAGGAAGAAGGACAGGGGAAGGAACGAGATCCATGCGGCGCCCGCGATCCACGCCCTGGCGCGGGCGTCCAGCAACCGCGACGAGAAGAAACCCGCGAGCTGCAGGGCGATACCGCAAGCGACGTACGCCTTGGACGAGGTCGAGATCGGCGCCAGGAAAAGGAAGCATTGAGCCGCCGCGACGATCGCCAAGGAACGGGGCATCCTGCCGCCGGCGCCCCCGAACGAGAAGCCCCCGAATAGGGAGACGTACAGGACGGCTATCCAGACGCGCCACAGCTGGGGCTCGGGGTACGAGCCGGTCAGGATGAGCTTCAGGTTGTCCCGTATCACCGACCAGTCGAGGGCGGCCATCGGTAGTAATCCCCGAGAGACGATCGACGCGGCGACCCACAGGGTCGCCATGGTGAGCAGCGAGTCGAACCAGCTACCGAAGAGGTTCGTCCTCGCCCAGAATACCGCGCGCCCGGCGACGCGCGATATCCAGCCCCGCGCGCCGGTCTTAGGCCCCGGCTCGTCCGATAGAGTTTTCATGCCGTGCCTCCTCTCAGCGTTCTACGAGCTGAACGCGCTTGTTGTATACGTTCATAAGGGCGGAGGTGCAGAGGCTGATGCTCAGGTATATCGCCATGACGAGCAGGATCATCTCGAGGGCCCTGCCCGTCTGGTTGATGATGGTGCCCGTGATGCTGAAGAGATCCGGGAAGCCTATCGCCACTCCTAGCGAGGTATTCTTGGCTACGCCTAGAAATATGCTCGTCAAGGGCGGGATGGCTACTATCTTGGCCTGCGGGATGACGACCAGGCGCATTGCCCGGAGCCTTCCTATGCCCAAGGCCCTCGCGGCCTCGAGCTGTCCCTTAGGCACGCCCTGTATGCCCGCCCTGAAGGCCTCCGCGACGAAGGCCGAGGTATAGAGCACGAGGCCGGAGAATAGGCTGAACCATTCAGATGATATATAGAGCCCGCCCTTGGCGTTGAATTTCCCTAGACGGGGTACGTCTATACGAAAAGGAGGTTCGCCGGACATGCATAGGAGCCCGATGCCGGAGACCGCCAGGAAGGCCAGGGCCGACCAGAGGACGACGGGAGACTTCTTCCCGGTACGCCTGTAGCGCGCTGATAGGAACGCGGCGGTCGCTACGGCTACGGCCAGGGCGCCGGCTAGCACGTAGCGATAGACCGCGAAGCGGTCGGTGGGAACCGGCCAGCCCAGGAAGAGCCCCCGGTTGCTTAGGATCAGCGACGCGCCTACCTCGCCCCCCTCGGTAACGGTCTTGTTCAGCATGATCGCCGACTTGATGCCGGGCATCTGGAGGAAGAACGCGCGGTACCATATGAGGAGCAGCATGAGGAGCGGGATATTCCTGATTATCTCTATGTAGGCCTTGGCTAGCCGGCTTACGAGCCAGTTGGACGAGATCCTGCAGAGGACGACGAAAAGGCCCAGGAGGCTAGAAGCCGCGATGACGAGCGCCGATATGAACAGCGTATTGAGCAACCCTACGACGACTGCGCGGAGGTTGCTGCTCGCGCCGTCGAACTCGATGAGCTTCTCGCCGACGACTATGCCGCTCGATAGCCTGAGGAACCCGAAGGACGGCAGCATTCCCCGCTTCGTGAGCGCCTCGACCACGTTGCCGGCCGCGTCGACGAAGAGGAAAACGAGCATAGCGAAGAACGCGGTCTGCCACAGGAGGCTTCGGACGCGGGTATCCTGGAACAGGCCGCGCAAGCCCGTGAGCCGCGGATTCGATGAAGGCATTCTCATAAGCGTTCCTCTGGTCGTGGGTTCGGGATGCCCGCCGGCTAGGCGCCGGCGGGCCTATAGGCTCGCCGGTCGGGGCCTATTTGAAGGGGGGCGAGTACAGGAGCCCGCCCTTGGTCCAAGGCACGCTGAGTCCGCGGGTGATATTGAAGATAGTGCCGGGGCCGAGGTACCTGTTGAAGACCTCCTCGTAGTTGCCCACCTTCTTGATAACGTCGTAGGCCCAAGACGGCGACAGGCCCAGCTTCTGACCGAGCGCGTCCTTGACGCCCAGGAAGGCCTGGATCTCCGGATCCTTGCTCGAGGCCTTGATCTTGTCGACGTTCGCCGAGGTGATGCCCTTCTCCTCGCCTAGGAACAGCGCGTATAGGGTCCACTGGACTATGTCGTACCAGCCGTCGTCGCCGTGCCTTACAGCCATCGCCAGAGGCTCCTTGGATACGGTGGCCTCGAGGGTCACGTAGTCCTTGGCGTTGGGATACGAGCTGGCGGTTGCCGCGAGGCTCGACTTGTCGCTCGTCCAGGCGTCGGCCCGTCCGGCGAAGAAGGCGTTCTTCAGCTCCTCGAGGCTTTCGAACAGCAGCGGCTTATACTTGAGGCCGCGGGCCGCCATGATGTCGGAGAGCGTGATCTCGCCCGTGGACCCGGTCAGCACCGCTATCGTGGCGCCGTCGAGGTCGTCTATAGTCTTGACGCCGGAGTCCTTGCGCACGAGGAACGACTGGCCGTCGTAGAAATACGGAGTCGTGAAGTTGAGGGCCAGGTCGGTGTCCCTCGTGAGCGTGAAGGTGGCCGTTCGGATGAGCACGTCTATCTCGCCGGTCTGAAGGGCGGTGAAGCGCTCCTTCGACGTCAAGGGGCGATATTGAACCTTCGACGGATCGTTGAATATCGCCGTCGCCAAGGCCTTCGCGAGCTCTATCTCGAATCCCTCGTACGAGCCGTTAGACTTCAGGTACGCCCACCCGGCGTTGGACGAGTTGACTCCCGCGATGAGGTAACCCCGCTTCCTAACCGCCTCGAGCGTCGAGCCTTGCTTCGGCTGCGCGAAGACGGATACCGTGAGCACGGAGAACAGTACCAGTACCCAAGCGATCCTTTTCATGACGGCCTCCTTGTTGAGAACACGCGATACTGAGGGTTCCCGTACGGGAGCCCGTTAGGCGAAACGGCGGGAATCACAGTTCTTTCCATTCGACGGGGATGAAGGAGCCGGGCCCGACCGACGAGCCCGCTTCCATCGTCTCTATGAGCGCGTCAACGGCGCGGCGAGCGATACCGCGCGTATCCTGGACGGCCACGGTTATATTGCCTCTCATCATCTCGAACAGCTCGCCGGCCCTCGAGAAATCGAACGGTATCAGGAACCCGTCCACCGTGACGAAATCGATGGCGCCTATGCCGTACCCGAGCCGCTCGCACGTCTTCAGGAGATGCGGCATGTAGAAGCCGGAATGGAGGAACACGGCCTCCGGCGCGGGCCTGGACGCGAGGCGCTCGAGGAGGTCGGAGCCTTCGTCCCCCTCGAAATGGAAATCGAGGACGTCCGGGGCGAGCCCCGCCGATTCCATGGCCCGAGCGTATCCGGCCACCCGGCCCCTGAGCGTGGAATTCTCCGGGTCGTCGACGCGGCGGATGAAAACGATATCCTTCTTGCCCTTGTCGATAAGCTTCCGGCACAGCTCGTACGCGGTCTCGACATGATCGGAGGAGACGGTCGGCGCCTCTATACCGTCGACGAAGCGATCTATGAAGACGAGGGGGATACTGTCGCTCTTCATTTGGGACAGGATTATCCTATTGGTCTCCACGTTCTGCGCCGCCACGAGGAAGCCGTCGGCCAGCTGGGAACGGTAGAACTGGAGCGCGTTCTCCTCTTTCTTCTTATCGCCGAAGGTATTGAGTACGAGCGTGTTATAGCCTCGATCGAGCGCGTAGGACTCGATGTGGTATATCAGCTCGCTGAAGAATCCTACCGAGGTGAACGGCACGAGGATCGCTATGGTGTTAGTGCGCTTAAGCTTGAGCGCGGCCGCTAGGCGGTTGGGAACGTATTGGTAGCGGGAGGCTACGTCGAGTATGCGCCGACGCGTAGCCTCGGCGACCCTGATATTCCTATTATTTAGAACCTGCGAAACGAGAGTCATGGATACGTTCGCTTCTTGCGCGATCTTCTTCATGTCGATCTTTTCCATGTCTCTCCTTTCAAGTGCTAAATCGTTTTATCATTCATGTTCTATCACGGGTTTTTTGAGCTGTCAACTTTTACCTGATCATTGATACCAAGTGCTTATATCTAGCATAGGAGAATTCCGTTTGGATTGACACATCTGATATATCAGTGCAATATCAGATCATGAACGATGACCCGTTTAACGAAAAACCAGGCCCGCTCACCATCGAGCGCGACGACGAACCGACAGCGTCGCCGTTACGGGAGCAGGTATACCTATACCTGAAGAGGCTCCTGAACGAAGGCAAGCTCAAGCCGGGCGCCTTCCTGGACCTACGCGCCATCGGCGAGGACCTCGGGTTCTCTCGCACGCCGCTTCGTGACGCGTTACTAAGGCTCGAGGCGGAAGGCTTCGTCACGATCCATCCGCGTCGGGGAGTCGTGATTAATCCCCTGGATCTGCGAACGATACGCAATTCCTATCAGATACTAGGAGCCCTAGAGGCGGCGGCAATCCTAGAGGCTTCAGGCATTTATTCCGCTAAGGACGCCGACATGATGCTCTCGCTTAATTCCAGGATGGCGGACTCGCTAAGCCGTAACAATTTTAACGACTACTATGCCGCCAACGTCGCTTTCCACGACGTTTATATTTCCATGAGCGAGAACGTCGAGCTAAAACGTATGTCCCGAATCCTCAAAGAGCGCCTGTACGACTTCCCGCGCCGGGAAGGATACCTCAGCCAATGGGAGCTAGCGAGTATCGAAGAGCATGAGGCGCTCGTAAGCGCACTAAGGGCTCGAGAATTCGATGCCGCCGCCGCGCTCGTCAGGGACGTGCATTGGTCGTTCAAGGTACAGGAGCGTTTTATCATGGCGTATTATTTCGCTAGAGAAGCCGCACTTGGCCCGCTCCTTTAATATCGCTATGTATATTATATCATACTATAATACTAGTATTCATTATGGCCATGACGACATTGTATTATTTACAATACATGTCGATGCGGAAAAGATGAGGAGGCTCTAATGACTGAACGCATTTCACGGCTTAGGGACCAGAGCGTCTCGACCAAACCTAGAATCGACGCCGAGCGCGCTCTTATCGTTACCGATATCTATAAACGATTCCCTGATGGCGTATCCGCGCCTATGAAGCGAGCCGAGGCATTCCTGGCTATTTGCCAAAGGAAGACGGTCTATATCGGCGAGGACGATCTGATAGTCGGCGAGCGCGGCCGCGGCCCCAAGATGACGTCTACTTTCCCCGAGCTGACCTGCCATAGCGTAGAAGACCTCCTGACCCTTCGCTCCCGGCCGATGACCAGCTACGACGTCGACGACGAGACTATAGCAGCCTATCGGGATACCGTCATTCCCTACTGGCGCGGCAGGTGCATTCGGGACAGGGCCTTCTCGTCCATGCCGGCGGAATGGACCTCCCTCTACGAGGCCGGCGTCTTTACCGAGTTCATGGAGCAACGGGCCGCCGGCCATACCGCCCTCGACGGCCTACCCTACAGAAAGGGATTGCGCGATATTAAGGCCGACGTCGAGGCTTCGCGTTCAGTCGTCGGGCCTGAGGACCCTCGCCGCGAGGAAAAGCTCGCCGAGCTCGACGCGATGGCCGTGTGCTGCGACGCCGCGATCGTCCTATCGGAGCGATACGCCCGGGAAGCCGCGGCTATGGCCCGGGCGGAAACGGACCGCGATAGGGCCGCGGAGCTCCTAGAGATAGCCGAAGTCTGCAGGCGCGTACCGGCGGAGGCCCCGAGGACCTTCCACGAGGCCCTGCAGGCGTATTGGTTCGTCCACCTCGGCACGATCACCGAGCTCAACGGCTGGGACGCCATGAGTCCCGGCCACCTCGACCGGCACCTCGCCCCGTTCTACCATCGCGACCTCTCCGAGGGCAGGCTAACCCGCGAGCGGGCCAAGGAACTACTGTCGGCGTTCTGGATTAAGGTCAATAATACGCCGGCCCCGCCCAAGGTCGGCGTGACCGCGGCGGAATCGGGCACCTACAACGACTTCACCAATATCAACCTCGGGGGCCTGAGCCCCGACGGGCGCGACGGCTCGAGCGAGGTAACCCTACTGGCGCTGGAGGTCCTAGGCGAGCTGCGGCTGCTCCAGCCCCAGGCTAACCTCCAGGTAGCCTCGTGCACGCCCGACCGGGTGCTAGAGGCGGCGTGCCGCGTCGTCAGGGAAGGCATGGGCTATCCGTCCCTATTCAACGCCGACGAGGTGACCCTCTCCCAGGTCGCCGCCGGCAAGAGCCTCGCGGACGCGAGGGAGGGCGGTACGAGCGGCTGCATAGAGATAGGCTGCTTCGGCAAGGAAGCCTACCTGCTGCACGGCTACCTCAACGGCCCCAAGCTGCTCGAGCTCGCGCTCAACGACGGCGTCGATCCCGCAAGCGGCAAGCGGATCGGGCCGGAGACCGGGGACGCCGAGGCCTTCGCCTCGTCGGAGGAGCTCTTCGCCGCGTGGGAACGCCAGCTCGAGTACGCCGTCGGCTGGAAGGTCCGCGTCGACGGGGAGCTAGACCGTCTCTATAGCGAGACGACGCCGGCGCCCTTCCTATCGCTGTATATCTCCGACTGCGTCGGGCGCGGGCTCGACTATTACCGCGGAGGCGCCCGCTACAATACCGACTACATCCAGTGCGTCGGCCTCGGCACCGTGACCGATTCGCTTTCGGCGATAGAGACGCACGTATTCGGCGGGAAGAAGGCGACGATGGCCGAGCTCAGGGCCGCCCTGCTCGCCGACTGGCGGGACCGCGAGGCGCTACGCGCCCTGGCCAGGAACAGGACGCCGCTGTTCGGGAACGACGACGACGGTCCCGACGCGCTGGCCAAGCGGGTTTTCGACGCCTTCATCCGCGCCGTGGAATCGGCCGAATCTCCCCGCGCGGCCGAGCGCGGATCCCGCTACAGGGCCAATTTCCTGTCGACTACCTGCCACGTCTACTTCGGCGGCAAGACGGGCGCCACGCCGGACGGCCGCAAGGCGGGAGAGCCCCTGTCCGACGGGACGAGCCCCTCCCACGGCGCCGACCGGGCGGGCCCGACGGCGGTCATGAACAGCCTGGCCAAGCTGGACCAGGCCAGGACGGGCGGCACGCTCCTCAACCTGCGATTCTCCCCGAGCGCCCTCTCCGGGGAGGCGGGCCCTAGGAAGCTCGCCGCGCTGGTGCGGGGCTATTTCAAGCAGGGCGGCCATCACGCGCAGTTCAACGTCGTCGACGAGGCGACGCTACGCGCGGCCAAGAGGACTCCGGGGGAGTACAGGAGCCTGCTCGTCCGCGTAGCCGGCTATTCCGACTATTTCGTCGACCTCGACGAGCGCCATCAGGACGAGATCATCTCCAGGACCGCCCACGAGCGCGCCTAAGGCTCGTAAGGCGCGGCTAGCGGGCTTGAAGCGCCGAGACAGCTTCAGCGGCCTTGCGCCAGGCCTCCGAGGCCCTGGCGAGGACGGCCGCCTCGGCGCCTTCGGCCCTGCCCTGCGCGGCGGCTAGCTTCGCCGCGGTACGCTTTACCGCCCTGTCGACGGTCTGGGCCGATACCGACGACAGGCCCTCGAGCCCGGCGTACGGGAACGGGTTGGGAACGGGAACTCCGGTAGCCCTCGAGATAATGGCGGCGAAGTGCCCCCCGGCGCTCCGCTGCTTCTCCTCGTACTCGGCGGCTCCCGACGGCGCGTAGCGTAGGAATGCGTGATCCCTCAACATCCCGAGTATGCCTCCCAGCTCCCCGGCCAGCTCCCGCTTAGTCATGCGCCCGTCGCCCTCTCCGGCGAGGCCGGCGGGCGGCCGAGCTTAGTTGGCGACGACAGCGACTTAGCTGGCGACGACACGGACGAAGCGCTTCTTGCCCGCGCGGAGCACGAGCTCGCCGTCGGAGTCGAGCGTCTCGGCGCCTACCGGAGCCTTCTCGTCGCTCCAGGCGCGCTCTCCGACCACGGCGCCGCCCTGCTGCACGAGGCGCCGGGCCTCGCTCTTGCTGGGCGCCAGGCCCGCGTCAACGAACAGGTCGAGCACGGGGTACCCGGCCTCGAATCGGGCGCGGGCCAGCGTCGCCGTAGGCATGGCCGACCTGTCCCCGCCGCCTCCGAACGCCGCCTTGGCGCCGGACAGCGCCTTGTCGGCCTCGTCCTTCCCGTGGATGACCGCGGTGACCTCCCAGGCCAGCCTCTCCTTGGCGGCGTTTATGCCGGCCGCCGAGCCGGCGAGGGAGCGGCATTCGCCCGCGGGCAGGAACGTGAACATGAGGAGGAATTTGAGCACGTCGGCGTCGGGGACGTTACGCCAATACTGGAAGAATTCGTAGGGGCTCGTCATGGCCGGATCGAGGAAGAGCGCGCCCTTCTCCGTCTTGCCCATCTTCTTGCCGTCCGAGGTCATCACGAGCGGGAACGTGAGGCCGAAGGCCTCGGCGCCCTCGACGCGGCGAATCAGCTCCATGCCGGCTACGATATTGCCCCACTGGTCGTCGCCGCCTATCTGGAGCCTGCAGCCGTGGCGCTTGTAGAGCTGCAGGAAGTCGTAGCTCTGCAAAAGCTGGTAGTTGAACTCGATGAACGACAGGCCCGTCTCCATGCGCGTCTTGTACGCGTCGAAGGTGAGCATGCGGTTCACGGAGAAATGCCGGCCGATATCCCGCAGGAACTCGATGTAGTTGAGGTCGGCCAGCCAATCCTTGTTATTGGCCGAGTAGCTCGTCTCGCCGTCGAAGCCCACGAAGCGGTCGAGCTGCTTGCGGAACAGGTCGGCGTTCGCGTCTATGGCCTCGTAGGAGATCATCTTGCGCATCTCGCTCTTGCCCGAGGGGTCGCCGATGCGCGCCGTGCCGCCGCCCAGGAGCGCTATCCCTACGTTGCCGGCGTCGCGCAGGTGCCGCAGGGCGAAGAAAGGCACCATGTGCCCGATATGCAGCGAAGGCCCGGTGGGGTCGCAGCCTACGTAGAAGGTAACGGGGCCTGAGTCCATCAGGGCGGAGAGCCCCGCTATATCGGTGCACTGCTGGACGAATCCGCGTTCCTTCAGGGTCTCCAGGGCTGGGTTCATGCCGTTCCTCCATCGTGGTCGTTCCGTCGTTGATCCGGGGATTATAGCCACGGGCCCGATCGCAGGGCAAGGGCTAGCGCCGCGCGGGGCTTGCGCCCCGAGGCGAACGGGGCTAGCATCGATACGGATCGCTCCTAGACGGAGCTCCCCGGAGGTGCCCATGGCGACGAGGATAGAGGAACTGGCGGCCGTGCTCGAGTCGGCCCCGGGCGGCGTGTTCATCCAACCGCACGACGTGCCGGACCCGGACGCCATCGCCTCGGCGTTCGCCCTTCGATACCTGCTGTCGCGCTCGGGCATCGAGGCCAGGGTCGTGTACGACAGGGAATACGACAAGATAGACACCCGCCGCATGGTGGAGCTGCTCGGCATCGACCTGTCGCTCGCCTCCGAGGTCGCGTCCCTCGACGAGGAGGACTGGATCGTCGTCGTCGACGGGCAGAGCGGCAATGCCAATATCGTCGACCTCGGTTGCGTGGCCGTCGCGGCGATAGACCACCACGAGCCCCGTAGCGACGCCTCGTACCGGTATTCCGATATCAGGCCGGACGCCGGATCGTGCTCCTCCATAGTGGCGGAATACTTCTTCGAGGCCGGCGAGCCGCTTCCGAGGCTGGTCGCGACGGCCCTGGTCTACGGCATGTTCGTCGACACGGACAACCTGACGCGCGGAGTCTCCGAGCTCGACGCGCTGATGTTCTACCGCCTGCGCGCCTTCTCCGACGCCGAGCTCATACGCCGCCTCCGCGGAAGCCAGATAACGCTCCGCGACCTGTCGATATACGCCGACGCCTTCAGGACAGTCGAGACCTACGGCCGGCTCGGGTTCCTCCGGCTGGAGGACGCCGACGACTCCCTTATCGGCGCCGCGAACGACATCGTGCTATCCCTGGACGAGGTGGACGCCTCAGTAGCGTTCTCGATCCGCCCCGAGGGCGTAAAGATATCGGCGAGGAGCCTCTCCGGCGGCATCCGCGCGGACGACCTGGCCCGCGCCGTCGTCTCCGGGCTGGGCTTCGGGGGCGGGCACGCGCATATGGCCGGCGGCTTCATCCCGGCGGAGGCTTTGCCGCCGGGCAAGCCCGTAGCCATGCTCGTAAAGCATAGGGCCATCTCCTACCTCGAGGGATTGGGAGGCTAGAAGCTCCCTAGGCGCTAGGAGGGGCGCTTCATCCTGCCCTTGAGCGCGAGCAGCGCCTCGAGCACGCCTCCCGCGACGGCCCTAGCCTTGTCGGAGACGCTATCGCAGTGCTCCGCGGCGCCCCTGGGGTCGACGTCCGCGATCTTCATCCCGGCGCTTACCTCGAGTCCCGGACGTATGGCGCCGCGGACTACGCCGTCTATGGAGGAGCGGACCTCCACGAGGCCTTCCGCGCCCCTCACCGCGATGACCGCCTGGCCAGCGGCGACCCTGTCGCCGATTCGCGCGAGCTCCTCTACGACGCCGGCTACGGGCGCCTTGATGACGCGCTCGGCGCTCGCGCCGCCTATCTCGCCGGGGACGCCGGTATCCGCGGCGGCCCTGCCCGCCATGATGACCCGGCCAAGGTCGTGCCCTCGCTGGGTCTCCACGACCGCGTCGACATCCCCGCCCGCCTCGAACCCCGGCCCCAGGCCGATGACGGCGGGCGCCATGCCCCGCCGCACCCCGGTATTCCGCTTGGCCATGGTCGCGTCGACGAGGGCTACCGGCGCCAGCGCCGGCACGAGGCGGCACTCGGGGTCGACGAGCACGGGCACGAAGCCCTCGGCTAGCGTCGCGAGCGCTTCGGACAGGCCCTCGGCCCGCCTTGCCTCGACGCCCTCGACCCGCGAGGCGCCCTCGTAGACCGCCTCCGACAGCGACACGGTACGGCGTATCGCGGTGGGCTTGTCTATCTCCAGGGCGACCACCCTGAATCCGGCGGCCTTGAGCCTGACGATCACGCCCGTCGCGAGGTCTCCCGCTCCGCGTACCGCGACGAGGTCCCCGTTGCGGCCCGATAGCGGCGCGGCGTCCCTACCCGCGACCGCGGCCATTATCTCGGCGACGACGGAGACGGCTATCTCCTCGGGCGTCTCCGCGCCGAGGTCGAGGCCGACGGGGGCCCTGAGCCTGGCCAGCTTCTCCTCGGGGACGCCGTCCGCGCGCAGGCGCTCCAGGAGGACGGCGACCTTGCGCCTCGAGCCGAGGACCCCTAGATACCGGAAATCCTTGGAGAGGAAATGCCTCGTCGCCGCCTCGTCGCTCGAGTGCGCCGAGGTAGCCACTACGACGCAGGTCGAGCCGTCTACCGGGACCGCTGCCAGCGCGGCGCCCATGTCCTCGTCCACGTACAGTTCCCTGGCCATGGGCAGGCGCTCGGCGGTGGCGTACTCGGGCCTGTGGTCGACGACGGCTATCCGGTAGCCTACGGCGGCCGCGGCCTTCGCTATCTCGAGCCCGACGTGGCCGCCTCCGACGACGACCAGGCGGGGCCGGCCCCCGAACACCTCCACGAGTATCTTCATCGCCCCGCCGCAGACCATGGCCAGGCTCCCGGCCCCCGGGCCGGAGTCGAGCGAGTAGTCGAGCACTATAGGCCGCCCGAGGTCCAGGGCCTTCGTCGCCTCGCGTACGACCTCGGCCTCCACGGCCCCGCCCCCTATGGTCCCGTGCGTCGAACCGTCCTCCAGCACGAGCATCTTGGCCTTGCCCCGCGGCGTGGAGCCGGACGACTCGAGTATGGTGGCCATGGCGAAGGGGACATTGAGCTCGGTCAACTCGGCGGCTTTCTTGAACAGCTCCATATCGTTTCCTTTCAAGGGCGAGAGTAGCTACGTATCCGGGCGCCGGCGCTCGCCTCGCGGAACGAGGCTACGACGACCATATCGGCCGCCCCCGCGGAGATCGCGGACGAGGCCGTTTCCGCGGAAGCGCCGTCCGGCGCGGCGTCGGCCTTATTAAGCGCGAGCACGCGCCGCGCCGTCGGAGGAGCCAACTTGAAGCATCCGAGGGGCGAGGACGCGAGGGCCGCGATATCCGCGGGCCGTATCGCGTCGCCTATCCGTATTCCCGCGAGCCTCGCCACCAGCTCGGGCCTGAAGGCTATGGCATCGCCGAGCGGGCGGCCGAGGCAATCGAGCCCTATGACGGCCACTACGACGTCGGAAGAGGCCGGTATTACTGGCTCGTGATCCGCCGGGGCCTTTAACGACAGCCCCCTAGCCCCGTCGGCCTCGACGATTATAAGGTCCCAGCCTTCCGCCTCGCCTACCAAGGCCGGGGATATGCCGCCTAGCTTGCCCGCGTCGACTCCGGAGCCTAGCGCCGCCACGAAGCCGCTCCTCGGGAGGCCGGCCCCCGAGAGGCCGGCCGTCCCCGCCAGGCCGAGCGTCCCGACGGCCGGTAGCGCACCCGAGCGGCTGCGAGCCTCCGAGGCGCTCGGCAAGGCTGCGGTTCCGCCGGCTCGCCACGACGCGTCCGCGAGGAACGCGTCGATACCGCGCCCCTCGCCGCGAGGATCGCGGATACGGGTCGTGGTCGTCACTAGGACTTCCAGGCCCGCCGCCCGGGCCTCCGAGGCGAGCGCGAATACGAGGCTCGTCTTCCCTCCCGCCCCTACCACGGAAACGACCGCCGGCCGGCGGCGCGGTCCGATAGTCGGCAGCGCCATCTCGAGGCAGGTCATCGCGCCTGGGCGCCCGTTCGGGCGGTCCTCGCGAGCGAGGCGCGGCCGAGCAGTCCCGGCCGGAAGAGGCTGCACCTGTTTCGTCCGCCGGCCTTGGAGGCGTAGAGCGCCTTGTCGGCGTCGTCCAGCACCTGCTTGGCCTCCGCACGCGAGTCGAGCATGCGCGCCCCGATGCTGACAGTTATGCTAAGGGACTCGCCTCCGTGATCGATGCGGAGGGACTCGACCTCGGCCCGTATTCGCTCGGCCACCTCGAGCGCCGATCGGACGTCGCAATCGACGGCCAGCACGCAGAATTCCTCGCCGCCGAACCTGGCTACCGCGTCGCTCGACCTCATCAGGCCCTTGATAGCGGTCGCCAGGGACTCGAGGGCCACGTCGCCGGCCATATGCCCGTAGCGATCGTTGAAGCGCTTGAAGTAATCGACGTCAAGCATCAGCACGCACGCCGACGACTTGTTGCGGCCGCATCTCGATATCTCCTCCTCTAGCCTGTGCATGAAGAAATCATGGTTATAGAGACCGGTCTTGGCGTCCGTTATGGAGCTCTGGTGATGCAGGCCGTTCTGTATCCCGACGGAGAGGAACCTCGAGAGCCTATCGATGTACATGCGCTCAAGATCGGAATAGGTCTCCCCTACGACCTTGCGCCCCATAACGACTATGCCGTAGAGGCCGCTGATGCCGCGCATCGGGAAGATCAGCTCCGGAGAGTACGCTTTCAGCCCGGGATACTCGCCGGTCTGGTCGCGTATGGCCTCGAAATGATCGGAGAACGGCTTGGAGAGGAAATGATCCTTCAGGCGCTTGTAGCACTCTATGGGTATAGTCTCGTCGCTGGGCTTGAGGTTCCTGTAGCAGAACTGGCTTAGCCGGGTGCCTCGCGGCGGCTCGATGACGAAGGCCAGGAATTCCGGCACGAAGCGCTCGAGCACCTTGTCTATGACGAAATCCAGCATGAGCGGCACCGATGGCAAGGCGATGAGCGCGGCGGCGTCGGTAATGAGCCTATCGAGCTCGCGGTTCTCCTTGCGGAGAGCCTCCAGGTTCTCTATCGCCCCTGTTTGGCTGAGCTTATTATATTGGGATAGGATATCGGCACTTCGATCCTTGGCCTGCTCGTTGGCGTCGCTCACGCGATGATAATAGTACATAACGCGCGCGGTGTCAGTCGATTTCGCACTAGAAGCGTATCCCGGTCGCCTTTTATGGCTGCTATTAGTATCATATATAAGATATTCCCTATCATGAAGGAGAGCGGATGAACGAGACCGTGTTCGACTACTCGGCCAAGGCCATAGACGGATCAGACCTGGATCTTGGCGCGTACCGCGGCAAGGCGCTGCTCGTCGTCAATACTGCCAGCAAGTGCGGCTTCACGCCCCAATACGCCGGGCTCGAGGCCCTGCATAAGAAGTACGTCGACGAGGGGCTCGTCGTCATAGGGTTCCCGTGCGACCAGTTCGCCCACCAGGAACCCGGGGCGGAGGCCGAGATCGCGACCTTCTGCAAGCGCGACTTCGGCGTGACTTTTCAGCTCATGGCCAAGGTCGACGTCAACGGCAAGCGCGCGCATCCGCTCTTCGTGCACCTGAGGAAGAGCGCACCGGGCGCCGTAGGCGACGCTGTCAAATGGAATTTCACGAAATTCCTCGTGTCGAGGGACGGCTCGGCCGTCAAGCGTTTCGCGCCGACGGTGGAGCCCAAGGATATCGAGCGCGACGTACGAGAGGCCTTGGGCCTCTAGCTATATCCCGCCGCGCTCGGCGGATATAGTCGCCGCGACGAGCTCCACCGAGCGACGTATGACCCTATTGCATACCGCCTGGCCGAGCCCCCGAGCCTGATGCTCGGCCCTGCCTTCCTCGGTGTTCAGGTCGACGCCCAGTAGACCCCGGCAATCGCTGCAACCGAATTCGGCCTCGATAGCGCCCACGAAGGCCGCGACGAGGCCGTAGCAGCGCTCCTTGGCGGCCAGGTCCGCGCCGGAATCGTTGCCCAGGGCGGCTCCCAGGGCCATCGCGCCCCCGGACACGGCGCCGCATAGGAGCTGCCTGCGGCCTAGCCCCGCGCCTAGGCAGGTCGAGAAACGATGGGCCTGAACGGCGTCGAAGCCTATCTCGTCGGAGAAGGCGCATAGGACCGATTGGGCGCAATTAGAGCCGGCCGCGTGAAGCGCTACAGCCTTGTCTTGTAGGTTTTCCATGCCGCCCAGTATAACCCGGTATCACTCCCATTTAAAGAGCGCCGCGCTAAGGGCCAGGAACGCCGCGGTGAGCCCCCCGAGCACGAGCAGGTTGGGGAGGATCTGGACGAGCCCCGCGCCGTCTATCATGATGGCGCGCGCTCCCTCGATGAAATGAGTCAGGGGGAAGACCCGGGATATCGTCCTCAGGATCGTCGGGCTTCCCTCGAGCGAGAAGAACACTCCCGACAGGGCCAGCATCGGGAAGGTCACGACGTTGAGCACTCCTCCCGCCATCTCCTCGCTACGCATGCGGGAGGCGAACACGAGCCCGAGCGATATCATGCACAGGATTCCCACAGTCGTCAGCAGCAATAGGTTAAGGTAGCTGCCCCTCATCATGAAGCGGAGGAACATGTTAGTACCCGAGAACACGAATACCGACGTCAGGAGCACTATCACCAGCCTGCTGGCCGCCTGCGCGCTAACGAAGTTGAGCGCTCCGACGGGAGTCGCCTTGAATCGCTTGAGGACGCCGTTCTTCCTGTACCTGACGATGACGTAGCCGACGCCGAAGAGGCTCGAGAACATCATGTTCATGCCTATGACGCCAGGCACGAGCCAATCGACGTACCTCGTGGCCCGGCCCGAGACGACGACCTCCTCGAACAACCTGGCGGGCGCGGTCGCGCCGGCACCCGCCGCCTGCTGCGCGGAGAACAGGTCCCTGACGAAGCGGCCCTTGCTGGACTCCCCGTTTATGGCGTAGGTCGCCCGGTTAAAATCCAATACGAAGTCTATCTGGTGCCGCTCGAGCCGCTGGAGGGCCGACTCGGCGTCAGCGTACGGGATAGCCTGCACCTGCTCCATGCCAAGTAGCCGAGGCGACCCGTCGGGCGTCCCGACGACGCCGACCTTGAACAGCGTCTCGTCGCCGCCCGAGAACGCGAAGGCCATGCCAAGGACGATGAAGACGGGGAACAGCAGGTTCCAGAAGAACGTCCCGCGGTCTCTGACGAATTCCATCGTGCGCGCCTTGTACAGCGCCGCGAACTGCTTTAGTACCATAACGCTTGCCCTTTCAAGTCCGCAGGGAACTGCCTGTCAGCTTAATGAAGAGATCCTCGAGGTTGGGCTTGTGGATCGACAGCCCCGTCAGGTCCACCCTGGCCGCCAGCAGGTCCTTGAGGCTCCTGTCCAGGGTCTCCGTCTGGAGCTCGATGGCGTCCTCGCCTATGGCTATGCCCTCGAAGCCGGCGAGAGCGTCCGTGCAGCAGCCGTCGTAGGGCAGCCTAATGAGTACGCCGTCGAAGTGCTTCTCCAGCAGCGAGTCGGGAGTGTCTATCTCCAGTATCCTGCCGCGGTCCATGATCGCTACCCTGTCGCATAGGAGCTGGGCCTCGTCCATGTAATGGGTAGTCAGGATGACCGTCGTCCCCTCTGCCTTTACGAGGTCGATCAGCTCCCAGAAGTTGCGGCGCGCCTGAGGATCCAGCCCGGTCGTCGGCTCGTCCAGGAACACGATCTCGGGCCTCGGAATGATGGCGAGTGCCAGGAGCATGCGCTGCCGCTGGCCGCCTGAGAGCTTCTGGTTATCGCGGTCCAGGATGTCGGAGAGCGAGCACAGATCTATGACCTCGCCCATCGGCCTCGGGGCCTCGTAGAACGAGGAGAACAGCTCCAGGGTCTCCTTGACGGTGATGAACTCGGGTAGCGCCGTGCTCTGGAACTGGATGCCTACCTTGGCCTTGAAGTCCTTGCCTATAGGCAGGCCTCGGAACAGCACCTTGCCGGCGCTCGGGGCGGTTATGCCTTCCATGATCTCTATCGTAGTGGTCTTGCCCGCGCCGTTAGGGCCGAGCAATCCGAAGCATACTCCTTCAGGTATGGAGAACGACACGTCGTCCACCGCCAGCACCTGGCCGTACCGCTTGGAGAGCCCCTCAATCCTTAGAATATCGCTCATAAATCGAAGGTACCGCGGACGGCGCGCGAGGGCAAGGAGAAAGGACGGAGAGAGTACGCGCGATAGCTGCGTCGCCCTTCCGAACCTCTATCGGTCGACGCGGTTGAACGACGGCTTCGAATCGAGGCATAGCCCCATCCATGATTACCTTCCCGATCGCGGCGATCGAATATAGGACGGTCGACGTCGACGCCTGTCGAGTGCTCGCGATCGCCGCGAGGAGCGGCGCCGAGCACATGCTCGACCGCGTCGAGGCCGAGGCGCTCGGCGCGCTGCATAATCCGGTATCGGGTCTAAAAGAACTTGGCAGTAGGCTATCCGCGAGGAAATGGGACGTCGATACGGAAGGTCCACTCGCCCGGCCTAAGCCCGGTTCGGGTCAGGCTCGCGACTCCGAGTTCGAGATCCAGGGAAAAGCCCGAAGGATCGGGCCACGTCGCGGTCAAGGACCACGAGGCGGTTCCGGATAGCGTTCCTTCCAGGGTCCTCGGAAGGTTCATGCGCATATCGGCCCCGAGCGGCGCCGCAAGCGATTGCCCGCACGCGCCATGGGTCGATTAAGCGCTAGCGCGAAACATACGGTCTATTCAGTCTACCGCGGTTTCCGCCATCTGCCCGCCCCATTCCCGGAGGCGCCCCTCGATGAAGTCGAGGACGGCCTCGTGCTCGGCCTTGCCGCGGCCGGAGACGGCCATGGCGGGGGCGAACTGTATCATCACCGGGCGGTCGCGACGCACGGGGCCGAAGCCGCGGAAGAGGGGCGAATTGCCCCAGTAGTCCGTCTTGACGGCGACGGCGACCACGGGAACGCCCGCCCGGGAGGCGAGCTTGACGCCCAGGCTATTGAACCCGGCGCGCGAGAAGGCGTCGGTCCGGGTCCCCTGGGGGAAGATTATGATGGACCGGCCCTTGGCGAGGCGCTCGGCGCCGCCCTGCATCACTGCCTCCAGGTCTTTGCGGGCATCGGTCCGCGTCACCGAGATTGGATCGCGCGAGCGCATTATCGGGCCCCATATGAGGCCGTTGAGAAGCTTCTCCTTGACGACGTAGGTACACGGGCGGATGGGGTTGATGATCCCGGGCAGGAGGAGCGTCTCGAAGGTGCTCATGTGGTTGGAGATGAAGACCGCCGGCCTCGACAGGGCGCGCACGTTATCGAGACCCGAGATATGGAGCTTGGCGCCGCATCGCTCCAGTCGGCGGAGGATCTCGATGGAACTCCTCGCCCAGGCCTCGTCGTCGTACAGCCCCCGGAGGGCCAGGCGCCGGGACTGGAACATGACCTCGAAGAACTTGCTGTACGGGCTCCATCGCGACCCGAGCATAAGGTATTCGCTCGCGTATCGCTTGATCCCGTCGGGCGTGTCGTACGAGTCGCCTTCTATCGTGTCTTCCATGGTTCCCTCCGCGCGCTAAAGAAAAGCGGCACTACCATAGACCGAGCGGCCGGAGGCGTCAAGACGATAGAATGGCGCGCGATGGACTCATCGGGAGATATCCGTCTTGCGCGCGCCGGCCGGATGGCCGATACTATCGACGTGCCCGTCTCCAGGTGAAATTCGTTATCTATCGGGGGATCTTCCAGCGCAGATGAAAACGTCGCATCCGAGGAAATCGTTCATCAAGCAAGTCTTGACCATGATAGTGCTCATCTTCGCGTGCATCCTGCCGCTATGCGCCCTATCCACCTACCTGGTGTTCTCGAGGACCACTCGGGAGAAGATCGCGCTGGACGCCTCCCGCTTCGAGAGCACGCTGCAAATCGGCCTCGCGCGCCTCCTAAAGGAGCTCGATACGGACGGGCTAAGGTCGGCCGCCGAGGACCTAGTCTCCGCTTGGCCCGTCGCCGCCCTGAGCGTCTACGATCGGCGAGGCCTCCTCTACGGATTCGCTTCGCACGAGCGGGCGGGCGTAGGGAAGATGACCTACGTGCGCTGGATTAAATACGACGGGGCGACCATAGGCCGGGCCGAATTCCGCATGCTCGAGACCGAGTACGAGCGCGCCGCGTTCAGGAACGCGGCGTACGTCATGGGCGTCATAGCCGTCATCCTCGGGATGACGTACATGGCGATCCGGATCATGGTCGTAGCCGTGCTGAGGCGGCCCATAGAATACCTGTCGAGCGTCGTCAGCTCGTACTATCTGGCCGATCCGTCGAGCCCGGGCAGCGCGGCCGTGCGCTTCGTCGAATTCGACCCGCTCATCAGCCTACTTCGGCGAATGGGATCGACCATCGCCGCTAACGTATCGGAGCTCAAGGCGCTGAACGCCGAGCTCGAGTCGCGCGTATCCAAGCGGACGGCCGAGCTGAAGCGCCGCAACGCCGACCTGGCCCTGGAACGGGATAAGACCAGGCAGTACCTAGAATCAGCGGACGCGTCCAGCAAGGCCAAGACGGAATTCCTGGCCAACATGAGCCACGAGCTACGGACCCCCCTGAACGGCATAATCGGTTTCTCGAGCCTCATCCGGGACGACGCGTCTCAGAGCCCGGAGACCCGCAGGAAGGCCGATCTCATCAACCTTTCCGGAGCGCACCTGTTATCCATTATCCAGGACGTCCTCGACGTGAGCCGCATCGAGGCCCGGCGCTTCGAGCTTAACGTCAGCGCCTTCATGCTTACGAGCACGACCCGCTTCGTGGAGAACATCTCCCGGCCGCGCGCCCTTGAGAAGGGCCTCGAGATACGCTTCGAGGGGGCGGACTCCTTACCGCTCATCGCTAACGGCGACGAGCGCCGCATCAGGCAGGTAATGCTTAACCTGAGCTCCAACGCCATCAAATTCACGACGGCGGGCTCGGTCCATATACGGGCGGACTACGCCGACGGCTACTTCTCGTACTCGGTGACCGATACGGGACCTGGCATAGACCCGGAATCGCTCAAGCGGATCTATAAGCCGTTCGAACGGTTCCGGGAACCGGGCAGGTACGTCGAGGGCACCGGACTGGGCTTGTCGATATCCAAGGGGCTCATAGAGCTCATGGGCGGCACGCTCGAGGTCGAGAGCGTCGTGGGGAGCGGGTCTACGTTCTCGTTCAGGATTCCGCTGCCGACGGAATCGACGGACCCTAGGCGCGCGCCGCGGCTTCCCGAGTCGCGGGACGGGTCTTCGCAGCCAGGCGAGGCGGCGGCGGACGAGACTATCCCCGACGATATACGCCGGGCCCTGGTCGACGCCGCGGATCGCGGCGATTACTCGGCGATCGAGCGATGCATCGCGACGCTCCGCGGCTCGGGCTTTAAGGCGAGCGCCTCGGCGCTCGAGTCGGCGGCCGCGTCCTACGACGACGACGAGATAGAGCGCATCGCCTCGTCGCGCACGGCGTCGTCGCGCACGGCGTCGTCGCGCACGGCGTCGTCGCCTATCTCGCCCGATAGGAAGGCGGTAGCCCCATGAGCGAGCGGGCTCGAGACGGCGGCAAGCCCGAGGCGGTCATCCTGGCCATAGACGACACCCCGTCCATCCTCGACTTCATACGGAGCGTCCTCGAGCCCGAGGGCTTCTCGGTATGCGTAGCCACGAACGGCGCTCGCGGCCTAGAGCGAGCCAGGCGGCTGAGGCCGGACATAGTGCTACTCGATGTGATGATGCCCGACCTGGACGGCTATAGCGTCTGCGCGGCGCTCAAGTCGGACCCGGCGACCGCCGGCGCCCCCGTGATATTCCTGTCGGCCATGGCCAGCGGCCTCGATATCGCCAAGGCCTTCTCGGTAGGGGCCGCGGACTACATGACGAAGCCGGTGGAGCCCGTCGAGATACTAGCCCGGGTGCGCGTTCACCTCGCGGCGCTCGAGCTAGCCCGCATCAAGGACCTCCAGACCGAGCGCCTGGCGGCGATGGTCGAGGATCGGACCGTGGCCCTCCGCTCCGCGCTCAAGGAACGCGACGCCTACCTCCGAGAGGTTAACCACAGGGTCAAGAACAACCTGCAACTGATAGCGTCGATCATAGGGCACCAGATGCTCGCGGACTCCTCCGCCGCGGCTATCCTAGGCAAGCTCCTAGGCAGGGTTGAATCCTTCGCGCGCGCCTACGACCAGCTCTGGACCTCGAGGCGCCTCGACGGCATCCATATGGGGGAATACCTGCGGACCGTCGTCGCGACGACGCTGGCGATGCGGGACGGGAGCCCCGTCGAGGCGAGCATCGACGTAGACGCGGACCCGTTCTCGCTGGACGTCGCCCTGCCCTGCGGGCTCATCGTCCACGAGCTCGTTTCGAACTCGGCGCGGCACGCGTTCGGGGACGAGGGCGGCGCTATACGCGTCTCCATCGCCCCCGACGGCGACGCGTACCTGCTCGGGTACGAGGACGACGGCAGGGGTTGCCAGGACGCGCTGGCTGACGCTCCCGGGCTGGGCATCAAGTTCATCAACGCCCTCTCCGGGCAGCTCGGCGCCTCCATAACGCTATCGGGTTCCGACGGGTTCAAGGCGGCGCTCCGGTTCAAGAAGCCGGAGCGCCCCAAGGACGTATCGCTCGCCTAGTCGACCTGCATGATCTGCTCGTCTATGGGCTTCCCGGGAGGCACTATCGGCAGCACGTTCTCGTCTATGCCGACTCGGCAGTCGACGAGGAGGGGCGCCCTGCCCCTCGCCGCCCGGGATAGCGCCTCCCGTAGCTCGTCGATGCCGCCGGGACGGACGCCGGCGATGCCGTACGCGTCGGCCAGCTTGACGAAGTCCGGCGGCCGGTCCAGGTCGGTCTGCGAGTACCGCTTGCCGTAGAACAGGGTCTGCCACTGCCTGACCATGCCGAGGGTGCCGTTATTCACGACGACGATCGTTATGGGCAGGTCGTAGCGCGCTATGGTCGCGAGCTCCGCGCAGTTCATGCGGAACGAGCCGTCCCCGGCGACGTGCACGACGCGGGAGTCGGGCCTCGCCATCTGGGCCCCTATGGCGGCCCCGGTACCGAAGCCCATGGTCCCGAGCCCGCACGACGAGATGAACGTGCGGGGCCGGGAGAACGGATAATACTGGGCCGTCCAAATCTGGTGCTGGCCGACCTCGGTGGCGATGATCGTCTCGTCGCCGAAGGCTTCGTGGATCGACTCGAGTATGGCGCGGGGGGCGAGCCCCGCCGTCTCTGGGCGTACGGGGACTTCGCGCCTCCAGCCGGCTACGCTCGCGAGCCACTGGGGCCTGCGTGCGGGCTTGAGCCGCCCTGAGAGCCTCGCCAAGATATCGGAGACGTCGCCTACGAGGGAACGGTAGCAGCGTATGTTCTTGCCTATCTCGGAGGGATCCACGTCTATATGCAGGATGTGGGAGCCCTTGGCGAAGCGAGAGGCGTCGCCTATGACGCGGTCCGAGAACCGCATGCCGATGGCTATGAGGAGATCGGTCTCGCGGACGGCGTTATTGGACGCCCTGGTCCCGTGCATGCCTATCATGCCCGTGCTCAGGGGATGGCCGGCGGGAAAAGACCCCTGGCCCATCAGCGTTACGGCCACCGGCGCGTCTAGCGTCTCGGCTAGCCCCGCGAGGGCCTCCGACGCGCCCGAGGCGATGACGCCGCCTCCCGACACGATGAAAGGCCTGCGGGCCGCGGCGATAAGCTCGGCGGCCTCCTCTATCTCGATATCGCCGGCGGGGACGGCCCCCTTGGCCAGGGTCGACCGGGCGCGTATGCGCTGGGGCGACCATTCCGAGTCGGCCGCCGTCAGGTCCTTGGGAATATCGACGAGCACGGGGCCGGGACGCCCGGAGGCGGCTATCTCGAAGGCCCTGCGTATGGTCGAGGCTATTTCGCCCGGCTCCTTGACGACGAAGTTGTGCTTCGTTATTGGCATGGTGATGCCGGCTATGTCTATCTCCTGGAAGCTGTCCTTGCCCTTGAGCTTGCGCGGCACGCTCCCCGTGATGGCCACCATCGGCACCGAGTCCATGTACGCGGTCGCGATGCCGGTGACGAGGTTGGTGGCTCCCGGCCCGCTCGTCGCGATCACCACCCCGGTACGGCCGGACGCCCTGGCGTAGCCGTCGGCGGCGTGGGCCGCTCCCTGCTCGTGCGACGTGAGCACGTGCCTGAGCCTGTCGGCGTGCTTGTACAGCTCGTCGTAGATATTGAGCACCGTGCCTCCGGGATACCCGAAGACGGTGTCGACTCCCTGCTCTATTATGCATTCGACTATGACGCGCGCGCCGCTCATCCTCATCGGGCCGCCTCCCTTATCTTCCGGGCGACAGCCTCGCCCATCGCCCTAGTCCCGAGCACGCGTTCAGCCGGGGCGCCCGACGCTATGTCAGCGCAGCGGAGGCCCTCGGCGAGGACCGCGGCCACGGCGCCCTCCACCAGGGCCGCCTCCTCCTTTCGGTTGAGCGCGTACGATAGGAGCATGGCCGCGGACAGTATCGTCGCCAGCGGGTTGGCCGCGTCGCGGCCCGCTATGTCCGGGGCCGAGCCGTGGATGGGCTCGAATATGCCTGGCCCGCTCCCTCCGACGCTGGCGCTCGCGAGCATGCCGATCGAGCCGGTTATCATGCTGGCCTCGTCCGAGAGGATGTCGCCGAACATGTTGCTCGTCGCTATGACGTCGAACTGTCGCGGGTTCCTGACGAGCTGCATCGCGCAGTTATCGACGTACATGAACGATGTCTCCACGTCGGGATGGAGCGCAGCCGTCTCCATGGCGACCCGGCGCCACAGCCGGCTCGACTCCAGGACGTTGGCCTTGTCCACGACGCACAACCTGCGGCCCCGCGCGCGCGCCGCGCCGTACGCGACCGCGAGCAGGCGCTCGACCTCGGCGCGGGAGTACCGCTCCGTGTCCCAGGCCGCGTCGCCGCCTTCGTCCTGACCGCGCTGCCCGAAGTATATGCCGCCCGTCAGCTCGCGCACTATGAGCATGTCCAGGCCCCCGGCCACTATGTCCGCGCGCAGCGGGCACGACGCCGCCAGCTCCGGGAACATGCGGGCCGGCCGCAGGTTGGCGTAGGCGCCGAGCCCGGCCCGGAGCCCCAGGAGGCCCGCCTCCGGCCGCTTGTCCCCGGGCAGCCCGTCCCACTTCGGGCCGCCTACCGCGCCCAGCAGGACCGCGTCGGAACGCCTGCAAATCTCGAGCGACGTCTCGGGCAGGGGCTCCCCCGTCGCGTCGATCGCCGCGCCGCCCATCATCGCCTCCGCGAACTCGAGCTCGAAGCCCGACACTGAGGCGACGGCCTCGAGGGCCTTCCTCGCCTCCGCGACCACGTCGGGGCCGATGCCGTCCCCCGGTATAGTAGCTATCCTGTATCTCATGCCCTCTCGTCCTTCCCGTCGACCGTCGCCGCCTTCCGCTGCGCGGAGACGTACTCGATGAGGCCTCCGGCCTCCATGATCCCCCTCATGAACGGGGGGAAAGGCGCCGCGTTCCGCGTCGCGCCCTTGGTGAGGTTGCTCACGGTCCCCGCCTCGAGGTCTATCTCCATCATGTCGCCGGAATCCGCCTCGGCGGCCGCCTCGGGGCACTCGAGTATCGGCAGCCCTATGTTTATGGCGTTCCTGTAGAAGATACGCGCGAAGCTGGCGGCGACGACGCACGAGACGCCGGAAGCCTTGATAGCGATGGGCGCGTGCTCGCGGGACGAGCCGCATCCGAAATTCCTGCCGGCGACTATCACGTCGCCCTTCATGACGCCGGACGCGAAGCCCGAGTCGATATCCTCCATGCAATGCGCGGCCAGCTCCGAGGGGACGCTGGTCGTCAGGTAGCGCGCCGGCACTATGACGTCGGTATCGACGTCGTCCCCGTATTTCCATACCCGGTATCCGTTTGCCATTTTCATTCCCTCGTTCCTATCGTGTATCATCGGGGCCCGGCCTAGGCGCGCTCGGGCGCGGCCATCACGGCGCCGGGGTCCGTTATCCTGCCGGTCACCGCGCTGGCCGCCGCCGTGGCGGGGCTCGCGAGGTAGACCTCGGAGCCAGGATGCCCCATCCGGCCCACGAAATTCCTATTGGTGGTGGCGACGGCGCGCTCGCCCTCGGCCAGGATGCCCATGTGGCCTCCCAGGCAGGGCCCGCAGGTCGGCGTAGACACGACGGCGCCCGCCTCTATGAAGGTCTCCACGAG
>Ga0180007_10001865_pt1 | contig 26538 bp, 32 predicted proteins | sample MM_PC_MetaG_FD_121122 | JGI IMG/M metagenome (GOLD analysis project Ga0180007, IMG submission 121122) | Groundwater microbial communities from the Aspo Hard Rock Laboratory (HRL) deep subsurface site, Sweden - MM_PC_MetaG | ecosystem: Environmental > Aquatic > Deep subsurface > Groundwater... | reverse complement strand
TTTTTTTTTTTTTTTTTTTTTTTTTTTTTTTTTTTTTTTCTTTAATAAAACTTTTATGAATAATATTTAGAAACTATCTTTTTCTTAAGCGTAAGTTTTATATAATAATAAAACTAGAAATTCTTTTATGAAAAAAGAGGTATATATAATAGTATTAATTATAATACTAATGTCAACATCTGTTTCTGCTTTTGAAAAATTATATGATAAATATGTATATGAAGGAGACACTTTTACTGTTGAACAAGACGTTTATTATAGCGCTTTAACAATAGATAAAAGAACACTAATCCTGCATAAAAACACTGAGCTTTTCTTCATAAAAAATGGTACATGTGAAGAAACAACTTATTATCAATATTGCTTTATGGGTTTAAAACTAGACATACCAACTTATGGCCGGTGGAATCAAGAAAGATTTGCATGGGACTCAGCAATAAAAGTTGAGATTTACTCAAAAAAACCTTCTTTAGAAGTAACGAGAACAATTTCTGAAACAAAAGTTGATTTAGGAGAAAAAGCTAAAATCAGCATTGAAATAAAAAACAACGGCAAACTAAGAATAGATAATATATTCTTTCAAGAAGTGATACCGAAAGGGGTTGAAATTGTAAGTCAAAGATATGATTATTTAGAGCTTAAAGACAGAACATTTGTATGGAAAGGATATTTATATCCTAATGAAACCATCTCATTTTCATACTCTGTAAAAACTATTTCTTACAATAAAACAGAGTTTAGCAGTGCAACTGTTAGTTATCATTATGAAGAACTTGATTATACAAAAGGTTTATCAAAACTAACACTAGAAGTTGACTCACCATACACTTATTCTGAAGAATTCAAGCCCGCAGATTTAAACTGGGGCGAAACAATGACTTACACAATGACTGTAAAAAATACTGACGAGAAAGACAGGTTAAATTTAGACTTCAACTTACAAATTCCAAAGGATTTTGAAATAATATCCTACCCGTTATACTTGTCAAGATCCAGTAGTTTTCATCACACCGAAAGTTTAAAACCAGGAGAAAGCTTCTCAATGACCTTCAAATTCAAAAGTAGTTATGCAGGTGTATTTCAATCAGTTGTAAAAAACGCATTAACCATTAGAGATGAAGTTTATGAAAAAAATAAGGTTTATATTATGACTATAAGAGCGCCTGAACTAAAACCAAGCATTGTCCTGAGCAAAAAAGAGGTGTTAGAGGGCGGACCCTACACTGTTTTTGCTTATATTGAAAATCCTTCTGGAGTTAATTATTATGATGTGAAAGGAGTGCTAAAATCAGACTTATTTGGTGAAAGAGAAATTTCTCTCGGAATAATCAGTCCTAATAAAAAAGGAAAGCTTATCGAAGAACAATTACGAGCAATACCTGTTGACAAAGAAACAATATTTAACATCTCATTTGAAGGATCTTATAGAACTCATCTCTATCAGTCTTTTGACTTTAGTACAAGTACTGTTTTAAAAGTAAAACCTGTTCAAACAGGCTTTAACATCAGAAGAGAAGTAAGCCCTAAAGAAGTTAAAGCCGGAGAAGAAGTGACAATCAAAGTATTTGCAGAAAACCTTGGCCAATCATACACGCCAGTTGTTATTTCAGACTCTTTTCCAGCAAACATGATTATTTCTGGCGGAAAATCAGAGAAAAGCCTCACTTTAAACCCAGGTCAAGAACAAGAAGTCTATATATATAAAATTCAGATACCAGTGGATACACAAGAAGATTTTATCGTTACTACAACTTTAAACTATGAAAACCTTCTTACAACCCGACTCAACACCACAATAAATGTTAAGCCTTTAGAAAAAAAAGAAGAAGAAGATAAAACAAAAATAGACGAAATAGTGATTGTTGAAAAAGAAGAAAAACCAGGCTTTTTCAAGAAAATATTTACTGCCATAAAGAATTTGTTCTCATAATTTTTTTTTTATTTCAAAACACCTTTGAAAATATTATGCTTGTCCCTAACAATTTTTATATTAACAATCTGGTTAATAGGTTTTGATACATTCACAGTTATGCATCGATCCTTAAAAACACAAATACGTTCAGTTTTATACTTTCCAAAAGAAACTATTTTAGCTTTAATTACATCGCCTTTTTTGAAGGGTTTTTTAAGAGTTTTATCAGGAAAAATCTCAAAGTCAACCGCTTTTAAAAAAAGTTTAAAACCTGTTTTCTCCTCTAAAAATCTAAGTTCATCTACAAATTCTTTCATAGGCTTTGGCTTTGTTGGATTTCTGCCATTGCTATAATGCAAAAAATTTTGAAATCCCACACGTATATTTCTTTTTTTGCAAAAAAGAATTATTTTTTCTTTTTCCCCATCATTAAATTTTGGAATAATAATTGGAGCAATGAATATATCAACCTTTTTTGTATTACAAGCATAATCAATTGCTTCTTTAACCCTTTTTAAAGGATATTTTTTACCGGCAAGTTTAGAACAAATTTTTTCATTCAAGGAATTCAGAGATATGTTTAATCTGTCAAGTCCTGCTTTTTGAAATCTATCAATCACCTTTTTTGTGAGCAAAACACCATTAGTGTTGACAGAAACCGTTTTCACGCCTTTTAAGGCTTTTAATTCTGACACAAGGTCGAACAAAGGCTCATAAAGTAAAGGCTCTCCCTGAGGGTTTATGCTTATTTCAACAGGGTTTTTCTTAGACAAAACTATTTTTTTAGTTTCGGATATTAAATAATCTTTTTCGACAACAAAATCAAAAGCTTTTTTTGATGAATCACCAGCATCAACAGAGCAGTAAACACAATCAAGATTACAACCAGTATTAGGTTTTAGTTCTACACAATTTGTGCCTCTATCAATAATTCCAAATTCATTAGTGCCAACAAGAGGAATATCTGAATTTGAATGAACATAAATAGTTCTTTTACCAAAAACATCCTTCAAATCTTCAAAACCCATTTGCAATATTCTGTTAAACTTGTTTGTAACTGCTTTTTTTGAAGCATCAAATTCTATAATATTTTTATTGATTTTGAAAACACCAATGTTTGAAAATTGTTTTTTATCGACATAAAAATGATAGTCTCGAAGAAAAAACACTTTTATCTTATCATCTGATTCTTCAAACTTTAAATCATGAAATTCTAATATAGTCACGAATCTAATAATTGTAAGGGTTTTTTAAATTTTTATACTTAAATCATGTGATTTTAGCTAAATATTTTTTTTTTGTTTAAAAAAAAGATTTAAATACTACCGTTTAATTTCTAAAAGTAATGGCCGATGTAAAGATAACTTATGAAACTCTTTTTGACATCCTCAGACGAGAAAAAAGTCGTGATGAATTACAGCTTTTAGATAAGAATTTTTATCAAGATGTTTTAGAGTATTTAAAGCAAAAACAATCAATTTTAGAGGATAAAAGTGATCAATCAGAGCTTTTTAGGGTTTCTGAGGCAGAAAAGACGAGAATACAACTGCAAAATGTCAAAAAAATCTTAAAAGAACTTTACGAAAAAAGAGAAAGAAAAATCATAAATCTGGCCATAAACAAAGCTCGAACAGGTTCAAACATTATAGATACCACGACCGTTCTTCCTGAAGAAAAACCTCTTTTTGAACAAGCAACAAGTATGCTTTCAAAATCCAGAAATGAAATACTGCATAAACTTATATTGTTGAAGAACTTAAATATCACAACTAATGCGTCTGATTTAGTTCAAGAACAATCATCCACGGACATAAATAGTGCTGCACCCATAATTCAAAACCCACTAGAAGACGATATAAATACAACTAAAAAAGCTTCTAGCGAAGAAGTATCTGAGGCTCAAAAAGAACCAAGGTCCTGTCCTAAACATGTTGACGAAGAAGAATCAAGTGCGAAATCACAAACAGTTAAATTTTTAGGCTCAATACCAAAATTTTTAGGACGGGATAAAGAACAATTCGGACCCTTCGAAATAGATGATGTTGCACAATTACCCGCTGAAATAGCTCAAATCCTTATCAAAAAAGGACGGGCTGAAATGCTTAAATAAGCAAATTTAATAGCAAGCTTTAAAAACCCTTTATTTTTCCTATGTGTTATAATTATTATTTGGTGAGTTCATCATGAAAATACCTAAAGCCACAAAAAGACATTGTCCTGTATGCAATAAACATACTGAACAAAAGGTTGCTTTAGCAAAAAAAAGGGCTAAAGGCTCAGCTCATCCTCTTTCAAGAGGTTCTAAAATAAGAACAAGAAGAAGAGGAGAATGGAGAGGAAGCGGTAACCTTGGTAAATATTCTAAACCTGCAAAACCTAAAATGGTTGGTAAAAAACTCAGTAAAAAGACTGATTTTAGATATACTTGTAAGGAATGCGGAAAAACTCAAGTGCAAAAAGAAGGAATTAGGTCTAAAAAGGTTGAGTTAGTATAAAGAAACATTTTTATATTCTTTTTACAAAATTGTTTTTATGAACTATTTATATCTTTTTTTGAAATTTCTTATTGGTGGAGGAATGGTTATTGTAACAAGTTTTAACAATGTAGAAATTTGTAACTTAAGAAATGTTTGTTCTTATGATGCAATAGAATCTATTGTGCTTGTTGGTGTTTGAGACATTTTAAAGTTTTCCTCTTCTAAGATTATTTTGTTATCGAGATTTATATCTAGTGTTTCATAGTGTACTTCTCCACTAGGAAAACTTTTTGTTATTACTTGGTATATTCTTTCTTTTTCATCGTAGATTATGTTTGTAGTTGTTGTTTCTTTTGCCCATCTCACATTTAAGTTTTCTTCGAATCCTATTTGTTTAAATTTTTGAAGAATACATTCTCGTTCTTCTTTTGATCTTGTTATTTGAGATTCATAGGATTCTTTCCAACAACCAACTATGTCACTTCCTCTGATGTATATTGTTAAATTTTCTTTATTTATGTATTGTTTTGCTAATTTGTCGAGATTATAATCAAAATACCTATTTCCTCCTTTGATTGGAAAATAATGTCCTATCATTGCATCATTTGTGGTTGTATCGATTGCTAGAAATATAACACAAGGTCCTGCTAAACCACTTTCTAATCTTTTAGAATAATCTACTTTTTCCATTGAGTCGATTTCAACTTGATTTAAATTATCTCTATCTCTCATATTCTATTTATGTGTGTTATATTATTTAAATCTTTCGTTTTTTTATTACTTTTAAGTGATAAATTAGTTATTTCATGAATATTCCGAAAATGCTCCAAAAATTTTGGACAAAAATTGTTTGAAAATGAATCTTTTGGAGGAGTTCATACTAGTAAAGCAAGCGAATCTTCTTTGGTAAATAATTGGCTTTCAAAAAAAGAGGATAAAGCATGGCAACATTTGCAAAACAAGAAGTAGTTCTATTTCCTTTCCCTTATACAGATTTGATTTTTACAGCGAATAAATTCTTAATTAAAAGAAATATTTGTGAAATTAATAAGAATATTTATGAACAAGTCGTTGAAAAAATAATAAAATTAATCAGTTAAATTATTTTTAAACCAAACATATAAAAACCTTTAGCCAAAGCTTTATAAAGAGCAGAAAATTCTTTCTTATACACTTAAGGAGGTTGGTAAATATGGAATTTAAAGAGCCTAATTCAAAATTTATAAAACTAAGATGTGCAAAATGCAAAAATGAACAAATAGTGTTTGGTAAAGCAGCTTCAAAGGTTAATTGTCTTGTCTGTGGAAAATCACTTGCCGAACCTAGTGGTGGAAAGACAAATATAAAAACTCGAATCTTAGAGGTGCTTGAATAAATGCTTTTTAGAAGATCAGGATTTCCTGAAGAAGGAGAACTTGTTTTTTGTACTGTAACTCAAATTCAATTTCATTCAGTATTTGTAAATCTGGACGACTATGATAAATCTGGTATGATTCATATTTCAGAAATAAGCCCTGGAAGAATCAGAAATATTAGAGACTATGTAAAGCCTGATAAAAAAATAGTTTGTGTAGTATTAAGAATTCATCATGACAAAGGACACATCGATCTATCTTTAAGAAGAGTTAATGAAGGTCAAAGAAGAAAAAAAGTTGAAGAAGTAAAACAAGAGCAAAAGGCAGAAAAAATAATAGAGATAGTTGCTGCTGAATTAAAACAACCTTTAAAACAATTCTACAAAGAAATAGCAAGCCACATACTGGAAGAGTATGAAATGATTTATCCGGCTTTTTTTGAAGTTGTTGAAAATGATTTATCTTTAGAAACATTAGGCATTGAAAAAAAGATAGCAGATACTTTAACAAAACAAATTAAAGATAAAATAAAACCTAAACGAGTTGAGATATCAGGTAAAATATCCATTGTGAGTTATGATGAAGATGGATTAGAATTGATAAAAAACATTCTTTTAAGTGCACTAAAGGTTCACGAGGCAATTAAGATTAAATATGAGGGGGGAGGAAAATTTGAATTATCAGTTATCGCCCCCGATTATAAGGAAGCAGAAAAAATATTGAAAGCATCAATTGACACAGCAACGAGTCTTGCAGACAAACAAAATGTTGAATTTGCTTTCAAAAGGCATGATAAATGAACGATATTTTGAAATGTCAAAAGTGTCATAGTTACAGTTTAATAAAAGAGTGTAAATGTGGGGGTGTATGTGTTAACCCTCATCCTCAAAAGTATAGTGTTGAAGATAAATACGCAAAGTATCGAAGGATGTGCAAATATGAAGGACAAATGGACAATAACAACCCTTAAAGATATAAAATCAAAAAATGCTATTTTTATTGAAGGGCTGCCAGGACTTGGTAATGTTGGAAAAATAGTTGCGGACACACTTGTTGAACAATTAGATGCACAAAAAATTGGTGAATTCTTTTCATATTCCCTTCCAAACTCTGTTTTTGTGACTGAAGAAAACCTTGTAGAACTTCCAAAAATAGAATTGTACTATAAAAAAATCAAAAACCAAAGTTTTTTGTTCTTAACAGGAGATGTGCAGCCACTCAGCGAAGAATCATCCTATCGGTTTACAGAAAAAGTTCTTGATTTAATACAAAAATATGGTTGTTCAAAAATCATAACTCTTGGTGGAATAGGCATAAATGATATTCCTAAAAAACCAAAGGTTTTCTGCACAGGAAACCACAGTGGTTATGTTTCGGAATTTGGTGCATACAAAGTAGACACAAAAATTTTTGGCGTTGTAGGTCCAATTATGGGTGTTTCAGGACTTTTGCTCGGGTTAAGCAAGCAACGAAAGCTTCCGGCAGCATCACTCTTAGCAGAAACCTATGGTCACCCAATGTATGTCGGACTTCGAGGTGCTAAAGAAATCTTAAAAGTTTTAATGAAAAAATATGGTTTTCAACTTAATCTTAGAGATATAGATAAAGAAATAAAAGAGTTGGAAGAAGACTTAAGCTCAGATAGTCCTAAAGGTAGATCTCCAAATCAGCCACAAATATACAAAGATATGAGTTATATAGGATAATTAAGCCGATTCTTTTCGTTAACTTTAAATATTCTCAAGTTAAATCTTATAATTATGGGAAAAGGACAGGTGAGTATGGAGTTCTTGTTAATAATGGGAATAGCTTTTGTAATGCTCATTCCTACACTAATTCTCTTTTTAACACAATCACAGGATATGCAGGAAGATGTAACATCTGTACAGCTAAATAAACTAGCAGAAGAATTGGTTTTAGCATCAGATACAGTTTACTATCTTGGTGAGCCTTCAAAAAAAACCATTAAGGTTTACATGCCAAAATTTGTTGAGTCAATAAATTTTACGATGAACAGAATGCTTTTTAATGTTGATTCAGGACATTTAAAATATACATTATTAAAAGTTACTGCTGCAAACATCACAGGAAATCTTTCTTCCGAACCTGGCGTTCACATCATTGAAATCGTTTCAGAAGGAGACACAGTAAGAATTACAGGATGAAAAAAAAATCACAGTTAAGTTTAGAGTTCATGTCTTTTTTATCGTTTGCGATTTTGCTTTCGATAATACTTTTAGTAGTTATAAATATTACTTTAGGTGAAAAAATCACTGAAAAAAATTTTTTAGAACTAAAAAATCTTGGCTATTCAATTCAAAGAGAGTTAATACTCGCAACAGAAGTCTATGATGGTTATAGTCGTACAATTTTTGTTCCTGAACAGATAAACTCTTTAGATTATAGCTTGTCAAATACAGATAGATTATTGATTATTCGTTTTGAAGAAACTGATATAACCTTTCCTATACCTAAAATCAACGGTGTTGTTGTAAAAGGTAATAATACTATAAGAAAAACAGCTGGAGTTGTATATATTGATGTTGAGTAAAAAAGCACAATTATGGATGACTGATTTTATCATAGGGTTTTTAATACTCAGTCTTGGAATAACATTTTTTGTTAAATTCGCGTATGATACGATGTCTGAAGATAAATTTTTAGCTGTTCAAAAAGAAGCTGGAATGGTTTCAGACTTTTTGCTTGGAGAAGGTGTTCCTTCAAACTGGACTAATGAAACACTGGTAAGGATTGGTCTTTGCACAAAAAATCAGCTTAATAAAACAAAGGTTTTAAACTTTTACAACTTAGATTACAATGATACTTGGACATATCTTAGTACAAATCATGATTACTTTCTTTTTTTTCAGAAAAATAATTCTGTAATAAACATATCGAGATGTGGTTATGGAAATCCTGAAGTGTCTTATGATAATTGTACAATTGATTTAAGTTTATTAGAATATGAAAACCTTGTAAAAATAAATCGGCTTGTAACTTTCAACAAAACAATAATTGAGTTGGTGTTGTATTTATGGGATTAAAAAATAAAAATCAGAAAGAATATAAAAGTGAAAATAAAAAAGGTGTATACTTTACGCTTGACGCTTTTTTTGCATCAGTATTATTAATCACCGGAATAATTCTTCTATCAAAATTTAGTATACAAGAAATAAATACTGAAAAAATTGATATGTTGTCAAAAGATTTATTGTCAGGGTTTTCAGAATTAAAAACAGGAGATCTAAATATTTCATGGATAAATCAGGATGCAGTGAATGGCTCGATATATAATCTCAATCATTCAGTCTTAGAACAAATTGGTATGTATTGGGCTTTGGGTGAAACAGAAAAAGCCAGAAATCTAAGTTTTATAGTTTCAGAATCATTAATACCTGAAAATTTTGGTTTTAGCATTGTTATTGATGGAGAGACAATATATGAAAAGCCAAAAGAAAAAACCAGAGATTTAGTATCTGCTCAGCGTATGATTTCAGGAATTGCAAAAGATTCACCGGTTGAAGGAACATCTTCATCTGCTTATCTTAGAAAGATTCGAAACAAGAGAACTTCTGCTTATGCTTATTTTGGAGGTTTTGTGGGTCAGGGGAACATAACCGTTTTAATGGAAGAACTGCCTTCAAATATAGCTAGCTCGAAAATTATTTCTCTGGAAATGGAGCTTGACTCTGCAGAAACATTTAATCTTCTAATAAATGGCTATCTTTGTAACCAATCAAATACGACCTCTGAGTTTGAACTGGGTTTTGGAAACATGACTCCAGATTATTGGAATATAACCCATTGTAAGGATTGGTTAAATCCAGGCAGAAATAATTTTTCAATAATATTCCAGACATTTACAAATAATTCCTATATTGCAGGCGGATATATAAAAGTTGATTATAACACTAATGAGACTGTTGACAATTCAACCCATGGAATTAAAAGGTATAACTTTCCAGAGATTGATGGGATTGTGAATTTGTATGATTCTTTTTACGTTCCAGGAACTTTGAACTCAATGAAGATTTATTTACATTATTTTTTTAATCACACTAATTCATCTAATGTTTCAACATATCTTACGATTGGATCAGACTATATATTGAATGACACGACTTCAACAACTGAACAAACAATTTTGTTGAATGATTCAGATATTGCTCCGCTTTTGAACTATTCTTTTTTGAGCAACAAAACAGTTCCTATCAGGGTGTCTTCATACAAACATATTTTTGAAGAAGTGATTTCTGGTGGGAATGCAGATGTTATTTTGATAACTGATTATTCTGGAAGTATGAAGAAAGCTCTTTATGATTGGGGTCAAGGAAATGCAGGAGGTGATTGTGATACTGCTTTTGGAATGTTTGATATTAGAAGAACTGAATTAGCTGTTTGTCTGGATAATATATTTGTAGATATTGTTATGAACTATGAAGGAAATAAATTATGGCCTGTATTCTTGCATGGTGATGTGGCTGTTTATTATAATGATCCAACTAATACTGCTGGTATTAAATCTTATATTAGTGGTTTTTCTCAGGGTAACGGCAAGACTTGTCTGGCTTGTGCAGTGAACCAAGGTTATAATATTTTAAGTGCTAATAGTAATTCTTCCAGACAAAAATTTATTGTTTTGATGACTGATGGAGTTGCAACTCATTGTGCAGATGGTTCTTGCAATAGTAATTCCTCAATTTATGGTATTCAACAATGTGAAGGTTTGTGTGATACTACTGGTGCTTGTGATGTTACAGAAGTTCCTGGTCAATGTAGTGATTGTACTGTTAATGATGGTGGAACTGATAATATTCTATATTCTGCTAATAGAGCTAAGAACGATTTAAATGTGACTTTTTATACTATTGGTTTTGGACCTATTAATGATTGTTCTTTAGCAAACAGTACTCTTCATCAGATTGCATCTGTTGGCAATGGTTCTTATCAACACAGCAATAATGTTTCTTTATTGAAATTAATCTATGAGAATATTGCTTATGACATATTAGAGAAGTCAACACAGTATTCACAAAAAGTTGCGATAAACTCAAGTACTGAACAATCAATCATGTACGGTGATTCATATATTGAACTAAACTATACTCCTAATAACGCACCGATAAGCGCTAATGAGATATCTATAACTTTTCAAACAGAACAATTTAATGGTTGCAATCCACAAATAGAATTATATGATGGTGTAAGATTTTTTGATGCAAGAATCACATCTTATTCTGCTGAACACTGGACAGAAATGGTTTCTGTGAATGATGAAGTAATTTATAACTTAACAGAATTTGATGATAATTATATTGGTTTGGGAGATCCATATATTATTGAATTGCCAGTTTCAGTTTTGAGAAACGGACTTAATAATATTTCTATAGTAACTGCAGATTCGCCTGATAACAAAACCGGTTGCTCAAATAATAACACTTTGATATATCGAGCGCTTGTAAATTATTCATCTGCAAGATCTTCTGTTGTTGAAATGGCTGAAGGTTGTATTTGGGAGATAGAATTTGAAGATTCAACAACTACAAACATATCAGTTCCAAACGATTATGCGGGTTCAAACCAATGTTACTATACAAATTCATCTGTCGAGTACAACCCTGTTGATGCTTATGACTTGGCAGCTTTCGGGATATTTCAAAGCTTAGATTTAAGTTCTGATGGAAAGATTTTGTTTAATTTTGAATCAGAAGACCTTGAAATAGTTGTAAATATTTTAAGGGGAGTACCATATATGTGGGGTCCTGCAATTGTCGAGGCTCGAATATGGCAGTAAACAAAGGCATAAACGAAGATATGAAAAAAAACATGAAAAAAAGTGCAAAGAAAGGCATGATATATACAACCGTTGTTTTATTGTTTTTAACAGTTTTAATAACAGTCTTTTATGCGTATGAAGGTTATAAATATGGTGACAGACAAGATTCTATAGAAACAAGAATAAAAACTATGAATGAATTTATTGAAGATGTTCATAAAGACTCACTAAGAGCAGCATATATTGCAGGTTTTAGAACACTCATCGCTTTAGAAGAACATGTTTCTTCAACAGGGGAATTCTTAACCGATACAAACCAATACTTTAGGAAAGCCTTTTACAATGGAACAATCGAGGGTTCAACACCTGAAATATTGTATCAATCAAGCTTTTCAACGTATCTTTCCAGAGTTAATGAGAAATCTGGAAATATAGATGTAAAAATAAACATAACAGTAATAGAGGTTAATCTTTATCAATCAGACCCTTGGAATGTTAGGGTGGATTTATTAACTAATTTTTCCGTAATTGATAAAAGAGGCCTTGCAGAGTGGAACTATGAAAAAAATTTATCAACCACGATACCAATAATAAGTTTAAAAGACCCTTTGTACAGTGTTGAAACACTTGGCAGAGTGCAAAGTTTTATCATTCCCACAAACATAACAGAATTCGTTGTAAATAATGACACTGACAATTTAAAAGAACATATTGAAAACGGATATTACAAAACATCAACGGAAGCACCAAATTTTTTGATGAGATTTGAAGGTGATTTGTCAAGTAATGAAAATGGAATTGAAAGCATAGTTGACATCAGTCTATTAGAAAAACAAGAAGACATAGTAATAGATTATGATAGGAGCGTAATTGATTATGTATACTTCGGAACTCAAGCCACAAATAATAAATGTAATATAGAAGACATGCCTTCATGGTTTAAGATAGACGAAGAACATATAAATGATTATGAAATAAACGAATTAACATATATTGATTGTACATAATGATAAAAAACAAAACAAAAAACAAGATACTTACAAAAGAAAAAAGAATGTGCAATAGCATGATTTCTAAAGCCACAGGACTAATGTTTTCAAAAAAGAACAAAGACCAGGGACTTATTTTTACATTTAATAAAACACAGAAAATGAGTCTTCACATGTTGTTTGTTTTTTATCCAATAGATGTGCTGTTTTTAGATGAGAAAAACAAAGTTGTTGAAATAAAAGAAAACTTCTCACCATTCACCTTCTATACTGCAAAAAATAAATCAAAGACATTTATCGAACTAAATAATGGTCTTGTTAAAAAAACAAAGACAGAAGTTGGTGATGAAATTTTATATTAGATAAAAGATTTTTCTTTCAAATATTCATCTTTTCTCTTTTTTCAACAGAAACATTTTTATATCTCAAATATTAAGTTTTTAACTAATGGTTTTAAAAGACATTGAAACAGGTGTGGACAAGCTTGTATCACTAGTTCAAAGCAAGAAGAAAATCGAGCTTGAAGTTGCAGCAAAAGAGTTGGGTGTGAGCCAAGAAGTGGTTCGTGAATGGGCTGAATTTTTAGAAGAGGAAGGTGCTTTGTCTATTGAGTACAGTCTTTCTAAATTGTTTCTGGAGGAAAAAAAACTTTCTAAAAAAGAAGTTGAAACAAAAGTTAAGGAGTATCATTCAAAAAAAGATTCTTTTGTAAGAAAAGCCGAAACAACTCTTCAAACCCTTGAAAAAGAAACCATGGAATTTGAAGCTATAAAAGAGAAATTTCAGGATTTAAAAAAGAAGATTGGTTCTCAGATGGATGTTGTAAAAGTTGAGCTTGAAGAACTAAAAAACTATGAAGATCTAAAAAAGAATATTGATAATGATATTCAAAAACAAAAACAAGAATATTTGGATATTATGAGAAAAGCCCGATCTGAGATTAAGTTTGAAGAAGACAGATATACTAATATGCTCTCAGAAATTTCCGAAGAAAAAGAACAAATTAAAAAAGAGAAAAAAACTGTTGAAAGACTTGAAGAACAAGAAGATCATCTTAAAAAAAGACTTGAGGCTTTGGATGACATTATAAAAAGCATACAAGCAAAAGTTAATGACGAAAACAATATAATCAATAATTCAGAGTCACATATGGAAAGACTTGAAAAACTTGCTAATAAAATTGAATCAGAAATAAAACATAAGAAGAAAAACATTATTGAACCATTGATTAAAAAAAGTGAAGAGCAAACAGAAAAGATTAGCACTGTTCAAAAAGTTATTTTAGAAAAAATAAAAAAGAAAGAATCTGCGATATCAGAGTATATCAAGGAGAGTGCATTGATTTCAAAAAATTTTAAGGAATTCTTCGATCGCAAGATGAGAACAGAGCAATTATTGAAGAAAATAGACGAAGATAAGGATAAAATGGAGATAGAGCTTAAAGAACTTATTAATAAAGCCAAGACTTTCAACATAATTGCAAGTTCTAGTAATGTTAAAAAACACGTTGAAGAATTGCAAAAGCATTACGAACAAATTAATCAGAAAAAACAGCTTCTTAAAAATAAAATTATACGTTTAATGGAAATTATTAAGGGCGATTAATTGTTTTTTTCTTCTAAAATCATAAGTTTTATATATTTCAAATAAAGTTTATTTATTTGAATATAAGAGGTGTGATTTTTTGGTAGAAGAAAAAGAGGTACGAGAGGAAGAAAAAGAGGTGAAAGAAGATAAAAAAGAGTTTTCTTCTAAACCCGATTATAAAATCATTGTTGAATATGAATATAAATCCAAAGAAATACCTATTCTTGTAAAGATTGTCAAAAAAAAGGGCGAGTACGTACCTATATATGAAGTTTCTATTTCTAGCATTAGCAAGTCAACAGAGTTCATCCTTGAAAAAATAAGACAGGAACTGATAAAGCGTGTTAATCTTGGAATGGTTGAAATAACTGATATGAAAAAAACAGCTCTTGTGGAAGAAAAATTTGAAGAAACCATTTCAGATTTGGTAAATAAATACTTTCCGGACTTAGAAGACGAAACCAAGAGTTTTTTAAAATCATATCTCATAGCAAAAAGTTTAGGACTTGGAAATATTGAGTTGTTAATGCATGATGATTTTTTAGAAGAAATAGTTGTGAATCAATCTTCTGAACCGATTTGGGTTTATCATAAAAACTATGGTTGGCTTAAAACAAACATTTTTTTAAAAGATGAAGACCAGATAAAACACTATGCAAGGATTATTGGAAGAAAAGTTGGAAGACAAATAACAGTTCTTGAACCCTTGCTAGACGCTCATCTTTCAGAAGGAGACAGGGTTAATGCAACCTTGCAGCCAATATCTTCAAAAGGAAGCACTTTAACAATTAGAAAGTTCTCCACAGATCCTTGGACTATCACTAAATTTTTGAGAACAAACACGATTTCTGTTCGAGCAGCAGCAATTATTTGGACTGCGGTTCAATATGAGATGAGTGCGTTAATTGCTGGAGGAACGGCTTCTGGAAAAACATCTATGCTGAATGTTGTCAGTAATTTTTTCCCACCAAACCAAAGAATAATATCCATTGAAGACACAAGAGAGATGAGGCTTCCAAAGTTTTTGCATTGGGTTCCTTTGAACACCAGACAACCCAATCCTGAAGGAAAAGGAGAAATAAGCATGGAAGATTTGCTTGTAAACTCGCTTAGAATGAGACCTGACAGGATACTCGTTGGAGAGGTTAGGAGAAAAAGAGAATCAGAAACCTTGTTTGAAGCAATCCATACAGGACACTCTGTTTATGCAACATTTCACGCAAACAATGCAAAAGAAGCGATTGAAAGACTTACGAACCCACCAATTGATGTTCCGCCAATAATGCTTCCTGCAATATCACTTATAATAGTTCAATTTAGAAATCGTAGAACCGGTCAAAGAAGAACTTTTCAAATTGCAGAAATACTTCCGGATGCATCTGCAAATGTTTTGATGCAGTATGATGTAAAAACAGATAAGATTTCTACAGTTAATCGTTCAAAATCATTTTTTGACAATTTGAGTCTTTTTACTGGTTATAGTCAATCAGATATTGAACGCGAGTTGGAAGAAAAAGAACTAGTTCTAAAATACTTGGTGAAACAAAATATTGAATCAGTTGATGGTGTTGGAAGAATAATGGCTGAGTATTACACTGAGAAAGATAATCTTATGAAATTTGTAAAGCAAAACAAGCCTTTCGAAGAATAAAATGTTAATCTATAAGAAAATTGCAAGAAGTACTCCAGACTTACAATTAAAACTCACGCAGGCTCGAATGCCTGATTCTCCTGAAGATTACGTTAAAAAGAACTGGTCAACAGCGATATTCGGGTCTTTTGCTATAATCTTTATTTTATTTAGTTTTTTTAAATCATTTGTAGTTTTCTTATTATTTCCAATAATTTTTTTCTTTGTATTTTCCTATTTTATGAGATTTGTTGATGTAAAAATAAAAAAGATTAAAGGACAGATTGATGCTGAAATAATCTTTGTTGGAAGGTATTTGCTGATTGAATTAGAATCTGGAGTTCCAATATATCAAACCTTTCAGAACATCGCTGAAAATTATGAAGCTGTAGGATCATACTTTTATGAAATAATAGATAAAATCGATCTTGGAACACCAATAGAAGAGGCTTTAAACGAGTCAATACAAATAGCTCCTTCACCAAATCTTAGAAAGATTCTTTGGCAAGTGTTAAACTCTTTTAAAACAGGCTCTGACATAAGACTTTCATTAAACATAGTTATTGACCAAATAGTGAGAGAGCACCAAATACTTGCAGAGGAATATGGACGAAAACTAAATCCCTTAGCAATGTTTTACATGATGATGGCAATAATTGCACCATCTCTCGGAGTAACAATGCTCACTGTTCTTGGGACATTTTTAGGACTTAACATCTCACTCGTAATACTGCTTGTAATAGTTGTACTTGTAGGATTTGTACAATTCATGTTTTTGGCAATGATTAGGTCTTCAAGACCGCCAGTAGATGTTTGAAAATGAAAGAAGAAAATACTAAAAAAAAATTCAAGAATTTCATAAAACTATTTTCAAAACCAGAGAAAGAAGAGCCAAAAAGATCTATTCTACCAAAATTCTCTTCTTTTAAAAAGAAAAAACTTGTAAGAAAAAAACTTCGGAACAAAAAAATATTGAATACTTTTATGCGCAAAGCAGGTTTTGAAGATGTTGATGAAAGAATTTTTTCAAAAAAAGTTTTTAAAGCAGCAATTATAATAACCGCAATATTAACAATAATTCTGATAAGTGTTCTTATAAAAAATCAAATGTCTTTTTTAAAAATAATCTATTTTTTAGTAATCCTTTGGACTTTAGGTTTGGTTTTAGTTTTAGCTTTTTCATGGATATTCATACATGTTTATCTTGATATAAGAATATTTCAAAGAACACTAGTTTTAGAGAATGTTTTGCCGGACTTTTTGCAACTTGCATCAACTAATATGAGTGCTGGGATGACTGTTGATCAGGCTTTATGGTTTGCTGTAAGACCACAGTTTGGGGTTTTAGCAAAAGAAATAGAATCAGTTGCAAAATCGACAATTGCAGGTGATGATCTTTCAGAAGCATTACTTGATTTTTCTAATAAATATGATTCAAAGGTTTTGAAGCGATCAGTTAGTCTTTTGATTGAAGGAATGAGAGCAGGTGGTAAAATGGCTGATCTTTTAACAAAGATTGCTGTAAACATTCAAGAATCAAAACTTATGAAACAGGAAATGGCTGCAAACATAATGACGTATGCAATATTCATAGGATTTGCAACTGTTGTTGCCGCACCTTTTTTATTTGCCCTCTCAACACAACTATTGCAAGTTGTAGGAGACATTATGGGTTCTGTTGATTTGAGTTCTAATACTGGAAGCTTTTCAATGAAAATGAGTGGTGATTCAATATCAATAGTTGATTTTCAAATTTTTTCTGTTATCATGCTTATTGTATCGGGGTTTTTTTCAGCGTGTATTGTAAGTATAATACGCAAAGGTAATGTTAAAGAAGGTGTGAAATTAATTCCTGTGTTCATAATTGTTTCGCTTATATTGTATTTTATTGCAAGTAAATTGTTAAGTAGTGTTATGGGCGGGTTCTTTTAAAAAGAACGCTTTTTTTAAAAGTAGTTTATTTTTTATAATATACGGGTTATTTGTGATTTATTTAAATATTTTGAAATAACATTTTCTCCTCGACAAAACAGTCTAAATAGGCGCGTTTTGTCGAGTCTGAGGAGTTATTCAAAACAAGATGAGGACATTAATAATGTTTGTAATCCTTTAACTTCGTTGGAAGTTGAATAGCCTCCTTCATTACCATCCTTAATAGTTTTAACGATTAATTGTTTTATTTGTTCTTCTTTATCTCTGTGAACATCGCAACCTCGTGATTCGCATTTGTTGAAAACGCATTTATTTGTCGCTATAGGTTCATTCATAACACCCATAACATAACCACCGCAGTCAGAATCTTCAAAACATTCGATACCAAATTTATCTACAATTAGCAAATTATTAGACTTACTCTCTATTTGATAAACACTAATATTAACCGTTTTATTTACTTTTTGATTATTATATTTGGCAAAAATAGTTACTGAATGTTCTCCAACATCATCCTTGAATGTTACTTTATCTGAATCAATCATCCACCCACTAAATCTTATTGTTGATTCAAAAGTTACATCTTGACCTAAGTAGTTTATAATTTGGGGTTGTAACTGTATTTCAGAACCAACAGGATAGTCTGTTACTTCAAGTTTAATTTTTAAATCTCCAAAAATACAGTCTCCATTTTCGCAACCATATTCACAATCAGCAAACTTTTCTTGTTTTTCTCCTAAGCTATCATACCAATAAATTGCATTACTCATACGATAACATTGTTTATAGACATGTTTTGAATAACAGGTTTCATTAAAACAATCATCATCACAAAGTTCTGTAATCGCTACAGGTTCATTATCTGAATTAAACAAATAAAGATTTTTATCATAACATTTTTTAAAAGAATATAACTCATATGTGTTGTTTATATTTGTCTCATTAATTTTATTTATTCTAATATTGTTTGTCTCATTTTTAAAAGTTATATTGAATGTCTCATTTATAATTTGGACTTCATCAGAATCACAGATTGAATTATTATCTACATCTAAACAACACCCAGTTCCAACACGAATATAAGGATTATTACAAACAACAAACTTATCACTCAATCTTTCTAAATCTTCATCGCTTAATTGTGAAATATCAATATCTTCACAAGCGACTAAAACAAATAATAGTACAAAGAATAAAAGTAGTTTGTTTTTCATAGTATATAGGGGTTATTTGTGATTTATTTAAATGTTTTGAAATAATATTTTCTCCTCGTCAAAACGGTCTAAATAAAAGCGTTTTAAGAAATCGTATTAGGACTACTTCTCCTCGAGGAAGTGCTCTAGGATTCGGATTGGCTTAGGATGGACGTTAAAAACATTAGTTTACTTTTTTTATGTTTAAAATTCTGTACTGCCCAGACAAGTGCAATAACCCAACCAGAAGATGTTCATAGATTAAATGGGTTGCAAGTTATTTTCGGATTAAATAATATCTACTTTAGAAACTATAGTCAAGCTGATTTAAATCAACAATTCATTGATCTTCATAACAAAAGAGATGAAAAAACCATCATTGAATCATTAGGAACAAAACCCAAAGGAGATGGATATGAAGAATTAATTCACACTGCTAAAGATAATGCAATTTATAACTTAACCAATTTATCTTTCTTAATTATAAACCCTAATGCAGATAATACTCCAGGAATTAGAGATTAGAAAGCACTAGAAGAACATCGAGAGCAAATAAAAAAAACTCCTGTTAGAATTACTTCAATAGGTCTAGAAACTTATTAACTCTCATGAAAGAGTCAGTCATAATTCTTTTTTTTGCTTCTTCATCTTCTGAATATAAAAATTCACCAATTAATGTAGGTCCTAAACCTGTTTCTTTTTCAAAATTGTTTTTTATATCTTCCATTGATTCTTTAATGTCTGGGTCGTCAAGATAAATTTTCATTTCTTTAGCACAGCTGACCTCTCCATCTTTATAATAAGAAATTATGGTATAAATATCGTAATAATCTTTTGCAACAGACCTACCTCCTAATGCTAATGCTTTAGTAGCAAGGCATCCTATAACATCTGCTATCTTGAGTTTTACTTTAACATCTGCTCCATTTGGAAGTTTTCCTTCAAGTTCTTCCTCATAGTTGTGTTTCAAGACTATTCTTGCTCCCTTTAATGTTCTTGTCTTCAGATCTGGTTGGACTACTCTGTGTCTTTTCTTAGTTTTTTGTGGATACTCTGTACTTAGAAAATCAATGTGGATTGTTTTACCACTGAATTCTTTTTCGAAACTGAATTCTATTGGGTTTTCATCTTTATCTGTTCTTGGTTTAAATCCATTCTTTTCTATTATTGAAACAATACTTTCATATACACCTGATTCAATTAGTTTTGGATCAATGACTAAGTCTATGTCAACTGAGCCGATGTGTCTAAATTCTTTATCTTTTTGATATTTTTGTAAGAGAAAATAAGGAACTCATCCACCGACTAAAACAATTTGATTCTTATATCCTTTTAAAATAGTCATTACTTCTAATAAGGCTGATTTAGATATTGTTGTTATGTCCTTTGGATAGTCTGTTGATTTTGTTTGCATTCTAATAACCTATTTTTTTCTCCCTTAAAAAATCTGCTTGTTCTTTTCCTCTTTTTGGATAATTAATCAAATCTAAATATAGCATAATATCATTTATCGTCTTTTTTGTTTGAATTGTAATTTTATCATCAAGTATCCATTTATATCTTGGTATGACAAAAAAAATATTTCCTCCAAATTCAGTTCTCTTCAAGTCCAATAGTTCAGCCCATTTATTAATATCTTCATCTTTTGCGTAAAAATAAACATCGTCAAATCTTACAAAAGGTGCTGTTAAAGATGCGCCTGCATGTAATGTGAATGCATAATCCAGTTTATTCTTATTTCCGATCATCGAAATTTCATTCATTAATTTGTTAGTATCTCTTTCAAAACTATAAAAAGAAATTATTTTGTTTCCCTTAAAATTATATTTTTTAGAAAGTGCATCTAATAATTTTGAGGGATTGCTTATTTTATATTGTTTAGTTTTTCTTAAAACTGAAGGTTCACTCGTCTTATTTGATGAGGTTTCCACCCAATCAAGAGGTGTTTCTAAAAATAATGTTTCGCCATTTTCTTTTATTCCTTCTTCAAAAGTTTTCAAAATTCTATTTACGTAGCCTTTGGAAAGTCTTAAATCTTTTGAAAGTTTTCCTTGAGTGAAACTTTTAGAGGGTTCTTTTAAGATTTCAATTAAAACCTTTAATGCATTACCTGAAAACAAGTCCTTAACTCTTTTCTTATTAGGTAATAATTTTTCAGGTAACTTTTTGTTTTCTGTTTTATCTATGAGTACATTATTATATTTAACAAACACATTACCTGTTAAGTCGATATATCCAACACCGCTTTGTTTACAGATGTCTTTGCTTTTTTCTGAAATCAATGGTACTGCAACCATCAAATATTCATCTTCGTTAGATTGGTAATATTTCAATTGAGAAATTGCTTTGTATATATTGGAAGGTTCTCCAGAGGATTTAACTTCTACTAGTATTATTTTGTTATCTTTAGTCTCAATCAATAAATCAATTTGTTTATTTTCATTCTTTATTTCATTTCGAATTAGATTTATATCTAATGAAAAGAGTGACTTTTTAATTTCGTCTTCCACATATGCCATTATTTGTTGTTCATTCATTGTATTTACCGTTTGGTATATTTTGGTTAAGTGGTAAATCTTTATAAATTTTTCGTTATTTTTCACTATTTCACCATAATTTACCAATCGGTAAATCTAATTATTGGTTTTTCAAAGCGTTCCTGAACGTAAAAAGCGAAGTTTTTAAATAATAGAAGCTCTAAAATCACAATAGGATATTTTCACGTGAGGTGATTTCAAATGTTTAAGAAAGCACAAGCCGCAATGGAATTTTTAATGACTTATGGCTGGGCAATACTTGTAGTCCTGGCAGCAATTGGAGCTCTAGCTTATTTTGGAGTTCTTGATACCGCATCTCTTCTTCCGGAAAGATGTGCTTTTCCAGCAGGAGTTGATTGTGTTGGTAAAGCGCTTATTAGTACTAGTGGGAATTATGTTGATTTTGTTCTTCAAAATAGTCATGGAGCAGCAATTACTCTGCTTCAGACAGGAAGTGCAACAGATGATTGCACTTTTGCAGATATAAAATCCTGTGCGGGCATAAGTTGTAGTCCCTTAGCTCAGAATTCATCTGTTTCCAACAATCAAAAAGTAACAATAAGAGTAAATTGCACCAGTATTACTGTCGGAAGGTTTAAAAGCGACATCACAATAAATTATATGGACAGCAATACAGGTCTTACACTTCAATCACAAGGAAGCATAAGAGGAAAAGCTGTTTAAGCTGTTTAAGCTGTTAAAAGGAGGTTTTAAAAATGATTATAGCAAAAAAAGCACAAGCTGCAATGGAGTTTTTAATGACTTATGGTTGGGCAATATTAATAGTTATGATTGCAATTGTTGCACTAGCATACTTTGGAGTATTAGATTCTGCAGATTTTTTACCTGAAAGATGTTTATTTCCTGCAGGAATGGATTGTGTTGGTTACGCATCTGCAGATGCTATGACTGAAACTGTAAAATTTGTTCTTCAAAATAATCAAGGGTCAGATATAACTATTGATTCAATAGTTGATGATACATCAGATGATTGCGGAACGCCGGTTCTTACTGGTTGTGCTGGTATTGGTTGTACTGCTGAAGCTCTTCCAGTAACAGTTAACAACAATCAAAAAGTCACATTGGTTGTTAATTGTACAGATGGTCTTGATGAAGGCAGGTTCAAGGGAGAATTCAATGTTCGCTACACTAATGAAAATACTGGTGTTCAATTGACAGCAACTGGAAGCATTAGAAGTAAGGCAATATAATTTTAATTTTTTTATTTAATTCTTTTTTTTTGAAAATTAATAAAATAAATTAAGATGGATAAGATAAAAAGTGTTTTTGGTTTGAAAGAGAAAGCCAAGTTGATAAGGCAGGATATTATTAGAATGATTTATCAGGCGGGTTCAGGTCATCCTGGTGGTTCTTTAGGTCTTGCAGATATTTTTTCAGTTCTTTACTTTAATGTTTTAAATCATAATCCAAAAAAGCCTTTTTGGCCTGAAAGAGACCGATTGATTCTTTCAAATGGTCATGTTTGTCCTGTTAGGTATTCTGCAATGGCAAGAACTGGTTATTTTTCTTTAAAGGAACTTTTGACTTTGAGAAAGCTTGGTTCAAGACTTCAAGGTCATCCAAGTTTTTTGGATTTGCCGGGTGTTGAATCTAGTTCTGGCTCACTCGGTCAGGGTCTTGGTGTTGCTGTTGGTATGGCTCTTGCTGCAAAAATTGATTCGAAGAAAAATTTTGTTTATTGTGTTATTAGTGATGGTGAGCTTAATGAAGGTAGTAGTTGGGAGGCTTTTATGCTCGGCGCAAAATATGCTCTTGATAATCTAATTGTAATTATTGATAGAAATCATATTCAGATAAGTGGTTGTACAGAAGATATTTGTCCTATTGAAGATTTAGGGAACAAGATTCGAACCTTTAACTGGCAGGTTTTTGAAGTGGATGGTCATAATATTAAATCTTTGTTATCAACTTTTAAAAAAGCCAAATCTTTGATTGGAAAGCCGAAAGTAATTATTGCAACTACTGTTCTTGGAAAAGGTGTTTCTTTCATGGAGAATAAATATTTATGGCATGGAAAGGCACCCTCCGAAGAAGAAGCACGAAAAGCACTTGAAGAATTAAACTTGAAGAATTAAAATGACTGATATGAAATCAACAAGAGAAGGATACGGTGTTGGATTAGTTAAACTTGGAAAGAAGCGAAAAGATGTGGTTGTTTTATGCGCTGATCTTTCTGACAGCACAAAAACTAGTCTTTTTGAAAAAGAGTTTCCAAAAAGATTTTTCAATGTAGGTGTTGCTGAGCAAAACATGGTTTCTGTTGCAGTTGGTTTTGCACTCTCTGGAAAAATCCCTTTTGTTTCAAGTTTTGCAGCTTTTATTCCTAACAGAGCTTTGGATCAGATAAGAGTTAGTGTTTGTTATAACAAAGCGAATGTAAAACTTGCAAGCACTCATGCAGGTCTTTCAGTTGGACCTGATGGTGCAACTCATCAAGCACTTGAAGATATTGCTGTTATGAGAGTCTTGCCAAATATGACTGTTATTGTTCCTGCTGATTATAATGAATCTATAAACGCAGTTGATGCTGTTGTAAAAATTAAAGGACCTGTTTATATTCGTCTTGGAAGAGACAAGCTTCCTGTTTTTACAAAAGAAGAGTTTGTTATTGGTAAAGCAAATGTTTTAAGAAACGGCTCTGATGCAACAATCGTTGCTTGTGGTTTAATGGTTCACAAAGCTTTGCTTGCTGCAGAAGCTCTTTCAAAAAAAGGATTATCTATTCGAGTAATAAATTGTCACACAATAAAACCTCTTGATGAAAAAACAATTCTTAAAGCAGCCAAGGAAACAGGAGCAATTGTTTCTGCTGAAGAACACCAAATAGCGGGGGGTCTCGGGTCTATGATTTCAGAATTTTTATCAGAAAAATATCCTGTTCCTATCTTAAAAGTTGGTGTGAAAGATTCTTTTGGTGAATCGGGTAGTTCTTCTGAACTTTTAGAAAAATTTGGTTTGACTGCGAAAGATATGGCTAAAGCTGTAAAGAAAGTTTTGAAAATGAAAAAATTTTAATACTTTCAAAACAATTATTTTTTTCAGAGGTGGTTTATTTTGGATTTTTGGTTGTTTTTATGGCTTTTAGTGGTGACTGTGCTTGTTGTTTATCACGCTGTTTGGAGCGTTATGGAGCATAATCGTCATCAGGAAAGATTCATAAGGATTGATGAGCGTTTAAAAAAAGTTGAGGAGAGGCTTCGTTATAGGCATTAGATATTTTTGGAGAATTTTTGTTCGATAACTCTGATTTTTTCAAGTCTTTTTTCGTGCCTTTGTCTTTCATACTCTGTTTTGAGCCATGTCTCAATAATTTCTTCAACATTGTCTGCTTTATCGAGCCAACCAGAAAGAACTAAAATATTTGAATTGTTATGTTTTTTTGCAAGTTCAGCTGCTTTTTTTGATGAGCAAAGTGCTGCTCGTATCCCTGGGACTTTGTTTGCAGCGATACTCATACCTATTCCGGTTCCACAAATCAGTATTCCTTTGCTTTTTTTGTTTAGTACTTGTTCTGCAACTTTTTGCGCGGCGTCCGGATAATCATCTTTTTCGTTAAATTTGGGTGTCAGGTCTTCAAACTCATAGTTTTTTTCTGTGAGATATTTTTTTATTTCTTCTTTTAGTTTGTATCCTGCGTGGTCTGATCCTATGTGTATCATTGTTATTTCTTTATTCTTATTATATTTAAAAGTTGTCATATGTCAATAACTATTAAATAGTGGTAACTAAAACGAAATATTTAAATAGTTAAGACATCGACTAACAAGTTATGACTTTTATAAAAGACTATTATGTTACAGAACAATTAGATTTGAGAGTTTTTCGAACACAAAAAGATCATTCTTACTTTGTCTTAAAAAAACAAGAGTCAAAAGATTCCATTGAGATAAAATCATTACAAAAACTTAAACATAAAAAAATTGTTGAATTAAAGGATGTTATAAAAAATAAACATTTTCTTAGGACAGAAATATACGCTGTTTTAGAGAATATCCCATGGCTTAATTTAAGAGAATTGAAATCAAGAAAAAATATTACAGAAAAGTCCATACTAAAACTAGGATACAACCTTGCAGATGTTTTATGCTACATACACTCGCAAGGATTTATATATAACGACTTAAAGCCAGATAATATAATGATGTTAGAATGGTGTGACAACATCAAATTAATTGATTTTGAAAGTTGTGTCTCAATAAAAGAAGATAAAGGTTCATACCTCATGTCAACACCTGGATATAGCTGTATGCAACTATCAACGCCTTTTGCATTTTCAAATGATGTATTCTCGCTAGGAACAGTCCTGTTTTTTGGAAAATACAATGAATCACCATACCTTAAACACACAAATGATGATGTCTTAAAATATATGTCAAATGAAAGAAAATATTTACTAAGGGGTCCTGCACAAAAATTTGAAGGAGAAACAAAACTGGCAGAGATGATAAATGCAATGATTGAGCCAATACATATTAATAGACCCATAATAAGTGAAGTAAAAACTTTCTTTGAAGATTTAATTTGATATAATAAAAAAACTGGGGCAAGGAAGATTTGAATTAGCACACATATGTGTTGATGCTATGGTGCAGTTTTTTGGAACTGCACGAGTTTTCTTTGTTTATTCTTGTTTTCTTTTTGTAGATTTTTGATGGGGCGTTCTATCGAAAGAACGAATTAGTACATCAAGAACAAGAATAAAGGGCAAGAATTATAAATTAGTGTAAATAAATAATAGGTAATATGAAAATTATACTAAGTCGTAAAGGTTTTGATTCAGCTTATGGAGGTTATCCAAGTCCAATTCTTCCAAATGGAAGACTAATATCTTTACCAATTCCATCAAGTTAAGAATAAAACAAACTTTTTCACAGAAGAAGAATGGGAAGAATACCAAGAAAAACATATTGATATTATCGAAAGAATTAAGTAACTTGTGCACACAATTGGCACATCGGACTTAAAATAACTAAAGTATTCTTTTTCTTTATGAAATTATCTGAGTTTAGGTATTGTCATCTTTGCGAATGATGTGTGTTTTTGGCTTTTAATTGTATTAAATCTAAAAGCTTATTTTGATTAAGGGAGAGAAATATTTCTGCTACTTCTGCAGGTGTTTTTCCTTTGAG
>Ga0180007_10001864_pt1 | contig 26539 bp, 26 predicted proteins | sample MM_PC_MetaG_FD_121122 | JGI IMG/M metagenome (GOLD analysis project Ga0180007, IMG submission 121122) | Groundwater microbial communities from the Aspo Hard Rock Laboratory (HRL) deep subsurface site, Sweden - MM_PC_MetaG | ecosystem: Environmental > Aquatic > Deep subsurface > Groundwater... | reverse complement strand
CTTCGTTTTTTGAGGCCGCCAAAAATTCCTCAGCGAGTTTGGCAGCCATGGGCTTGCCTTTTTTGGACTGCGCCACGCCAATCATCCAGCGGATAGCCAGGGCGAGCCGCCGCTCGCCGCGCACTTCACGCGGCACCTGATAATTGGCTCCGCCAATTCTTTTGGATTTAACCTCAACCATGGGCGAGACGTTTTTTATCGCTTCATCAAAAATCTGCAAAGGGTCTTTTTGCTGTTTTGCTAAAATATCAAAAGCATCGTAAAACACCCGCTGGGCAACCGATTTTTTCCCCCGGGTCATTAAACGATTAATAAATCTAGCCACCACCACATTTTGATATTTGGGGTCGGGCAAAATTTCTCTTTTAAAATTTCGTTTGCGTCGCATGCCAATGTTGTCCCCGTTAGATAAAGTTTTAGTTTGTCTAACGAGGAAATAATTATTAAAAATGTAAAATCGTTTTTCAATGCTGCAGCCCTCCTATCTAACGGGGCTAACAACATTGAGCACCCCGTTAGATAAAAGCCTCCGAGTTTATTCAATAATTTGTTTTTTAACGGAATAAATATAATTAGCAAATTTTGGATGTTTTTATCTAACGGGGTAAAGGTTTGGCAACCAAAAATTCTTCGCCTACGGCTTGAATTTTTGGGCCAAGCCCTTTATTTAGGTCTTTTAGCCCCGTATTTGCTTCTTTCTTTTTTGCGGCCTTCAACGCCTGCTGTATCTAAAACTCCCCTGACCACGTGGTAGCGCACGCCCGGCAGGTCTTTAACGCGGCCGCCTCTGATTACCACCACCGAGTGTTCCTGCAAATTGTGTCCTTCACCGGGAATATAGGCCGTTACTTCCATGCCGTTCGTTAAACGAACTCTGGCAATTTTACGCAGGGCTGAATTTGGTTTTTTCGGAGTTGTGGTCGTCACTTTCAAACAGACACCGCGTTTGAAGGGCGAAGGATACGCCGAGGGTTTATTTTTTAATAAATCAAAACCGCGCCACAGCGCCGGGGACTTTGGTTTTGCCTTAGTTATTTTTCTGGGTCTTTTAATTAATTGATGGATAGTCGGCATGAAATAAACACTAATTTAAACTAATATTTACGGAATTAACCAAACAGCTAAATATTTTTTGCTTCGTTTTCTTCGTAAATATTCGTTAATTTTTGTGTCTGCAACCAATAAAAAAATCATAGCATTTGCCATGTTTTTTATCCCCCCGCTTAGCGGAGACAACCCGGATTGTCAAGTGTATTTAAAGTGTAACAAGACCAATTTTATTTGTCAATTATTTTTTTATCCGCCGATTATTATCCTGAAAATAAAATTACTTAAATACGGCAAAAAAGTCATGGCCACAAAAATCGCGATTAAGATGCCGAAGGGCGTGCTGGCCAGGGTGACAAACTGCGCCCAGCGGCCGCCGCCTTGATAATCAACCGCGGCCATTAAAAGTTTAGAACCGTCCAGCGGCGGAAAAGGCAAAAGGTTGAATAAACCCAGCCAGATATTGACCAAAACTATGAATTGTAAAAATGGATTCAAATAAAAATTAGGCAGCAAACGAATAAATAATCCCAAGGCAATGGCAATTAAAAAATTAGCAGCCACGCCGGCAATGCTAACATAAATCATGCCCTTGCGCTGGTCTTTAAAATTATAAGGGTTAATGGGCACGGGTTTGGCATAGCCAAAAAATACCCCAAAAAAAGATAAAAGCAAAAGCGGCATTAAAACAGTGCCCCACCAGTCAATGTGGGCCAAGGGATTAAGCGTCAGCCGACCGGCATATTTGGCCGTTGTGTCGCCCTGCCTCAAAGCCGCCCAGGCGTGGGCATACTCGTGAATAATAGCCGATAAAACGACGATGATGTATAAAAATAGAATGCTTTGAATGTTTTCCATTTGCAAAAATAAAAATTAGATGCTATGCTTTAATTGTTAATTTGCTATTCTTTTACGAAAATTATATGCCCAGACAATGCGCCCTTTGCGGCAAAAAATATATTTCTAGTGTAACACTGGTTAAGCTCCGTGGCAAATATAACCCCACGGCAAAAACCAAAAAGTATCCCAATCTGCAATGGGTTCGCTTGGCGTCAGGAAAAAGAGTTAAAGCTTGCGTCAAATGCATCAAGACTCTACATAAAACTAAGTAGTTTTATGTAGAGCAAATTCTAAATCTCAAATTACAAATTCCAAACAATATTCAAATATCAAAATCCAAAATTCAAAACGTTTTAATTTGGAAATTTGAATTTATAATTTATTTGGGATTTGGTGCTTGAAATTTGGAATTTTTTGTTTTACGGGGTGTAGTATAACGGCATTACACAAGGCTGGGGGTCTTGTTACCGGGGTTCAACTCCCCGCACCCCGACTATGTATCAAGTTTATATTCTTTTTAGTCAAAAAGATAAACGAACTTATGTCGGATATACGGAAAATCTAAAAGATAGGCTACGCGAACATAATTCTGGCAAAGTAATTGCCACAAAGCATCGTAGACCATTCACAGTTTTAATGATTGAAAGATGCCAGACCCTAACCGAAGCAAAGCATAGAGAAAAATACTGGAAAAACGGCGGCGGAAGAAGAAAATTAAAATATTATTTTCAACAGGGGTTCCCGCCCCAAGGGGGCGAGGCTCGCTCCGCCTGCGGCGGAGCGGCAAATCCCCGCCTCAAAGAGGCGCCCGCTCCGACTTGCGTAGCGAGGCGAGAGGCTCGCTCATTTTTTCAAAAAATGAGCGGCCCGCACCCCGACTTATTTATTATTAATTCACCCTGTTAAATAATTCGCTATGCGAATTAAAAATCTATGATTTTTATTTAACGGGGTAAAACCATGGACCCAGAAATCCAAAAAAAATTTGAAGAACAGGATAGAAAACTGGAGCAGATATTTCTTTCGGTCGAAAAAATGAGAAAATATTTTCTCTGGACGCTGATAATCAGCGTGGCGGTGATTGTTCTGCCGCTAATCGGACTGCTGATTATTATTCCGCAATTTTTGAGCCTGTATAGCAACGCCGCTCTCGGCTTATAATTTTTCTCCCATATAACTCCGTTTCGTGCAATGTTCTCATACTTCGAAGTATGAGAACATTGCACGAAAACGAAGAATTTTACTTTTATTAAAAGAAAAACCCGCCGGACTTTTTTGTCCAACGGGGTTTTTATTTTTTCAAAAAGAGCTTTTTTAAGAAATCGTGTCTGTTGACACTGCTACCATAATCTTTCCACTCCTTTAAATTCCTCAGAGACGCCCGAATCAGAGACGACCGAATTTGTTGCTTCCAAGGCCCAAATCGGCCTTCCGATGTCTTCCCAAAGAGGATCACTGCCGTTTAATTCTTTGCCACTAAACACTGGCTCTTCTATTTGTTCCGGCGGACCTTCCAGTGAACCCTGATTTGGCACAAAAAATTTTCCCTTGTTTTTCTTCATTAATTTTCTCCTCTCCTTGTTATTTGGTCTACAACTTTGCCACCCTAATTATCTCCGTCTTTTTAATTTCTTCATCGCACAACATATCACCCGGACGCATGCCTTTAGCCGAAGTCCTGACAACCAAAAAGCGACGAGGAACTTGCGTGATGCGCTTATATCCCAGTTGCCCCAGATATTCCCCTGTCTCATACACTCGCCGATTCAATCCATAGGTCTCAATTAAAACTACCATTAAAATAGCCTCCTTTCTTTTTTTATTCCCAAACCTATGCATTGGTGTGGGAATTTATTAACTTCTTAAAGAACCGATTTATTCTCATGAGCGCACCTGCCCCCATTAGATAGCTTCCACATCTAACGGGGTGAACATACCCGAGCCCCACGAAAGTGGGACGAGATTGCGCTTTTCGCATATAAAAAACAAAAAAACTGATCCCGGAAGATCAGTCTCTTAAAACTCAAACTTTTAACTTTAAACTACAAAAGAGGCCGATCTTCCAAAATCAGTAAAATAAAAGTAAAACCAGTAATTCTGGCTGATTTCTATTTTTTGTTCGGCGTCAGTCTTTTTCATAGAGCGCTTCTAATTTATCAAGAAAAATATTCTCTGGCAAGCCTTTTTATCCACAGCTTTTCTATTTTTTCTCCGGCCCGGCTTGGCTTAGCGGAGGCAGGTCGTTTTTTACAATTTTATAAAACAAATACAAAGGCAGACTAATTATTATTAGTATTGAAAACCATTTATCATCTTGTCCGCCAAACGGCATGGAATAAGGCATAGAAAAAATCAAAAATCAAATATTAAAAATTTACTCTTTAATTCCGTCTAAATTAACATCATATAGGATTTTTTCCTGAATAATATTGTACTTTACAATTTCGTCTTTTTTGAACCAAATAGGGATTTCCTTTTCCGCCTCGGCCGGACTGCCGGAAGCATGAATTAAATTTCTGACTGCTCGATCACCGCTATCGGCTAAATCATAAGAATCAACTGTCAGGTCACCGCGAATTGTCCCGACATCAGAAGTTAATGGTTCGGTCCCGCCGGTTACTTTTCTGACTACTCCCACGGCCTGATTTCCTTCCCAAACCATTACCACTACTGGTCCCGAAGAAAGATATTTAATCAAACGGGCTAAAACCGCTTTACCGCACTGAATCGCATCATTAAACGGCGGCCGCAATCCCTTTTTCTCATAGGCCGCAATAGATTTTCTGCCGGTTGATTCCAACCATCCCTCATGCGAAGAATACTGTTTTTCAATTAATTCTTCGCTGGGAATAAAAAATTTCAGGGCAGCCAATTTTAAACCCGTTCGCTCATAACGCCTGATAATTTCACCTATTAAGGAGCGCTGAACGCCGTCTGGCTTTATTAAAACCAAAGTTCTTTCGCGTTGTTGAATCATAAATTTATTTCTTATTTAAAAAATCGCCGTAAGGCACTTTTAATCTATTTAAAAATATAATTGGTTCGTTCGGTCAAAGAATAAATTCGGATTCGAAATAATGAAAAGAGTTTTTCATTCTTTCTCTCCTCGTTTCTTCTTTTCTCTTGTTGGCAATTATAGCAAAAAAAATCAAATCAAGCAAATTCTTTTTACCAAAAAGACATTGAAACATTTCTCTACGATCGTAGAGAAATGTTTCAATCTTATCTCTTCTTATTTTTTAACACAGTTTTCCAAATCGCACAAAAAATTTATGTCACCATCTTGGTCGGTGCGGAAAATTTCAACGCCTTTGAGGCGATCCAGCAGCTCTTGAGCTGGATGGCCGTATTTATTTTTTGCGCCAGCTTGGATTACGGCAATTTGCGGCTCAACTGCCGCCAGAAATTCGTTGCTGGTGGAATTTTTGCTGCCGTGGTGCGCCACCTGCAAAATATCGGCCCGCAGATCAACACCAGCAAACAGCAACGGATTTTCGGTTGCCCCTTCCGCGTCGCCGGTAAAAAGCAGGGTGTTTTTGCCATAGAAAAACTTACTAACAATTGAAGTGCTGTTGGTGTTTTTGAAATCCTGACCGTCAATCTTATCAAACGGGTATAAAATTTTAATCATCAGATTGTCGGCAATTTTTATTGTCTGTCCCGCTCGGGCAAAAACCAACGGAATATTTTTTTCCGCTATTAGCGCATGCCAAGCCGCGTATTCGGACGAGCTGTCGGCAATTCCTGTTTCTAAAATTTGCCCGACTTCGTAGCGCTTTAAAACTTCAATTAAACCGCTTAAATGGTCTGAATCCGGATGGGTTAAAATTACCAGCTCAATCTGGCGGTCAGAAAAAGGCAAGGCGGAGCCCAACTTATTTAAAATGGCGTCCGAAGGCCCGCCGTCTATCAACACCTGATTATTATTTGGCGCGTCAATTAAAATCGCACTTCCCTGCCCCACATCAAAAAAATCTATCTTTATTTTGTCGTCTACTCGCTGGGCAAAAACCACTTGCCAAACAAAAATCGTCGCCGCCAGAAGCGCAGCTAAAATCAAATAGTGAATTTTATTTTTTATTTTTTGAAGCATTTTTTCAAATGTCATTCCAGACTTGATCCGGAATCTATTTTTTTTATTCCTGGATTCCCACTTTCGCAGGAATGACAAACTTATATCTATTTTTATTATTAAAATGCCAAACCAAATAAACCAAGACTAAATAATAAATTCCCCCGCCCCACCAGTTCCATTTAAATTCTACCGCGGCCAAGGGAATTTTGGCTAATAACTCAATTATTTTTATCTCATAGGTTAAAAATAGCCAGGCCAGCAGCCCGAAAATTTTTCCCAGCGCCAGCCAGAAAATTCCGGCCAGTCCGGCCAAGAACCCAAAAAGCATTGTTATTGGTATAAAAAGCAAAATCAGCACGTTAGCCAAGGACGCAATCAGCGAAAGCTGGCCAAAATTAATAACCAGCAGAGGCAAAACAGCGATTTGGGCAGACAAAGTCATTGCCAAAATCTGTTTTAGGCTCAAAATAAATTTTGGCGTTCTTGCCGGAAAATCGCCCTTTTCTGACGGGGTGAACCAATTTTGCAAAATCGGGCCGATATAAACCAGCCCCAGTGTGGCGGCGAACGACAGCTGAAATCCCAAGTCAAAAGTCAAAACTTTGGGATTGGCATAAATCATCAGGCTACCGGCAAAAATCAGGGCGTTGCGGATGCTATAAAGCCGGCCGGCCTGCCGGGCTACCAGCACCAAAATTCCCATGACCGCCGCCCGCACCACCGAAGGAGAAGCACCCGTCATCATCACAAACAAAATTATTATTGCCACTGCCGTCCAAAAAGAAACAGAGCGGCGCAGCATAAAAAAATTAAAAAGACTGATGAGCGCCACCGCGATAATTGTGATATTGTAGCCGCTCAAAGCGATAATGTGCGTGGTGCCGGTACGGCTGAAATTATCCATCAGCTCTTGAGGCAAGCCCCGCTTTTCTCCCAGCAGCAAACCGCCCAGAAAAGCCGCCTGCGGCTCTGTTAAAATTTTATTAACCGAATTTTTAAAGATGTTTTTCAGCACCAACAATTTTTCCTGTAACCAGCTGCCTTGATTTGAAGCCAGCAATTTTATTTCCGGATAATAGACAACCGAATAAATATCGTCTTTGGCCAGATATTTGGCGTAATCAAAATCTTCAAAAGAAACCGGCGTTTTCAATTTGCCCGAAATTTCCAAAACATCGCCATAGCGGTATTCGGGATATTTTTTGGCGACGAGTAAAAGATTTCCGCTGGCTGGCGCAAAATTTATTTCCCGCGAAAGAAATAAATTTTGCGCTACTTTTCCTGTTTTAATTTTATACTTAATATTATCCGCCCGCACGTCCGGCTCCTCAATAATTTTACCGACCAAAATAATATTACCTTTATCGTTAAATTGTTTTATAGAATTGGCCGGATTGAGGGCTTGGCCGAATCGCCAAGCGCCAAAAAACAAAAAGACCAGACAAAACCCGATTATTGCAGCTTTTTTGCTTTTCCCCCACCAAATCGCCGCCATCACCACCCCTAAAATCAAAATCCCCAGCCACAGAAGCTGAGGAAAATTTAGCAGCGATTGAATAAAAACACCGAGAATAAAAGACAAACAGAGAAAAAGAAAAATTTTGGATTTGCTCATCTATAATTTGCTAATTGCGAGTTCGGGTGAGTCTTGAGTGAAGGCCGGCGTCCCGCCCTTCGCGAAGGGCGGGACAGGGCTGGAGTGGGTGGCCGAGAACGAAAGGCTCACCCGAACTCGCAAAAATTACTCCCTGATCCCGCACTCATCAAAAAATATCTTTAACCCGTTGCAAATTTTAACTAATTTTTCCGAATCAAACGGCTTCTCATTCTCGTACGCCGAATCCAGACATTTAGTTGGCCTAAACTGCTGCAAATAATATTTTTTGGCGCCCTGCAGCCAGCGGCCGATGCTTAAAATATCTTTGGCGCTGTGCAGCGAGGGCAGGACCGTGGTGCGAAATTCATAATCCGGAGCCAAGCGCGTCAACTCAACAGAGCGCTGAATATCTTCCAGCTTAACCGCCGGCCCCACAATTTTTTTATATTTTTCCAGCGGCACCTTAATATCCATCGCCACATAATCAACCAATTTATCATTCAATACTCTCTCCAGCATCAGGGGACTGGAACCGTTGGTATCCAATTTCACCAAATATCCCAAATCTTTAATTTTCTTGATAAATTCCGGCAGATCGGCCTGCAGTGTCGGCTCCCCGCCCGTGACGCAAACGCCCTCCAGCAGGCCGAGCCTGGCAACCAAAAAATCAAACAGCTCTGCCTCGCCAATTCGCGGCTGTTTTTTTGATTTTTCCGGATCAACCAGCTCGGGATTGTGGCAAAACGGACACAAAAAATTGCAGCCCACGCTAAATACGGTAGCTGCAAGTTTTCCGGGATAATCAATCAGGGTTAGTTTTTGAAGCCCGCCAATAAGCATGCTCGCTTCGCTCGCAACGCGGAACGACGCGGAAATTTCAGCGTGGTTCTGCGTATTGTTCTGCGTGATTCCGCGATAAAATCTATTTAAATTCATTTGAGAGGCTTTATCGCAGAAAAACGCGGAAAATTATAAATTGTTACTTCTTAGTGCCGACAGCCGCTATCTCTAAAGGCAAAACGGGTTTTTCCTTTACCCGAAACGTGACCCGCTCATGATACTCTTCCTGCTTGCCCGGATGCCACTGCGTAACAGGCCGGATGTAACCCACCACGCGCGAATACACTTCGCAGGGCTGGGAGATAAGACATTTGGGACAGGTGAAATGCTCCCCGGCCAGATAGCCGTGCGTCGGGCAAATGCTGAAAGTCGGCGTGAAAGTAATGTAGGGCAGGTTGTGCTTAGAAAATATTTTTTTCAGCAAAATCTTGATAGTTTCGGTATTGGAAATTTTCTCCCCCAAAAAAGCGTGAAAAACCGTTCCGCCGGTATATTTAGTCTGTAAATCATCCTGCAATTCCAGCGCTTCAAACAAATCATGAGTAAAGCCGACCGGCAGCTGGGAAGAATTGGTGTAATAGGGCTCTTTCTGGCCGGCGGTAATAATATCCGGATACAACTCTTTGTCTTTTTTTGCCAAACGATAGCTTGCTCCTTCAGCCGGCGTAGCTTCAAGATTATAAAGATTACCGGTTTCTTCCTGATATTTGACCAATTTGACGCGCATAAAATCCAGAATTTCGGCGGCAAATTTTTTACCGGAGGGCGTCGCAATGTCTTTATCAATAAAATTAAGCAGCATTTCGTTCATACCTACGAGCCCTATGGTGGAAAAATGATTATTCCAGCAACTATTGCGCATCTTTTTAACCGATTCCAGATAATAGCGGGAATAAGGATAAAGCCCTTTTTCCATAAAATCGTCCAGCACTTTTCTTTTTATTTCCAAACTTATTTTAGCCAATTCCATCATCCGTTCCAGCCGCCCGAAAAAATCCTTTTTGGTTTTGGAAAGATAGCCAAGGCGGGGCAGGTTAATGGTAACCACGCCGATACTGCCAGTTAAGGGATAGGAACCGAAAAGCCCGCCGCCGCGCTTGTAAAGTTCGCGGTTGTCGAGCCTAAGCCGACAACACATTGACCGCGCGTCATCAACGTTCATGTCCGAATTGATAAAATTGGCAAAATAGGGCACGCCGTATTTGGCCGTCATTTCCCAGACTCCGGCCAGGGCCGGACTGTCCCAATCAAAGTCGCGGGTAATATTGTAAGTAGGAATAGGAAAAGTAAAGACGCGGCCTTTGGCGTCTCCTTCAGTCATCACCTCGGCGAAAGCGCGATTAAAAGCATTCATTTCCTCTTGAAATTCACCGTAAGTTTCCTTTTGCGCCACGCCGCCAATAATCACTGGCTGATGCGCTAAATTTGATGGCGGTTTAATGTCTAAAGTCACATTTAAAAAGGGAGTTTGAAAACCAACGCGCGTGGGAATGGCGCAATTAAACACAAATTCCTGAATCGCCTGTTTCGCCTGATTGTAGTTTAACGAATCGTATCTGATAAACGGCGCCAGCAGGGTGTCAAAATTGCTCACGGCATTGGCACCCGCGACTTCACCCTGAAGCGTATAGAAAAAATTGACCAGCTGACCCAATGCTGTTCGCAGATGCTTGGCCGGCTTTGATTCCACTTTACCGGCCACTCCGCCAAAACCGCGGGCCATCAGGTCATATAAATCCCAGCCGCAGCAGTAAGGCCCCAGAAAATCCAGATTATGAATATGGAAATCGCCGCCGGCGGCCGCCTCCCTGACCTCTTTTGGATAAATTTTATTTAACCAATATTTTTTACTCACCGCCGACGTTACGTAATGGTGCAACCCCTGCAAAGAGTAAGCCATATTGGAATTTTCTTTAATCTGCCAGTCCAGCTCGCCGATATATTTATCCACCATCTCCACTGTTTCATCCATCGCGCTTTGCGCTTCGCGAATCCGCCGGCGCTGCTCGCGATAAAGAATGTAAGCCTTGGCCGTTTCTATAAAATTTTCCAAAATTAAAACCTCCTCAACAATATCCTGAATCTGTTCAACCTTGGGAATTTCGCCTTTGCGGAAACGCTTGTTGAGAAGGCTAACAACTCTGTTGGCCACTCTGCGCGCTGTGGGACCGTTGCCCTGATTCGTGGCGGTCAGGGCTTTGTGAACCGCGCTTTCAATTTGCTTGGCATCAAAATCAACTATTCGGCCGTCGCGTTTTTGAATTTTATCAAATTTTGATTTAACAGAACTTGCGCTGACCATATTTTTGTCTAAACAATAAAACAACAAAATGTCCCTCCCGGAATTTTGTCCTTTTAAAAATTACTGATTTACCCCGTTAGAAGTTTTACCAATGACTGGCTGAAAAATAAAAAGATAGCCGAAAGGCGACTTCGCAAATATTCTATTTTATTACCGAGATGTCCGGCTGAACTTCTAACGGGGTCAACTCTATTTCATTTTACATAATTCCGGCAAAAAATACAATCTGTGGATAAGTTCACCCTGTTAAATGTCCCGCATAGCGGGACAATCGCTCGCCCCGTTAAATAATGCCAAAGGCAATTTAACAGGGGCAGGCGATTATTTAACAGGGTAAACAAAAAGGGGTTGATTTATTCAAATCAACCCCCGAAAAAAAGTCTGTTTGGCAGGCAGACGCCCGCAATAACAGAACTAAACCTTCGGCTCAACCTTCGACTCAACCTTCGGCTCCGATAATGATATCGGGCCATTAATTATTCCTTGTTTCAACAAAAACTCCGTTCCCGGCTTTAAGCTTAACAGTATGGAAGGAAATTTATTTACTATAATTGAACGGCCTTTTTTCTTTTCTCCCTTGGCGTCAACCAGCACTTCCGCCAGTTCAACAAGGTTGAAATCAGGAAATCGGACCAATTCAAAATACTTTACTTCTTTCAGTTCGGCAAACGGCCGAATTTTGCCGGGGTCGCGAAACGGAACCAGCAATGCTGAAAGAGCGCAGATAAAAAGTAAATTAATCGCCAGTATCGTCCAAAGATATTTGTCGGCAACATTGAAGCCGATTGCCGGCACGAATGGCACCCAAATTCTCACGGCGACAAAACCGGCTATCCCCAGTGCCACAACCAAACACATCCAAAAAATCACTGCCATTTCGTTAATTTTGACCATCTTCCTGCCCTCCTTTTCTTTTGATTTAATTGCTTTTACGGAAAATATTTTTAAAAAACCGCCTAAGCTTTTTTAATGATACCTCTCCAGAAGCTTTTTGTCAATAGTACGCCCCAAACAAAAATCCCCGCCTGTTGCCAAGCGGGGCTTCAAAAAATATTAATTTTCAGGGTAAAAAGCGCATAAAATATCAGGTATACCCTGATTGCCAGAAAATAATAAAATTTTTTTCTTTTTTTACTTAAATAATCCAATTGTTGCAACAGCTCAAGAACAAAAATGGCCAAACTGTTAATAAAAAGTTTGCCGGAACTGAAACCCAGCAGGCCAAAATTTTCCAGATAAAATCCCAAAAGCGGATTGCCCTCCTTTATAACACCCAAATTTAGCCAAATCAGGGTAGTCAAAAGGTCCCAAAGACAAATGCAAAGCAATATCTTGCCGTATTTACTCATCCCCCCTCCTTTGGGCTAAAAATATTTTTTAAAAAAACTAATAAATTTTATTGATACCGCTAATGTCGCCTTTGCCGAGCGTACTTTTAATAGTTTCCCCCAAATAGCCGTAGCCATACATTGTCAAAGCCCAATCCCTTGGCGAATAAAGGTCGCCCAAAAGCAGCCAATGCCCGAATTCGTGGGTAGCGATGTTTTGCAAATCATATTTGCCAGAATCAGCAATATCGGAATCAGCGTTAACCGCCCATTGAAAATCGGAATTAAAAACCGTGTCTGTTTCCACTAATTCTTTACTGCCCCGGTAATACCAATAAAAAGTGACGGCAATAGCGTTGGGATAAACGGAGCTTAGCGGTTCAAAAGAAACCGTGTTTAAACTATCTCTGCTGGGATTAGCGGTTGTTTCTTTATCAGTTGTTTCTTTATATACGAAAGAAATTTCATTGTTATCGTCGGCAGCTGTTTCCCATTTCATCCATTCGTCAAACGCTGACTGAACGGCGCTGATTACATCATCAGTATTCAAAGTAGTATCGGCTGGGTTAATCCAATAAGGCACCTCTGGGTTTGCGTCTCCCCAATGAATCCCGCTGTACTTAAAATCATTGACCTGATCGCCTGTGGCTCCCGCGCCCTTGGCCTGGCCTTTGGCATGCGGATAATGGACAAACGCGCCCCGCTCAATATCGCTGGCCGGATTTTGCTTGTCCGGCTTGGCTTGAACCAAAGCAATGCCTGAAAAAAACAAAACGGCTAATAAAATTGTGATAACAAAAGTTTTTTTCATAAAGTTAAAAAATTAATAATTATTATGCTTAACTTAATGATAACTCAAAAAGCTAAAAAAATAAAGATAGCTTTATCCCCACACCTATGCATAGGTGTGGGGATTTATTATTCCGCCGCGGGCAAGGCGCTGTCAACAGCGTTGCCGCTTATGAAATTTGCTTCCCGCTCTCTTTTTCTTTACTTCTCTTTCTCAAGATAAAAAGCAAGACCAAAATTACCAAAACAATTATCAGCAAAATCAGCCAGCCCTTCCAGCCCATAGCGCCGATAGCGGCAAAGAAATTGCCGAATAATCCTATGGTTGAAGTTTCTGTCTCAATTTGGCCTTCCTTTTTTTCTGTTTCGGCCGACACCCCTTGAGCGGCTTCTGCCAATGTTTTGATTTCTTCTTCTTCAGCGATTTTCGGCGCTCCTGATTGAGAAAGATTTGCTTGGCCGGTTACTCCAGCTCCCGCCCCTTCGGACAACCCGGAAATTTCCTCTTCCGGCGAGCCGCCTTGGCCAATTCCTTCTTTTGTTGCCAGCGTTGTAAAACTATGCTCTTGGCTGATGGCTAAAGAAGCGTGAGAAACCGCGCGGAAATAGTAAGTGACACTAGACGTCAAGCCGGTTATGGTCACTGAATGGCCGACCACCTTTAGCTGACCGCTATCATCGCCCGACTTAATAAAAGCGTATCCGTATTTTGGTTCTCCCGCGCTCAAACTAAATTTTCCTGGAACCGTGTCATAAATAACCTCGCTCGTTGACAGATAGGATGTTGTCCATGTAATTATAACGCTTGTCACTCCTATATAAGGAACGGTCTCACTTTGAATCGTCAGCCCCGGCGGCAAACCGCCACCTACACCGATGATAGTTCCCATTCCCTCTCCTGGCCCCAGCGGGGTCAACCCGCCTTCAGTTCCTTCAAAACCAACCAGAATGTCAAACTTGGTGGTTTTGGTCGTGATTTTACTCTGCCAGTCATTCCCTGTATCAGACGGAAAAGAAATTATGATATCGTATTGAATCGTTGCGCCGCCGGCCAAATCCGACAAATAAGTTTCGCCGTTTTTATAAAAATCAAAAAGAGTTTTTGAGCCGGCTAAACCGCCAAAAATATCAGTCGCGCCTTGTTTAATGACAATTAATAAAGCGCGCGACAAATCATCGCTGGGAACATTATTCGGATTAGGAAATCCCGCATAATTAATCGCTTCCATTGCTATTCTTTGGGTTGGCTCGCTGTTATTGGTCACTCTTATCAAACGCGCAACATCTTGCCCGGGCAAAAAATTAGTTTCGTTAAAAATGGTAGCTGAAAAAGAATGCCAGCTGCTTCCTCCGTCAGACGAATATTCAACTATTAACTCCTCAACAACAGTAGCCTTTGCCGGCAGGGCAAGCAAAAATCCCGCTCCAAAAATCGCGATTGAAAAGATTAAAATTTTTACCCCGTTAGAAATTTTAAATCGCTCCTGACATTTTAGAATGTTAAGGAATGAAAAATTTCTAATGGGGATTTTTGAAAGTCTGTTCATTTGCTTTTTTTAAATCTCCCCTAACCCCTCCTAAAGGAGGGGAACGATTCCTCCCCTTTAGGGGAGGTTAGGAGGGATTTTATTGATCCGCGCCTCCGCTATCTGCTCCCGAACCGCTACCAGAATCGCTGCCGCTGCCGCCATCGCCGCTGCCGCCAGAATCATCGCTTGGCGCCGCCGCCGGCTGCGCTTCTATGGCTGGCGCGGTTTCTATGACTGTTGTTTCCTGATCGCCCGCAGTTGTATCTCCGGCTGGAGGTTGTTCGTTTTCAATAGTTTCTTGGGCTATCGGCTGTTCGGCTATTTCTGTTTGCTCCTCGCCTTGCTCTGTCGTGATTTCTGTCTCTGGCAAGATTTCTGTCTCAATTAATGTTTCCTCCTCCTGCGACTCTTCTATCTGCGTTTCTTCTACTATATTGTCTACTGTTTCCTCTACTGCCTCGTCTGCTGTTTCATCTATTGTCTCGTCTGTTGTTTCATCCGAGCCTGTCTGCTCAACCGAATTAAAAGTTCCGCTTTCTCCGACAGGACAGCTTAAATCATCTTCCAAAACGCCAGCCGAGCTGTTGGATTCAGAACCACCTATTTCTGTTGTTTCGTCTGTGATTTGTTCTTCTGTTATGTCTTCTTCTATAATTTCTAACCCCTGTTCCTCATCTTCAATCCCGCCTCTGATGACTTCGCTCTCATCAATCACGCCCTCGCTAATCAATTGGTCAACCAGTTGTTGGTCTTCCGGATTTAAAGCGTCATAGTCAATGGGCGGGCAGAAATCTTCGCTGCTGGTCGCAACCTGCACCATAAAGTTTTCCGGGCCCGTGGCTTTCACTTTGATTCTGGCATGCGACGAGGGAACATAATAACCGTTAATGAAAAGCGGAACCTTCCAGCTGAAAATTCCATCGTTTTCAGTGCTGGTGGCAATAGCGGCCCAAGTGGCACCACTATTTTTGGAATAATAAATATCAATGCTTAAGTCGGCGTCAGGGCCATTAAGATTGGTCGCTGTCCATAAAATATTATAGTCATGTCCCACATACCAAACTTCTCCGCCAATAGGATAATCCAATGTAAGCGAAGGCAAAGCCAAATCCTGCCAGTCAGAAACTTGGTCAGTATCAAAACCGCTGGGCACGCGCGCCAGCATATGGCCTTCGGGCGCATCCGCCACGCCCGGGTTCCAAAGGTTAGAATTATAATTATCCCAGCTGGGACTTGGCGCTCCCCAATTCATCTGGTCAACAATATTTCCATTTTTATCTTTCAAAACCAGCATATCGGCGGTATTGGCTAAACCATTACCAATTTTTTCGCCTAAAATAATTTTTATTACATTGTCCGGCAATTCCCAATAACCCGTTCCTGGCGCCCAGGTGCTGGCGTTTTTAGAAACTACGGCAAAACTTAACGCCGGAATAGTAATATTGGCATTAATGGTAGAGGTCGCGTAATTATCAATAATGGTCCAGTCTTTTACATTAATATCTTCGTCAGTCGGATTATACAATTCTATCCATTCATCTGGATTAGAGGTGTCGCCCTCATTTCCTTTATCAGCAGCTACATCATAATAAACTTTATTGATAACCACGCTCGGCCACTCGCCCGACGCAATCGTCCGGTTGATTTCTTCTGTGTCGCTGAATCCCGCGCCTTCCAGTTGCTCGCCGTCAAAAACAAATTTGAATTCGCACATTTTATTTTGCAAACTTTTGCTGGCGCTGGTCAGCCGCGCGTCAAAAGTCAAACCAATGGCCAAAGAAAACATTGTGGTGGTTGAAGTAAAGCTCGCCAGCGACTGATATGTATTATTTATATTATCTTCCAGTTCTAAAAAATCGCACAAAGTTCCGCTGGCGTTGGCAACTTTCGCGCCATAAACAAAATCCAGCAAACCGTCGTTTTGCAGTAAAATCGTGCTGGTGGCGTTTTGCGTTGGCGAAACCAAAGGCGAAAAATCATCACCGCTCAAAGAAAAATCAAGCGTGCTGGCGACAAAAGAATTTTCTGAACTGTTTTCCGTGTCATTTAAATAGCCAAAAGTCCGGCCAATCGCCGCCAAACCGGCCCAATTCAAACTGACCAGCAAAACGAAAACCACCAGCGAGGTCAGGCTTTTTTTGAAACAAAAAACTTCAGAGCGCCCTCTCCGTTTTTTAGTTTTCCTCTCTGCTGGCTTTGATTTTTTCATAGCCGAGTCTACATAACGCATTAACTGGAATTATGAATTAGGAATTAGGAATTATGAATAAATTCTGACTTGTAACTTAAAACTTGAAACTTATAGCTTGCGGATTATGCCCCAGAGCATTTTCCCTATATCCTCGGCAAGCCCTGTGGCTTTTTCGTATTCTTCCCGAGACAGATATTTTTCTACGAAACAAAAATGTAAAAGATATTTTGACTCCTTTAATGAGCCATAAGAAATTTCAAGGAAATTTTTATGAACCTTATCCTTTATTCTTGCATAGCCCTCTATGTAATTCAGAATCACCGATAAGGCAGACCTTCTAAGTTGAGAAACAGTACCGTATATTTCTTCCTTAGGAAAATTTCTCGTTACCCTATAAACCGAGTGTGCATATTCGTCCATCTTCGCTTTCAGCTTATCGTGATAAGTTGTCTCCATGTCTTTATGTTTCGCGTTTTATGCTATGTGTTTTATGTTTTACGCTTCAGATTTTAAGTCTTTGCTCTTCCTTATCTTCTTCGCTTCATAAATTATCTTTTTAATTTCATCCCCAACAATAATCGCCGCCGGCACCACGATTATCAGTGCAAAGCCGGCCGGTTTTTTGGCCGCGTCAACCGCGTAGCCGGCATAAGGCACGGAAAATAAAACCTTGCCGATAATTTCGCTTTTTTGAACTTCTTTCGCATCCGGCGCGTTGTTGGCATCGCCTTTGGTTATATATATAGGATTGCCGTTTTCAACTTTAATATCGTAAATCCGATGAGAAGTCGGCGCTTTGGTTTTTGCTATCTGGCCAAAAGTAATCACATCGCCGATTTTGTAATCGCTAACCGGTTTCACAATCACCACGCTGCCGGTTTTTATCGCCGGCGCCATTGAGCCGGATTGGACAATCAGAACTTTGTAGTTACCCGTAATGGGAAAAACTGAAAAAACCAAAAGCAGGGCAATCAAAGCGATGCAGGCGATAAAAACATAATAAATTGCTTTAAATATTTTTTTCATTATGGATTTTTTCTTTATTCAACCCGCTCTCAACGGCTCAACGCCGTTGAGCCGTTTAAATTTAAACTTTTACTCTAGTTAAATTCCGCGAAACGGACTATTTAACAGGGTGAACCCTCGCTAACAAATCAGTTACTGAATTAGTTACTGAATTAATTCAGTAACTTTTAATTGTTAAAACCTTCTTTTAAAACCTTTATAAGTTGTCTTATGTTGAGTATTTAAACTCACCCTTGCACAAGGATAAAGAGCCATAAGACAACCTAAAAGATTTCTATTGCGGCAAAACTACGGCCGCGCACGTGAAATTCGGATTATTCCTCTGCTGTTCCGCGTAGGCTGTCAGAGATGCCAAGAACGAATCTGTCTGGCTAATATCCTGATTACCGACGCCCGAACAAGAAATAACACCATCAACGGTTTGCGTTCCAAGACACCAAGCCAAACCAATGTAAGCTGTAGAAGTGGCGGTCAAAGGAAGACGATTCATCGTCTTTATATCCTTTAACGCCGCTGGACCATACAGAATTGGTTCGCCCGCATTATATGCGTTATCTTGAGTAGTATCCTCCCACAAAACAGCGCTTAGGAATTGCGAAAGTTCGCCTGGTTGTCCAGAATCGTTCCCTTCGGCCTCAACTACATCATTTTCATTATCAACCGGATCTGTAACCAACAAACAACTAAAAGCATCATTATCAAATACATGCATGCTTATAATGTTGGTTCCTCTATCACCCGGTTTTACATCGTCAAAGTTGAAGAATGTTTCTTGTCCAGTCAAATCTTTTTCGCCCCAAAGCATACAATGGCTCTTAAAGTAGATGTCCTGACAATTCCCGCTGATGTAGAACTTATAAATAAGTCCACCGGGATTGCTGTAAGGAGTGCCCGGATAACCAACCGGCGTCCAGTTCTTTACTTCAAAAGTAAGAACATTATTTCCCTGCACTATATGGCTGTTCACAAGCGACCCGGGAATATGAAGCATATTCTCTTGTCTATAACCGCGCTCCATAGGATTTTCGGCAATTAAAAAGCCGTTAAGCCAAATTTTTATGCTGTTGTCAGAACCTACTGCAAACCAAAGGTCGGACGAAACAATCGGACCATACCACTCAAATTTCTTCTCAAAAGTGTAGGTGACATCGGTTGTGGTATCTTCCTGTCTGGTCGGATCCGATTCCCAAATCCATTTAGCGCCGGCTGCCTGAAGTATAGGATCATTCTGCGCTGTCCAAGCTGTATGGATAAAGTGAGGTTCGTTGGTTCCAACAAAAATCGCTGGATATGGAGTTACAGCAACTCCATTTCTCTTGACCACCATATTTGTCGGGTCGCTTATAAGAGTTAAATTGCAAGTATTACAATCAACATCATTATAAGTTTGCCTGACATGGTCCACCTTCAAATCCATACTTCCGGCAACGAAAATGTTGCCGGTACTGGTTTCCGTATCGCTGAACAAACCAACAGTCACACCAACAGCAATCACCGTAACCGCTCCAATAATACTTAAACTAATTAGTATTTTCTTCATAATTACTCCTCCATTTGACCCTCCCCCGCCTTTTTAAAAAAGGCGGGGGTGTCTTACTAATAACTGAGCATTAATTGTTTGTGTCGCTGTAGATGATCAGGTCTGTTTCAAACAGATAATTTGCTGGATTCCAAGAAGTCAACTTCTTGGCAGTAGAATCATAATCGCTTGATGGCACTAACCATATCTTCGCTCCTCTGCACATATTGTAGAAATCTGGAGATACACAGTAGTCTGCTGCGATGCTGCCGTTCCAGTCATTAGCAGCCGGCAAATCCATACCAAGATTTATACTTTGACTTGTTACGGAAATATTACCGCTTCCACTGGCTGTAAATGTGCCGATCACTGCTCCTGGACTGTCTCCGCCCCAATTTGTGTATCTATCTTGCTTGTCAGCGTAGTAAATCAGCTTATATTCTACACCTGTTATTTGTAAACCACTGGCAGTGAAATTGTAGCTGAATGTGTCTCCGGATGTTTGATAGGTCAAAGTTCCTATCTTATCGTCACTTATCCTTTCCCAATTTTGGTTTTTATTGTCCAAGATCAATGTCTTTGTTCTAACGGCGCTGCAGACGAAACCTGGGTTGTTTCTGGCTTGTTCTGCGTAGAAAGTAATGTTGCCCATTAAGTTATCAGACTGGGCAGCATTATTAACTGAAGCGCCATTACATGTTACGCCCGGATTTATAGTAGGATTACTACCTTGATCTTGTGCGACATCACCTCTTGTTAGCGTTCCGAAACACCATGCTTTCCCGATGTATTTCGTATCGTTAGCGTCCATAGGATCAGCTGACTGACGTGTCCAAACATTCGTATGTCCTGAATCAGCCAACGCATAAGTTACACCGTTAAGTACTTGGGAAGCGGGTCCTTGTACAATAACTTCTTCATTATTTTCAAGCACATTATCGCCGTCGTCTGCCCAGAAAATGAAATTAAGATCCCGAGCTAATTCACCGTTGAAAGATCCGCTCGCATCGCAATTCGGGTCATCGCCTCGCTCCGGCTCTGTGCAGGTCACGTCGTTGTTCGCCGTAATGTCAATGGTGGCGCATAGCCAAGCGTCGTTGCTGTTAACGTGAAGAGAAACAGTGTCTTCGCCCAAATCACCGGGTTTCAAATCGGAAAAATTAAAGAAAAGTTCATTGGTTAAATTCCTAAGGTCCCAAGTTGTGCCTCCTTGCAACATCATATCTCCGATGCCATTTGAACGATAACTGGTGTTATCAACCGTTAAATCAATTTCACCAGCGGTGAAAGTGTTACCGGTTGAGGTTTCGGTGTCGCTGAAGAATGATGTCGTCGCGCCGATGGCGATAATCGCCACAGCCGCGATGATTGACAAACTAATTATTATTTTTTTCATTGTTTTATTTTTTTCGGTTAAGACAAGCAATTTAATTCCAAAGTTCGACCTGAGCTTTTCGGCACTTTGGTTTTTTCCGCAAAAAATGCGGCAAATTATTTGACCTAACCATTTTCCATACTCTACGGCCATTGGCCCTCGGGTATGAATAATTAATTATTTTTAACTGCTAATCTGCTTTAAATTACGAAACTTCTCTTTCTGTCATTCCGTGCTTGCCTGCCCCGTTGTAATGTGAAGCATTTACTTCGGGGACACGGAATCCAGATTTTCTCCTCCTCTTAAGATAAGAGGAGGTTGGGAGGAGTTATGAATTATAACTCACCCTACCCCTCTCTTATATTAAGAGAGGGAACTGGATTCCCGCTGAAGTTTACCCCGAATTTATTTCGGGGCGGGAATGACATTTGGATATATTCCGTAACTCAAAGTAATTGTTAATAAGTGGCTCGCCTTAGTTCCGTTTCGCAGAACCAAGAAAAGCCACTTTTCGACCTTTTCCCCCACCTATTGAGGAGTAGCACGAAGTGCCAATTTGATGCTCCGCATCACTCCTCGATAGGTGCGGGGATTTTCCCCCACCTTTCACGGCTCATTTAAACTTTCGAAAATGCGTCCTTTTAATTGCCCCCAAGCTTTTTTATGCAGTTTCAAATTGTCTTCTCTTCTTTTTGCATCGGCCTGCATCTTGTAAGCTTCGTAGTAAATCAATTCAAAAGGACCCTTATTTTTTGTGTATTTTCCTCCTTGTTTTGTATTATGTTCCCGAATGCGCCGTCTTAAATCATTAGTAAAACCAATATATATTTTTTTGGTTTTAACACTTTTTAGCACATAGACATAATACATAAACAAGCCGTAAAAGGTGGGGGATTTTTCCCCCACCTATTCTTTGCTAACTTCGTTAGTTTTGGACGAAGCCCAGCAAAAAATAGGTGGGGGATCTCGCTAAATGCTTCAAGCGCTGATTGAAGCATTTATTCCTGCTCTGCAAAAGAAAAAAAACTTTATTTACCCCGTTAGAAATTATCAAAGAATTTATTATCTGATAAAAGCAAGCTATTTCCAAAATAAATTTTCGTGCGAAAATAAATTATTTAATAATTTCTAACGGGGTTGACACTTAATTTATAAAGGGCTAAAATGAGTTTATGGAAAAAGCTAAAATTCAATTTAATGTTATCTTTCGGCCCGAACCAGAGGGCGGTTTTACCGTGATTGTGCCGGCTCTGCCCGGCTGTATTAGTTATGGCCGCAATCTCAAAGAGGCGCGGAAAATGGCAACTGACGCTATCCGCGGCTATATTGCTTCTCTTAAAAAACACAAAGAGCCAATTCCTTCGGACGAAGAGACCTTCATCGGCTCAATTCGTCTTCCTCTAAACAAATCTCTTGTTTGTGCCTAAACTTCCCGTTTTAAAATCCAAGCGACTCCTTAAAATTTTGCAAAAAGCCGGATTCAAAATTGATCATACCACCGGCAGTCATTACATTCTTTATCACCCAAACGGAAAAAGAGTAACACTCCCTTATCATTTAAAAGACCTGCCCAAAGGCACTATCCAAACTATCCTTAAATCAGCAGGAATTGAAAGAAAAAATTTAGACAAATATTTATAGAACTTCTTTTTTGCTTTTATCATCATCCCACCGTTTTGGTGGTTTTTATTTTTTAAACAACAAAAACCCCGCGCTAAAAAAACACCGGGCTTTTAAAACTCTTGATTTCCCAATAACAATTTTTTGCGATAGTAAAATTTAACATCGCTATTATCTAAATTTATCAATCACCCCGACTGCTGTCAAGGCTGTTTTACTCCCCTTTTTATCGGCATTTTTTCCCCGTTTTTTCCACAGGGGCGGATTGCCTAAAATTTCCGATAGAATCCCCTGTTAAATCCAGCAAAGCTGGAATTTTGCTATCGGCAAAATTATTTAACGGGGTAAACAAAAAAACGAAGCCAAAGCTCCGTTATTTTTTATCCTCACACCTATACATAGGTGTGGAGGATTTATCGGCATAACTAAATTTCCCCTCTCCTGTCCTGTTCTTGCTTTGCCTTTTCTTTCCCTCCGGCCTAATCAACATCTTGCTTTAATCCCCTCCGGAAAATCATTAAGCGGCAATAATAATTAAATATACGGCAAAGGCCGAAAGCTTGTCAACCCCCACACCTAATCGGCATTAATACTCTGTTTAATTCTCCTTTTTAATTGGTTCCAAGCATTAGAACGAAGTTTTAGATTATGCTCTCTATGCCGCGCTTCTGTTTCAGAAGTATAAGCTTCATAATAAATAATTTTCCAAGGAATATATGGTTTTGTCGCTGGAGATAAACCGGCGTTGTGCTCTTTTATTCTTTTACGAAGATCGCCGGTGTATCCAATGTATAATTGATTTCTTCTTTCGCTTTTTAAAATATAAACAAAATGCATTTTTATAACCATACTATGCCGATTAGGTGTGGGGGTCAACCCCCACACCTAATAAGGATTGATTTCACACAATATCAATGTTGAAACAGCAAATCAAATTTATTAGCACTGAAAAACATAAGACTGTTTGCCTTTGCGCCTTCGGCGCTATCCTCATTAGGTGTGGGGTCAAGCGTTTCAGGATTGGAAAAGTTTAACCAGCCAGCCAAACAGGCTAAATTTGTTTTCGTTGGTTTTAATGAAATTCTCAATGCGCGTCTGTTCCTGCTCTAAATTCTGAATTTGCTCCTGCAACATAGCTTTGCTTTCCTCGCCAGCCGCCTTTTCCATTAGTCTGGTTGTCTGCTCAATGCGGTTTCTGACCTGAACCATTTCGCTGCGCAGAGCGCCCAGATTTTTATAGTCATTTCCGATTAAAAAAGTTTTTATTTTGCTTCTTTTCTCCACTTTCTCTATGGCTTGAACGACTTGCTCCTGAGCCTGGTTCTGCTGGCGGGCAATCTCCCGCACCTGCTCGCCAATGCCGCCTTCGCGGTCAGCCACTTGAAGCAATTCCTGGACAAAGTTAGCCACCGCGCTGCGGTGAGATTGGGCGTTAACCTGGCCCTGATTTTCTTCTGTCTGCTGATTTTGGTTTTGGTTTTGGTTTGTGCTCGCTGTCTCTTCGCCCTGATTTTTTTCCTGCTCCTGCTCCTGCCCCTGATTTTTCTCCTGCACAACAAGTTTAGGAGCGGCAATTATGTTTATTTTTCCCTTAACGCCGGCCGGCTGAAATGAAGCGCCTTTTTGCGCCTCCGCCAAGGCCGGGCTTAAAGCCGCCAGCAGGCCAAAGATAACAACTATTGAAAAGATAACAAAAAGTTTTTTATTCATAGCTTTTAGGATTAGTTATTATTGATCTTTCCCCGCGGAAAAGCCGCTGGATATTTTGATTATATCATAGCACACAGAAAAAGTATTCTCAAATTGCCGTTGCTACAAATGTTGCTGTAAATCAAAAAACTTTTCCCAAAATGTAACATTTTCATCCGATCGTAGAGAAATGTTACGAAATTAAAATACTTTACTTTAAAACCCCATAGAAAACAAAGGCCGCATTAGCTCCATCTCCCCCCGTTTAAACACCTTTGCATGTAACATTTTTATCCGATCGTAGAGAAATGTTACGAAAACCTCCTACAAAAACCCCAAATACTTCCGCTTATCTAATCCCAAAAAAATCTTTCAGCTGTTTATCTCGCCGGCTGATTGAGCGCGTCAAAAAAACTTCAATGTATTGGGAAATGCCGTAAAAATCGCCCAAAACCCCTATTTCCTTCTCGCATTTGAAAGGATAAATAAAAACACTTTTTTGCAAAGAATAAAACCCCAGATATTTCAGTTTGCTTCGCAGCGAATCCCGGCCGAGCCTTTTGACCTCCGGTATGTCAAAAACGATCACCCGCCAAAAACCATCCCATTTTTTATCGGTAATTTTCAGCTCTTTGAATTTATAATCGTTAATCCGTTTGGCCCCGGCCGGCGTTACGCGGTAAAAAACCCTCCCCTTTTGCTCGTCTATCTCAATTAATTTTTTCTCATCCAGCCTTTTGATTGCCTGATTCATATAGCGAAGCCTGGCGCCGTCCAGCGCCGCCAGTTTGTTTAATTTTGACATCAGGCTTTCGCGCGAAAAAACAATCTCGCCGGTCGCCAAAATTTTATCAATAGTTAAAAATATATTTTTTATCAGCCCTTTATTTTCCATTAATTTGTTTTTTTAAATTAAACCAAAAGCCCCAATTTCATTTTCTAGTCCTATTGCTCTTGCTCTATTGTAACATTTTTATCCGATCGTAGTAAAATGTTACCGGCTCGGACCGGCCCGGACGGACACGCAATAGTAATAAAAATAGGCTCTTTTCGCTGAAGCGAAAAGAGCCCGAAATTGAATTAAAACTGCCGTTAATTTTCCAACCGGACGACAATTTCTTTTTGGACTTTAAATATCCGCGAGTTTTTAAGATTAGCCAGAAAGATTTCCGGCTCGCCCAAAATAAATCCGGCCAAATTAAAAGCGTCCTCATTGCGCAAACGGACGCAGTTGCGGGTAATTCTTTGGCCAATGGATTTCGGTTCGTTGGTGCCATGAAGCCTAACGACCCGCGCTGTCCTGCCCTGCCAGTCAATAAGAAACTTGATTTTTCCCATAGCGTTATTGGCCTCGCGGGGCTTAACCTTGTCAGGCAAAACAATGCCTTTTTTCAAGCGGTCCTGCTTGGTTTTTTCCGTTGGCCACCAAGGAGGATTGACCCAGATTTCTTTTAAACGGCCGACGGCGGGCGGGTTTTTCAAACTTTTTTTTGGCACGGCAATAGGGTAAGAGTGCACCAGCTCTTGGCTTTGGGCGTTGACCCTGAAAAATTCCATTTTTCGTTGAGCAAACTTAGCCACCAGCACAAAACCAGATTGGTCCTCCGGCGCGGCAGCCCAGCTCGTTTCAACCGATATTCCAAGAGAAAAAAACATAAAGCCCAAAACTATAATTTTTAAAGAACGCACGGCAAGACCTCCTTTCTGAAAAAATATCCGTTAATCAAACCTGCAATAATCATCTTATCCTATCAAGCAAAAATTCTCAAGCTGGCATAAGGTTATACCAAAAGCTTTTACAATTACGGAGCTGAAATTCAATAATATATAAAAACGAGCCGATCCCAGTTGGGCAATCGGCTCGCTGTGGCCATATAAGATAAAAAAGCTTGGGGGTATTTAAAATCTAACGACGCAGAGGGCGCATAACATGCGCCGTCCGAAAAGTTAACCGCGAGTCAAAAGTTTTTGCCTGTCTTGACAGGCTATCTGGCTCCCGACTCAACGGCCTGCCGTCAATTCCAGCGGCTATGCTTTCTTTCCTATACCAGGGCTTGCTGGAGCCGACGACGGCAAAGCTATTGTTATTCAGCAACAAACCGGCCGTCTGTTCTTTGGCTCCTATTTTTTCCGGTTTTTTTAAAACATCCTGCCAACTCTTCTGCTTCTTCATAAACACATCCCCCCTTCTTCTTTTTTAAATTGGATGAACCAAATCTGTATTAAAAACGCGCATATAATACAGTAAACATGCTTACCATCAGGAGAAACCAGGTCTGTTACAAAAAACTTTGTCCGACAGCAATCGCAGCGGTCTTGAGAAGCCGGGGCTGGAACTTCTTTTTTTGGCCTTAGGCAGAAAGCCCGGGGTAAGATAAAAACAAGAATGTCAAAGAAGAAAAGAATGATGATGCACTTCGCCGCTAACCAAAACAGCTCATTCATATATCTTTCCTCCTTTCGCCTTTTTTATCTATTGATATTTTTTCCAATTAAAAGAACTGGCCGACAAAAAGGCACAAATTACTTTGTGCCTTTCCAAAAATATCTACTTCATTTTTTTCCGGATGAAGGCGGGAATATCCCACTCCTCGTCCGTATCGTCAATCGGACTGACTTGTCCGGAAAAAGAAGATTTTTTTTGAGGTTGAGCTTGGCCCGCCTGCGCTTCGCCCCGTGTTGGCTCGGCTTTAATTTCTGCGTGTTCCTTTTCTCTCCTTGGCGGCTGCTCGCCAAAACCGGCGGCAATAACGGTGATTTTTATTTCACCTT
>Ga0180007_10001863_pt1 | contig 26551 bp, 27 predicted proteins | sample MM_PC_MetaG_FD_121122 | JGI IMG/M metagenome (GOLD analysis project Ga0180007, IMG submission 121122) | Groundwater microbial communities from the Aspo Hard Rock Laboratory (HRL) deep subsurface site, Sweden - MM_PC_MetaG | ecosystem: Environmental > Aquatic > Deep subsurface > Groundwater... | reverse complement strand
TGGTGTCTATGGGGTGGATACCTCATCGTACTGCATGGAGGGATCATGGACGACACCAACAGTTACGACTGAATTTCTCAATCGCTGGTGGGATTCTATTGCTGTTGCAATGGTTCGCTATACCACAACGGGTGCTCCTGACCCGACCGGGGCTTCCTATCCTGGCCCAGGGGTGCCTGGGGTGACGGCCACAAGCTATTGCCTTGAGGGGAGCTGGTAGGTCTCGATGGGTGTTTACGGAGCATTTCTCTACGGAGGGGAGCTTTACGGGGCGGCGGTCCTGTTGCCGAACTCGGTGGATTGGGACATCTATGACTTCTGTGAGCCCACGGATCTGACCATGGTGGCCCTCCTGGCCTCGCCCGGTGTTACCCCACTCCGCCCCGTCGGGGCCCCGCATGTCTTCTGGGACGCCGCCAACGACTTGCATCTGATGAGCGATGATGGCTGGGACTCCGGGTTCTGGATCGACTACTATATCACGAGCACCTACACACTCCAGTTCACCATCGTCCCCACCGCGTTGCCGCTCGATTTCTCGAGCCCGAGCAGCAACCGGGTCTTTCTGGGCGTCTCCAATCAGAACGGGAGGGCGGTCGGGGTCCTGCTCTCGGCCAACGAGGGTATCGCGCTCAGCACGGATCCGACCGGAGCCTCCTACACCCGGATACCGTTCACGGCCCAACTCTTCGGGGAGAGCTCGGACTACTGGACGTTTCGTCTCACGGTGAATCCGGAGACCGGGCTGAGCAATCTCTACGTGACACGTCTCGATGTGCTCACCGCACTCACCAAGCACGAGCTCATCATCACCTTCGATACGGAGGACTCCCCGGCCGGTTCCCTGGACCGGACCCTGGTCAGCGTGCTCGGTACCGCGGCACGCCCCAGCGAGATCGAGCTCGACTGCATCCGGATGAGCTCGGACGAGAAGATCAGCGATCCGCGCCCCATTGCTGCAATCGGTGACGACCAGGCGCGGGCCTGGGGGACCTACGGCTTCTTCGACGCACGGGGTAGTTATGACCCCGATACTCCCCCGGATACGGTGGGCTACTGGTGGACGCTGACTCGGGCTCCGGATGGGGCCGATGCGCTGGTTGCGCTTACCGGGACCACCCCGGCTGATATTTCTGGTTTTACCCACCTCCTATCCGATGCGGTGGGGGCCTACGCCAGCGTTCGGGTCGGGGACCTGGTCCGGGGCGATGATGGGGACAGCTTCGTCCTCTACGTTTCGGATGACGCGAGCTGGCTCGCCCTGGCCCACAAGACATTGACGGCCAACCTGGCGACCGGCTCCTGGACCCTGATCCGGCAATCGGGGTGGGGTGGGTACCGGGATCTGGCGCTTCGTCTGGCCATTGTCCTGGACGAAGTGACGAACCCCGCCCTTCTCCTGCCAGCGACGGGTGACACCTATCTTGTGGGGGTCGGCGCTATCGGTGCGTGGGCCGGGCATGATGGTGAGCTGGCTACCTGGACCGGGGCAGCCTGGAGCTTTGCCATCCTGGACCAGGGGCTTCTCCTCTTCGTGCTGGCTTCGGCACGGATCTACCGAACGACGGGGACCAAGCTCTGGTACGACGCCTGGGCGTGCCCCTGGGAGGTGGACTATTACGCTGGCAGGACTCGCGCACTTGGTGCTGTCCTGGGCAGCGTGGTGGGCCTCTACACGATCTCGATCGTGTCCCGGGTCCCGGACCGGTACAGCACGGCGCTGAGCCGTCTCCTCTCTCTGTATGCGGACCCCGTACCTCTGGGCCTTCCCCCGGAGGATGCTGGCTTCATCTGGGACTACCTCCCCGACTTCTGGCAACTCGTGGATGATCGGTCCCGCATCGAGACCGTATGGTCCGGGCTGATTCAGCTCTACTCCTCGGAGCTGGTCAAGCTGTGGCAGTACGAGACCACGAAGTGTCTGAACGACACGCAGCGGCACTTCCGGCATGGCTGGATGGGCTACGCCCCTCTTCTCGAGGAGCCGGACTACGAGGACTCCCCAGCCGAGATCAGCATCGTCTCCGAGCTTTCGGGCTACGCGGTATCCCCTGGGACCACGGCCCGGACCTACAACACGGGCGGGCTGCCGGGTACCGTGGTTGAGGGGAGCTACCTGGTCCTGGGGGGGCTCGCGTACCGGATTGCACGCTCCAACCCCCTGATCCCGGCCAGCCCCATCATCACCTACGACGAGCTGCCCGCGGACCGGCCCAACTACTGGATGGTCCGTAGCTACCTGACGTCACAATCCACGAACTTCTCATCGGCTGCGGTGCGGGTCGGGGACACCGCGGTCTTCGAGGCTCGACTTGTCGATGACATCGTGGAGCTCGAGGCCTGTGTCTGGGGGGTCCGAGGCAACGTTCTCGTATTCGATGACACCGCGATCACGCCCTACCTGGCCAGCGGGTACACGGTCCGGTTCCGGGCGGTCCGCCGTCGCGGTGCGCTGTCGGCCCAGGAGAGTCTTGTCGATCTCCCACGTCTCCAGGAGTACATCGACCGGGGCCTGGACACGGCTGATGTCCCACTGGAGGAGGGCCACGACTTTCACGTGGAGTCGGTTACCACGGTCGAGGCGAAGCTGGTCAACACGATCCAGCTCTACGATCCCTGGACACCCGTTGCCTGGAGAGGGTACTACGGGTACACCGGCGCCGTGCTCCGGGATCGTTTCCTGGACGCGACGGCCACGTTCGAAACAACCTTCGGACCCGGCGCCGACCTGACCCAGTACATCCTGGAGCTCGTGGAGACCGGAGCCCGGTACCGGTTGCGGTCCGTGATCAGCGACACCGAACTCGAGACGTTCGACGAGTGTCTCGACACCAGCCTGCTGGACCAGCGCTACCGCATTCGGAGTCTGGGTACGGTACCGGACCTGCTGTGGGCCGAGGAGGCGTTCTTCGATAACGCGGAGTCCGTGGAGGGCTTCTTCGGCATCCTCCTGGACTTCCTGGTGGACCATCTGGAGGAGCTGACCGAGGGCCTGGATTACTTCAACACGGTCCGCGGGCTCTGGTACTTCGTGTGGACCGCCCGAACCCTCTGGAACATGGAGGTGGGTGCCCAGATCATCCTTGGCCTACCCTTTGCCGAGGAGGCGGGCACCATCACCGATGTCCATGTGGACTTCGAGCCGGACATTACCCGGGTGCTCGTCCTTGGTGATGAATCGGGCAGCGTCAAGTCGTACCGCTTCCCGTCATTGGTGGGGATGGCGGAGGATCCGGAGACCGGGGTGCCGCTGACCACCGGGGACCACCTGGCCCGCTTCGACCCCGTCTCGGGCGGTGTCGAGATCCAGGACTATCTCCGGGACGCGGACTGGTGGTACGAGCTCTATCTGGGTGGGGCTTTCCACGAACCGGAGAAGGTGCACACGTGGTGCGTGCGAGCCAGCTCCGACATCTTCAGCCTGAGCAACCTACTTTTCCTGATCCGGTTCCTGAAGCTGGATTCCAGGAGGCGGCAGAAGCCGCACTACACGGACCCGCTCTTCGTAGTGGAGAAGCTGCTGGACGAGGACATCGAGGTCTCGGACCACTTCCTGCTCGGACCCGTGGTACCCGACGGCTATACCTACCCCGATGCCTGGGACGTCTTTGCTTACCCCTACTCCTGGACCGATTGCCCGTTCGAGGTGCCCCGCGTTCCTGTGAGCAACGCTCCGATCACGGGCTGGACCGTTCCGGCGGAGCCGCGACGTCCCGTCGTGTTTGGCAACCTGCACCTGTACGATGACCCCGGCCTGGTGCCGGACCAGTGGACCGGGGCCTGGCCTTCCGGGGCTCCGGGAGCGCACAGCGCCACGACCGATGAAGCCGCCTGCATGTTCGACGCCCTGGATGGGCTTGGGCATTGCGTGCATCGCTTCGATGATGTGCTGGGGGCGGTACCCCAGCTCTCCGACGGTGACATGGAGTCACCACTCGTCCCTGGCATGCCGGGCTCCCCCTGGATCCCGATCATTGGGGCCTTCCCGGTCCTCATGGCCAAGGGACCCCCGGCCCATGGTGGGGCGCAAAGCCTGTTCGTCTCGAGCGTCGGTGGGGATCTTGGTATCTATCAGGACTACGCGGGCCTGGTGGATGAAGATCTGCAGGTCGGGGCCAGGTTCTGGGTCTTCATGTTTTCGGGCTGTGCCAGCTTCCAGTTGATTGGCCAGGATGGGGCTACGGTACTGGCCGAGAAGCGGGCCTCCAAGGCGTTGTTGCAGTGGCAGCAGATCACGTTGCACGGGTGGTGGGCCGGGGCCGGAGCCAGCCCGCTCCGGGTCCGGATCACCACGGGCCCGGCCGGCGGCACGTTCTGTGTGGACGATGTCCAGTCCTGGGCCGGTCAACTTCCCTGGAGCTCTTGGTTCGGGGACCGTGCTATCATGGGCCGAACCGGAGGCTACACCGTAGGCGGCATGCCGGATGAGCACCACGAATTCATGGTCTACGGGCTGCTGCCGTAGGGGGTCTGGATGGCGTTTTTCCCTCAATTCGACCTGCATGGCGCCATCTTCATCTTCGACGCGGCGCATGACGAGGATGCGGTCCAGCTCCTATCGGGGCCGGCCAGTGTCCCTCCGCTGGCTCCGGGGATCGAGCCGTGGGAGCCCGGAGTCGGGGAGGAGGGGGTGCCGGTGACGGAGTGGAGCGATGCCACGGGTCACGTTGGCTACGGAGTCCTGGCTCAGCCCAATGAAAGCTGGCGCTTTGATATTGCGATCCCGGACGGGTACTATGGCCGTAGCAGCAAGGACCGGCGGATACGATGACACCTACCTTTGTTGACTCGATACGGATCGAAAGCAACGTCCTTCTGAAGAAGGTGGACCGCCGGGGCCGGGTCGTCGAGCGGCGTGAGGGCCACAACATCTTCGTCAACTATGGCCGGGACTGGATCGCACACCTGATTGCGCTGGACGCGGCCGGAGCCACCTTCCGCAACGACCGGATCCGCTACATGGCCCTCGGTATCGGGGGTACGGGCCAACGAGTCAGCTCAGATCAGATTCGGGGTGGGGCAGGCAGCCCCTATCTCTACCCGGACTTCCCCGATGCCTGGGGTGGCGGCGGCGGTGCCGGAGACCCGGTCCAGACCCAGGTCGACCCCACGGTGACCGCTCTGGAATGGCCGGTTCTGGTCAACGCCACCGACTACTACGACGATGTCAACCAGCCCGCCACGTTCCCGTCGGCTACCGGGATCGTGCGGTTCACCACGGTCCTGGACTACTCCGACCTCAGCTTCGGCGCCTTCACTCTGGTCCCGATCTCCGAGATCGGATTGTTCACGGAGAGCATCCCGGCGTTGACCACGCCGCCAGTCATAGCCGGCGGCCTCCCGGCCGAGAAGTTCATGGTGGCCTACCATACGTTCGGAACGATCGACAAGAGCCCCGACTTCGTTTTCCAGGTGAGCTGGGAGCTCAGGTTCTCATAGGAGGAACAGATGCCATCGACCCCCCTGCTGCCGCACCGACTCTTCATCACCGGGCTCGGGTTCGACCCCAACGAGTTCTTCGTAGGATGCAACGCGGACGTCGCGGACGGACCCGGTGGTGCCGGCAGCCGCGGCCTGGCACCTACCGAGCAGGGTCTCACCTTCAACGTGAACCGGGGTCCATACGCCCTGGCTGAGAACGATGAGTGGCTGCAGACCGGGAAGCAGGCCCGGACCACCGTGGTCTGCGACGCGAGCCCGGCGCCCACCGTGGACTGTGACTTCTACGGGCCCCTTGCTCTGGAAGAGGCTTTGATCGCGCACACCGACGATGTCGAGATCCGATTGCGGAACGGGGTCTACGACGCCAGCGGCATCATTGCGGTCTTCGGTGACAACATCACGATTCGTGGGACCTCCAATGATGGTGTCAACGGGGCCGTCCTGGACTTCGGGGCAGCGGCCGATTTGGGTGTGGTCGGGGCCGTGGTCCGACTCGAGTCGCTTCGTTTCATCTTTGCCGACACCCACGGTCTGTTCTGGACCGGCGATGGGGGGGAGCTTCGCGACTCGACCGTGGAGGGGTTCGTCTGGGTTACTGGTGACACCTTCGCCATGGTTCGTGGTGGGGCCTATGTCCTCACTCCGGGCAGTGCGGATTCCGCGCTGCACCTCGATGGTTGCTCCGCGAGCATCTCTCAGAGCACATTCATAACGCTCAACAGCCTTCCGCTTGAGCTCGAGGGCGTTCTCGATATCGAGGTGCATAGCTGTCTCTTCACCGGTGCGGAGCAGATCGTTGAATGTACCGGGATTGTCACGGGTCGTGGCACCTTTGTGGACACCAGCTTTGCCAACCTATCAGGAGCCCCGGCTTATCTCACGGCACATTCCGAGCTGAGCTTTGGTGCTGGGCCTGGCCTGGAGACCAGCTTCCATTTGATCAACTGTCTCTTCGACATCCGGAACTGCAGCCGTTTCGGGGTTGGGGCCGTCGACCCGTACGTCACGTTGTACAATGTGAGCTCGGTCAACACCAGGGTGCGGGTTGAGGAGGGGACCTATTACCGGGACGACTACCTGATTCGTGCCGTGGCCGGCAAGCATGTCGGAATGCAGGTGGATCTGGGCCCGGCCCAGGCAACCGATGTGGGACCCCTCGGGCCCTTTGGAGCCATCCTCATCAGCAGCCTGGCTTCCTTCCAGGATCTGTTCGTTACGGGCCAGAAAGGGGTCTGGGATCGGGCCCTGGTGCACATTGAAGGTTCCGGTGCGTGGGCGACCCTGGACGGATTCGTGACCGTGGGGCATGCGACCTGGTCCAATACTACCACCGCGCTAGCGGTGCAGATGGGGAGCTATGCCAAGCTTTCCAGGTTGGTCTGGAACGATACCAGCATTGACCCGGCTGCAGCTAACCTGGCTCTTGTAGCGGAGCAAGATGCGGTTTCGGAAAACGTGGTGATCGAGAACTGCATCGTGGACCTGGTTACGATGCCGAACATCGCCTATGTCGTCTTTCTGGCAACGGATGGGGAAAACTACTGGATACAGAACAACAGCATCAAAACAGTGCTGGACGGAACCGGAACCGCAGCGTTCCTCGTCCTCATCAATGGGGCGATCGCGGGCTGTACCCGAGGACACCTCAACAACAACTATCTTTTTTGGGATGACGCAACCCAGGATGGTGGCGGGGTCCTGACCGCGGGCCCGGTCCGGCTCAGTGCCGGTACCTTTTTCTGGGAAGTGACCGGCAACGTCGTCGAGGCTCGGATACTGGCTCCGGGTCCTCCAGCGGGTCGGGAGAATCTGATACAATCCATGGCAGGTGCTTGGGAAACCACAATAGGTGGTGGCTGTATCGTGGGCCACAACGTCGTGCGTAACTCGTCTGGTGGCGCTGCAATCTCCCCGCATGTGGCTAGCGCATCGGGACCGGACGTAGCTGGCTTTATTGGTGGCGGCGACAACGTGCTGGCCTTCACCTGATCGAGGAGAATCGAAATGGACGAGATCGTCGACATCGTTTTCAGCTGGCAGTTCCTGCTCGTGGGTATCCTGGTCTTCCTGCTGATGACCCTCTTCATGTGCCTGGGCGGTCTGCTCTGGCGCTTTGCCTGGATGCGCAGGGTCCTGGTCTGGCTCGACGCCGCCGCACCCTGGCTCCCCCCACTCTTTGGGGCCGGGCTCGGCGCCATCCCGATCTGGCCGAGGCCCGGGTCGCTCAACGAGCTCCCCGAGGGCCAGGCATACTTCGCCATGATCGTGCTGGGGCTCCTGGCCGGGCTCTTCTACGAGAAGATCTGGAAGGGGGTCAAGCAGGTGATCGAGGCTCGGGGCATCGATCTTAGCCTCGACCTTCCGCCGAAGCAGCAGAAGAAGATGAAGTAGTGTGCTTGCCGGGTTCACAGATGAGCTGCTGAAGCTAGGTGCCGGTGCCCTGGATCATGTGCCTCGTCTGCCACCCGATATCAATACGTTGACCGAGCTCACGGACGCCATTCGCCATCAAGGGGAGCGCGTGCTCGGGTACCGGAATGTCGCGCTGCCCGTCTCCGTGCTCGGGGACCTGGAGCGGCGTGGGTTCCGACCGACCCGACTAGCCACGCCACTACCCGGGGAACGTCTATTTAGCAAGACCTGGCGGAAGGGGAAGCTGCACGCGCATCGGCTCGGGGATGAGTACTTCCTGCACCTGGATCGGATCGCCCCATCCCAGTCGCTCCGCGACGCCCTGTCCCACTTCCGTCAGGAAGGGATACCCTCCCTGAAGCAACGGATGTTGGAGGAGCGACGCTGATGGAGAGGATCAAGGAGTGGTTCCTGCGGTACTGGAAGTGGTTGATCTTTCCAGTCGGCTTGCTGGGCCTGCTCCTGGGCCTGGCCGGCTCCTGCATTCCCAGACGTCCGAAACCGAGCAGCCCGTTGCCAGCGAAGACCCGGGAGGCGCTGGACAAGCTGCGTACGGCAGACGAGCGGAGGGATACTCGGTTGATCGAGCTGGAGCAGCGACACGAGGCCAAGCTGAGGGAGCTGAGCGAGCAGCAGCTGGAAGAGCTGGAGACGCTGCGGGACGCCCCGCTGGAGAGGGTTGTGCAGTGGTTCGATACACTGTAGTGCTGCTGCTCCTCGCGCTGCCGCGGGTCGTGTCGGCCCAGACCTGTGTCCGGCAGAGCTATGAGTCCGCGGAGCCCCCGGACATGGACTGCCCCGGACCCGGTGAGGACGTGCTGGTGCCCGAGCTCGAGCTGCCCGCCTCCCTCCCGGTCCGGAGAGGGGAGACCGTCCTGGCGCCCTGGGACGGTGCACTGGTTCACCGGGATCGACTGGTCTATCTGGGTCTCCGGATCCGAGCGTTGCGGCGGCTGCGCTGGCTCGACACGCTGCGCCTCACCGAGCGCTGCACCATCGTGTCCGAGCATCAGGAGGAGGTTGCTCAGATACGGGAGGAGCTGCTCCGGGCCCAGGCCGAGGACGCGGAGCGTCGGGCCGCTACTGCGGAGCAACGCTCCGAGGGAGCCGAGGCGTGGTACCGTTCCGTCTGGTTCGGCATCGTGCTTGGGGCCGTTGGTGCGGGTCTGCTCGTCGTTCTGGCTGCTTATCTGGTTACCGCCATATAGGGCTAAGTGAGCGACCCCGATGGTGTCGCAAAGCCATCGGGGTCGCCCGGGGGCGTGTGGAAAGGAGTGGGGTTCACGCCTCACCATTCCTATACCAGAAACGGTGGGGTCCTTGCACCTGGCTCTTCAGCCCTGGAGGATCTTCTTGACCCGGCTCAGCCCGATGTCGTGGGCTTCCTTGACGAGCGCGCCGAAGTCGGTGCTCACCTCGAGGTGCCGGAACAGGGTGCCGAGGGTTCGTACCACGATCTCACGGAGCGATCCGACCTGCACCGCGCCGAGCTTGGCGGCCATCTTGGCCTGCTCCGTCGCCTCCCGAAGCTCGGGGAGCTGGGTCACGTCCTGTTGGATCCGTGCCATGCCTTGCTTGAGACTGGCCACGTCGTCGAGGATCTGCTTGAGGTCCTCCGCGATGGCTGCCAGGAGGCCATCGTCCACACCCGGGCCGCTGCTCCCCTCCCCCTGGCTCACGGGGTCCGCGGATCGCTTCGGTGCGGCGCGACGCGTCTGCGTCTTCTTCGGAGCGGCCTGCGGCGGATCGTCGTACCCCGGGGGCGTCTCGGCTCCCGTGACACTGTCGTCCCAGAGCTGGTCGATCATGCTCAGATCCGGGTCCTGGTCCTCGGGCGCCTGGGTCCCTTGACCCTCCGCTTCGTCCTTGCTCATCGTCTGTCCCTTCCTTGCCTTCTTGACCGCTCGCCGCTTCGGCTGGGCGTCCTCTGCTTGACCCATGTTGTCGTCCCCTTCTCCTTCTGGCTGTGCCACGTTGAGTGTCGGTCCTCCCGGATGCACCCCGGCGTCCCAGCGTTCCATGATGGCCGCCACGAGCCGATCCGGGGCCTCCGGGTCGTTTCCTCCCTCAATCTCCACAATCTCTGTGGTCGAGAACCCCATGTCCTCGACCGCCAGTTTCCTCAGCATCATCTTGCTGAGCAGCAAGACACGTTGCCGGAAGCTCCGGCGTTCAGGATCCTCTGTCATTCCTCGTTCTCCCGTTCCTCCTTGGCGTCCCGGAGCGCGGTTTCGATCCGGTCGCGGTTGGCCTCATAGCAGTACAAAGACTCGGCTTGGTGCGCCTCGCGGCAGTTCAGATCGCAGGAAGGCGACAGCTGGTCCTGAATCTGTGTCGTGAAGCGCTGCGTGAACCAGTGCAACCGGGCTCGTATCGTGTCAACAGGATCATCGATCTGCGGCCTGGGGCTGTTCGGGTCGTTGGTCGTGAGCAGCATCCGTTCCAGTACGGCGCGGTCCAGCCCCCGGTGTGCGCGGACCCCGCGGATCCGCAGGATCTCGACCATCTCGGTGGCATTGATCATGGGTAGGTGCCGCTCCTCGATCACCATACCTTCCCGAAGTTGCTGGTCCCAGTCGATCTTGCTCCAGGCCCACCTCTTCCTGATGCCCATCAGTGTACCTCCTTCATCTCCAGCAGCAGGTAGTGGACACGTGGGTTGGCGGGGTCGACCCACTTGTCCATTGCCATGAAGAAGATATGCAGATCGTCCAGACCCAGCGCATCGGACACGGTATCCACGAGCAGCTTGTCCCGATTCGGCAGGTCCTGCCGCACGAATCTGTGCTTTGCCCCGGGGCTGACGGTCTCGATCCGCTCGAACCAGTAACGTAGCCAGACACCATAGGGTCGGTCCGGGGCCAGGTCAAGTAGGGCGTTTTCGGGTCTCAACAGCTCTTGTACCACAAGAGCCCGAACCTTTGCCTGGTACCGTGTCGCTTCCTGACTGAGCATTCGACCACCCCGGCCCCGCAGGTTCACGTAGATGTGGTTGCTGGTTGGCGGCATGGGGAAGGTGAGGCTGAGCAGCACCCTCATGGTTGGCTTGGCCCCGCGCATGGTCATCTCTGATCCTTAGGCTTGATCGGACCCGGGGCCGTGGCGCGCCGGATACGGGGCAGGCCCCGGCGCATCTTCGTGACGTTTTCCCCGCGGAGGATGGCCTCCAGCTCGAGCTTGCGGATCTCGACGTAGCGGGACAGTGCCTTTCGCACACCGTCCAATCCGTTCATGACACCTTCCACCTTCCGGAGCCGCCGCTTGGTACCCAGCACTCGTAGCTTGGCCTGGATGACGCGGGGGTCGCTCTGAGTCTTGTCTTCCCGTTCCTCCTTCGTTCCGTACTTGGTTTGCCGAACGATCGAGAGCATCGTCTTCAGTGCGGACTCCGTCTCGTCCCGCTCGCTCATCAGGTCCGCCACTGCGTCCCCGAGAAAGCCGATCCAGGTCGCCAGCTCACCCTGCAGGTCGCCCAGGTCGTCGTTGGACAACCCGCTGATCGGTCCTATTCCCTGCGGCGGGCTGGGTGTTCCCGGTGTCAGGCGGTAGAGGAGGCCGGCTGCTCGAAGCCTGGTGAGGGCTTCCTCCTGAACCTGGTCAAAGCCCTGCATGAGGGCATCGAGCTCTGGCGAGATCTCGCCGAGCGGGGGCGTAGCCACGCGCTGGCCTCGTGTGTTTCCCAATGTCAGCTCCGTATTCTCGGGAGGCCTCGATGTCTCCCGGTTCGACTCGCGGCTTGTGCTCCGCGGCAGGGTACCGAGAACTGGCAGGAGTTGCACCCCCTACCGTCCCGGGGCTCCAATGACTCGCCACGCTCCGTGGCCTGGAGCACACGTTGTGCACGGGCCCGTACCGCCTCCCAGATCTCGACGTCGAAGGTCAGGATGAAGTGGGCGAACCGGCTCGTGTCCTTGTGCATGTAGAGCAGCACGCTCACCGGTGTGTTCGTGCACGCCATATAGATCTGTTGCTGGCGGACATAGCTTGCCGCTGGTCTCCGAAGTTTCTGAAATCCCTCCTCGTTGATGCTCTTGAAGTCGTCGATGTGCCGGATGCGCACTTCCTGTCCTGTCGGCAGCACAATGGTGCGCTCATGTACCAGGAGGTCCGCCCTGCCACCGATCCGGAGGCTCTTGGCGAAGTCGGAGTGTTTGTAGATATCGTACTCCAGATCGGCGTCGAACCCGAGGTGCTCGGCCAGGGTTACGTGGTAGTAGCCGAGCTGGAAGCCAACCGCGGTGCCCGTATCGAGGAGGGCGGTGAGGGATGGCCCGAAGTGGGATGTGGCCTGCGTCCGGAGCAGCTCGAGCTGCAGGTACCGGTCACAGGGTTGGGAGAAGGAGGTGGCGTGCATGACACCGGGGCGTCGATGGAGGTTCCAGACGAACTGCATCGGGTAGGGGCGGCCCTGCTTGGCCAGGGAGGCGGACCAGTCCAGGGTCTCCTTGGACGGATTCCAGCGGCTCAGCAGGCGCTGAGCCTGGTCGACTCCGAGGCTCTCCAGATCCTCGATGCTGAGCAGTTGAATTGCCTCACTCATTGATCAGCTCCTGGAAGCTACGCCAGGGCAGCACGGCCAGCTCCACGCCGCCGGCCATGCCTACCCGTAGCACGGGGAGCCTGCTCGTCTCCCGTCGCAGCCTCTGGAGTAGGTCGAGGGTTTTCGCGGTGAGCCGGTAGCCGGCCTGCTTCGTGCTCTTATCGTCGATCACGAAGCGGTCCGAGCAGGCGTCACCCTTGCGGACCCCGCTGCCGGAGCCCGGCACCCGCTTCCCCGAGATCTGCTCCGCTACCTCGGCCTCCCGACACTGGGTCTTCCGAAGCGCGGCTCGACGCCTGGATCGGGCATTGGTCACGATGACGTCCTCCAGTTCGATGCAGCCCTGGTGCAGGACTCGTGCAAAGCCGTTGTACCACGCGGTCCGGAGCAGCTCCTGGGCACAGTACCGACATCCGATGGCAGCCTCGAAGCTACGGAAGGGGAGCTCCACGGTAAGACCGAGGCACAACGGATGGAATGCCCCGCAGATCGGGCAGCGGCGTCTCGGATCGTGGGGCAGCAAGCACAGTTTGATCACAAGCGGTGCAGACATGACGCACCCCTCGAGTTGAGCACCGCACGGTAGAGTCGGCCCCAGGGACCGTCCATGGCATCGGCCCCGCTGTAGAGTTCTCGGAGCATCTGCATGAGGTCGGCACCAGCGGTCCCCCACGGAGCCTTCTGGAGTATGACCTCACCGGTGTCATCGACCAGATCGCAGCCACCGCCACCCCTGGTGACGATCAGGTTGAGGTCGCTGGCCGACGATACGAGGTCCTGGTGGATGTCGAACCCGGTGTCGTAGTAGTACGGTACCTGTCCCCTGAACCCTTCGTGGGAGCCGGCCTTGGCCTTCGTGACCTCCCAGGGCACCCACTTACCTCGGTACGGTCTCCGTTCCGGGATCTTGGCACCGTAGCTCAGGGTGAGGTTGAGCAGCTTGGCATGCCGCAATGCGTAGGGTCCCTTGGTCGAGTACTCCTTTTGATACCCTCCCTTCTTCCCTCTCTGCCCTCTCTGCCCCTGTTCGGATCGGACCTGGCCGATGATGATGAGGCTGGTGAAGTTGAACCGACCCCGGTGTGGCGAGCTGAAGTACCCCCAGCACTTCTTCTGGAACTCGGAGAGCATCCAGGCCGTTGCGGATTGTCGAGGTTCTTCCTCCAACGAAGTGTTCATTCGGTAGTGGGACGTCGCGCTGGACACGCTATCAACGATGATGAGCTGGCAGCAGTTGGCTGCCACGAGCTGGGTCACAGCCTCCAGCCGGGCCTCGGCCGACCCAGAATCGACCATGTAGAAGTCACCGGGGCACCACTTGAGATCAGCTATCTCCTCGCTGGTCAGGGTGGGCTGACTGGAGACGAAGCGTCTCTGGTCCTCGAGCATCAGCTCGTCATCGGACCAGGGGACCCGAGCCCCGTTGATCCGGGCATGACCCTTGTCGGCGGGCACCTCGAGCCAACACCAAGCGATGCTGGATCGGTCTCCGTAGATCTTCTGACAGGTAGCCACGGTCTGCCAGCACATCGAGTTCTTCCCGACCCCATCCGGGCCATCGATCTGGGTCGTGCCACCGGACGGCATGCCGCCGAAGGTCTGCGAGTCGATCGAGGCGATGTGGAAGGGGCGCCGGAGCAGGAACGGGTTCCCGCTCCGGTCCGCCATCTGGATCACCTCGGCCCCGGCCTGTTCGTTGATGAACTCCAGTACCTGGTCCCGGTTCATCCTGGGCACATCGAGATCAGCCAGACTCCGGGCTTCCGGCTTGGTATCGGGTAGCACGACCTTGGGCTTCTTCGTGGCTCGTTTCGCTTTCTTCCCACCACTACTGCTTCTCGGCATCGTCTCTCCTCTCGAAGGGCTCCGAGCCGTGCTCGGGGCAGACCGGCGGTGTCCCGGACAGCGGCCGGCCACAGATCGGACAGAGCCCATCCTGCACCGCCTCCTTTACCCTGTCCTCGTGCCTCTCCTTCTCATATCCGTACTTGTCCATTCTCACCTCTCTGGTTAGCTATTTCGTGGCAGGAACGAAGCCGAACGTAGGCTCTCCTGCCATCGAGCCGCCACCTTGATCCTGACGACCAGGTGCGGGCTGGTCGAGAGCGCTCTGCCCGTTTTGTCCTTGAGGCCAGTCGGTCTGCACAGGACTGGCTTGAACCTGGCGAAGCCGCGCAACAAGACACTCTCGCCTCGCGTCGTGGCCTGGATCACCTCATCGTAGAACAGCTCGAGGACTCCCTTGACCTGTTTCTCGGAGAGCTGAGGTAGGCCGACCTCGGCCCCCCGCTCCTGTATCTGCGTGATCAGTTCGGATTCGTTCATCGCTCTATCCTTTCGCCTCGGACCAGCTGCTCCCTACCCCAGGCTTGGCCCGAAGCGGGACACGTAGTCGGAGTCCGGGGTGTTCCATGTGCCACTGAACGAGCTCGCAGACCCGTGGCATGTTTCGGGTCGGTGCCTCGAACACCACCTCGTCATGTACCTGGAGCAGCATCCGGAAGTCGAGGCTGCGCAGTTCCTGGTCCGCGTGGAGTCGAAGCATGGCGAGCTGCACGATGTCGGCTGCCGTACCCTGGATCTCGTGGTTGGTGCCCTGGCGTTGGGCCGATCTAGTGTTGTCACAGGACTCGCACCAGCAGAGCGGGTTACCCCGACGCAACGCCTGGTATTCGTGCTCCTCGTACTCCTCCGGGGACACGGTATCCGGAAAGTACCGGCGTCGGCCGAGGAAGCTCTCGACGTACCGTGCCGTTCCGATCCGATGGTGCACCTCCTGGATGTGCCGGTGTGCCTCCGGCATCTTCTGGAAGAAGAGGTTGATGATGTGCTGCGCGCGTCGTGCCGCTTCGTCGAGGACCCCCTCGTGGGACCACTCGGGGTATTCCTCGCGCACCTTTGCTGGCAGCCCGAGATCGATGGACATGGCTCGAGCCGCTTTTCCGTAAACCAGACCGAAGGACACAGCCTTCTCAGCATCCCGGAGCTCCTTCAGGTACTTCTGCCGAGGAGATCTGTTCCTGGCCTCCTTGGCCTCAACGATCTCGTCGTAGGGCTCCTCGTAAATCAGCTCGGTCAGCGCGGCATGGATGTCACGCCCGGAGCGTGCGGACGCCAGCAGGCCGTGGTCCCCGGAGAAGTGTCCGAGGACGTACATCTCCAGCTGGTCGTAGTCGGCCACACCCAGCTGGCACCCCGCGCTGGCTACGAACGCCTTACGGATGTCCAGGTAATCGGAGCCGCTCCTGACCTGGTTCTGCAGATTCGGGTCCGTGCTGCTGAGCCGCGCCGTGTCGGCGACGTGTTGGTTGAAGGTGGTGTGGATGCGGCCATTTGGATCGACACGTTTCTGAAGCCCGTGGACATAGGTGCCCAGCATCTTACCCAGCTTCCGATGCTCCAGGATCCATCCGGCCTCCTGGACCCCGGCCTCGGCGTAGGCCTGGAGCACGGATTTGTCCGTGCTGGGCTGCGCTGACTTGCCCTCTCCGCCCTTCGTCATCTTGATGGGATCCAGGCCGAGCTCCGTGTTGAGGAACTGGACCAGCTGCATCGGAGAGTCCAGGTTGACGATGTGACCCGCGCGCCGCGCCACGAGCCTCTCGATCTCGACTTGTCGCTGCTGTATCCTGGGCTCGGCAGCGGCCAGGTAGTCCGTATCGAGCGCAATACCGTTACGCTCCATTTCGAAAAGGACCCGGGTAAAGGGAGACTCGTACCAGCAGAAGATGTCCCACAGCGTGTTTCCGGCCCAGGTCGTGACCTGTCGCAGCTCCGTTTCGAGTCGGCGGAGGCAACGGAGAACGCCCCAAGCGTCCAGTGTTGCGTAGTCCACCACCCGATCCGGGTCGGCATCGAACGCCTCCATCATGATCCGGTACATGGGCTTGTTGGCCGGCTTCTTCGGCTTGCCCGTGCTGTCCTTGGGGTAGAAGGTTTCCCCGAAGCTCATGATCCGCTCCTGGAAGAAGCGCTCGTAGAGCTCCTTCAAGCCATGGGGCTGGGCCGGGTCCAGAAGACGGTCCGCGGTGAGGGTGCAGAGGAGGGCACCGCGCAGATCGATGCCGGTGTTCGCCAGCATGTGGACGTCGAACTTGACCTGGGAGCCGATCCAGGTGCGGTAGGGGTCCTCGAGCACGGACCTGAAGCTGTCGAGGTGCTTCCGTTCCAGGAAGTACCGGTCCTCCCCGGTCGAGACGGACCAGAACACGACCACGTCCGTATCCGTTCGCTTCCCGGTGGTCTCCGTGTCGATCGCGGCCAGGTCGTGATGAGCCAGCACCTCCTTGAGTCGTGCCTCCTTCTCCGGGGTATCGACCCGGACCGGCCTCGGTCGATCCAGGGACCAGGCGTGCCGCATTGCGATCCTCCTTGGGTGGGGGTGGGGCCCCCCGCGGACCCGTTGATCCACGAGGGGCCCCCGTCAGGGTCATGGGTCAGAACGCGAGGTCGTCCTCCCCGATACCGATGTCGTCGTAGCTCTCGTACTCCTTGCCGGCCTCTTCCTCCTTACCCTTCTCCTTCTCCTCGGGGGGCTTGGGGTCCCCCGAGTCCTCGCGGAGGCCGAGCTCGCGGATCTGCTGGGCGGGCTTGAAGACGGGGGCGACCGAGTCCAGCTCGACCGGACGCATGAGGTCCTTCACCGCGTCCAGCTCCTCCTGGGTGACACCACGGAACTCCCCGAACTGGAGTGTGGAGCTGGTCCCCTCCCCGGTTCGGTAGGGCCGGATGACCGTGTTCCACAGCGTCAGCGGTTCCGGTTCGTTGCAGCTGGTGCAGCTCAGGAGCTGACGCGCCAGGCCGACATGGCCGCAGCCGCACTCCCAATCGGATTCCCTAAGAGCATCCAGCTCCTCGACCGGCCACGGATCGTCGTCGATGTTGCGGAGCATTCGATTGCAGTGCTCGCACTCGAAGCCCACGTACTGGATCTGACCGCCGCAGCGGCAGCGGAAGCTCAGCATGTGGAGGTCGAAGTCGGCGATGGCGTCGGCGTGGGACGAGCCGAGCTCCCAGTACTTGTTGAGTCCGAACGCCTTCTCGATGCCATCCTTGCACTTCAGGCAGCCCCGCCCCGTGCACGGTTCGTACTCCGTGTACTCCCGCTGCGTTCTCGGGTTGGTCTTCATGACCTTGTGGAAGTGGGCCATCAGGACCAGGTTGAAGACGTGGGTCCGCTGGGCGTAGCTGACCGGGCTCGACTTCCGCAAGCGGCTCGAGGTGTCGCAGGCCGGGCACTCCTCCTCACCCGTGGCGTAGAGGACAGCACCCTCGCTGTTCTCGACCTGGGCCACCCCAGCGCTGCAGCCCACGACGATGATCTTCTCAATCTTCGGGCTGCCGTCCGGGTTCTTCTTGGTCGCGCTGAAGACGATGCGGCGGTGCACGAAGCGCATCCCGTAGTCCGTCTCGAGGATACTCGGCTTCCCGTCGAGGTCGAGGTACGGCATGCGATAGGCGCCTCGGTAGAGCAGCACGCCCACGTGCTTGGAGATCTCGCTGGCCTTCGGTGGCCGCCAGTTCCGCCGCCATCCGCCACCGCTGAACTTCGGCTGTTTCGAGGTGCCCTTCAGCACGTTTCCGACGCGCTGCCCGCGTCGTGCCGCGTGTCGTGTCGTTCCATGTGCCATCTACTGAATCCTTTCCTTTCCTGTACCAGTGCCTGCTGCAGGCCTGGCTCTCTCATATCATCGGGTTGGTTGACTCGGGTTCGGGGGAACCCTAGATCGGGGTACGCCGCGACAAGTGTCGGGTACCCGTTCCGTAGCAGGGTCTGCCCGACACGTTCGGTGGCGGTAACCCCCGCCGCGTCGTTGTCGAGAAAGAGGACGAATTCGGGGCAGTACGCGCCGAGGACGCCAAGGATGAGGAGCGGGGAGAAGCCGAGGCTGGAACCCATCAGGGCCACCACGTTGTGGTACCCGTGCTGGATCAACCAGATCGCCGCCTTGAAGCCCTCGACAAGGATCAGCGGCTCGGACCGTTGGGATTGAGCGAGCCGATCCAGGACGTTGTGGGCGTTCCAGAGGTGCTCGTGGGACTTGAGCTCGTACCCCGGGAACATCTGATCAAACTCCGGACCGAAGTCGCCGTCCACCCGCTCCCCATCATCCCGTAGGTAGCCACCACGGTAGACCCTATACCGGGATCCGCCGCCCACTACCTGCCTTCCGGAAACTCCGAGCAGGTTGCCATAACCGTCTCGGATCGGGTACGTGGTGCGGTGGTGCGCGCGGTCGAAGCCGATTCCGAGCATGCGCAGGACCGACTTCTCGAATCCGGCCTCCAGGAGATCGGCAGGGGCCTGCTCGTAAGGAGCCAGCACGGACTCCGGCAGCACGGGTGCTCCCTGCAGGGGGTCGGTCCGGAGCCTGGTTTGCTTGCGTTGCCGCTCGACCCGTCGATATCGCTGCAGGTCGTCACGGATCGGCTCGAGCACGGCGTCCATGGCCACGGTGCCCATACCCAGAGTACGGAGCAGGGTGGGTAGGGAGCCGCCAGCCTTGCAGCTGTGGCAGAACCAGGCTCCGGTGTAGATGTTGATGGAGAAACTGGGGGTTCGATCCTGATGGGTACCAAGTGGGCAGCTTGCCATGACGTTGCGTGGTCCGCTGCTCTTGATTCGTTTCAGGTGGGGCTGGACCGCGTCCAGGATCGGTGTCGAATCGATCATTTATAGGTCCTCCACGTCGACACCGAGGTCGAAGTAACTCCGGTCGATGATCGCCTCCACGGCCTTGGTGGCCTTGACGGCCCGTCTCGGGATGCCACCCTTTCGCATGGAGGGGCGCACCCCGGTTTGCTGGACTCCTTTCTCCGGCCCCGAGTCGGCGATGAGCTTCTCATCTTCCCGGAGCCAGTCATAGAACTTCCATCGCTCACTGAGCCGGACATGCAGCAGGAACCCGGCTACCTCGGTCTCCCGAGCCGCGGCCCAGTTGATCCGAAGCTGGATGTCGCCGGTCGGCAGTTTCCCATCTTTCTTGACTCTGATGACGGTGTCCGCTTCCTGTCCGACCGCGTCGGCGAAGGCCACGTCCTCGACATGCTCGTCCTCCGCGTCCGTCTCGCCTCCCTTCCGTCTGGTGCGCTGGGTCACCGCTATCACGGGCCGGTGCAGGGTCTGGGTGATGCCCTTGACGTCCTGGGTCAGACTGGTCTGATGGTCCCAGCGAATGGAGCGCTTCCCGGATCGGTCATCCTTCATCCTGTAGTAGGAGTCGATGATGATCAGGTCCGGGTCGAACTCCTCGGCCTTGGCCGTGAGGTGCGCAACACCACCACCCTGTGGGTCGTCGAAGGCGGCCACGAACTTGATGGAGCGATGCCGACCCCCTCTGGAGTCGGCGATCTCGCTCTCCCGAAGCTCACGGAGCCGGGCCTTGTACCAGCGGACTGCGTTGGCGGGTAGCCGCCCCCGCTTGAGCTTTTCGTAGTCCAGATGGAGGTGGCATGCAGCGACTCTACGCATGAAGCGCAGATTTCGCATCTCACACCCATAGATCAGGACCCTGGCGTTGGCCAGCTCGTAGGCACTGGTCCCGATCTCGGCTGCAAGCCAGCTCTTCATCGAGTTGTGTGTGATGAAGCCTTCCGCCACGAAGGTCGGGTGCTCGGCATCCTCCATCGTCAGATCCCAGCACCGGCAGGGGCCCAGATCCACTATCGACGTTATGGGCTCCCACCTGATGTCGGAATCGGACCACTCCAGAAGCTGGGGTGCGTTCAGACACCTGGCTAGCCTCCGGAGGAGGTGACGGCTGATGCGGCCGGTTCGACGAAACAGTTTTCCGGTGGAGAAGCCGGCGGACCACATGCCTTTCCAGCCTTGGTCGCCCCTGGCGGCCAAGATAGTGCTCATCAGCCGGTCGGAATGGGGGATGCCGTCATCGTGTCGCTTGCGTCGGATGTTGACGGTGGCCAGCTTCCGAAGTCGGTCAGCCTTCTTTTGGTGCGAGAGCTTGAGGACGCGGTGGAGCACACGATGCTGCTCCTGGGCGTTCACTGTCAGGTGCCAGGCATCGGTCCCCTCCTTGTAATTGGTGGTAACATGACGAAGGATGGCTGTGATCCCGAACCGCAGTAGAAGATGTTTGATATCGAGGGCCAGGCCGTAGCTGGCCGTGGACCAGGCAACAACCCTGTTCGTGACCGTTCCGTCCGTGTCGGTGTACCCGGACAGAAACTCGGCGACGATGTGGTTGTTGCACATGAACACCTCGTCCGGCACCCGCTTCGTAGGTGCCTTGTGCCCGACGCAGCCCAGGCGCCGCAACCAGCATAGGACCGGATTCGATCCGCTTCCGCGTTTTCCGTTACCTACGATCCGATACTGGGTAGGCTTCTTAGGATTGGTCGTTAGATGGGCTCCGAAGTCGGAGACACAGGCTCTCAAGGACTCCGCAACATCCGCATCCTGTGCTGTGAATTGTACCTCGTTTCGTGTGTAGTTACCGTTCCCCGTGAGTAGACCGAGGAGCCTGGCGGCCCCCTCCGTCATGTTCACCGGGGTCTCGGGCTCCGGGAGCCGGCGGGCCACCCCCACGTAGTGTCCTGGATCGAGTCGATTCGCTGGGACAAAGGAGAGATCGGGGGTCAGCATTGGATGATCCTCCCCGACCTCGATTACATGCCCGCTGCGGGTCGTGACTCGAAGCGCTCGCCTTGTCCCAGCGTAGGAGCTGGAGCACGCTCCCCACCCTAACCGCTGACCATCCAGGAGTTGTGCAGTGCGGTCCGTGGGCACTTGAATCGGCTGTAGTCGTCCGTCGGCGGACAGAATGCGCTGGCCCTCCACGATGCACTTCGGTCTCCCGAAGATGACAACGAGGTCCTCGTTCTGAATACCACCGATCTCGTCGTTGACCTCCTGCCAGGGCCAGGGCAGCCCCATCATGGCATCCGGGTTGGCCCGAAGCTCGTAGTCCTCTATCAGGCGTTCGGCGTCGTCGGCCAGGATCAGGTCGGTACAGGAGGAGGGGGTGAGCCGCTGGATGTCCAGGAAGCCGGAACGCATCAGCTCCATGGCTTTGAATGGGGAGTCCCGGTTGAGATCGCCGACGTCCAGCACGAGCTGGTCGATACGGGTGCGCATCACCTCCTCTCGGAGCTCTGCGCAGACCTCTTCCATGGACTCCGCGACCTTGAGGTCCCGATATCCACTGAACCTCTCCCGCATCCACCGAAGGCTGGGGACCCGGCCATAGTGCTCACGGCTCCGGTAGTGCTCCAGGATAGCGGCGTACATCTCCCGCTCGACCGGGGACAGGATCATGGTGGGGGCGATGCCGAGACGGATCGGGGTGCTCAGGTCCTGGTCCTGGAGAACCTTCGAGATGAACCGGGCCGCAGCATTCGCCATGTCACCCTCCGCGGAGCGGTGTCACGGTCTCGATGCGACCCTTGTTGATGATCAGCTCCCTTTCTCCCCATCTGATCGTGATCTGGAACTTGTGCTCGGAGAGCAGAATGCCTTCCCTCTTCTCTCCGCTGGCCAGGCGAACCTCGATGCGGCTACCTATCAGGTTGCCGTAGGTTCCCGGGGTCACAGTGTCAGGGGACATGCCGAGCACAGTCTTGACGCTCTCGCGGAACTGCTTCGAGCGTTGCGCCTCTCGTTCCACAGCTTCGAGTCTGGCCTGGGTTGAGACTCCATCCCCTCCGGACCGCTCGCGTTTCCTCTGCATCCCTTGAACCTCTCAACTTTCCAATCTTGGGGCAATCCCAAGATATGGGGTGGGTCACTCAGGACACCGCTTCCTGTTGGGGGCGGGGGTGGGTACGTAGCATGCGGAGCACGTAGTCCCCGCTGAGCGACTCCAGGGTGTCCTGGAGCTCGGGCACGTCCCGTGCCGCGGCCCCCACCCTGGAGAGGGCCTGCAGCACGTGGTAGGCCGTGTGTCCGGGTTGCTCGTCGTAGGCCGTGGCCGCTGCCTCCTGAACGTAGCGTGGTTGGTACCGGAGGTAACGCTGGAGCTCCTCCATGGGGCGTTCCACTGGTATCCCGGTGAGCCGGGCGATCCCGTTCACCGCCAGGTTCCGCTGGTCCGGCACTCGGCTCCAGGCCTCGGCGGTGAGCCGGCCCACCTCTTCCGAGGTGATGCCGACGTGGCGCCGGTGCAGCAGGCTTTCCCCGCCGATGTCGAGCTTCATCCCGTTGGTGCAGAGGAGCAGGTAGAGGAAGGTCTCCATGCTCCAGCTGCCGAAACCGATCTCGGAGTTGCCGATCTTGAAGCCACCGAGCAGCTTCTGTCCGGCGGTGGAGCCGATGTCGTGCTGCTGCGGAGCGACGAAGCTGAACCAGGAGCCCCGGTTGTAGATGTTCGGGTTGAGCACCCGATACTCGTCCAGCTCGGTGCCGGCCGAGACCCGCAACGCGTCGAGCACCTCCAGATCCCGGAGCCGGCTGTAGCCGGGCCCCACGATCCCACGCAGGTAGCCGTCAGCGGTGCTGGTCTTGGCCTCGGTCTCCGTGAGGCGGCGCGCGATGACCTTGAAGATCAGCTTCTCCCGGTCCTGCCGATGTGCGAAGTGGGTGCTCATGGTCCGCTGGATCTCGTCCGGATCATGGTTCACGAACAGGAGGTCCCAGTCACGGATTCCGCAGATCCTGGAGATCTGCATCTTGGCTTCCCGGCTAAGGTCCAGGTTCCCGAAGCCGCGGACGTGTACCTGGCCAACCCCGAGCCATTGCACGGCGGAGGACGCCAGGTTGATCACATCGTCGCTGTGGTTGTCGTTCTCGTCAAGGCCCCGCACCCTCGGCGGTGTGCTCCTGGGGGACAGTGCCAGCGCGTCCAGCGCAGCGACCCTTTCCATGACTGCCTCGAAAGGCAGGGCCTGCGGCCTACTTCGTTCCCACTGCAGTGACGAAGATCCGCGGCGCCGCGTTGTCGTCGTCGTCCGCTCCTCTACCCGTTCCTGTTCCATCATTCTCCTCGCTTTCCTCGAACAGTTTGTCAGCCAGGTGCCGTTCCATGGCACCGACCAGGTCTCTTACCAGCTCCGTCACCTCGGTGGGCCAGCCCGCGGTGGCCTGGGCCGTGCCCATGACACCGACTACCTTCGGTTCCCTCCCCTCTTCCTCCTCCGGCTCGAGCTGCAGCAGCTCGAAGTCCACCACGACCGGGTATCCCATCACGAGGGCGGCCCCCTCCAGTGAGATCCGGGTCACCCGGAGTCCGTGGATACGGGCCCCACTACCTCGTTGCATCGTTACCCTCCTGCCCCAGCTCCGCCTCGACCTCGTCGAGGGTGCGGAGCATTCGCTCCTCCTCCTCCTTCAGCTCCAGCTCCAGGATATGATCGATTGTCCGGTACGCCCGGTGAATCGTGGCCAGATCCTGGTTGCAGCGCAGGCCCAGCGTGACGCTGGTGGACATCGAAAACCTGGCAAACGGCAAGGAGTGTTTTACCGTCTTGCTCTTTCCAGGGGTAGCATTGGCATCCCCGAGCAGGACATCGACGTCGAACCTGGCTTGCCGCTCGATGCGTCGCGGCGCTCGTCCTCCTACCAGGACCTCATGCTCGGCCCGAACACTGGCCTCGGCCAGATCATTGGTTTCCTTCGTTTTCTTCGCTCTGCCCATATCTCCTTCCTTCTATGAAGAGCTTCCGTAGCCGTCGGACGTAGGCCACGGCCCAGGTCAGATCGGAGCGGAAGCGGTTTGTCAGGGAGTTCTTGGCTTTCCTTCTTCGTGAATCCTTCTCGTTGCGTAGCAGGTAGGCTGGATGGAAGGTGTGGGTGACCGGGTAGGTCACCTTCTTGTAGATCCCTGGAACCTGGATCTTGAACAGCTCGCCTCGGTGCTTGGTGACCGGTTCATTGATGCCGGCCACACCCCAGAGCGCGGAGCGACCCAGCGTGAGGATCAAGAGGGGGTCCACCCGGTATATCACCTCCTCGACCCGACGCGCGCAGCAGTCGAGCTCGAACCGGGTCGGCTTTCGTGTCACCCTTCGGGTACGCTCCTGTGTCCAGGGCCAGCAAGCCACGACGTTGTCCACGAAGACCATGTCCCGCGTGACCCCCAGCCGACGGAGCTCGGCGTCCAGCAGCTTACCGGAGTCACCTCCCGCGTCCGAGTTGAACGGTATCCCGGTGGCGTTCTCCTTGGGCCCCGGACCCTCTCCGAACAGGAGGAGGTCAGCTCTGGGGTTCCCACGACCCAGTACAACGTGGTCCGTCTCGGTCCGAAGCTCTCGTAACGGACAGGGTCGGCAGACCGGGTAGTCCTCCCGGAGATAGGCTAGGCTGAAGAGCAGGGTCGGTAGCTCCTCCAGCTTCACGACTTCATCCCTCCCTTCCCGGGTATCAGCCCCAGACTCTTGGCCGTGTCCAGGAGACGCCCGACGTCCAGGGGCTGCACTACTTGGATACTCGATGCCAGGTCGGGGTGCTGTGCGGCGGCGCGTTGCGTGAACTGGAGGTAGGCCGCGATGAAGTTCTTCCGGGCCGCCTCGGACTGATCCCGGATCTCATACATCCAGACGATATGCTGCCGATTCACTCGGAGCTGCCCGACCGGTTCAAAGGCACACCATTGCAGCGTCCCCAGCGTGGGCATCCCCACCTTGATTGGTTTCCCTTCCTGATCCTGCACCTCCATCAGTTGCAGCTGGTAGGCGTAGGCCCCGGTGAGGTAGATCTCTCCGGGTGGGCCGGCTTGAAGGACCCCCAGGAAGGTCTCGGTCATGGTCCGTACCATGGTTAGCCCATTGCCTAGCTGGTCGATCAGCTCCGGTGTAGGGTGCAGGAGCTCCCGCATGAAGCTCAGCAGGTTGGTGTCGTCATCGGTCATCTTCCTATCCTTTCTCTAACAACCTGGACTTCCAGATCCCACTTGCGGAACAGCGCCTTGATCCGGTCACCGCCCCGTTTCAGATCTGGTATCCGATGGTGGTCCAGGACTACCACCATCGGGGTTCGCTTGCCTGGATGATAGCGTAGGATGCGTCCCACGGCCTGGGTCAGTCTGGCCGTTGCGCTGAATTCGGTCAGGATGAACAGGGTGTCGAGGCTTTTCTTGTTCAGGGCCTCGTAGGTAGTCTCCACGGTGGCGAAGGCCAGCCGGTGCTTGCGGAGGTCCAGTAACCGTTGTGCCGGCTTCACGTCACCGTCCAGGATTGCCGAGGTGTCCGGGTACATGGCGTGGAGTGCCCGAGCATGCTCCTTCGAGACGGTGATGGCCAGGATGTCACGGCCCACAGCCACGGCACGATTCACCAGTCGTCGGGTGAGCTCGAGCTCACCGGGTTGGCACCCGACGTGGGCGCACAGCCGGGCGTGGTGCACCTCGTGGGTGCAGTCCGTGACCTCCCGACGAACCTCACTATCGCTCAGATCCACCGTGGTCGGTGACTGGACAAAACAGGCTCGGGGCTGAAGCTCCTGGTCCAGATACTGATACAGGATCGGTCCGAGGTGCCACAGGTAGACCAACTCGAGCCCGTCGGGCCGGTCCACGGTGGCCGTGATCCCGAAACGACGACCAGTGAACAGGTCGCAAGTCCTTGAAAACATTGACGCTCCGAGATGGGAGCACTCATCCCAGACCACCACGCCATAGTAGTGACGATGCCACTCCTGGATCGAATCCCGGTGCAGGGCCAGCGTGTTCAGCATGGCCAGTGTGACCGGACGCCACCTCCACTTCTTCGGTGGTCCCTGTACCCAGCCAATGCTTTCAGTCTCGATTCCCAGGTGTTCTTCGATCTCCTCCTTCCATTGATGCAGGATGTGCTCCCGGTTGTTGATGATCAGTGCGGGGACACCGAGCCGAGCGATGCCCTCCAACATGATCACCGTCTTACCCCACCCACAGCTGATGTGCAGTATGCCACCCTCGGACTCGACGACCCGCTGCACCGCGTCGTGCTGGACCGTGAGGTCCGGATGCTGGAGATCCAGGCGTATCCTGCTGTTGTAGTGGACCGGATCATGGTGTTGCGGAGCGGCGTCCACCAGCTCCAGGCCGGGCAGCAGGGTGAACTGGAGGGCGCGGGGGAGCCCGAGGTGGGTCTCGGTCTCCTTCCAGAGCTGGAGCTCGGTGCCCTTGCCATCCCTGGGCTGCAGCGTGAGGCTCCGAAGTATCCCACGTCGTGCCGACTCCCCGTAGAACATCTTCGGTATCCAGAGGTGGGTGTCTCGGTACGCCT
>Ga0180007_10001862_pt1 | contig 26560 bp, 25 predicted proteins | sample MM_PC_MetaG_FD_121122 | JGI IMG/M metagenome (GOLD analysis project Ga0180007, IMG submission 121122) | Groundwater microbial communities from the Aspo Hard Rock Laboratory (HRL) deep subsurface site, Sweden - MM_PC_MetaG | ecosystem: Environmental > Aquatic > Deep subsurface > Groundwater... | reverse complement strand
CCACGGCCGCAGGCGCAACGGGGGTCGCAGGTGCATGTGGCGCAACGGGCGCCACCGGGATCGCAGGGCGCGCAGGAGCCGCAGGTGCATGTGGCGCCACAGGCGCTACGGGAATCGCAGGGCGCGCAGGAGCCGCAGGCGCCTGTGGCGCGGCAGGCGCCTGTGGCGCGGCAGGCGCCACCGGGAACGCGAACGGATTGGACGCGGCGCCCGAAGAGGGGACCGACGACGAAGGCGGCGCGAACGACGACATGAAGACGGTCTCCTTGACCGGCTTCCGGTGGGGGGAGGAATCCTCGGACTCGACCGAGGCCATCGAACCGGTGGGCTTCTTCTCGAGCAGGTTCGACGACATGATCGGCGCGCTGCCGTGAGCGGGCATCACCGGTATAGCCGGACGCGATGGCGTCGCAGCAGGGATCACCGGCAGGCCCGGTGAAGACGGAACCCGCGCAGGAATGGGCGGCATGGCGAGCTCGCCGCCGGAGACGGCCCCGGAAGTGCCGAAATCAAGGGCGATATCCATGGACATGTCGTTGTCGTCGGGCGTCTCGGCATCAATGATGATTTCCTCGACGACCTCGGGAGCCGGCTTTGCGCGCGCCATGGCGGCCTTGCCGACTAGTTCGAGCAGCGCATCGGGCAGGAAGGGCTTCTCGATGCTGCCCTCGGCGCCGACGCCGCGAACGGAATCGAACGGTTTTCCCTTGCTGCGCAGAATGATGACGGGAATGCCGGAGAGCGCAGTCTCCTGCTTGATCGCGGACAGCAGGCTGTATCCATCCATGCCGGGCAGATAGTCCTCGGCGATAATCAAAGCGGGCTTTTTCTCGCGCGCCACCAGCAGGGCCGCCTGACCGTCACCGGCTTCCAATATCTGGCGACTGGAGTCGCCCAGCGTCATTTGAACAGCTTTTCGAATTGTTTTGCTGTCGTCTGCTACCAGGATCATTTTGGTCATATCCGCCTCACCTGTTCAGAGAGGTTTACCAAAAACTGCTCAGTACCGCAAGAACCAGTTCAGTTTTGGCAAGGAAAATCCGGCAGACCGATGCACGCCCGACACCATCCCCGGCAAGCGCACCGGTCAGAGGGAGATCATTCCAGCGTGTATTTCGCCCAGATCACGGACAATCCGGTCGGGCTTCAGGGGAAACGCCGCGGCTTTCTCCCGGGAGGTTTCACCGGTCAGCACGAGAAACGAGATCAGGCCCTGCGTGACCCCCATGGTCATGTCCGTGTCCATTTGGTCGCCTACCATGGCCACGTGCTCCGGAGAGGTGAGCCCGAGCCGCTCGAGGCCTGCCTGTACCATCGGCAACGACGGCTTGCCGAGGATCATGGGTTCCCGGCCGGTCATGACCTTCATGCCGGCGATGAACACGCCGACATCCGGCGTCAGACCCTTTTCAGTAATGCACGTGATATCCGGCTGGGTGGCGAAGTACGGCACCCCCGCATAAAGCAAGTGGGCCATCTCTTCGATCTTGCGGTACGTGATGCCGGTGTCGAACGTCAGCAGCACGGCCTCGGCATCCTCGCTGGTCAGCGTGAAGCCCAGTCGGCGGAACTCCTCCTCCACCGGCGGCGTCGCGACCAGGTAGATGCGACGATAGGGCGTGTCCTGCAGGAGATACCGGGCCGCCGCGTCACCGCACGTGAGCACCTGATCGTTGCGTACGGGAAACCCGCGTCGCCGCAATTTTTCCACGTAGGCGTGCGCCGTGGTTGAAGAGTTGTTGGTCAGGAACAGGTAGGGGATGCCCCGGGCCAGAAGGAACTCCAGAAACGGAAGTGTGGCGGGCAGCTCACGGGTTCCGACGTAACAGGTCCCGTCCAGATCCAGAAAGAATGCCTGTATCCGCGAATAAAGTTCCATCATTGTGCCCGAGACCGGAATCGAACCGGTACAGGAAAAATCCCGGCGGATTTTAAGTCCGCTGCGTCTACCTGTTCCGCCACCCGGGCACGGGTAGCCGGTTGGTGGCTCTGCTGGGAGTCGAACCCAGAACATCTCGATTTTGAGTCGAGCGCCTCTGCCTATTGGGCCACAGAGCCCAACCTACCCCCGTTTATGCAGTGCGGCAGAAAAAATGCAAGCTGAAAAACCGGGTATGGGGGGCCAGTTCCCCGAATTTATTCACAATTCCATACAATAGATGCTTGACATAATGCCCCGAATTCGATAGGGAGAAAAAACTGGGAGTCTGCCGGTGAGATCCGGTCTGCCGGTGAGATCCGGTCTGCCGGTGAGATCCGGTCCGCAGGTGAGATCCGGTCCAAAAGTTTCATCCGGCAGCTTCCGAAAGGTCGTCGAATGAGTTCAGATTCCCTGGAAGTGACAATCGGCGGACAGAAACTCTTTCTGCGGGGCGTAGATTCCGCAGACCTGCGCGAGCATGTCGCCCAGGTGAATCAGACAATCGCCGAGATCACCGGCCCCGGCGGGGAAGTCAACGTGCGCGTCGCTCTCCTGGCGGCGCTGAATCTGGCCGAGACCCTGGCCGCCGAACGAAGAAAGAACCTGCAGTTGCTGCAGAATATTCGGGCTCGTGCGGTGCATATCTCTGATTGCATCGAACGGATACCACGGTAGTCACCCTAATTGGAGGGTGTTTATTTATAGATGAATAGATACAAGGATTTTTCACTGATTTTCAACGGAATAAAAGCCGGTTTTCCCTTTTTTGGGAATTTTTCCCGAGCAGGTGCCTGACGCACGATTCAACCATTCCGAAGTACCCGTTCGAGTGACCGGGAACCTTGAATCTATTCACCAAATTGGCTGTGCAGTACTGACTGCGCCTGAGGAGGTGAATCCATGATCATTCCGATTTTAATCGTACTTGCGGTGGCGGCCGCGATCGGCGGCGTCTTTGCCGGCCGGTGGTGGGCTGGCCGCCAGTATCTGAACATGGGCCTGTCCGCGCAGGACCAGGCCCGCAAGGTCCTTGAGGACGCCTCCCACGAGAGCGAGTCCCTGGTCCAGAAGGCCCTGATCGAGAGCAAGGAGTTTCTGCTCAAGGCCAAGGAAGAGATCGAAAAGGAGAACTCGGAGTCCCAGAACAAGAACCGCGAGCGCGAGAAGCGCCTGGTCCGACGTGAACAGAAGATCGAGCAGCTCGAGGAGGACCTCAAGGCCAAGCAGAAGGACAGCCTCCGTCGCGAGCAGGAGATCTCCCGCAAGGAGGAGATCGCCGAAGTGAATCTCCAGAGCGCGACCACCCAGGTCCAGGAGATCCGCAACGAGCTCGAGCGGGTGGCCAGCCTGTCCATGGAAGACGCCCGCAAGATCCTCGAGGAGAAGGTCGTCGACGATGCCAAGGTGGCTGCGGCCGACCGGATCGCCGCCGTGGAGCAGGAGACGCAGTCCAAGGTCGACGGAATCGTCAAGAACATCCTTGTCACTGCCATGCAGCGCTATGCCTCCGAATACGTCGCCGAGCGCACCGTGAGCGTGGTCCAGTTGCCCAACGACGACATGAAGGGCCGCATCATCGGACGCGAGGGCCGCAACATCCGCGTCTTCGAGGCGGCCACCGGCGTCGACGTCATCATCGACGACACGCCCGAGGCCGTCATCCTGTCCTGTTTCAACCCGCTGCGCCGCGAGGTCGGCAAGGTCGCCCTGACCAAGCTCATCGCCGACGGTCGCATCCACCCGACCCGCATCGAGGATCTTGTGCAAAAATCAGAGGAGGAGGTCGCAGGCCAGTGCCGCCGCATCGGCGAGCAGGTTGCCTTCGACCTGGGCCTGCAGAAGCTCCATCCCGAGCTGCTGTTCCTGCTCGGCTCCCTGAAGTTCCGCAACTCCTACGCACAGAACCTGCTGCTGCATTCAATCGAGGTCGGCCACATCGCCGGCATGATCGCTTCCGAGCTCGGCGTGAGCGCGAAGTATGCCCGGCGCGCCGGTGTGCTTCACGACCTGGGCAAGGCCGTGGACCATCACGAGGAAGGCTCCCACGCCGAGGTGGGCGCCGCGCTGGTCAAGAAATACGGCGAGAATGCCCGCATCGTTGCGGCCATCGCCTCGCACCACAACGAGGTCGAACCCCAGAGCCTGCTCGATCACATCGTGCAGATCGCCAACGCTCTCTCGGCCCAGCGGCCTGGAGCGCGCAAGGAGTTTCTCTCCTCGTACATCAAGCGTCTGGAGGACCTCGAGAAACTGTGCACCATGTTCCCGGACGTCAAGAAGGCCTACGCCCTGCAGGCAGGACGCGAAATCCGCGTGATGGTCGAGAACCAGCGCATCAGCGACGCCGGAGCCCTGCTGCTGGCCCGCGAGATCGCCTCCAAGATCGAGAACAACCTGGCCTACCCGGGCCAGATCAAGGTGAACATCATCCGCGAGACCCGGGCGGTCGAATATGCCAAATAGGATGATCGGGAATCCCTTTGCCGAGGCACCCGACGGACTGCGAATCCTGGTGTTCGGCGACGTCGTCGGCCCGGCCGGCGTCCGGGGCATCGAGAATTTGCTGCCCGGGATCATCGCATCGGGCGCCCCCGACCTCGTCGTGGCCAACGGGGAGAACGCCAACGGCTTCGGCATGCTGCCGGCCTCGGCCCAGAAGATGCGCGCCGCGGGCGTGCAGGTCCTGACCGGCGGGAACCACACCTTCCGTCCCTCCGAGGCGCACAAGATGCTCGAGCAGGACCGGAACATCCTGCGGCCTGCCAACCTCGCGCCGGCCACCTCTCCGGGCTCCGGGGAGACGATCTTCGAGACCCCCCGTGGTCCGGTGGGCATCCTGAACCTTGCCGGCCAGGTCTTCATGGACCCCGCCGACAGCCCGTTCCGGACCCTCGAAGGTGCCATCTCGCGTTTCCGCGAGCGGAAGGTCCGCGTCATCGTCGTGGACTTCCACGCCGAGGCCACCGGAGAGAAGACCGCGCTTGCCCACTTCGCCGACGGGCGAGTCTCGCTGGTCTTCGGCACCCACACCCACGTCCCCACGGCCGACGCCCGCATCCTGGCCGGCGGCTGCGGCTTCATCACGGATGTGGGCATGTGCGGCTCAGGTCTGGGCATCATCGGCATGGAACCCGAAGCGATCCTGCGAAGGCACCTCACCGGCCTGCCCAGCCGCTTCAATCCGGACGCGCGTGAGAGCCGCCTCCAGGGCGTCGCCGCAGTGGCCTCACCCGACACCGGCGCCTGCCTGTGGATCTCCCGGGTGGAATGGACCTTGTGATGGATCAGTCCCGCTTCGTCCTCCCGCGTGCGCTGGTCACGATGATGTTTTTCTGCCTTCTGGCCGCGTGTGGCGGTCGCTCCGGCGATGTGATCAACGAACCAGGCCCGGATGCGGCCGAGCCCACCTCCAAACCCGAACAACCACTGGACTGCGATCGCATCGCCGCGGGCTATGTGCCCTGCCTGCCGGGCGCCACGACGGTAGTTTCGGGACGCACCGTCACACCACCGGAGCCATGGGTCATCCTGCCCTGCAGCGGAGACGCGGCGACCCGTGTCGACCTGTTCACCGATGGCTACAGCCCCCGCGACATCGAGACCCTCACTGAGCTTGCGTCCTTCGAGCAGGCCCGGCCCGGCAGCGTCTGCCTGCACCTCCACGCCTTCGGTCTCGAGCAGGCCCCCGAGGCTGTGTCGCACCTGTTCGACACCTTGCGCCTCGAACCTGCGCAGGCCTGGACCCGGCTTCGGCAGTTCCTCTCGGAGAAACCCTACCTCGGCACAGTCGGACTCGAACTGGTGGGGCCGCCGGCGCCGCCTGACGCCAGCCTGTTGAAGCAACTGGAGGAAGCCACGATGGTCGGACGCCGCTTCGGGGTTCGCACCGCAGGGATCTTCCTGATCGGGCGACGTACGGTCCCCGAGGGCCTCACCTTCGCCGCTGCGCTCGCGCAGGTGCAGAAGGAAAGTGACTCCCCTCCGGAGACCGCGCTGACCTGGACCGACAGGGAACCCGATCCCGAAGGACGCATCCGCGAGTTCTCGCTCTTGTGCCGCACCCGGCAGGACTGGAAGCACCGCCTGCATGTCATCTCCGAATGCCTGGACCGGAAAACCTGCCCGGCGGTCCTTTCCTGCATCTCCAGTCAACTGTACGAACAGGAATGGAGCGAGACCGAGACCCTCGACATTGCCGAAGACTCCGGCACCGCGCTGCTCACCGCCGGTAATGGTCCGGTCCGGCTCTTCTCCTGGCTGGATCCCGAGTGCGCCCACTCCAGGGAGCTCTTCGCCCAACTGCACGCCCTCCACCTGCGCGATCCCCGGGTCCAGCTCCGCATCGACCTGGTGGCCGGTACACCCAAGGCGGCCCGCGTACGTGAGACCCTCCTGGATCCGGTCGTGACCGCCAGCCCCGACGGCGCCCTGTGCGTGCTCGCCGGAATCCTCTCCTACTATCCGCTGCTCCCGGATTCGGAGATCCCGAAGATGGCGGCCCGCTGCGGCCTCCCTCCTCCGGTCTTGCAAAATGATCCAAAAACCCTGAAGCTCCCCGTCGGAGCGCTTCCTGCCTTCTGTCCGGCGCAGGTGACGCCGTGCACCCTTCTGGGCACGCATCTGCTCGAAGGCGTTCCCAGCAACACGTTCCTTGATTTCGGCATCTCCCGCATCCATCGGGAGCTGGCCGTCTCGAAACCCTGACTTGAGGTGATTTCATGAAAAAGCTCGCGTGGTTGACCATCCTCCTCCTCCCCGTCCTGTTCGCCTGCAACAAGGACAAGAAAGCACCCGCACCGGCCCCGGCGACCGATCCGGCAGCGATGAAACCCGGCGCCGACGACGGCACCAAGCCGACGGCCGACCCTGCCGCGGAGAAGATCTCCTGCCAGACCCTGTTCGCACGGCACGGCAAGTGCATCTTCCGGATCCCGGAGACCAACAAGATCTTCAACATCGCCGTGGGCGACAGCCCGAAGAAGGGCGCCACCGAGCCGCTGGTCACCATCGTGGAGTTCTCGGAGTTCCAGTGCCCGGCCTGCAAGGGCTTCTCCCAGCAACTGATCCCGGACCTGATGAAGAAGTACGAGGGGAAGGTGCAGATCGTGTTCAAGCACTATCCGCTGGACTTCCACGAATACGCCCTGCCGGCGGCCATCGTGGCCGAGGAAGTGCGCGCCCAGAAGGGTGACGAGGGCTTCTGGAAGTTCCACGACCTGATCTTCGCCAGCCAGGAGAAGCTCGGACCGGACTTCCTCAACGAGACCGCCAAGGGGCTCGGCGTCGACATGGAGAAATTGCAGAAGACCATCCTCGACGAGAACAGCAAACACAAGGAGCGCATCAGCGCCGACACCAAGCTCGGCGACAGCGTCGGCGTCGAAGGCACGCCCTTCCTGTACATCAACGGCGTGCTCTTCACCCCGGACACCGACGACCTGCTCGAACTGATCGACCGCCAGCTGGCCAAGGCCGAGGCGGCCGTCGCCGCGGGCACGCCCAGGGCGAAGGTCTACTCGTTCCTCGTGGACCACGGTGCCCCCGTGTTCGAGACGCCCGTCCCGAAGGAGGAGCAGGACAAGGCCCTCAATGCCAAGGAGAAGTTCTTCCTCGACAAGTGCGGTGCCAGCTCCAAGGATCCGCAGGTGATGGCCTTCGTCAACCTGCTGACGACCTGCTCCAAGCCCGACGTCAACTGCGAGGTCTTCATGCAGTGCGTGGAAAACCAGGTCCGGCAGCAGCTCCCGGACGCAGAATAATCCCCATCTCTGAGAAGAAGGTACATCATGAAGAAAATCATCCGACTGTGGCCCGTCCTGCTGTCCTGCGGCCTGATCCTGGGGGCCTGCCGCCCCTCCTCCGGCGGCGACGCCGGGGACACGGATCCGAACGCCAAACCCCTGATCTCCAAGAACCCGACGACCGAAGGCACCAAGAAGGCCGCCGGTGACGACAAGACCGGACCCAAATCCAGCGCGTGCCAGGACATGACCGACACCTGGTTCGAATGCATCTTCGAGGAGAACCCGAACCAACTGGCGCTGACAGGCAGCCCGATGCTCGGCGCGCGCGAGCCCCTGGTGACGGTCCAGATGTTCTGGAGCGTCTTCTGTCCGGAGTGCAGCCTGATGATCTCCAGCGTGTTCCCGGAGATGATGGTCAAGAACCCTGCCGACGTGCAGGTCCAGCTCGCCGCGCTTCCGTCGTTCGCTCACCCGGTGGACCTGGAGGTGATGCAGACCGCCTACGAGATCCGCGCACAGAAAGGTGACGAGGCCTTCTGGAAGTTCCTGCAGGCCGTGCACAAGAAGCCCGAGAGCCTGTACATCCTCGAGCGGCAGTTGACCGGAGCCGCCCGCGCCGACGCCATGAAGACCTTCGAGGCGCGCTGCAACGAGCCCCAACTCAAGGCGCTGGTCAACCTCTTCCGCCTCTGCGACAAGCCCGCCAACGACTGCAAGGGCTTTGAGACCTGCGTGCAGGAGTACTACTCCGCGCTCAACGACGGCAGGCCCGTGCCCGACGCCAAGAGCGACACCCCGACCTGCGCGGAGATCACCGCCAAGCGCTTCGACTGCATCATGAAGGATTACGTGTTCGACATCCCGGTCGACACGAGCCCGCAGCTGGGCAGCGCCGACGCGCCGGCCACCCTGGTCGTCTTCTCGGACTTCGAGTGCCCCTACTGCGGCCAGCTCGGCCAGGACCTGGCCAAGCTCTCCAAAAAGCTCGGCGCCAAGCTCCGGATCGTGTTCAAGCAATACCCGCTGCCCTACCATAAGGACGGCCAACTGGCCGCCCGGCTGGGCGTGGCCATCTTCGCCAGGAAGGGCTCCGCCGAGTTCTTCAAGTTCCATGACGCGGTGTTCGCCAACCAGGAGAAGCTCTCCCGCGACTGGCTGATCACCCTGGCGGGCAAGCACGGGCTCAAGGCCGACGAGGCCGCCGCCGTGGTCGACTCGCGGGACCGGGTCCCCACCATCGACAACGACCGCATGCTCGGCGACCTGCTGCGCGTCAACGGCACGCCCACCGCCTTCCTCAACGGCGTCCACATCAAGACCGGCAAGGTCGACCAGATCGAGAAGATCGTGCTGGCCGAGGTCGACCGCGTGGAGAAGGCGTTCCCGAAGAACGACCGCAAGAACCTGTACGCCCGCATCGCCCAGACCGGCCGCGCCAACCTGCGCGAGCTGGCCAAGACCTCCGGCGTGGACCTCAAGCTCCTCGACGCCGCCCTCAAGGCCCAGAAGCACAAGAAGACCATCGAGGATGAACGTGCCCTGGGCGCCACCATCTGCACCGAGATGCCGTGTCTTTTCATCAACGGCAAGAAGATCACGTCCGATCCCCGGCCGCTGATGCCCCGCTTCTTCGACGAGGCCAGGTTTGCGCTGGAGGCCGGCATCGCCCGCGGCACGCTGCTGGCGCACCTGACCGGTCTGAAGAACCTCATCCAGACGCTGGTGGCCGACGCCGCCCTGCACGGCACCGAGGTCTTCGACTTCACCACCGCCTGCAACAAGCCCACCGGCGCCTGGATGAACCTGATGCCGGCGTTTTTGGCCTGCTCGGGTGCCTCCAAGAATTGTGCCCAGTTCCGCCGCTGCGTCTTGCAGAAGAACCCCAAGTAAAAAGGACTCAGTCATGAGCTTCACCTTCCCCTGGCGGGGCTCCACCAACGTCAAGAGCCGCATCCTGGCCTACCTCGAGCAGGCCGACCTCTGCCTGGACCGCTTCGCGGCTGCCTTCCGCCTGTACCTGGAGCGGGGCCCCTGCGAAGAGGTCGACGACCTGCGCAACGACAGCCACCGGGCCGAGAGCGCCGCCGACGACCTGCGCCGCGAGATCGAGCAGACCCTGTACGAGCACGAACTGCTGCCGGAGAGCCGCGGTGACCTGCTGTCCCTCCTCGAGAGCCTCGACCACATCCCCGGCGCGACCCAGGGAGTGCTCAACATCCTGTTCCTGGAGCACCCGGTGCTGCCGGAGTTCCTCAAGCCGCAACTGGACCAGCTGGTGGCCATCAACATCGAGGCCTACGGCGTGGTCCACAGCGCCGTGGTCGCGCTCATGGAGGATCCTGCCCGCACACGCGAATTGTGCACCCGCATCGACGAGCTCGAGAGCCGCTCGGACCGCCACCAGCAGGTGGCCATCCGGGAGTTGTACGCCTCCGGGCTCGAGCTCGCCGGCAAGCTGCAGATCAAGGACGTCATCCGCACCATCGGCGCCATCTCCGACCGCTGCGAGCACACCGCGGATCTTCTCAACATCATCGCGATCAAGCGCCGCATCTGAACCGCGCAGAGGGGTGTTGAAAAATGTGGCGTCTGGCTTCCGCGTTCTTTCTGGGCTGGTCCCTGGGCGCCAACGATGCGTCCAACGTGTTCGGCACGGCCGTGTCGTCACGCATGGTCCGCTTCTGGACGGCCGCGATCCTGTGCTCGGTCTTCGCGCTGCTGGGCGCCGTCTGGATGGGCGAAGCCGGACTTGAGACCTACGCGACCCTGTCCTCCTACTCCGTCGACGTGGCCTTCATCGTCGCGCTGACCTCGGCGCTGACGGTCACCCTCATGACCCTGCTCAAGCTGCCGGTGTCCACCTCCCAGGCGGTGGTGGGCGCCATGATCGCCGCCGGGCTCTTCGCCGACAGCGTGCACTGGGGCAGCCTCACCAAAGTCGTGGTGTGCTGGGTGGGCACCCCCGTGGGCGCCCTCCTCGTGGCGATGATCCTGTACAAGCTGCTGGGGGCGGTCTTCAACCGCCTGAATCTCAACCTGTTCCGGTATGACGCGGCCCTGCGCTGGGGCCTCATCGTCGCGGGCTGCTACGGCGCCTTCGCGCTGGGCGCCAACAACGTCGCCAACGTCACCGGCCCGTTTGTGGCCTCGGGACTGATCTCGCCCACGTGGGGCGTCTGGCTGGGCGGCCTCGCCATCGCCGCGGGCGTGATCACCTACAGCCGCCCCGTGATGATGACCGTGGGCACTGGCATCGTCCAGCTCAACGCGTTCTCGGCGCTCGTGGTGGTGGCCGCCGAGGCCGTCACCGTGCACGTCTATGCCGGCATCGGCGTCCCCGTCTCCACCTCCCAGGCCGTCGTGGGCGCGGTGCTGGGCATCGGCCTGCTGCGGGACGTGCGCACCATCAACACCCGCACCCTGGGCAACGTCGTGCTGGCGTGGCTCTTCACCCCCGCGATCGCGTTCGCGTTCACGTTTGCCTGGCTGTGGGTGGAGAAGAGCCTGTAGCAGTCGGACGGGTCGGAGGTCCGGACAGGGTGATGGAACCTTCCAGGGGTTTCTCGGGAACTCCCGAGGACTCACGGGATGCTTCCAGCGACGCTCTCGCCAATTCCCGAGGAGACGAGGGAAATGGCGCGCGGGCTCCCGGGAATGGCCGGGACTCCGATTTCGATTTCGATTTCGATTTCGATTTCGATTTCGATTTCCATCGGCGTCCACTCACTTCGCAGGTCCCTTCAATTTCCACTTCACATCCGCCGGGTGTGTATTTATTAACGGGCTTCGGACGTATTACAAACCATCCCCTTGTCGGGGGATTTTCATGAAAGGAACGGCAGATAACGAGTCAGATTGCGATCTCCAAGTTGAATTTGCGCGAAAAGATCACGGATGGAATGGAGTCGTCCCACCGGAGCAGGAAGGTCTGGGGCGGCGACGCGATCCTGGTGGGCCTGGCCGACCGGGTGGTCGACTCCGGGACCCGGGCCGGCAACGCCTACGACGAATTTTCCACCGTCGAGCACACCTCCGGGGTGGTGGCTGCGGATCGGACGCGCGGTCGCATCGCCCGGGCGCTGCTGGCCGTCCTCGAGGGCTGGTCCCTGTTCGAGGAGGATCCGGCCCGGCAGGGCGCCGCCGAGCGCATCCTGCAGGCGATTGATCCCGGGACCCTCGCGTTTCTCGACGCCCCGTACTACGAGGAGAGCCTGACCCTCGAGAAGATGCTCACCGGTCTGGCGGCCCTGGCCGCGGACGTGGAGATCGTCGGTGTGGGCCCCGTCGAGCGGGACCTGCGCAACCTCGTTCAGTATCTCACCACCGCCTACGAAGGCCGCGACCTCGAGCACGTGCTCGAGCCCCTGACCAGGCTGCGCCGCCGATCTCCGGCGACACCGGCGACACCGGTGACGCCGACGGTCTGACGAAGAACTGAGGACCCCCCAGGGAAGAAGTAGAATAGGCGGCCCGGTGGAGAAGTCAGACGAGTCGGACAAGTCGGACAAGTCGGACGGGTCTGACCGGGCCGCCTGGGAGAAGAAGAAGCAAGGAAAAACAGAAGAGGCGGTCCGTGCTCCCGCCGCGTCCGAATTCACCTCCGGGCGATGAGCCCGGATCTGGCCTGCGCCAGGATGCGGCGGCCCTGCACGATGTGGTGGTCCCAGTAGCCGTCCACGCGGCCGGTGGCCATCAGGTCGCGCAGGCGGGAGACGACGGCGGGCTCGATCTCCTCGGGGGCGGCGGGCCACGCCGGGGTACCCGGCAGCGGCAGATACACGTGCAGGTGCAGGCAACCGCGCGGAAAGGACAGCACCCAGTCCGCGAAGGAAAGCGACGCGCGGCGATCGGCGGGGGTCTCGCCCGGGAAGCCGAAGAGCAGGTCCACGTGGGGCACAAGACCGGCCTCCTGGATGAACCTCACGGCCCGGGCCGAGTGCTCCACGGTGTGACCGCGGCGCATGGCCGTGAGCACCGCGTCGGAGCCCGACTGCACGCCCACCACCACCGTGGGGTTGGCGCACCGGCGGGCGAGCACCTCGAGCAGCTCAGGGGCCACGCGCTCGGGGCGCACCTCGGAGGGGAAGCTGCCCAGCATCAGGTAGTCCGCGCCGGCGCTGCGGCAGGCCCCGGTCAGGGCGTCGAGGGACCGCGCCACCTTCTCCGGCGGGCCTCCGCCGTAGGAGAACGCGTCGGTGGTCAGGCAGCGGATGCGGCGGTGACCCCGGGCCACGGCGCAGGCGACGCCGGCGGCCGCGGTGGCCGGGCTGCGGAAGCGCATGCGTTGTCCGAACAACTGCGGGGTCTGGCAGAAGGCGCAGGCGTGGGGACAGCCGCGGCTGATCTCCAGGAACGGGAACTCGTCGGTGTCCGCGTCGGCGTGGGGCTCGGCGTCGAGGTCGTAGGGCGCGTCGGGGATGACGATGCCGCCCGCTGGAAGCGCCGACCGGCGGGGATCCTGCGACCAGGCAGAGAGAAACGCCGACAGGGTCAACTCCGCCTCCCCCACGAAGACCAAGTCGAAGCCCAGCCGGAGGCAGCCCTCGGGATCGGCGCTGGGATGCGCCCCTCCCGCGATGAGCAGGGGCATGGGTTTCTGCTCCCGAACGGTCTTCAATTCGGCGATGACGGCGTCGAGATCGATGGTGGTGAAGGAGTACGCGAGGATGTCGCGTTCGGTCAGATCCGGCGGAGGCACGGCCGCGATCTCGACGGTCACGCCCGGCAGGACCGCCCGGTCCTCCCCTCCATGGACCGCCCGGTCCGACTGGACCGGCCGGCGCAGCACCCGGTGCAGCACGGCGATGCTGTTGCGGTTGCGCGGTCCCCGCAGGAGCACGAACCTCATGGGCTCCTAGAAGGCATCCGTGAAGATGCCGGAGGCGGGGACGCCCTTGTCCTCCAGGACCGGGGACAGGGCCTCGATCATCGGCGGGGGGCCGCACAGAAAGGCCTGGGCGGGGAAGGAGGGCTCCCAGTCGGCGGCCACCGCCTCGTGCACGAAGCCGCGGGGACCGTCCCAGGCCGAGCCGGCAGGCTCGTGGGAGAGGGCCAGCGTGAAGCGCCAGCGCGGAAAGCGCGCGGCCAGAGCCTCGAACTCGGCGGTCCAGAACAGGTCCTCGCGGGTGCGGGCGCCGTAGAAGAAGTGCACGGGCTTGTCCGGACACGCGGCCGCGACCGCGTACAGGATCGCGCGAAGGGGCGTCAGCCCGACCCCGCCGCCCACGAGCAAAATCGCGGTGGCCGGGTCGGGATCCAGCCGCCACTCGCCGTAGGCGCCGGTGAAGATCAGGTCGTCTCCGGGCTTGCGCGCGTGCAGCCACGTGGAACCCAGGCCGCCGGGGATCAACTTGATGGCGAGCTCCAGGGTGCCGCGCACGGTGGGATCCGAGGCGATGGAGTACGCTCGGAACTCGAAGCCCCGGGGGCTGCGGTCGTCCGGGATGCGGATCTGGATGTACTGGCCGGCGTGGAACGAGAACCCGTCGGGCACCGCCAACCTGAGGTGGGTGATCCCGGGGGCGACGAGGGTGTTCGAGATCACCGTCGCGGCCAGCTCCCGGGCGTCGAGGATCTCCTCGGGCACACGGATCTCCAGGTCCGTCTGCACCTTCACCGCGCAGGCCAGGCGGAAGCCGACGGCCCGTTGGTCCGCAGGCAGGTGCTCCTCCTCGACGGGCGTGCAGGGCTGCCGGGGGGACTCGATCTGCACACGACAGAGCCCGCAGGTGCCCTGCCCGCCGCAGGACGACGGGATGAACACGCCCTGGGCGTACAGGTGGTTGAGCAGGGTGTCGACCTCGTCGATGCGAAGCTCGCGGGACCCGTTGATGCGCAGGGTGAACGGTCCGCGGGGCTGCAGCAGGCGCCGGGCGACCAGGATCGCGACCACGAGCAGCTCCATCAGGAGCAGGAACACGAGCAGGGAGAGCAGCAGCGTCGTCATCGTGGGTTTGACCTATTGAATCCGCACCATGCCGTTGAAGGCCATGAAGGCCATGGCCATGATCCCGGTGACGATCAGGGTGATGCCGAGCCCCTCGAGGCCGCGGGGCACCGTGGAGAAGCGCAGGCGGCGCCGCAGTCCGGCCATCAGCAGGATCGCCAGCAGCCAGCCCAGGCCCGAGCCGAAGCCGAAGGCCAGCGACTGGAGGAAGCCGTAGTTGCGGATGACCATGAACAGGGACACGCCCAGGATCGCGCAGTTGACCGTGATCAGCGGAAGGAAGATGCCCAGGGCCTGGTACATCGCCGGGCTGTAGCGCTCCAGGGCCATCTCCACGACCTGCACGAAGGCCGCGATGACCGCGATGAACACGATCAGCGTGAACACCTCGAGCTGGACCGAGTCGCCGACGCCGCCGGGCAGCCAGGACAGGGCGCCCTTGGCCAGCACGAAGCGGTAGATCAACCAGTTCAGGCCGGTGGTGAACGTGGACACGAAGGTGACCGCGAGCCCCATGCCCACGGCGGTGTCAAGGCGCCGGGAGAGGGCAATGAACGAACACATGCCGAGGTAGTGCGACAACAGGATGTTGTTGGTGAAGATCGCGGCGATCAGGATGGTGAGCGGGGAGATCTCGAGGGTGCTCATCGGCTCCGCCTCCTCACTTCGTAAAGAACCCACACGAAGATGCCCATCAGGAAGAATGCCCCCGGCGGCAGGAAGATCGCCTGGGCCGGCTGCGCGCCGTCGGGCAGCACGCGGAAGCCCAGCAGGGTCCCCGCACCGAGGGCTTCGCGGAACACCGCCACCGCGACGAGCACCCACGAATACCCCAGGCCGCTGCCCAGTCCGTCGAGCATGCTGGGCCAGACCGGGTTCTTCAGGGCAAACGCCTCGGCGCGACCCAGCAGGATGCAGTTGGTGACGATCAAGCCCACGTAGGGTCCCAGCTGGCGGGACATCGGATAGGCGAAGGCCTTGAGGAACACGTCGAACAGGATCACGAACGTCGCGATGACCAGCATCTCGACGAGCAGGCGCACCGAACGGTGGACCACCGGCCGCAGGAGCGACACGAACCCGCCGGTGGCCACGGCGGTCACCATGACCGCGGCGCCCATGACCAGGGCGTTGGAGACGCGCGTGGTCACCGCCAGAGCCGAACAGACACCCAGGACGTGGAAGAATATCGGGTTCTCCTTCCAGATCGGCGCCGTGAGGATCCCGAGGTTGCGGCTCATGGCGCCACCTCCTTGTCCCGCTGCACCCGCTCGAGGGTCTCCGTGAGCATCCGGTCGAACCCGCGGGTGGTCTCGGTGGCCCCGGAGATGCCGTCGATCTCCCACTCATCCCTGGCCTTGCCCGCCTTCACCACGTGCAGCACGACCGGACCGCAGCCCTCCCCGTGATGGGTGAAGCGGACGCCCTCGAAGCGCTTGAGAAACCAGCCGGCTTCGATCTCGGCGCCCAGGCCGGGGGTCTCCTCATGCCGGCTCACGCGGATGCCGAGGATGGTCTCCAGATCCGGCGACACGGACAGCACGCCGTGGATCGGTCCCCACAGCCCCTTTCCCTCCATGGGATACAGGACCGCGCCGACGGCGGACTCCCGCAGGTACACCCATCGAAGCACACGACCGGAGGCGTCCTTCTCCTCACGGAGGTTGTCGGCGACGAACACCAGGGTCTCCGCGTCGGAGAGCCCGCGCACCCCCACCAGATCCACCAGGATGCGCGCCTGCTCCAACTTGACGTTGCGCTCGATGCGGGCGGCCAGCCCCAGGTGCGCCCCCAGCAGCAGCGAGCCGCAGACCACGACGACGATCCCGACGACCACGAACGGGGGCAGGCGCGGCTCACTCATGGCGCGACTCCCTTCTCAGCCTCAAGGCAAGGATCCCCTCGTCGATCAGCGGTGAGGAGAGGTTCATCAGCACGATCGCAAACATCACGCCCTCGACCAGTGGGGTGAACTGGCGGATCATGACGACCAGGAAGCCGCACAGTCCGCCGGCAATCCACTTGCCGGTCCGGGTGGTGGGGATCGTCACCGGATCGGTGGCCATGAAGAACATGCCCAACAGGAAGCCGCCCGACAGCCACTGCGTCATCAGGTCGGGCATGGGGCGGAAGACCGCCACCAGCGCCGCACCTGCGACCGATCCGGCGATCATGCCCAGGGGAATGCGGAAGTTCACCACGCGCACGAACACCAGATACAGCCCCCCCAGAATCAGCAGCAGCGACGAGATCTCGCCGATGCAGCCTGGCTTGAGCTGCCACAGCAGGTTCACCATCGAGGCGTCGGGCGGGACCTCGCCGAGCTTGAGCATGGCCAGCGGTGTGGCGCTGGTGACCGCGTCGGCGGCCGACGAGAACCACGTGGTGAGGCGGTAGACCGGCTCCGGATAGGCCGAGGGTGCCACGAGGGCGGGCCAGGACAGGAAGACGAACATGCGCCCCACCAGCGCAGGGTTCACCGGGTTCTGGCCGACACCGCCGAACACCTCCTTGCCGAACACGATGCCGAACACCGTGGCGATCACGAACACCCACAGAGGGGTCGTGACGGGGAAGATCATCACCATGAGGATGCCCGTCACCAGAAAGCCCTCGTGGATGTGCTCGTTGCGGGTCCACGCGAAGATGCTCTCGACGACCGCGCCCGTGGCATAGGCCACCAGGAGCATCACGGGCACCTTGAGACCATAGAACCAGGTGGCCAGCGCCAGCACCGGGAACAGGGCCATGACCACCGGGATGACGAACCTCTTGGTGGACAGCGCGTCGCGCACGAACGGGGCCTGCGTCGTGTTCTCGTCGGGGGAGAACATCGCGGCGTTCACCGCCTCGACCAGCGGATACAGCGGCGCGGCCGGGCTCCTCTTCACCCGATCGCCGACGCGATCGAAGAACCGCGCGATACGTGCCATTGGCCCGACGGCTTTCATCGGCCCGACAGCCTTCATCGGCTCGTGGTCCTTCATCGGCCCTCCCCCTTCACGGTGCGGGAGGCTTTCGCCCGCGCGATCCGGAAATCCTGCGCCAGTTCGATCTTGGACGGGCAGGCATAGGAGCACAGGCCGCACTCGAGGCAGCGTGACAGCCCATGGGACTGCGCTTCCTCAATGAAGCCCTTCCTCAGGCACTTCCAAAGATGCTGGGGATCGAGTCCAGCCGGGCAGTGTGTCTCGCAGCGGTTGCATGCGATGCAGAAACGCCGCTCACCGCGCAGGCCGGCGCCCAGCTCACGCCGCACCCACGGGAGATAGCGGGACACGAACAGCGGAGACGAAGAGTCCCGCGTGAACCCGGGATTCATGAACCACAGGAACTCACGGCGATCATCGGCCGTCAGGAAGGTCCACGCGCGATCCCGCGGATGGGCGATGGGCGTCTCCCCGGCCGACTTCCCTGTGAGGAGGCCGCCCTGCACCAGCAGGGAACCCTCGGGCGCCCCGAGGCGGTCGCGATCGACCCGACTCCATGGAGCCACCTTCGCGATGCCGTCTGGACGGCAGCCCGCCAGCAGCAGGGGCATGGTCGCGGCTTCGGGAAGGCGCGCCAGCGCGGCCGAAAACGAGATCAGCGTCTCCAGACCGGTCCAGGCATACCGCAGCCGGCCAAAACCGTAGGGATACAGTTTCCGGGCCAACGCAAACCCCGGGTGGTGGGCAGGATAGATCTCGTCTGTCTCCAGGAGATCCAGGTCGTAGGGTACGTCCACTGTCTTCCATAGTGGAGCCTGGGCGCGCGAGACGATGAGCGTGACCGGCACGGGGCGCTCCATGGCTCGGTGCCACGCCTCGATCGCGGGCAACGCCACGTCGGGCGAGGGGTCGATCGTTGGCAGCGAAAACGGCTCGGGATCGAACAGGTGCACAAACAGGCGATCGGGAACGACGCTGGCGGGCACGAGACCACCGCGAACGGGATCTCGCATCCGCATCCAGGTGAAATGACGCAGCCAGACATCGCGGGCAATCATGCTCTCGGGGGCGGGACGTCCTTCCCCCATCGTCTCAAGCCGGGCCGGCCGGCTTGCGCTGAACGGTTCGATCACACGCACGTCGTAAGGTACGGCCAGCAGCACTTTTCCGAAGGCCCCCGATGCCGTGGCGACGGGACTCCAGGCGGGGATGATTTTTCCTGCCTCCAGCGCGCTCCCTTCCCACATAAATCCCTCATCAATACGAGGTATTTCGAGTTGGCCCGAGGTCTCCACGGACACAATTCCCCCTCCGGGAGCACCCCGGAAACGGAAGCGGTAGGGACCAGACCAGGAGGTGGAAAGAAAACGCACGGACAAGAAATGTTACTCCCGGCATTCTCTAACCCGCAATCGGAAAAAATTCATGAGATTTTTCGCTTTTTCGGCAAAAAAAATGTTGAAAAAAAGTGCTTGCGTATTTTCCGTGGAAGGGATAGAAAATGGCCCATTCCAAGGGTGTTTGACTTGGATGTTTTTTTATGACGTTTTTATTGACATGACGGGTTTTTTGCGATAATTCAGTGTTCAGCTGAGCCCGTTTAACTTGAATTTGGGTTTCGTACCAAGAAAGGAAGACTTTGAAATGAAAAAACTGTTTGCTATTCTCGTTGTGACCGTATTCGCGTTCGCTTTCGCCGCCTGCAAGAAGGACAACGCCAACACCACGCCGGACACGCCGCCGGCTGATGACATGGCTGCTCCCGCCAACAACGCGACGCCCCCGGTCGAAGACATGCCGGCTGACGCCCCGGCCGACGCCCCGGCTGACGCCCCCGCCGATGCCCCGGCTGATGCCCCGGCTGCTGAGTAATTTCTGATTGTTGAGTTAGGGCCATCGGTTCGCCGGTGGCCCTTTTTTTTGCCCTAAAAAGGTCTTAGTGCAATTTAATTGACTGGTCAGACTGGTCGGACTGGTCGGACTTGTCGGACCTGTCGGACCTTTTCTTGTTTCAGAAGGGAATTGAAACTACTGGGCGGGACCTTCGAGGCGACGGCCGATCTTCGACAGATCGACGCCCACGGAGGCCTTGATCTCCTCGACCAGGCGGGCGCTCCTGCCCCCTGCGGAGTCCCCGGCGCCAAGGTAGGTGATGCGGTCCACACGGGCCTTGGTGAGCACCTCGAGGGTCTTGGGCAGGATCGCGTCGAGCTTCTGCAGCATGAAGATGTCGCGACCGGAATCTCCGCAGGCCTTCCAGGTCAGCACGATGGCCCGAAGCGCGGCGGCGCGCGCGCGCCCTTCCTCGATCTGCTGGGCGACGGCGCCCTCGGCGTTGGCGAGGTCGGAGTCCCTGCGGGCGATGGCCGGTGCGATCATGTCCGCTTCCAACTGATGCGTCACCTGGATCTTGCGTGCCGTCTGCATGAACAGTTCGGCCTCGGCCTTGGCGACCTGAGCGGCGACCTTTCCGCGTTCCTCGGCGATGACCGCCTCACGTCGGGTGATGGCATCCTTCAGGCGTTTGGCGAACTCGGCCTCGGCCGTGCGGCGACCGACCTGAATCTTCATGATCTCCTTTTCCTTGCGGTTGATCGCTTCGCGCACGGTCGCTTCGGCCCAGTTCTTGGCTTGTGCGACGCGGGCGTCCCGCTGGACGTCGGCATTGCGGATGCGTCCGATGGACTCCAGGTACTGCACCTTGTCGCTGATGTTCTGGATCTTCAGGGTGTCGAGCACCAGACCCAGCTTGGCCAGATCCTCGTCCGCCTCGTTCTGCAGTTCCTTGATGAAGCGGATGCGATCCTCGTTGACCTCCTCAGGGGTCATCGTGGCGAGCACGCCGCGCAGGTTGCCCTCGAGGGTCTCCTGGGCGATGCGGATGATCTCGGAACGCGGACGACCCAGGAAGCGCTCGATCGAGTTGCGGATGATCGGCTCGTCACCTGCGATCTTCAGGTTCGCGATGCCCGCGACCGACAGCGGGATCGCGTTCTTGGCGTAGGCGTCCTCGACCTTGACCTCAATGTTGATGTTCGTCAGATCCAGGGAATCGACGGTCTCGAACAGGGGCCACCGGAAACCGCGGCCGCCGCGGATGATGCGGTAACCGACGCGCTTGCGAACCTGCTGGTCACCATGATCGATGACGATGTTGCGGTAACGCCCGGAAAAGATCAGTACCTTGTTGGGCGGGCAGATGTGAATGACGTTCCTGATGATGAAAATGGCCAGCACGATCAATATCGCGATAATTCCAGTCATGAATGTAAACATGGTGAATCCTCCATGATCGCGGTGAAAGTTAAATCCGGGTCCCTGCCGGAAGGCGCGGAGCGCTCTTGGCATCAGGCGACAGCACGGCGGCCACGTCGATACCTGTGATTGACTTCAGTTCCTGCAGGACTGCGCCGACCATGGCAGGGTAGGACTGCACATGATGCCGCAGCGTGGACGCATCCCCGGCGTCGAGCAGGTTGATCTCGCCCATTTCCACGTTCTTGACCGCATCCACGACCTTCTCGATGATCAGTTCGATCTGCTGCAGGATGTAGACGTCCTTGGCGATGGGACCGGCTTCCTTCCAGACCTCGTGCGTGAGCGCGAGAACCTGGGCGGTCGCCTCACCGCGCTTCTGCATGTAAGCCGCTTCACCAACGGCCAGGATCTCGTTCATGCGCTTGCGCGTCTCGGCAGGCAGAACCTCCTCGACGTCGCGGCGCTTGGACTCCAGTTCGGCACGGATCTGCTGCAGTTTCTGCTCGGCCTCGGCGCGGGACTGGGCGGCCGCGACGATGGTGCGCTCCTCTTCGGAGGTGACCTGGGCGAGCATGTTGGCGACGAAGGTTGCCAGCTCGTTGGCTGCAGTCTTCACCACCATGTCAACTTCCTCGTTGGTGGCTTTGGCCACACCCTTGGCTTCTTCTTCGATGTTCTTGGCGACCTTGTTGGCGTCGGACTCGGCCACGGCGGCCAACTTCTTGATCTCCTCGATCTTCTTGCGACCGACCGCGAGGAGGTATTCTTCCTTGTCGCTGATGCTCTGCATCTTGAAGTTGTCCAGATGCAGTCCGAGCTTGTTGAAGTCCGGAATGACGTCCGCCTCGACGCGCTCGGAGAAGCTCAGCCGGTCTTCGTTGATCTGCTCGGGGGTCATCGTGGCGAGCACGCCGCGCAGGTGACCCTCCAGCGTCTCGCGGGCCACGTGGGCGATCTGCTCGCGGTTCTGCCCCAGGAAGTGCTCGATGGCCGCATCCAGCACGATGGGCTCAGACGAGATCTTGATGTTGGCGATCGCCGTGACGTTGACGGCGATACCGCCCTTGGAGTAGGCGTTGGTGACGCTGACGTTGACGGGAAGCTCCGACAGATCCATGCGGTCCACGCGCTCGATGATCGGAAACCGGAAGGCCCAGCCGCCAATCACATACCGGTAGCCGCGTACGGAACCATCCGGATACCGGTGGGACCGGCCGGAGAAGATCAGCACTTCATTGGGCTTGCCGATGTAAAAGAAATAATTGATGATGATTTTCAAAAAGATGTAGACTCCGAATCCGGCGCCTATCCCCCAGAAAAACGGTTGCATGTTAGCCATTGTTCTCCTCCTCCTTGGATGTCTTTGCCCCGGCGTCAGCAATCGGCGCCACGATAAATGCGTTCTCCCTGAGCCCGACGATGGTGACCTTGGCGTTCATCGCGCACTCGGCCTCCTCGCAGATGGCTTTGAGTTCCAGAAGCTGGCCCTTGATCACCAACTTCACCTTGCCGGGATCTCCGGGCCCCAGCGGCACCGTGACGTCGGCGAGCTGCCCGACGGCGTCGCGCAACTGGAAATCCGAACTGACGTTGCCCCGGCTGAGGTATTTGAACAGATAGCTCGCTGAAAAGCCGGCGATCAACCCCATGATAACGGCCATCACCAGAGTGGAAATCCCGCCACCGATGATGTAATGCCCGCCGACGCCGGTCATGCCGAAAAAGGAGGTGAAAAAGGCCCAGAACCGCAGCGACAGCAGGAAAAAGAAGACATCCAACACCGGAGGATGGGAAGCGTCCCCCATGTGCCCGTTAGGGTCCCCGTGCAACTGTCCGACATCCCCGGTGATCACGTCTCCGCTGTCCACGTCGGCACCGCCGTCGAAGTCGTGGCCGTCGGTGTCCGAGTCGGCACCAAAAAAGACCGTCACCAGCAGGAAAATTCCTCCAAAACCCAAAGTGAACCAGTAAATGGCAAGCATGTTTTATCTCTCCCGGATAGCAACCGGCTTCCTTTTCATCGGGGAACACTACCATGAAAAAGGGGGGCTTCCAAAGAGAAACTTAGGCCTTTGCGGGTGTGAGTAACCTTGATACAGTAGGCTGCGGGATTTGGCTCGGGCGGTACTGGCACCAGTGAAATCGGGCACCTGAGATGTTCATTGCCGCAGGGAATGGAACCTGGCGGTCTCCGATAGATTTGTATCGGACAATGCGGCGGTCAGGTGCCGGCCGGGGAAGATGGAGTTGCAGGAATTTTGGCCGGGGTCGGCCCAGGCAGGTTTTTCAGCATTCGTTCCCACAGCATCCGATCCAGTTCCTGGCTCAGTCCACGGGCGCGACGTTCCCAGTGATTCTGACCGATGGAAGAAGTTTTGCGCATCATGTTACACCTCTCTATACACCATACTACATCAACTCACCAACTTGTCAAGAACCCGGTCTGAATCCGCCCATGCATCCCGAATTGATCCCTGGTCTTCCCTCCTACGGTTTCCTCATCCTGATCGGTTTCGGGTCGGGCCTGTTCGTGTTCAGGCGGGTGCTGCAACTGCGCGGGCTCGATGTGGAGCGCCACACCGACTACATCCTCTGGATCTTCCTTGCGTCCCTGGCGGGAACCAGACTGTTCCATATCCTCTTCGGACCGGTGAGCTACAGCGACCATCCCTGGCGGGTGCTGGCGGTCTGGGACGGCGGCCTTTCGTTCCAGGGAGGCTTCCTCGCCGGCGCTGCGACGACCTATCTGCTGCGAAAACGTCTGCCGCTGAGGCACTTCCTCGATGCGGGCGCGCTGGGTCTCGTTCTGGGACACTTCTGGGGCAGGATCGGCTGCGTGATGGCCGGATGCTGCTGGGGAAAATCCCACGCGCACTGGCCTGGCACGCTGAACTTCACCGACGAATCGGCGGTGGGACTGCATTATCGCGCAGCCGGGCTGTGGCCGACCGACACCGCCCTGCCCGGGCTGGTGCCGGTCCAACTGTACGAGGCCGTGTGGCTGCTTGGCTTGTTCGTGCTGGGCGTGCGCCTGGCGCGCCCTGCGACCCGGCCGGGCCTGATCTTTGCGGTGTACCTGGCCGGCTACGGACTGGGCCGGTTCTTCCTGGAGATACTTCGCGGGGACCCGGGGCGCGGCCAGTTGTTCTCTGTGAACTCCGAGGCCTTCGCCAGGGCCCGCGAGTTGGGCACGGAGACGGCCATCTTTCTGAGCGTTCCCCAGGCGGTCTCCCTGGCGATGCTCGTCACCGGCATGGTCCTCTACCACCGCTGGAAGCACGAATAGATTCCAGGTTTTTGCCGCGGAACACGCGGTTCATTTTCTTCAGTTGTTATTTTCCGGCGGAGGCAGCGCGGGGCTCGGTTTCTAGGTGGGGGGGCTTGCGATCAACCACGACCGCCTCGTCGATGATGCAGCGGGTGATGTTCTCCAGGGAGGGCAGATCGTACATCACATCGAGCATGATGTCCTCGATCACGGTGCGCAGTCCGCGTGCTCCCATCTTCATCTTGTGGGCCTTGGTCGCGATCGCGCGCAATGCGTCGGCGGTGAAGACGAGCTCGACCTGATCGAAGGCCAGCAGTTTCTGGTACTGGCGGGTCAGCGCGTTCACGGGCTGGTGCAGGATATAGGTGAGATCGTCGACCGTGAGGTCGTTGAACGGCACGATGATCGGCACGCGGCCCATGAACTCGGGAATCATGCCGTACTTGTAGAAGTCAGCGTTCTGCACCTGCGTGCGCAGTTGGTTGCGTTCGATGATCTGGCGCGTGTCCTTGACCCCGAAGCCCACGGCGCGTGTGCCGACACGCCTCTGGACGATGTCCTCGATGCCGTGGAAGGCGCCTGACAGGATGAACAGGATGTCGGTGGTATCAATCAGCACGGGGTTAGCGTTACGGGACCCCTTGCCGGCGTCGGGCTGAATGCTGATGATCTTGCCCTCGAGCATCTTCAGGAGGCCCTGCTGCACGCCCTCGCCGGAGACGTCCCGTCCAGACGTGGAGCCGGAGCCCCGGCGCGCGATCTTGTCGATCTCGTCGATCACGATGATGCCGCGGGCGGCCTTCTCGACGTCGTTTCCGGCGGCCCGGTACAGGTTCTTCAGCAGGGAGTCGACGTCCTCGCCTACATAGCCTGCCTCGGTGAGCGTCGTGGCATCGCCCATGGCCAGGGGGATGTCGAGCTTCTTGGCCAGCGTCTCCACCAGCAGGGTCTTTCCGGTGCCGGTGGGACCCAGCAGAAGGATGTTGCCCTTGGTGAGCTCGACGCTCCCGGTCACGGCGGTGCCGCGTTTGCGGGAATCCAGCCGCTTGTAATGATTATATACCGCCACGGCCAGGTATTTTTTTGCGATGTCCTGGCCGACGACGAAACGATTCAGTTCCTCGAAGATGACCTGGGGCTTGTAGGAGGCGACCGACGATACGAACTCCTCCCGCTCCAGCAGCTCCGCACACAGGTTGACACAGTCATAACAGATGTGAACCTTCGGCCCGGTAATGATTTTGCGGACCTCAGCACGTTTTTTCTGACAGAAGGAGCATTTGATCTCGTCGAGTAACATCACCGTCACCAGTCGTCCCCGGGAAGCATTCACGAGGCCTACCTGCATATAGCAGCAAAAACCGGGGTTTACAAGTTTTGGTTCCCGGAAAGGTCAGAAAAATCGGGGAAAAATCAGCGGCGATAGCGGACGCGACGGACCGGAGCGCGGTAGGCCGGACGCGAGCGGTAGGTGCGACCGACGGGGCGGCTGTAGCCGCGACGGACCGGGCTGCGGTAGTAGGTCGGCCGATGGTAGCGGCTGTGCCAGGCACGATAGCGATAGCCGTTGAGGCGATACGCGTTGACGGCCGTGCCGTAATACGACCAGGTCGAAGGAACATAGATCAGACTGCCGCCGCCATAATAATACGGACGCCCCACAGTATCAAAATAGACAAGGTTTCCATTGTAATAATAGGGGGTCCAGCCGCCATAAGAATAATCGACGGTAGCAGGACGGGCTTCCAGATAGCAACCCGATAATGCGGTCACTGAAGCCATGCCGGCGACGAGAACGGATACGAACAATTTCTTCATGATGACTCCTTTCAGATGCCTTGTTTGGGCGAAAAAACACGATTCACTGAAGACCGGGTTTTTATACGCCATCATACGTCAGGTTGCAAGCCGGATTCATCGAGGAAGTATATTTTCCCAAATATCATCAGAATCCGGGCCGGATTCATCGAGGAAGTATATTTTCCCAAATATCATCAGAATCCGGGCCGGATTCATCGAGGAAGTATATTTTCCCAAATATCATCAGAATCCGGGCCGGATTCACCCACGGTCACCATCTTCCAGGAAGATGTGCCGAAAACGGAGGGCTTCAGGCGTGATTTCCATGATCCCGATAGAAGGCACCTCGGGAGTGATCATGCCAGGATAAGATCGTGGATGGCCGAGGGATCCTGGGTTAAAAAATATAATTCCATCAATTTCCGCCAGCATCGGGATGTGCGAATGGCCATGCAGAACCGCGTGCAGCGGTGCGTCGCAAAACGACTGCACCTGCCGAAGGGAGCGGCGCGAGACCTCGAGATAGCCACCGCCGCCGCCATGGGTGACCCCGATCCGCCAGGGCCCCGATTCCAGCACGACCACATGGGGGGTGTTGAGTAGACGGTCGTTGTTGCCCTTGACGGGAATGACCGAGAAGCCCAGCGTCTCCAGATCTGAGATCACCGCAGGACAGGTGACGTCCCCGAGATG
>Ga0180007_10001861_pt1 | contig 26572 bp, 25 predicted proteins | sample MM_PC_MetaG_FD_121122 | JGI IMG/M metagenome (GOLD analysis project Ga0180007, IMG submission 121122) | Groundwater microbial communities from the Aspo Hard Rock Laboratory (HRL) deep subsurface site, Sweden - MM_PC_MetaG | ecosystem: Environmental > Aquatic > Deep subsurface > Groundwater... | reverse complement strand
TCCTTTTTTGGCTTACGGCCTATCTGCTCGCTGTCCTACGCTTAAAGCGCTGTGTTACCACATCGCCTCCAAAGACTCGCTACCCGGTGGATGGCCTTCCTTCCGGGACGGGATTCTCACCCGTTCGATTACACGACCTTGCCCGGCCGCACTATTGGCCTGTCCCCAATGCGCCCCAACGCCTCTATTGGCATGTCCCCAACGCCCCAGTATGTCTCCCCCGCTTAGCAGACAGGGGAGACATACTGTAAATCATGTCAATCGTTACATAGTATCAGTATCATTTACCGTTCAACAGATAATCGCTTATATCGTCAATCCATTTCCACGTCACACCTTCCCCGTTTTTGTTGGCCACCTGGAAGTCAAGGCGTGCCTTATGTGAGTCGTCCAGGATGATAGTGTTGTTGGACGGCCGAAGGACCGGGAGGAAATGTGGGAAATCGGAAGCCGAGAGGCTCAATCGGATGCGATGTCCCTTTTTAAACACGTTGTTTGTAGGCCAAATTTCTATGACATACTTGTAGGCGGTGTTTTCATCGATGGGATCCGGATGTTTGTCCGGGTAATCGTAAAAGGGATCAAAGGCGACATAGTTCGGGTCAACGGAGGTGGGATCGGCCGGGTCGTAGGGCCTGTGCGCTGCACTCAACCAGCCCGAGGTGATGTTTCTGGCCCGTCCGCCGGGGAAAACATCATTGACTTCGACCACCCACTGGACATCCCATCGGTCCAGAAAGCTCATAATGGCCGTTTCATTGCCTTCGAGATTGTACTGGTCCCTGATGATATCGAGAAACTCGTCTATTTTTTTCTGGGTGAGGGGATCGGTAAATTCCGTGGATGCCCAGAAGCTCAGCTTGAGGGAGCCGACGATTTCCATGTCTTCCTTCAACGGTTCGGTTGTAAAGGTGAGAACGCCCGTTTCATCTTCACGTTCGTCTTCCCAGGAACGCCTCCTGTCATCAATCAACTTCAGATCGTATTTTAACAGTTGTGAGATGGTCGTAGACGGTGAGAATCCACACCAACGCTGGGAGGACCGTGAGGGGCCGCCGTGTAGATCGTTCGGGTCATGCTCCAGTTCAGGGTCTGCCTTGGGGTATTTAAACCAGAAAAATTTGTTGTAATAATCGGATGTGGAAGTTTCGGATACGAGTTTGTAGTTATTCGAACGGTTGGATACAGAGAACCAGTCACCTAAAATAAGGGAGGGTCTGTCTTTGGACAGGAAGTAGGTTTTATCTTCGGTCCGGGATTCGGGCAGAGGCCATGATTTTTCAGCCCGCCATTTGTCTTCTCCCAAAACATAGAGCGCCACGGGATACTCTTCCATGAAGGGATCATCTTTCCCTTTGATTTTCCAGTCAAACCATCGAACCAGGATATCCCAAGTAAAAATCCCTCCGTCACTTCCCACAAGGCCCAGGCCGTCAACACCCTCCATGAGAAAGGCCGCGTCGATGTGGTACCAGGGCCCCACAATCATGGCCTTGTCCGACGCAGAATGATTGGCCAGCCCGTACTCATAATTATTGAATGAGCCCCGCTCAAAGATATCAAACCATCCTGTTGCCGTGAAGACGGGAAGATTTTTTGGAATCACGCCCTTGCCGTAATCAGGCGGCATTTGGTCATAATTCCAGCCACCCTCAGGTTTCTGGGGCCACATGACCATGGGAGATTTCAACTCGTACCAGTCACTTTTGAATTCATTTTCCGGAACGACGAACCAGTTGAGAGGCCACAGGGTCTGATTGTAATGGTCCTCCCATAGTTGCATCGCTTCTTCCGTGTTCTCATCATTCATAACGAATTTCGTGGTGTAATCCAAAAACAGGTCCGGAGGAATGATGCTCGTCAGATCGGTGATCATGATCCAGATGGACAAAAACTCAATATCAAAGTTGCCCCCATGCATGGCAATATCCTTGTAACAATCGGACAGAGCCGATATTGGGGCAATGGCTTTAAGATGTTTGGGAACCATGTCCTCTTTTTCCGGGCTGTATTCCAGCTCCACCAGACCTGCGGCCAGAAATTGCAGAATGGCTTCATAAGAACCGCCGGTCATGCCGACAACTCCGTCGGACCAGGGCTGGCTCGGAATCCAGTGATCGACCAGATAGGCCACATCGTATTGCTCCACGGGATTGAGAGGATCCCAGACACCTGGACCGGAGCCTGTCCCCCTCATATCCACCGCAACAATGTTGTACCCGTTGGGAAAGAATGCAAACAGGGAGCGCATGGTCCCCATTATTTCCCGTCGGTACGCCGTGGCCAGAAGGATGGTGGGTCGTTTTGTGCTTTGGGTTTCTTCGTCTATGTCAGTGTGGTAGATGGCCGTGGCCCATAGATCGGTGTCATACCCCACAGGGTTTTCATTGGATGTCATCGGTATTCTAATGTTGAGATCAACCGCATAGTTTTCAACCTGCATCTCATCAACCGCCTGGACAATGTCATCTTCCAGAGTTTCCGGGAGTTGTTCGGCTGTAACGGGTGATGTTGTAGCGAAACCGTTGAATAAAAAAACCGCAAAAACGATCATGCCCGGTACCAACACCGCCGTGTGCCATCGATTTATTTTATTTTTCATACGAGTCCTTTCTTTGTTATGAATGAGAATTTACTTTTTTCATCGACATGCTCACTTCCTCCCGGATCAATCACGTATTCATGGCAAGGAATCTGAGGCAAAAAACAATTATATAGTACAGGTCTTTCTGAAGGGTTGTTTATCCACCCCGTTATATTCTGAATTAAATACGTTTTGAAAATCATTTAATGGTCGTTCAAATAAACAATGAACAATGTTTACATCCAAGGTTAAATTATCCCACGCCTTGACTTTACGCAATAAAGGTGCCAGTAAGATGTATTCCGCATAACGAACCAGAACTTATCTGGATACAACCTATTCGAGGCTATGGCTGAAAAATTAGGATTGGGGTAAAATCGACCCCTATTAATACGAATGGTAAATATATCATTCTGAATTCAAAGAAGAAAATATCAATGGGGCTATTACACCCTATTATGGGGTTTAATTAACTCATATTTAACGATTTTGGTAAAAAAGGAATTGGAAACATGGCCCGAGGAGATCAGATGGGGCGTCAATGGAAGGTGATCCAGACGCTGATTTCGGCACATCATGGAAAAACGGTTAACGAACTGGTGGATGAGCTTGAGCTGGATTGTCATCCCCGAACCGTTTACAGGGATCTGGAAGCGCTTCAAACAGCGGGCTTTCCCATTTACACCGAAACCATGGACGGAAAAAATCTGTGGATGATCATGGATTCGGCACGGGAAAAGATGCCTATTCCCATGACCCTGTCGGAGTTGATGTCCCTTTATCTTGCCCGGGATATGCTCAAAGTTCTTAGGCACACCGTGTTCTACAGCTCACTGAAATCCCTGTTTCACAAAATCAAAACATCGCTGCCCGACGAGCTTCTCTCCTATCTGAAGGATCTTGAAAAAAACATCCAGATCGGCCACAGGCCCTACAAGGAATCCGGTGAATTGCGAAACACCCTGGAGACCATCAACCAGGCATTGAAAAGCAGCCATTATATTTATATCCGCTACCACACCATGAGTCGGAACAAAACAAGCACCCGCACGGTGGCACCCTACACCATCTGGTTCTTTGACGACTCGTTTTACATGATCGCCTACTGCACCCTTCGAAACGCCGTCCGGATCTTTGCCCTTGATAGAATCAGCGATCTTGAGGTCAGCGATCAGGTCTTTGAAAAACCCGATGATTTCAATGCCGAGGACTTCATGAAATCAAGTTTCGGTGTTTTTAAAGGCAGCATCCTTCGGGTCAAGGTCCTTTTTTCAGCTGAAGTGGCCGGCTATATCCGGGAAAAACGATGGCATGCCAGCCAGAGGATAACGGATCAGGAGAATGGTTCCATCATGTTTGAAGCCGAGGTTGAGGGCAGCGATGAAATCAGGTTCTGGCTCCTGAGCTGGGGTTCAAACGCCCAGGTCCTTGAACCCGAATCCCTGAGGCTGTCCATCCGTGAGGAAGCTGAAAAAATTCTGGCCCAATCCACGTGATCGATTCATGTAAATATCAGATATTAATATGGCCAACTGGTCCCATATCCTTATTCACTGTGTTATCAGTATACTAAGGTTCTTTTTATCCATACTCGATTTCGCTGTTGAAATAATCCAGGGCATCTTCAACCGTGTCAAACAGAAGCCATTTTCTCAAGGTCACATTCCGGGGGTATTTTCGTATTCTCAGAATACTCGTGTTTCCATGGTATTCCAGATATTCCTGGCAGTACTCCTCGCGCTGGTGAATGTGTTTGGTCATAATCTATCCTCCGAATGTTATGGTTCATCTTAAGACCATAATTAACACGGAGGTTTGACAGATAAGGTCAAAGCGTGCTGTTTTTTTTATAATTTCTCAGGGATAACAACTTCGATCTTTCCTTTCAGCCCTTTCTTGAAGGCCTGGGCATCCTTGACGTCACCCACCACATTTCCGTAATGCATGGGGATGACCACCTTGGGCTTGATCAAAAGAGCGGCTTGAACAGCTTCCTCTGCGGTCATCACAAAGGTTCCTGACACCGGAAGAAGGGCAATGTCGGCCATGATGGCTTCCATCTCCGGAATCAGGTCCGTATCACCGGCGTGGTAGATCCTCTGGCCCTGGATGTCGATGATAAAACCAAGCCAGCCGTTTTTTTTGGGGTGAAACGTTTTATTCAGGTTGTAGGCCGGGACTGCTTCAATTTTCACACCACATATTCCCACCGAATCTCCGGGCTGAACCTGACGGACATCACCGGATAATTTTTTAACACTGCTTTTTTCCGTGATAATAATGGTTTCTTTTTTCTGAATCTTTTTCACATCCTCCGGAGAGCAGTGATCGTAATGACTGTGTGAAATCAGGATAATATCTGCCTTGGGTCCATGGGAGATCTCATAGGGATCGATGTAAATAATAGGCTCTGCCTGAATCCTGAATGCTGAATGACATATCCATTCAATGGTACTAAGCAATGAGGTTGTCATGTCAACGGTCCTCCTGTTTATCATGTCCAATCAGATGAATATATTTCCCCATTAATGCAAAAGGTTCTTGCCGACAGTATGTGTGCTCAAGTTCCCAAATATCATCGTATAAGCGCTCCTTACGGACAGCGGAATACATATAATCGTAAAACACCCGGATCCCTGTGATCTGATCGATGGAAAGACCGCATGAGGAAAGCCAGTCCATCACCTGGGCCGGATCAAGGGGCTGGTGGGGCGTCAGGCTCGTTGCATTGCCTTTGAACATCTTCTCCTTGATTTTTTTAAGATTCCCCTTGATGGCGTTCTGTAAAATCAGGGCGTTCACATTGTAAAACAACAAAGACAGCCATCCGTGAGGCTTGAGGCATGGAATCAGACCGTTCAAAGATCCTCGGGGATCAGCCAGCCACTCAAGAACTGCATGGGACAAAACCAAATCAAAGGCCTGACCATAATCGTGTTGAAGCTTCTGGAATGGTCCATGGACAAGGGTCAGACAGGATTCCAGTTTTTCGGCACCGAAAAGAACCTCGGCCTGCTCAATCATGTTTTTCGAAATATCACATAAAACAATCTGGTGACCCAGACGTGCAAGCTTCAGGCTAATCTGGCCCATTCCCCCTCCGGCATCCAGAATCGTCATGGGGACTGAATGCTGTATGCCGGGTATGTTCAGCAGCAGATCCTCCCAGACCATATCAATGCGGAGTCTGCCTTTGGGGGACCCGTAAACCCTTGTTTTAAGCCGTTCTGCCAGATCATCAAAATTTCTGTCTTCCATCATGTCAATCCTTGATGAACTCGTAAAAAGTCGACGGATGGCTATGGAAAAAGATCCATAGGCAAGGCATAGTGTTTGGCCGGGCGTGAAGGCATACTTGGTCGTATGTCGAACGTCCGGCTAAACACTATAACGCCGCATATGGGACTTTTTACGACGCCATCATCCTTGGTCCCTAACCTGACCCATCAAATGTATCAGCGACAGCCGATCCCGCGTAAAAAAAATTCAAAGGCGCGTCGTTTCAAAATCCCCTGGTCCCTGAGGGCACCAAGTAAATAGCGAGGCCTGCTGTAAAACCTGACGTAAGCGTGTCTCACCTTTTTCCTCAAGAACAGTTCATCATGACCTTCGGCACAGGATGTGGGATACCGGTCATGGGGAAGGGATTCGGGATTAAAAACCATACTTCTCTGCAGGTGTGTTCCAGGAACTGGCATCAACATATGAAAGGATGCATAGGTGGGATTGAGCCCCACGGCCCAGTTCACTGTATCATCCATTTCCTTTGGACTTTCATTTGGAAATCCCAGGCTGAAAAAAAGTGCAGTTCTTATATTTGCCCGTTTTGCTCCCATCACGGCCTTTTCACAATCGCAAAGCCGGATGTTCTTCCCGGACCAATCCAAAAGTCTCTGGGTCGCTGTTTCTGCCCCAAAATGGATGAGAGAGCATCCGGCCGTGTGCATCAACTGGAGCAGCTCATCATCCGCATCGGTAACCCGCATCTGGCAGCACCAGTTGATTCCTGTATTCTGACGGATCATACCCATACAAAATTCACGGAGAAAATCCGTGTTCACGCCGAATTCCAAATCCATGAAATAGATATTGGAAATACCTGACCGATCCCTGACGCCGAGGACCTCATCAACCAGATCCATGGGGTTTTTCTGAACAAAGACAGATGGATGCATTCCTTTATAACAAAACCGGCATTGAAAGGGACAGCCCCGTGACCCTTCCAAAATCGTAAAGGGTCTTTTCATCAGCGGATAATGGTAGCGCTTCATATCCAGAAGATGAAACGCAGGCCTGGGCCATGTGCGATGGTGTGAGGGGCCTGGCCCCTGTTTACTAATTTGAACCATCCCGTCATTGTCCAGATAAGCGATGTTGCAAAGATCCCTGTGCATCTCGCCTCCCTGGTCGTTAAGTGACAATGAAACCAACGAGTTCTCGGGTTCACCCAAAATCGCTGCCCGGGCCCGGGTCTTTTTTAAAAAGGTTTCCGGTCTCTCCGTAACGTGGGGTCCCATGATGTATAATTTATTTTTTTCCAATGGATCTGTGATACGAAAAAAATCAGGGATAGCCACAGGAGGGCATTGCCACCGGTCAAACGCTGCGCTTGTAACAAAGATCTTATCAAACCCGTTTCCTATCCGGGCGATTTGAGATGGCCGGATGTTTTCCACCCGGTTGTCAATGATCCGGACATGAAAACCCTCATGTTCAAGACGTGCGGCGCTGTTGGCCAGATCCAGGGGTTGCCAGAGTCTGCCGAACAAGTCCTGCCCCCCCCTCTCACCCGGCTGGACAAGCAGTATACTGCCCCGTTTACCAGCAGATCGGATTGGTTTCACAAGTCACCTGTGCATGTCTTTTTTCTTTCGTATATCACCATTCCCATCCATATCAGACCTGAGCAAACCACCAGCACACCTATCACATGACCCATTCCAGATAAATGTTTACCCTTTCCTGAAATTGTAACCACATTCTTTGCTACTGTACAGTAATGCAAGGGGCCCCGCTCATATTCCGCTATAAAAAAAATGTGTTCAACATCTCCGGGTGCGGCATACCGGTTCATCAGGTTGAATTCAATGGACATCATACTGCCAGGTTCCGAATCGATTTGCCGTATAGTATTTTCAACCCCCAGAACACCTGGGGCCAACAAACGAATCATCACCCGTTTTCTTTCTTTTCCATTATTCAGGACACCATACAGCAGACGACTCCGTGTCCGGATCAAGACATCTTCTGACCGGATAATCAGATCTGAATCAGGTTTAGAAACATTCGAAAACAGGGTTACATCACACATTGAGACAGGGATGCGGTCTTTGTCCCTGAACTCTGTCCAGACCACAAGGGGGAAGGTGCCACTACGAGTTCCAACATTCAGGCCAAAGGTCACCCTGTTTGTTTCATTGAGTCCCAGTTTCGGCCGAATCAGGGTTGTGCTCGTTTGCCCCAGGCCTTCCAGGCGAAGGTTCAATTCATACAAAGCCGTGGGTCCCTTATTCAAAGTGATGGCACGGAGTCGGGGGGCAGTGGCCGGGGAGACAAGCTCAAGGGTTGTTTCAGTCTGAAACACATCAGCATGAACCACAGCCGTCAAACAAAACAGGACGCACAGGGAAAAAAAGCAAAGACCCCTGTGCCTGGCTACATTCTTTTTCACAACAATCCGAGCCTCTTTGACGTTTTAGGCTGGCGATGATTTAAGGGCCACAATATAAGGAAAAGCTTTACAACTGGAGTGGTTTTCATTATTTTAATAATAATGAGGTCTCTACCAGTTTACAGATAGAAAAACAAGGTTTAACACATGGTTTTTAACGTTTTTTTCTTCTATGTAATACCCCTCCTTATATAAGGTTCAATTGGAAAAAAGGCATGACTGAAATCAAAAAACAACAAACCGGGAAGATGAAACAGACCATCATAGATTTTCTGATCACCATGTCCTTGTTTGATGAATTATCGCCCATAGAATTAGGTATCACTTCGGATTATATGAATTTCTTTGAATTCGAACAAGGAAAAGTTCTATTCAAGGAAGGTGATCCCGGGGATTACATCTGTTTTGTTGTGGAAGGTGCCGTGGATATTCTCAAACAGTCCGCCACAGGTCAGCGGGCAGTGATCGCAACCCTAACCCGTGGAAGTACCATCGGTGAAATGTCCATCATCGACAATATCGCCCGATCCGCCACGGTCAGGGCACGAAAACATTCCACTCTGGTTCTCTTATCACGGAAAGGCTTCAATACTATCCTGGATCAACATCCCAAAATAGGAATCAAAATCCTCAAAGGCATCGCCCGACTGCTCAGCCTGAACATGCGAAGAACCTCCAGCCATCTTGCAGACCACCTCATCCCGGGGTAACCGGATTCATGATCTTTTTTGACCAAATCCATCCGCATTTTCATAAATACTTGTCCTTAATGACATTTCTGGTTTGAATTTTTCCTGTCCTTCCTGTAGGTATTATTGAAAAAAACGTCAAGCCTTTTGTAACGCCTGTAAAAAACCGGAGTAAAAATGAAACGATTCTTTCTCAGCTGTCTCTTGTTTTTCACCCTGTGCATCTTCTGTCCGGCCACCTCCATGGCCAGATATGATCCCCAATGGACATGGAGAACCCTTCAAAATGAGCACTACACCATTTATTACCCCGAAGGTTACGACGCGTTTGCTGCCAGAGTTCTGTCTCTCACAGGAGAGGTGTACGACGATATTACAGGCTATCTTGGGGTCCAACCGGACAACTGCCCCATTGTTCTGAATCCGGGAACCGATATATTTAACGGATTTTACGCCCCCTTCCCTAACCGGATTTCCCTGTATGAAACCCCTTATTTCAGTCTCAGGGGCTTTGGGCCGGGCTCAGACACCATGGATGCGGTGTTCACCCATGAATATGCCCACTACGCCCACATTACCACCCGTCTTGGCTGGTTTGAAAAAATTAGCCCGATTTTTGGTCGGGGAAGCACCATCACCAACATTCTTTCTCCGGGATGGCTGCTTGAGGGAATCACCACCAATGCTGAAACCATGTTTACCGATGGGGGTCGAGGCCGATGCTCCTATTTCAAAGGGAAAATGTTCTCTTTCAGCGAAGGAGACGGCCTTTGGAACCTTTCTGCCGCAGGGATCTATCCCCCTTACCAGCCACCCCAGGACCGATTTTACCTTTCCGGTTACCACATGGTTGACTATTTAAACCGTACTTACGGTGCTGATGCCTTTGCGCGCCTAAGCCGCTATCAGGCCATGCATCCCCTGGGCCTTTCTGCCGATGCCCTCCGGCATGTGACGCATAAAAGCTCGGATCTTTTTTACAAGGAATTTCTATCGGATTACAACCAGAATGCCCTGGAATTCAAAGACCAGGGACGGACCCAGTTGCTTTCTGCAGGCCAGGTTCTCCTGTCCGGTGAAATGACGGATATTAAGGCCCATTTCTGGACGGCCAACGACACCATCATGGCCTTTCGAACCGATTACAGCAAAAAAAACGCCTTTGTGGAAATCAATCCCTATACCGGTAAAATTCTCAGGGAAGTGAAACCCGGAAAAATCAATGCCATTGACCGGATGGCCGGCATGAAAGACCCATCTCACATTGTATACGCAGGATACTATCCAACGGTCCTTGGGGGAGGCGATCTTGTGGATGCGGATATCACCGTACTTGATTTAAATACCCGGTCTTTTGAACGTTTGACCCAAGGTGCCCATATTTTTTCCGCAGATTTCGCCCCTGGCTCATCCCAGTTTGTGGCTGTCCGGAGAAACGGTATGTGGATGGATCTGGTGGTGATGGACGAGGAAAATAAAAACATCTTCCCCTTGATCTCCAAACCCGGTTATTATTTTGAAGCCCCCATATGGTCCCCGGACGGAACCACCATTGCCTGTGTAGTCAAAACCGGCCCCAATGCAGATATCGCTCTTGTCGACCCCTTGACCGCCAAACTCAACACCCTGTTTGAACCCGACAGTTTTGAGGATAATGATCCCTGTTTCTCCCCCGATGGGAGCTGGATTGTTTTTTCGTCAAACCGGTCCGGTATATGGAATATCTTTGCATGGGACAGGGTCAAAGAAAAACTCTACCAGCTTACATCCGTGGATTACGGTGCCACCTGCCCCCGGATTTCTCCCGACGGAAAAACCTTGTCCTTTTTAAACCTTTACAGGGGAGTACGCCGATTGTGCACCCTTGCCTTTGATCCGGTCAAAGGGCAGAAATACTATGTCAAAGAAGGTTCAACCCCCATGGACCCCGATCTCAAACGTCTCTGCCCCCCCCTTGCCATAAAGCCCGGAGGGATTCCTTACACCGATGTGTACAAACCATTTCTTCATATTCCCTATTTCATGTCCAATGAAGATGAGACCCTGGCCGGAATCTGGATTCTTGGGGGAGATCCCTTGGGTTTGAATACCTATTCGGCCTACATCAACTATGGCCTGAATTCGGAACATGTGGGGTACGACCTGAGCCTGACCAACCGGTCTTTCTGGCCGGACCTTATTTTCCGAACCTTTGATACGGCCACCGAATACTCAATGCCGGCCCAAAGCATCTGGTTCCAGGAGAGGGGTCTTGACCTTGCCCTGGGCTGGGACATGATCAACCGGGTTGTTCCCGATGAGGTGGTCTCAAAATTAAAAATAGGTACCCGGTTCAAATGGATGGACGGCCTGAGCAGTGGGCCCAATTATCCCGGGACATCAAACGAAGCACATACTTTTTTTGGGGAATTGTTACTTGAGCACAGACCCGATGCCCCGAAACGGGATATGCTGCCCACCTGGGGTCAGTCTTTCATGCTTCTATACGAAAAAACAATGCCGGACCTGGGCTCGGAATTATACGGCCGCAACAGCGTCCTTTCAGCCAGCCAGTACCTGCCCTCGTTCATCGAACACCATGGCCTGGAACTCAAGGCTGTTCTCCAACGGCAATGGGGAGACCTCTCGTTTAACAAGGATTACAGCCTTCCCAGGGGCTATGCCACACGGGATGATGCTGGGGATCTTAACCTGGATAAAAATCTTCTTTTGTCCATGGAATATCACTTTCCCATTACATTTGTGGACAAGGGACTGGGCTTGAGCGTTCTGCATTTAAACCTGTTGAAAGGCACTGTTTTTGTGGACTGGGGTGCGGGATGGGATAAGCAATTCAGTGCCCGGGAATGGTCCGAAAAAGCCAGAACCGTGGTGGGCGGGTCCATGAGGGCGAAAACCACACTGTTCTCCATGCTTCCTCTGGAACTGGGCCTGGAAGCCGGGTATAAAACCAATGAACACGAAGGCTTCACCAACCTGATCCTGCTTTTTGCTTTCTGATCACAAACGCTGGACTGATGCCACAGTTTTTTCGCTGTGTCTTTGTGCCTCTGTGAGAAAATTACCAGGCAAAGGCCTTTTTGGGCCTTTTTGGGCCTTCTTGGTGCTCTTCGTGTTCTTCAGCGACCACAGGGAGCGGGTGGTTAATAAAAAGGCTGGGGGCCGGTAACATGTATGATTTACACCGTTAACAAATGCCAATATGACTCATGAATTGGGCGGCATCTTTTCATGTTAGGATGGATCATTTGTTTCCTGTTCTTCTGAAGGCACCTTTTGAAACAGTCCGGGGGCAAAAACCCGGGTGATACCTTCGGCAAGTTCATCCACGGTTTTATCTTTGAATGCCTCCCGTTCTTGAACAAAATAGTAAAGAGCGGTCCGCAAAACAGCACCTGTCAAAAGATTCGCCACCAGATCCGTGTCCATATCTTCGGAGATGTTACGGGTCCGTTGGCCTAAATAGAGCTCTTCTTTGATAATCGTTTGAATGTCCCCTTCAAGCCGTTGGATCACCTTTTCAATATTATCATGCAGACCCACACCCATCTTCAAAACAATGTTGCACAATTCATGGTCATCCGCGAAAAACTGAAGAGTGGTTTTGATCCTCTGTTTTAAAAAGTCAACCGCTGTAATTTTTGAAAAATCAAGCTCCGAATCCCTCTTGGCCAACCCATTCCGCCATGTGGTAAAATAGTTATCAAGGAGAGTAATAAAAATATCGTCCTTATTTTTAAAATACTGGTACACTGTGCCCCGTGCAATCCTGGCCCGTTTGATGATATCCGATATCTGTGTCATATGATATCCGTACTCAGAGAATAATTGTTTAGAGTACATAAGTATTAATGCTTTTCTATCTTCAGCTTTCACACATTCTCCCTTGCAAACTCATCCTGATTGTCATTTTACCTGTTTATTACAGAGTGTTATCGGATCAACAGCTATAATTGTCAATATCCTTTTTCAGTTGATAATGCAATATGATCTTTTCCTGAAAACAGCATCAAACATGATGATTCGACACACAATTTTTATCTTAAGGCAAGCTGCACCTGTCCCCCGAACCATGTTTTTATGCCATTGACAGTTGTTTCATATTCATTTTTGTATGACCGTTAGTTGTTTTATATTTTCGAACGCTGTTATTTTTTAACAAATGTAAATTTATTTTAGATAAACTATTGATTTGTTCGCAATATAGCGATACAAATTAACTATTCACGTTTTAATATAAAAACTATGTTCAAGCCCATCCGTTTGATAATTCATTTGCCGGAGGTAAACCCATGTTTAGCAGCAAGGAAAAGAAGGTCCCTTGGAGCACGGAGTACAGTGTTTTCGGAATACCCAAAACATTCAAGCCCTATCCTGACAAACCCGCATTCGATATCCTTGATACTGCGGCAAAAAAATTCAAAAAAACCGGGGCAATCCAGTATAATTTCAAAATGACTTATCCCCAGCTAAAGGACCATGCGGACAGGCTGGCCGCTGCCTTTGCCTCCATGGGCCTGAAAAAAGGCGACCGGGTTGCCACCCTTTTGCCCACCTCCATCCAGTTTATCATCACCGATTATGCCATTTCAAAAGCAGGGTTGGTTCATGTGCCCTGCAGCTCCCTGGAGCCCATCAAAATTCTTTCCCATAAATTTGATGAAAGTAAACCCCAGGCCTTGGTATGCCTGGACACCAATGGTGATGTGGCGGAAAAATTATCAAAAAAATGCCGTGTACCCCAGGTCATTCTGACAAATATTCTGGACTATTCCAACACAAAACCGGAATCCCATGAAAAACTGACTCTCCCGGGTGCATCCTGGATGACCGAATTGATCGCCAGCAACAAGCCCTGCCCACCGGACATCACCTTTAATGTCAAAGAAGATCTGGAACTGCTCCTTTTCACCGGTGGCACCACGGGCCTGCCCAAGGGCTGCATGCTCACGCATCAGAATATCTACGCCAATACCATCCAAAGCGGTTGGGCCTTCGGAAATTCAAAAAACCTTTTGACCGGTGCTATTTCGGTTCTGCTGGGCTTACCTTTTTTCCATTCTTACGGTCATGTGGTCATGCATTCCATGACCATGCAAGGATTTAACATGGTTCTTGTTCCTGATGGCAGGGACACGTCCAGTATGGTCCAAATGATCAAAACCTATCGCCCCCTGATGCAGATCGGAGTTCCCGCCCAGTTCATGCAGCTGTCAAAAGAAGGAATCAAAGGCCATGCCATGTTAGGAGTTTCAGGCTCCGCACCCCTTCCGCCAAGCACCCAGAAAGAATTTGAAAAAAAATCAGGGGGTGCCATCATGGAAGGTTACGGCTTGTCAGAAATGGCTCCGTGTACACACCTGAACCCCTCACTTCTTTTACGAATCTCAGGTGGACGTTTCCAACAGAGAATCATGAGTTTTGTTTACAAAATCCCGGGTGTTGCATTTATCACCAACCGTTTTTTACGATTTGTCGGCCCCAAAATCATTGGTTATGTGGTGTGTAAAGGTCTCGCCCTGATTCTTTTTCTGACCAGCAAGGACGCCTCCAAGAAAAAATCCAATGAAAAACGGGGCACATCGGGATTTCCTTTCCCGGATACGGACGTCAAACTTCTGGATGTCAAAACCGGTGATACCTTAGGCATTAACGAAACCCTCAAACCCGGCATGGTGGGGGAATTATGCCTCAAAGGCCCCCAACGCATGCTTGGATACTGGCCCCATGTGGGCAGCGGGTGTGATGACCAAGGCTACATCCACACCGGTGACGTAGTCATGATCGACGATAACGGCTATTTTTACATTGTGGACAGAACCAAGGACATGATCAATGTTTCCGGCTACAAGGTTTATTCCCGGGAAATCGATGATATCCTCTACGGTCATCCTGCCATTGAGCATGCAGCCACGGTGGGCATTCCCGATGCTGACCGCGAGGGCAGCGAACGGGTAGTGATTTATGTCCAGCCCAAAGCCGAATTCAAGGACAGCATTAACGGTGAAGAATTCATTGAGTTTCTATCCACACGCGTGGCCAAGTATGCCGTTCCCAAAAAAGTCATGATCATTGACCAGATGCCCCTGACCGAAGTCCAGAAACTCAATAAAAAAGTGGTCCGGGAAATGGCCATCAAACAATTCGGTTTCGTTAAATCAAGCAAAGCATCCTGATAAAAAAGACCTTTAAAAGATAAAAAGCCGGGAATAATCCCGGCTTTTTAATTTCCTGAAGATAACCGTGCCTTTAACAGGCCACGGAATCATTCAGTCTTACACACAGGACGGTTATATACGTATTTATTTTAGTTCATTTCTCGTAAGTTTCAGGATATTCCGGGCAATGATAAGGTGCTGAATCTGCCCTGTGCCTTCAAATATATCCATAATCTTGCTGTCCCGCATCCATTTTTCAGCCAAAAATTTTCGTGAATAGCCCATGGGCCCCAGAAGTTCACAACATTTCTGGGTAATCAGGGTTCCGTAACGACCGGCCTTGGCTTTGGACATGGATGCCTCAAGGGTGTTCTCCTCCTCGTTGTCAGCCATCCAAGCCGCACGCCAGGTGAGCAGCCTCATGGCTTCCAGATTGGCTTCCATCATATAAAATTCTTTGAGCAGGGAACTCACATTGTTGGGGTTGGCTGAATAATCGATTGAAATTCCTGCTTCTTCCATTTGCTCACGGGTAAAATCAATGGCGGCCCGTGCAACTCCAATGGCCATGGCAGCCACCATGGGACGTGTATTATCAAAGGTTTTCATAACACCTTTGAAGCCTTCTGTTTTTTTCTTCTTTTCCGAATCACCACCCAAAAGGTTCGCCTTGGGTATCCGGCAGTTGTTCAAAACAAAAGTTCCGGTATCCGAGGCTCTAATACCCAATTTGTGCTCCAGATGCTCAAGTTTGAACCCCGGGGTTCCCTTTTCCACGATAAAGGACTTAATGGCAGAGGAGCCTTCCACGCCTTTGACCCTGGCCCAGACCACAGCCACATCACATCGGTCCGCGCAGGTCACGAAAATCTTTTCTCCGTTCAGGACCCATTCATCCCCATCCAGCTCTGCTGATGCCTGTATTGATCCCGAATCCGATCCCGAGGCCGGCTCTGTGATGGCCATGGAGGCCCATTTGTTGCCAAATTTTTCCAGCTGTTCATCGGTTGCAACTGCTGAAATGGCAGCATTCCCAAGACCTGCATTGGGCAAAGATAAAAGCAGAGCTGCATCTCCCCAGCACATTTCTTCAACAGAAACAACCGTTCCTAGGTTCTGACCCACCTTGAATTCACCATTGTCTTTGGCCTTGGATTTTCCGGCCTCATCTCCGTTTTTCTTGGGTTTCCGACCCATGATAGACATGCCGCGAAACACATCAAGTTCCTTAGGGTATTCGTGTTCCGCTTCATCATATTTCCGGGAAATTGGTCTGAGCATCCCTTTGGCAAGGTTATTTAAACCAGCCTTCATTTTTACTATTTTTTCAGGCGTATCGATATTGATCATGATAAACTCCTTTTATCGTTCATGCATTACGGCATTTATTGTATCCCTAAGCTGGCCCTCTATACGATTGCCATCCCTTCAAGTAACGCTATTCCACGGGCATTCCGGTAATAACGTTCCACCGGATATTCACGGATATAGCCATGACCACCCATAATCTGAACACCGTAATCCGCCACCTTCATTGACATTTCACCGGCATACATCTTGGCCAGATAAGAGGACCGAGACACATCTTTCCCAGCGGCAAGTTCAGAGGCGGCCTTCTGGGCCAGAAGTCGAATAGAGTCCACTTCATATGACATTTCTGCCAGCATAAACGCGATGGACTGCCTGTTGGCAATGGGCTCTCCAAACTGAACGCGTTCCTTGGCATATCCTTTGGCAAATTCATAGGAAGCCCGTGCAATCCCCGCGGCCATGGCAGCCATTCCAACGCGGGTTTTCTGGATAAATCGCGCGTAATCACAGCCCGTATCCCCGCCCAGACGATCCTTTGAAGGAACCAGACAATCCTTGAATTCAATTTCAAAGGAGGGCAGCGCATAGCAACCGATATTTTTTTCTCTCTCACTGACCGTCAAGCCCGGATTGTCCCCGGCAACGATGAATAGATTGTTCACACCATCAAGGGATGCTGCAACCAGCATGTGACCTGCCTTATCCCCCATGGGGACAAAACATTTGGCTCCGTTGATGACAAAGCTGTCCCCCTTTTTTTCTGCGGTGGTTTTAAGCGCCATCACATCAGCCCCAAAATGGGGTTCATTTAAGGCCAGGGTGCAGGGTGTGTAGCTGTCTTTGCAATAAAGGGGCAGGTACGTTTTTTTTTGTTCTTCCGTGCCCATGGTGACCAGGGGATTGATGAACAAAGATGGGGATGTTGCCGCCACGGCAAAGGCCATATCACCATAAGCCATTTCTTCAAGAATAATGATGGATTCAATGGGTGAGTCCTCCATTCCATGGCCGCCATATTCTTCCGGCACCAGGGAAACAGACGCCCCAAGTTCCCACGCTTTCTGGATGATATTTTCGGGAATTTCTTTATTCTCATCCATTTCATGGGCACTGTCCATAACAAGTCCCTTGACGAGTTTCGAGACTTCCTTGCTGACCATCTTTTGCTCTTTTGACATGGAAAAACCAAACATTTTTTCCTCCTGGAATTGATATATGTGAAATACCTTTTAATATATAAAGGTGGATTGACATCTCCATAAATAGACTGACATGTCAGTTTTTATACTTATCACCATTTTTTTACGACTTGTCAATCCTTATTTTGACATTTGGTCAAGATCTCTTTCGTAAGACCCCTTGGAAAAACTCTCACTGTGTCGGATGCTCGGCTTTTAAGCATCGCTTCCAGCTGTTGGTTGGCGACGTACTTCCTAATGATTCGTACTCGTTCTCGTACGCCTACTCGATACTCTCGCGAACCTGCATCGGTGTCGATGACATCTTTAAAAGTCATGCTGACACGGTATACATCACGTTTTTCATGGTCGAACATTTTACACCTTTTCGAGTACGCGTACGAGTGTTTTTTGGCACTGACAATACGTGACCCTATCTCCAACAAGCCCCTTGACACCTATTATCATTAATGATATCTAAAATGGTTTTTGTATATTATTTCCTTGCTCCTGGCATCATGAGATCAGGGGCTTAACATCCACAAGGAGGTACCATGAGAAGGTATGAAACAATTATCATTGTTGATCCTGATCTGTCCGAAGCAGAGCGCAACCAGCGTTTTGACAAGGCCATGGATCTGATCAACCAATTAAAAGGCTCCCTCATCGAATCGGACGATTGGGGAAACAAGCGACTGGCCTATGAAATCAGAAAAAAAACCAGGGGCCACTACCTGCGAATCGATTATTGCGGGACAGGGGATCTGGTCACCGAACTCGAACGCAACTTCCGAATTGACGACAAATTTCTCAAGTACATGACCATCATCCTGCAGGACAATGCCGACCCCGAGAAAATCAAGTTGGAGCTTGCCGAAACCAAAGCTAAAAAAGCGGCAGAGGAAGCATCGCGTGCTGAGCAGATTGAGAATGCAAGCAAATCAGACGACGATAAAGATGATGATGATGACGATAGTGATGACGATGACGATAGCGACGAGGAGGACGAGTAATGGCATTTAACAAACCCAGCGGCGGCAAAAGCAGCGGTCCCAAAAGGGGTAGGGCCAAACGTACTTTTCACCGAAGAAAAGTCTGTAAATTCTGTGCTGACAATACCATGGAAATAAACTACAAAGATGTCCGTACCTTGAAATATTTCATCTCCGAGAGAGGTAAAATCATTCCACGACGGATCACGGGCACCTGTGCCAAGCACCAGAGGAGCCTGACCATGGCGATCAAGAGGGCCAGGGCCATCGCACTTTTGCCCTATGTAGGCAACTTCGAGGCATAATCATGTCCGGATGGGCGTCATAAGGAGAACAAAAACGTGCATGCTGTCCAGCACCATCACATAACCAAGGATATTCTGGCAGGAGTCATCATGACCATGCTTCTTATTCTTGGGGCTGTTACAGCATTGCTGGTTCCGCTGCCCATCCTTTATTACAGGATTAAGCTCGGCAGAAAAAACAGTCTGATTATCCCTGCCGTGATTATGCTGATGCTGGTCTTTCTCAGCAGAGGCGCCGCGTCCGGGCTCCTGGTTTTTTCAGGATGGATGTTTCTTGGTTTTTTACTGGGCGAATGTTTTGAACTCAGACTCAGTATTGAAAAAACGATACTGTTCTCAAGCATCGCCGTATTCATATCAGGCTGCAGTGTTTTGCTCTTTTACAGCAATGTTTCCCAAAGTGGGATCTATGAACTCGCATCCGGCCAGATGAAATTGTTTATGAGTTATCTGATGGATGCGGGTTTGATTGAGGATGCACCTGATCAGCTTGTCCATATGGTGACCTGCATGCTACCGGGAATCATCGCCGCCACGATCCTTTTTGTATCATGGCTCAACGTGATTCTCGCCATGCCAATTCTTAAACGAAACCATTTGGCCGTTCCTGATTTTGGTTCTCTCGATCTCTGGAAAGCCCCGGAGTATTTTGTATGGGTGGTCATCGGAGGGGTTTTCGGCTTGATCGTCCAATTGGAACCCGTATTCCTTTTCAGCATGAACGTGATGATTGTCATGGTGCTGCTCTATTTTTTCCAAGGGATTTCCATTGTATCGTTCTTTGTAAAAAAAACAAAAATCCCGGTGGGTTTAAGAGCATTGCTTTACTGGCTGATTTTTTTTCAGTTCCCGGTCAATCTGATGGTCACGGGTGTCGGATTTTTCGATATGTGGGCAAATTTCAGAACACGGAGCTTAAAAAAAAGCGGCAATACAGATGAATAGATAAACTTTGTGTCCGAAGATGAGGACCTCTCGTCGTCTTCAGACTGAATCAAACGTAAAGGTGGTTATCCTTTAGCGGAGGTTAAAATGCCAACACAAATCATATTAACAGAAACGATTGATACCATAGGGATTATCGGTTCTGAAGCCACGGTTAAAGATGGTTACGCCCGTAACTATCTCCTGCCCCAGGGCAAAGCCGTTCTTGCAACGCCTCAAAACAAAAAAATGATCGAAGAACAAAAAACACGTTTTGAGCTTCAGATTGCAAAAGAAAAAGAAGTCGCCGAAGAAATGGCCAAAAAAGTCGTGGCTATTGTCTGCAAGCTTAGTGCAAAAGTCAGTAATGAAGGCCGTCTTTACGGATCAATCACCATCAATGACATTCTGGAATCATTAAGGGCCCAGGATATCAGCGTTGAAAAAAGAATGATTCTCCTTGCGGATCCCATCAAAGAAGTGGGAACCTACAAAGTAGCGATCCGTCTTTACAAAAACGTTGAGCCTGAAATCACTGTTGAAGTCACAGGTGACACTAGCGCTTCCGAATAAACCACAAAGGCCCGGCACTTAAAAATAAGGTGCCGGGCCTTTGTATTTCATGGACATTTCAGTTGCGTGATTTTCCGACCGATGCCATGTTTTTTTTATTGCACGTCTGGTTTTTATTTCCCTGATTTCTTCCAAGAAAACCCTTGACCTTTTTTTCACCAACGATTATTTTTCCTCATGAATACAAGCCCACTTAAAAAAATCCAGGACCCGGTATTGACGAAACTTCCGCCCCACAGTATTGAGGCTGAGGAGTCTATTTTAAGCGCCATCCTCATTGACAATGACACCTTGACCGATGTGGCGGACATCCTCAAGCCTCACGATTTTTACAAACCATCCCATCAGATTATTTTCAAATCCATGTCCGAGCTTTATTCCAAAGGCGAACCCGTGGATCTGGTCACCATCGTCAACCACTTGAGGGAAAGCGGTAAACTTGAAGAAACTGGTGGGGCCGCCTACCTTGCGCGTCTGATGGACTCTGTGCCCATCACGGTCAATGCCGAATACCATGCCCGAATCATCCATGACAAAGCCTCACTCAGACGTTTGATCGAAAAGTCATCTGAAATTATTCACCGATGTTACGAAGAACGAGGGGATGTGGCCGACACCATCGATTTTGCGCAGACTGCCATTTTCAATGTGGCCGACAACAAACTCAAACCGTCTTTTTCCCATTTAAGCGAACTGATCAACCTGAATATCAACACACTGGAAGAGAGGCAGAACAATAACAGTGAATACTCAGGCATACCCTCAGGCTACAAACAGTTTGACGCTCTGACCTCAGGTCTCCAGAATTCGGATTTGATCATTCTTGCGGCCCGGCCCAGTATGGGAAAAACCGCCTTTGCCTTGAACATGGCAAGAAACGTTGCCATTGACGAAAATAAACTGGTGGCTGTCTTTTCCCTTGAAATGGCCAAAGAACAGCTGTCAATGCGACTGCTAACGTCTGAAGCACGTGTTAACTCGGATCGTCTTAAAACAGGGATGATCGGGGAAGATGACTGGCAACGGGTCACAGAAGCAGCAGGTGTAATTTCCGAGGCCCCCATCTACATTGATGATTCACCCAACATCACTGCCATGGAAATCCGGGCCAAAGCCCGTCGTCTTAAACTGGACAAAAATCTGGCTCTGATCATCATCGACTACCTCCAGCTGATGAAAGGTCCATCCATGGGTGACCGCCGTGACTTAGAGATTGCTGAAATCTCACGGTCCTTAAAATCCCTGGCCAAAGAATTAAACATCCCGATTATCGCCCTGTCCCAGCTCAATCGTATGCTTGAACAGCGTGCAGACAAACGCCCCATGATGTCAGATTTACGAGAATCCGGGGCCATTGAGCAGGATGCCGATATCATTGCATTCATCTATAGGGATGAAGTCTATAACAAAGAAGAGAACAACCCCAATAAGGGCAAGGCCGAACTGATTGTCGCAAAAAACAGAAACGGTGCCACAGGCAAAGCCCATTTGACGTTTATCGGTAAATACACCCGTTTCGAAAACGCGGTGATCGGTGAATATGACCACTTTGAGTAACATCCATGAAAAATTTATTCGGCAACACGGACGGCTTGAAAGCCGATCAGAAACGCAGACTTGAAAACCTGTATCGGCGAAAAGAATCCGCCGAATTTATCATCGGTCCTGAACTCTGCCATGAATTATCCGGGATTTCTTTTGAGATCCAGCGGCAAATCGGGCTTTTGATCAACCGATCAGGTAAAATCAGTTATGTTATCATAGGAGATTCCCGTCAGATCGTCATTCCCGTTCTTTCAGATCACCGGGTACTTCCGGGCCGTCTTTTGGGCCTCAAATACATCCATACCCATCTTAAACCCGATGAGGCCTTAACCCAAGACGACCTGACCGATCTTTCGCTTCTCCGTTTCGATCTCATGGCTGCAATCACCCTCCTTGGGGATGGCAACCCTCACCAGATTCATTGTGCCCATATCCGTCCTGTATTAGAAGGCGATCCATACACAATCCTCCCCCCGGTGTACCCTGGCGGATTGAAACTATTCTGTGACCGGATCATCCGGGCAACCGAAGAAATCCTTGCAAAAAATGAGGCCCTGTACGATTCGAAAAAAGGAGACGAGCGTGCCATTCTCGTAAGTGTGAGCACCGACTCCAGAGAGGCTGCCCTTGACTCCCTGGACGAACTGAAGGAACTGGCCCGTTCCAGTAATATAAGGGTTCTCGACTCTATTCTCCAGCTGCGTCATACGCCCGACCCCCGCTACCTTCTGGGTAGGGGCAAGCTTTCAGATCTAACAGTCCTTTCCATGCAGAAAGGAGCCAGTCTCCTTATCTTCGACCAGGAATTGAATCCGTCCCAAATCCGGTCCATTGCCAATCAGGTGGACATCAAAGTCATTGACAGAACCCAGATGATTCTTGATATTTTTGCCCGAAGAGCACAAACCCGGGAAGGGAAACTCCAGGTGGAACTTGCCCAGCTCAAGTATTTGCTTCCCCGTCTTGTCACCCACAACACGGCCATGTCCCGGCTCACCGGAGGCATTGGAGGCCGGGGCCCGGGTGAGACCAAACTGGAGCTGAACAGACGACGTGTCCATGATCGGATCACCCGTCTCCAGAAATCCCTTGAGCAGGTTAAAAAACAGAGGGGCCTTCAAAAATCCATGCGAAAGAAAAAGGGAGTCCCCGTTATTTCCATCGTGGGGTACACCAACGCTGGAAAATCAACCCTCTTGAACGCCTTGACCCAAAGCCACGTCCTGGCCGAGGACCAGCTTTTCGCCACCCTTGATCCGGCAAGCAGACGCCTCAGGTTTCCTGCTGACTTTGAAGTCATCATCACGGACACCGTGGGTTTTATCCGAAACCTTCCCAAAGAATTGAAAGTATCTTTTCAAGCCACCCTGGAAGAACTTGAAAATGCAGATATCCTTCTTCATGTGATCGATATCAGCAATCCCAGGTTCAAGGAACAGATCCAGTCTGTGGAAACCATATTAAAAGAACTTGAGCTTGACCGTATTCCAACCGTGAATGTTCTGAACAAATGTGACCGTGTCCCCCCAGATATCTGCGACAAGCTGGTTGCACGATACCAGGGCATCGCCACCTGTGCCCAGGATCGATCCAGCCTGATGCCTCTCCTGAAAGAGCTTGAAAAACGGGTCGAACCCCTTGTCCTGAACCCTGATCTCTAAAATCTCGAAACCATTATTGTATTGACTCTATCTCTTAAAAATTATAAAACGACCCATAATGAATTTGGATCGTATAAAACAGGCGGGTCTTGCCGCCACATTCGAAAGTGGAAGAATTCTTCGTTCCAAATATGGACATATTTCTTCTATTACGAAAAAAGGTCGCATTGATCTTGTGACCGAGGCAGATACCGAATCGGAAAAAGCGATTATCGCAATTATCCGCGCATGTTTTCCAAATCATTCCATATTGGCTGAAGAAAGTGGTCGCTTGTTGGATGACACCCGTTACCAGTGGATCATTGATCCCTTGGACGGCACAACCAATTTCGCCCATGAACTGCCTTTGTTTTCGACATCCATAGCCTTTGCCATGGACGGTGTGATCAAGGTAGGAATTGTTCATAACCCAATTTCAGGTGAGCTTTTTACAGCCATTCACGGGGAAGGTGCTTTTTTCAATGGAAAAAAGATAGCTGTATCGTCTCAGCGATCCCTTTCCGAGTGTTTGCTTGTGACGGGTTTTCCATACAATTTCAAAAGTGTTTTAGGTGAGGTCATGCCCCGGTTTTCCAAATGCCTTGAAGCGTCCCAAGGAGTTCGGAGGCTGGGATCTGCAGCACTTGATCTTTGCTTTGTCGCCTGTGGTCGTTTCGACGGGTTCTGGGAACAGAACTTGAGTCCATGGGATACAGCAGCAGGGCTTTTGATCTCAAGGGAAGCAGGGGCTCAGGTTACTGATTTTTCAGGAAATCCATTTCATATCGAAATGAAAGAGCTGCTTGCGACCAACGGAAATATTCATGGAGAAATGCTTTCACTTGTAAAGCTCTAAGGTATTTATGACCAAAGAAATCGACACATTGATCACTGATAAGTATTTGAATTGTTTTGGCTGCTTCGACATGTCCAATGTGATATGCAAAAAGCACTGCATTCTCTGTTTGAGATGTATCGTTGAGAAAAATCAAAACACACGGATGGAAATTTTTGAAGAACTGATGGCCTCAGAAGTGTCTCCCGTCCGGTTGCAATAAATTTTTACCCTGCTTTATCCTGACCCGGGGGATTCTTAACCGAAGATTTTCCCCGGATTCAGGATATTATGCGGATCGAAAACCGTCTTAATCTGTTGCATCAACAAACGTTCGGTCTGCCCGATTTCCTTTGAAATATAAGGTAATTTTGTAATCCCGACACCATGTTCACCGGACAGGGTTCCACCCAGGGAAAGTGTCTCGTCAAAGATTCGGTCCACCACGTATTCCGCCTTTTCCAAATCCCCTTTTTTCCCTTTATCGAGCATGATGTTCACATGGATATTGCCGTCTCCGGCATGGCCGAAACTGACCATGGTGAGTCCGCTATCCTTTCTCAACGTTTCAATCATTTTGACCATCTCAGGAATCCGGCTTCGGGGAACCACAATATCCTCGTTGATCTTATCCGGGCCATACATATAAAGGGATGGTGACACGGCTTTCCTGGCAGCCCATAAGGCGTCTTTTTCTTCCTTAGACTCAGCGGTCTTGATCAGAATACAATCATTTTTTCTGCAGATTTCAGTCAAACATCGAAGATCGTACTCAGCGGCGTCACGCCTTCCGTCGGTTTCGATGATCAAAAGTGCCTCAGCACCGATGGGAAGATCCAAATTCGCATAACTTTGCACACAGGCGATGGATGCCTTGTCCAGATACTCCACGCATCGAGGAATAATTCCGCTCCGGATTATCTCGGTGACAGTGAACGCCGCCTTATCCATGCTGTCAAACACCACGGCGACAGTCATCACGGCACCAGGCAAGGGCAGAAGTTTCAATGTCATTTCCGTGACCACAGCAAGGGTTCCTTCGGAGCCTATGATCAGCCGGGTCAGATCATAGCCCACCACACCTTTTGCTGTTTGCACCCCGGTCTTGATCACCTCTCCCGTTGCAAGAACAGCCGTCAACCCAAGAACATAATCACGGGTTACACCATACTTCACCGCCCGGGGCCCACCGGCACACTCGGCAACATTGCCGCCCAGGGTTGAAAATGATGCACTGGACGGGTCCGGTGGATAAAACAGACCCACGGCTTCCACGGCATTGTGTAAGTCTCCTGTGATCACACCAGGCTCAACTCGTGCCACAAAATTATCCCGATCAATATGAATGATCCGGTTCATACGAGTCATAACAAGAACGATACCGCCGGACAATGCCAGTGAGCCCCCTGTGGTTCCTGTCCCGCTTCCACGAGGCACCACAGGTATCTTTTCCCTGGATGCAAGGGTCAATATCTCCGATACTTCACCTGTGTTTTCAGGGAAAACCACCACGTCCGGGAACACATCTCGGGTGATGGCATCATAGGCATAACACGCCAGATCTTCCTTTTCGATTTTACAATAAGGTTTTCCCGTAATAGCCTGTAATTTTTTAAAAACGCGGGCTGAGATATGCATTATGATCTGTGATCCAGTTCGAGAATCCGTGTTTCGCAGCGTATAGCCGGGGTCAGTCTATGGAGAACCAGTACATAAAAAAATTATTTAAGGCACAGAAGGACAAATCGACTTATCATATTCACCGATTTGAGAAATGCTGACGAAGCTCTTTGAGTTCCTGCTCCCTCAGCCGATCCACCTCACAGGGGTATAACCCTAATTTAACAGCGATTTCACTTGCTCTTTCAAGACCTTTTAAAGCCATTTCGAAATTTTCATAGGTTTTGCGGTTACAAAAAGCCAATTTCTCATTCATGATATAATCACTCCTGTAAACGACGACAGCAGTTAACACATTAGATATAGTGTACTATTTTATCGTTCCTGCTTCCAGCTTTTTTGCAATATACTCAATATGTTTTTTAACAGCGACTTCTTCTCTCATACTTTTTTCCACACACCCCACAGCATGCATGGCCGTGGCATGGTACCTATTAAAGCTTTTTCCAATGGACTGAAGAGTTTGATCCGTAAATTTCCGTGACAG
>Ga0180007_10001860_pt1 | contig 26581 bp, 39 predicted proteins | sample MM_PC_MetaG_FD_121122 | JGI IMG/M metagenome (GOLD analysis project Ga0180007, IMG submission 121122) | Groundwater microbial communities from the Aspo Hard Rock Laboratory (HRL) deep subsurface site, Sweden - MM_PC_MetaG | ecosystem: Environmental > Aquatic > Deep subsurface > Groundwater... | reverse complement strand
ATTTGAATAATTTCATTTTGAGTAACATTATGCTTCCAAAGTAATTTATCTACTATGCTGTCAAGCCAAATAATATTCTTAATTTCCACGATACACCTGATAGATTATATCATTTTACTAAATTTAAAGTATTTTTCACATTAGGCAATTGCGTACAACGTCTTATGAATACACCTATTATTAACTATGTTTAAAAAGCATTTGTTATTGAACCATGTTATTCAAGTGCGAGATGATAATTAATAAGGACACCATGTGAAGATTTTATCCACAGGAATATACATATGAAAACAAATCGATCAAAATTAATTCGGCTAGGTTAATAGAAATATTTTAATTGTGGTCATATTTGAAGAGTAACGAACGAATTCCCAAAAATCTACTCAAGCATTTTAATCAGATTCTTCGTGTAGTACTAACTTAACGTGTCCTCCTACTTCTCTAACACCAAAAATAGCGTCGTGAGCATACGTCCAATATTCGTGTTTATCATGTCTAACACTAGCCTGTGTCCTGTTTGGATAAACATGGATCTTAAAGTCATCCACAGGGAAAGAAATTACCATCATATCAAGTACGCCTGTTTTTTTAAGAAACCTAAACGCCTTTACATGCTCAAGATCGTATGGAATAGTATTTTCAGCCTGCTTTTGTGATGAATCGTTTAACTTAGCCTTTACAAAAAGTTCCTTTTGTTCGTTTGGTTTGAAATTAATAATATTTTCCAAATTTTACCTCCATTTTCGTAAAAGGAAAAATGTTACAAATCGCCCTCTTCGCTGTAAACAAGCCTGCAAATTGCTCCAGCCCAGCATAACGGATCTCCACACATCGCGAGTTCTAATTTTTCGTCGTCATATTTTTTTTTATTCGGATAAATGTATATTACTCTTTCTTCATTAAGAACAGACGTGACAATATAATCCAACGGGTTGCGGCTTTTAAGATATGCAACAGCTTTCTCATGTGAGTCTTCAATCGGGCAAAAAGGAACAACAAACTTTAAATATTCTGGATACATATTTAACCTTTACTCTTCAAGATTTGCTTGGTATTCTTGCCATGTATATTTCTTTGCATGGGAGTTAGGAATCGACCAAAGGTGAGTCCACTTGATTACTTGTTTTACAATATCATCTTTTTTTTCAAATTCTTTTGCTAAAAATTGAAAACCAGACCTTCGGATTCCATTTGTAAAAGCACGTAAAAGGATTTCATCGCTCAGTTCTAACTGGTTTAAATAAATTAAATAACATTCGCACAACTTTTTAAACATTCCTTTTAGTTTCTCCAACGACCTCAAATCATTAGTTTTTGATTTTTTTGATTTTTTTTTATCCTGTATGATTAGGTAATAAAGAAGAAGTAGGTCATGGTATAACTTTGCATATCTACATGTAAAAATAGAAATAACCTCAGCAGTTAGTTCATCGGACAACTTTTTTTTTGCTTCTCCAAAGTGAATAATCTCATTGGCAAAAAATTCCCCCAAATAGCAAAGTCGGTTGTAAACACTTGCGCGTTCATAGGTTAATAGTTTCTGGCTCTGTCGATCAGAAATATTATAAAAAAATTTAATTGAGTTGTTCATACTTCTATTGACAAGGGATGGAGGGAAAAAATCCGCTTTTTTTTCACTGTGGGTTTTAAATTATATAATGGAAAAAATCTGTAAAGATGAGCATATGCCCGAACCACCGACCAAAAAAGGAATTTAAATTCCTGACAGAAAAAATGAATGAATTAAAGATAATAGTTAAATTCAATGATTAGTTTTCCTTGAATCCTTAACAGAATGGGGTAAATCGGTATGAGTTTAGTCAAAATACTTTGAACTGCTTAAATTTTTGCACTATAGGTCTTGAGGAGGTATATAATGTTAGTTGATCGTGAGGCAATTACCAAGTATTATGGGATGAGTCGCTCTACTTTGAAACAACGAATTCAGGATCTCGAAATAAAGCCAGTAGAATGCAGGGTATTTCGGAATAAACACCTATATCACTCTGAGGAAATAGGACAAAAGTTTGGAATACCAATGAATATTAAAGAAAATTCAGAAAAGAAATTATTTCTTTCCGATATTGATAAAATATTATCATCTGAGTGAATTCCAATTACTGGCTGAGGCTTTCTTCATATGTGCCTCGAAAGTCCTGGTGATAAAGATATAATTTCAATGCAACAATGGAATATAAATCCTGTGCATTATTATTGCCAAATAACTCTTGAAAAAGCACAAAAAATTTTATATGAATTTGATTTCTACATTTCAGACATCATTTTTTCTGATTTTTTTTTTGATAAATATTCAATTATTTCTGTTTTATATTCATCAATCAATCTTTGGAGCGTCTCACCTGTCTCACTACTGAACCCGAATTCTCCAAGTAGGGATAAAAGTTGGAATTGTATGCCGATATGTCGTGAAGGATGTGAGTTGATTTGATATACACCGTAACAAACTACCAAATTTTCCATTCGTTTAATGCTTTCTTGACTTCCGAAAATTAAATTATTCCTGCAAATCAAAAGCAGTTCTTCCTGACTTACAGTATGATCAATGATCAATTTCAAAAGAGATTTTAGCAACTCTGAGTGAACAATTCCAAGAATTTCTTCCACCCACAAAATCGATCTTAAATTTGAGTATTCAGAAATGACAACGATTCTTGCAATTGTCGGCAATAAAATTTTTCCTTCTTCTATAGTCGGGTTAAATTTTTTTATTACTGCTAAATCAAAAAAATAATCTTCGTCATCCATAATTACCTCCGTTTTTTCTGAATAATTCTAATATTTTTCATAGGTGTTCATAAATTTTTCTTGCGCAACATGAAAATCGTGTCGCGTGATAAACGTATCTAAGGTTTTTATGTTCCCTAGGATATGAAGGGCCGTCTGCATATCAAAAAAGGTTAACAATTCAACCACCAATTTTCCTGACAGACCTCGCATAATGTCGATGACCAATGAGATTTCAAGTTTATTTAAACACTTTTTTAGTTTTTCTTTTGGCTCAGTAGTAAAAATTTCATAAACTTCTGGCAGCAAAGAGTCTTGATAAGAAATTTTCTTATAAATTCCATCTTTCAAGTATGCTCGAGAATCTTCTTCGTCGATTACACTTCGATAATATAATTCTTGCTTATTGATTGATTCTTCTGTACTAGGATCGAAAGCCATGTCTCCCAGGAACGACAAAAGGATTCCTTTAATGACGTCGTGTGATGTTTCACAAGAAATGTGATAAACTCCCTCACATATAATTATATTTTCCATTAACCTGGCATTTTCTTCTTTGATAAAAGTGATATAGTTGGAGCAGATTACAAGCAGTTCCTCTGGTTTTATCCCGTTTGCAACTATACTCATCAAGTGTTTCAACAATTCAGGTTTTTGTCGCTGGGCAACGGCATAAAAAAACCACACAGATTTTGTGGTGAGAAAGTGAGATAATGCTAATATATTCGCGATCACAGGCAACAGACTTTGTTTTTCGAAAGGTTGTAGAGTGATGCTTTTTAATAGCCTATTGTCGATTAAAAAAATATTGTGTTTCATAAGAATCTCCTTTTTTGATGTAACTGCTTTTATAATGTGACTGTTTAATTATTACGCTGCCATATGAACGCGATTGCGTACTTTCATTACAGCAAGTGTCCTTTGTCTTGATACTGTAGCCTGGCTGATATTCAAAAGAAATGCTATTTTGGATTGAGTATAATTTTGTCTCACTAAATCTAAAACTCTTTTTTCATTCTCTCCCAACTGGTCAATGCATCTTTCCATTAACTCAAACTGATTTTTTTCAATGATATTTTTTTCAATATTAACTCTTTCATCAGTCAAAGTATTTTCTTGAATCTCGGACAATAGATAATCTCTTCTCCTCCTTTTCAAATAGTTTACGCACGTATTGAGAATTATGATTTTAATCCATGCAGATAGACTGTGGGCTTTATATTTGCCAATAAACTTATGCTGACTGAGATAAACCTTGAGGCATACCTCATTGTGGATATCCTCTGCATCCTCATAGGAAAAATTAAATTGGTGCATTGCGATACCGAAAGTAAGATTTTTATAATTTTTATACACATCGTTTATTAAAATCATTTTTTTATCCTTAATTTTTTATGGAAAATTGTATTCCATTGGCGCTCAAAATTGAAAGTTCGAACGGAAAGTAAAACTTCTTTGCGCTGAAGTTTATTGAACGAAGTGTCCTATAAACAAGTTCCTGTGTTTTTTTTTTAAAGAAAAAAGTCCCTGTGGTTGTAACCAGCGTGTCGCGTATTAAAAATAATTTGCACTTTGGTGCTGCTTTTTCTTTTTTCTTTTCCTCGACAATTTTTTTACACGACAATTTAATGAAACGCGGTTTACCTATTTTAAAGCGATTAATATATTCGCTTATTTCTGATTCAGGAAATTTTGGAAAAGTGCATTTTCTTACTTCACTACCTTGTTCACTGATAAGAAACTCACCTACTTTTAATGCTTCACATCCGTTTTGATCGATAATGACTCTTGAATTTACTTTTGAGACTACTGGTAGTCCAATCTTATAGACAATATTTGCTTTAAATTTTGGACTGATCACCTTTGCATCTGGTCGCTGAGACGAAATAACCGTATGTACTCCTGCTGCACGAGCAATGGCGTTAATCTTATTCAAATTTTTTATGATTGTGGTTTCCTTTCCTTCGTCAGACAGTTCTGCAAATTCATCTATTGCTATAACAATGTGTTTAAACTTTTCACTAGCCACCCTGTTGTAGTCGGTAATATTTTTGAATTGATCTTTTTCAATTACTGTATATCGTCGTTCAATTTCATTACAGCACCATGTGAGGACTGAATCAACATCCAACTTATTTTTGATAACAGGATGTAAAAGATTGCCCACTCCATCAAACTGAGAAAGTTCCACACGTTTGGGATCGATGAGTATAAAATCAGTTTCGGTTTTTAATAACCCAATGAGGATGAGGTTCAACAGCACAGATTTCCCAGTGCCTGAGCACCCCGCTATAAGAGCATTGCCGATGCCCAAATCAATTTGCTTGTGCTTTCCTTCCAAATCGGTACCGATAGACACGGGCAATATCATGGTTTTTTTTACTTCTTTCATTTTCTAACTCGCTTTCTGATGTTCAATTACAGCAGATTCTTGTAAATTTCTTATCCATGCAGGAGTATACGGGTTTTTCTCGAAATTGATTCGCACCTTCTTCTCGCAGTGACTAACATTAGTAATATTTTTGTAGACTCGGCCGTTAACATTGTTTTCCTCGATCTCGAGATAACAGTTTGCACTTACGACCGAGGCGATATGAAATTTTTCAATTTCCTCTTTTGTGAAATCTTTCCCCCTCCAACACACTAACCACCTATAAAGCAAGGATTTGTTGTAGAGACTGAGATTCAGCCGCTTATAAAAATGCTGTGCATCCTCAGTTACAAAACTCAAGACAATTTGATCAACAACTTTTTCTTTGCCTTGATATTCCTGCAGATGCTTCCCGAGTTCATAAACAGCCTCACACACGGCAAGTATTTTTTTACCATTACTAATTGAAGTTTTCTTTTCAGATTCTTTTACTAGATTTTGCTCTTTTGAAATACTATTAATATTCGTAGGAACTTGATTGACACTTGCAGGTACAACAGTATTTGTTTTCTCGGTAACTTGCCCTATACACGCACCTAAGCATTTTGCAATAGGGTTGTTTATTCGACGTTGCTTAAACGAATACCAGAATTTAACAAGATTTATAAATGCAGAAATATATTTTTCATAATTCTCACTATAATTTTTATATTCGTATTCACTTCCCGTTTTCTTATCTATTCGAAGAACAGAGATATCGCATTCCGAGTCAGATAAGCCTTTTTTATAGGCTGCGAGTTGGAGACAAAAAGTATCAGAAATTGAATTACTTGTTTTTATATCAATAATAGTTTTCTTTCCGTTTACTATTGCAAGCAAGTCAACAGTTCCGCCGATACACAAATCGTCGAGGTACACGACAAATTCTGATTTCAAAAATTTAACCTCGTTATCTTTTACCCATTTAAGGAAAGCATTGAAGCAGTTTTTAACTTCTTGTTTGTCATTAGAATAATCGACGACCTGACCGTTTGAAAAAAACTGAATCAATTTATGGACACGTGTTCCTGTGTCGGCGCAGTCTTGGAGAACACCTTGCTGAAAATTTCTTGCATTTTCCATTAACTCATTCAGAGGAGTCGTAAGAATATTTTCTTTAATATAATCTACTGTTAAATTTACTGCCCACGGAACAAGGTATGGTTTATTAATTTCCGATAGAATGGTTGTTACCGATGGGTAATCATACATCACACTATTGATTTCTCTCTTGTAAATTCTTGCGCTCATTTTTTATCTCCTGTTTGATTGATAACAATCTCTTAAAAAAAACAGATGCCGTAAAAAGCGCTTTTGTCTTTTTTAAGTTTTTAATATTCTTAGTAAGATTCCGAAAGTGGATTTAATTTCAAACGTAACATTGAACAACTTCTAAAATTTTCTCGGCAAGTTCGTCGAGTTGTTTTTCATTCTTAAATTCGAAGCCTAACCACTCAAGAAAAACTCGTATAGTTGTTTCCCGTATACTTTTTAGTGTTAGCACTTCTAAACACGCAAGAATAACTGAAATCTCTATGTCATATTCATCTTTCCGACCAATTTTAAAAAATTGACACGGGTCAACCTCGTTGAAAACAATCACCATGTGTTGATATAACTCATTATGATGGTTTTTCAACTCAGCAAGATTCCGTTTGGTCTCAGCAAATGTGCTCATTTTTTCCACCTTTTTTTGTTATTATATTGAAATTCGCTCAAGTTTGCATATGAAGGCATGCATTACCGACCTATACGGGATTTTCAGTGAAAAATGCAGGTTTAAAACTCGATTTGAAATGATGATTTCAATCGTCAGGCCAAAAAACATGAAATTTGAGTAACTTTAGTTTAAAGGTTTCGTGATGTATAGGTAATGTGTTATCCTTCTGTGGAGCGCACCAGCGTCGCTGTACAGGCGTAAAAATCGCATTTGTCTTTTTAAATTTTTTGATATTTAAGTGAGACTGTAAAATTTGATTATTTTTAAACGTATTTCTTTACAACGTCATAAATTTTTCTAGCAAGTTCGTCAAGTTGCTCAGCGTTTTTGAATTCATAACCCAACCATTCGTCAAAAACTCGTACTATGGTTTGGCGGATCTCATCTATTTCAAACGTTTTTAAATCGGCCAGGATCCAAGAAATTTCGATATCGTATTCCTCTTGCAGGCCTATGGCAAAAAAATTACACGGGTCAATTTTATTAAAAACATTTAATATTTCCTTATACAAATCTCGGTGGTTGATTTTAAGATCTAACAGAATTAGTTTTGTCTGTGCAAAATTCTTCATTTCTTATTCTCCTTTTTTTTCATTATATAGTCTTGTCAAATACTTTCTTAATACGGTATGCATTTTATCTACTATACGGGGGTTGAACATCTTTCTCGTCAGTATGTACAGCCAGTACAACCTCGGAGATAGCAGATCAGACCTCATGGAGGAATCCATTTGATCCACATATATAAATGGTTTTCCCTTAGGGTTTGTGGGGGATGGCATTGGTCAACGGTTTCTTTCTTATATAGGGCAATAGAATTAATATATAATTGATTAGTATTACTCTCAGTATCATTATTAATCTGTTGTATCTCATAACAACCTGAATCATTTACCTTTACTTTTATCAACCCCTGAAGTAGAATTAGGATCTGTCTGAACCTTTTTAGTGAGTACTTGCGGCAGTAATAACCTGTTGCCGCATTGCAGTAGTGAGAAGAAACTGCCGTAAACAGTTGTATGAATAGAGGCCAGTATAGTTGATAGCGTGCATCAACTTCTTTTAAGAATAGTGAAGGCACGGAGTATGTGGTAGCAGATTTCCTGTACAACGCTTGTTTGTAAAACTCATTGATCAGTATTTCCATAAACCGTATACAGTTTCTTTGGACTGTAGATTTCTTCAAACCTGTATAGGACAACTTCCTGTAATAATTAGTTTTTTTAACAATATTGATAAGCCGTTCCATCTGTCGCTCGGGCATGGAATAATTGACCTTGTATTTAATCTCATCAAGATTTGTTTCATTATCCTTCAACCTTGTTTCTAACATGCCTGTATAGAAGGATTCACAGATGTTGAGTTGCTTTTCTAGGGTGAGGTACAGAAATCTTTCAGAGATGTTATTGCCACCGTTCACTTTTTTTAACTCCTCGGTACAGGCTGCAATAAAATTGTCTTGACTGCCGACGTGTCTGTTAAAGAGTTGTATGAGGGAATTTAAAGAGTTTCCTTTTATAAAAGCAATCTCAGGAAAGGCGAAGTTGGTCATAACTCCGTTTTTGTTTCTATCAGCCTTGGCTTTTTTATTAGCCTGTTTATAGTTTGACTTAAACCGTGGATTAACTTTGATGTGGGGTACCACTTCGGAGATGTCCGTGAAAGGTTCAAAGTGGTCAAGTAAAATTTCAATTTGCTTGTATTTATCGATATGGGAATAGTCATAATATGGTTCAGATTTGTCTAGTAGACATGAGCCAACTCCGAAAGGCATTCGGATCGGACAATTTACCCTCGGCAAAATATCTACTGACTGAATATTCCCGAGTACGGCTTTAAAACTTGCTATGAGGTCTTTGATATAATAACTTTTTTCGAAACAGTAGTACATGTGGATGCCGCCTGAGTCGCTTGACCTGATGACAAAGGAGGGTTCACCTAATTTTTCAACAATTTCGTAATATCGTTGGATTACTGTTTCCTTATCTATTTTGTGGTGGGCATCTATATCGATAACCACAAAGGAGGATTTGTTGCCGTAAAGGTGATATCCAAATATGCGTTCACCATCGACATGCTTTCTTCTGAATCCTGTGCCCAAGTGAAATGAGGGCGGTAACAGAATCCATGACGTCTTTGTTTCAGTAGTTTTTCGCTCAGAAACTTTTTTGTAGTTTACCCCACGCAGCACAAGGTGGAATAGGTCTTTGATTTGTTTTTCTTGGTATATGATAGTTTGATTATGTCGATTTTGAAGTAAAAAATCGGTGTACTCTGAGTTGAGGGGGGTGGTGGAATGTTTTAGATAATAATCCGTTTCAGAACGATGTATTGCATTTTCAAAAGAATTGAAAGCACTATCACTGACTAAAGAAATTTCCACCTTGCCCCACAAAAATGTCCTGTAGAGCAATAATTTTGTGGGTTTACTGCTCTACAGAACACGGTTTATGAGTTATCTTTAATCAATGTTATTTTTTTTTCACTTTTTTTAATAAATTTACCTTTTTGGTTTACTTTTTTTCTATCTGCTTTATAATAATAGAAAAAGGAAACGAGGTATGATACGGTTTCACGTATCAGGTTGGCAGAATTGGTAACTTATGATTACTCTATGCCTGTTGATGACCAGGTCTCTCAGAATGCTCGGGGGAGGTTCAGTACCGAGAAAGATGAACTTGAAATCGATTATTTATGAACTGTGTATGTAAAGTTCAGTGAATTTGCACCATTTCCGTTGGTGCTCAGGTGACAATTTTGGACAATAAACAGGGTGAGATTTATTTTAGTACAAAGGTTTTGTTTAATTTGAAAAGCCGTGAATACACTTGTACGTAAAGAACTTTATTGAAATGTAAAATAGACTCATTTCAGGGAAAAGATAAAAAGCAAACTCGATTTTAGTTTTGCCCGCTCTATTTGTAGAGTATAGTCATTTATTTTTAAGGAAACGAAACAGTAAAATTCTGATTTACCATATTTGAAATTAGTAAAATATTTCTAAATGTAGGTGTAAATGAAATATTGCTATAAGGACTTGCAAGATTAGTTGAATATGGACTTGAGGGTGTAATTTTATAATTCCCCTTGGGTAAGTGAAGAAAACTATAGGGATAATCAATTGCCCCAACCCCAGTTAAATAGGAACCAATTAAGCCATTGCCATCGATATTTGATACTGTAACTGTAACATGAAAATTAGCATACTGAATTATTCTCCCCTTAATCGAAAATAATAAAACAGAAAAATTTTGATTAATTATATTTGATTTGAGTAAAATACTAATGGATTTAGGCTCAAACGAAATATTATCAAAAGAACTTGTGGGTGTTATTATATAGTTACCCTCAGGTATTCTATCAAATCCGTATGAAAAATTAATATTAGATTCAGAATAAGTTAGATTATCAAAAGCATATAAGCCATCTACATTTGATAAATTAACTGTGACAGGATACTTATAATCTTGATATACCTTGCCCGAAATCCAACAACTACCGACTAAATACCCAGGTTCACTTGCATCAAATGGGTTGTAATTTTCGGGGTGATTATTACATGAATAATAAATAGTCAAAGTCCCTAATAATAAAAGTTTTAAGAATTTCATTTTCGTTTCCAACCCAGGCATACACCTAATGATAAATTATACCCACCAAAAGGAATTTTCTTTTCACCAATTTTCACATTATAAAATTCACCACTAGCCACAATACCTAATTCAAATTTTGATAATGTGAGGAGATGCGCTTTTATACCGCCAGATAATACATAATTAACATTAAAAAATTCATAAGAATAGTTGTTATAATCTTTATCAAAATATGCTTCCATATCTTTTGGAGGATCTTTATAATCACTTTGAGGCATTTGATATTCTTCAACGTAATAATGAAATAATAAACCGATCCCTATATAAGGATCAAAGAATTTCGCTATCGGATAATGTATCCGCAAACCCAATTGAGTTTTTAAAACATAAGCATTAAAACTATCGTATGTAGAATAAACAAATTTTTTATAATTTATAACAGGTTGGTGGTAATCAAAAGACCCATAGCCATTAATAAAATGATTTCCAAGTACTAATTTAACATTATAACCATGATGGCGATTGATGTATTTTTTAAAATCTTCTCCAAGTGGCAAAAAATAATTGACCCCTAACACAAATCCTGAATGAGAAAGTCCTATTTTCCTCATTTCAATTTTGTTTTCTCTTTTTTTTCGTATTTCTTCATTCTTCAAAAATAAATCATGTTTTCTTTTCTCCTCCTTTAAAAACAAATCATATTTAAGTTGAGCCGACTTCAATTTTTCGTCAATAAGGTTATTGTTTTCACTCAGTTTTTGATATAGTAAATAATAATCAATTGCGTCTTTATAATCTCCATAATTATATCTCGTATCTCCATAATTTTTTAATTGTTCGATTGTATCTTTTTTTGCGTTTTCAAAATAATGTATACCACTTAAAATATTTCGATTATTGTATAGTGTTTGAGCCTTCACATATAAAGCCTTTCCATTTTCATATTCCAAAATTACTCTAGATATGTTGTATAAGCGAATATATTCTGAGAATTGCTCGTTGCTATAAAACTGGTGTATGAAATTAAACTGCTCTAAATAGAGTTGAACGTATCCTTCAAAATCATTAGTTGTATATTTATAATCCAGAGTTTGCAAGATCTTTTTTGCAATAAGTTCCTTGCCTTTCTTGTAGGAAGGATAATTTGGATCAATATAGTAAATTGATTCAATTTTTTGTTTTTGCAAATCGAAGTTTGTTAATTTATTGAATTCAGAGATTATTTTTTTAATTTCACTAAGCGCCGCATTACTATTTACTATGTGATTAAAAATAATTTCATTTGTTTCTTTCTCTTTTAAATAATAATTAATAATCTTTGTAGTGATTAATTCATTAGTACGCGTTCGGTAACCATCTGATGTCAGATATGTAAAAGCGGCATTTGTAATTCCAGTTATAAAAAAGTTAATTGAAACAAGATACCTGTCTTTGTTTTCTTCAATTTTTAATGCCTCGTTTTTAGGCATTTTGATTGGAATATTATAGTCATATATATTAATGGTTTTCTTGATACTCTTCTCACTTTTATCTTCAGTGGTCATTGGGATAACATATTTAAATAAGGAAATTGGAAGTTCGGAAAATGAAAGTCCTCTAATTTCTGTAGGATGCTTAGGTATCAAATATCGAGTTTCATCTTCAGAGTCATAATATGTTTCCATTTCAGGAATTTCACCAGAAGTAGGTATATAATCCCTGCCAATCCTGATGTTAAACGATTCATCTTGTAATACATAGTCACTGAGACCAAATTTTTCACTATCAAGAGTAATTTGGTACACCGCATTTAAAGCATTGCTTTGATGTTCTAATAATTTAATTTTTAAATCTTTATACTCATCGGATTCTAAGAAAAGACTTTTTTTTAATTCAGTGTTTATTCTCTCAGACAAGTCAAAAAAATCTATCACATTAAGTGATAAAATATTTTTGAAATTGACTATTTGTTCAAATGGAAATGAGAAAAAAGGGAAAATTTTATCTTTTTCTAAATCATCTTCATCATCATCTTCATCATCATCTTCATCATCATCTTCATCATCATCTTCATCATCATCTTCATCATCATCTTCATCATCATCTTCATCATCATTAGATTCAGTTTTATAATTATTTTTACTGAGATCTTCCCACCATTGAGGAAAGATTTCAACTTGAAAAAGTAGAATTACAATTATTAGAACGCGATTAATTAGATTCATAAATTAAATAATAGTAATTTATTTATGAAATCATTTTTTTTCAGTCGCATGAATCGGAATAATTCCCTGCGTTATCACTAACTGCCTTGTTCCACATTCTCATTTTGTTTTGATGTTCTTTTTGAATTTTTGATTGTTCATTTTCAACTTCACTACCTGATATCTCACCTGCTTGCAATCGCCGAGAAAAATTTTCATTTGCACTTTGTAGCCAATCTGCAATATCAGAAAGTTCTTGCCGCGTTCCTTGATATTCATTATAATCAGTCGATTTCGATTCATCTTTAGATTTAGTTTGCGGTATTTGCTGTACTTCCTGCGTTATTTTCCGTTTTTTAATTTTTAAACTTTTCTCCTTCTCAATAGCCTCGTGCTTCGCAAGTTCTTTGAATTCCTTTTGCTTTAATTCCTGAATAAATTTTGCTCGTTCATTATTTGAAACGTCAACTCTTTGTTTATATAAATAAAATCCAACTGTTGCGACAACAATTGAAAAAGCAATTACTATAAGTTTAGTATTCATAAGTTACCCCAATTGACCCTTAACGATTCACGGAATATTCGTAACCGTCACCGTCCATTCATCCCACAGCACCTTCACCTGCATAGAAACACCAAGATAATTAGAACTCGGATCAGGTACTCTCAACCACCCGTTCTCAACTATACGGTTACTCAAAAAATCAGGCTCTACATAAAAACTATAGTTTACTTTCTTATATAGCACTATTGTCCTGTTCGTCTGTATAAAGGCAAAGTAAAAATTAACATACCCATTAGCACTATAATATGAACTAGGCACAAGATAGTACTCATCTTGGGTTCTCTCCACCTTATTCGAGTATATATACTGTCCATTCGTTACCGTTACCACGCTCACATTCGTTTGCGACACCTCGCTCACATTCGTTTGCGCTACCTCTATATACCGAGTTTCAGGTTTCTCTGGCTCAAATGGATTTCTACTACATGATATAACCATTAGCCCTACCACAACCGCAACTAACATAATTAAATTTTTCATTGTCTTTCTCCTTTTAGTTATTCATCTATAAAGTGATCTGTCGAAAAAAAATTATCATCGTTTAAATTTAGAATCCAAAAGTTGCGACAATAATTGAAAAAGCAATTATTATAAGTTTTGTATTCATATTTTACCCAATTGACCTTTACAACGACATTTATGCGAATGAAAAGTTCTTTTATCTGAACATAATGGCGGAATTTATCTGCATAGCTATAAATAATAATTATATATGTAAAACTAAAAGGTTATTGTGCCTGTGTTAATTTTTGAGTAATCCGAGAATATGATTCCATAAACTTAGTCAAATCCTTACTAGATAAGTCAACCTGTAACTCGGTTGCTTCTTCTCCAAGTTTTGTTGCCTTTTCCATATATTTTTGAAGGTCGTTCATGGCTGACATATCGCCACTCTGAGTTTTTTTCATAATTTTTACATAATCATCTACAAAAGATTCATAATCTTTTAACCAACTTTCCCATTTTGCCGATTTTGTACTTTTTGATGTTTCAGAATATCCACCCGCTGAACCGTTGGATCTACTTGATTCAATATCATCTGGACCAGGAGATGAAAGCGTAAACCAGTCAGACTTAGCATCAATTATTTCAAAGGTTGTCTCACGGTCGCCTTTTTTACTTACACAATTAAGAGTTACCTGGTAATAAGTCTCCTGATTCCCTCCCTTAGCTAAGTTTTTAAAAAACATTCCTAATTTTGAGTTAAGAGGGACATAGAAATCCAAGGAATAACTGTATTCGTTGTAATTCACTACAATTACATCTCGAACATCTATTTTCACAGTAACTTTTAGTACTGTGGGGATGCCATGATTCTGAAATATGAACTCGGTAACTTCGTCCTTTGATGAACCAAGTGATTTTTCTAAATTGAGTTTATACCCTTTATCCGTTTTTTGAAATAAATATTTTGTTTCCGTTTGTGTTCTGTTGAACTTCCTAGTAACAACAAATTCATCCCCAGTTTTTATATTCTTTTCTTCGGTGCTTAGAGTAAATGTACTAGACTTCTTATAAAAATCAACTCGCTTTGAATCCATACCAGTTTTTCCTGATGGGAAAAATTTGTCAACGGTATTTGGATCTAAGACAGTTTTTTTAATTTCTACAGGCTCACTTGCCTTTAAGTAATCGATTAAAACTGTTTCGGGATTTTTTCCACAACTAATGAGGAAAACGGTTACGGTAATTATTGGTAATAAATATTTTTGCATTTAATGCTCCTTAATTTTAGTAAACTGATTACAATTTAATATCATAAATTGTATAAATAAAATCATATCATTACTTTCCTATTAGGACAAGTATACCTGTGCTATTAGATAATTACAAAATTAATTTTTTAATACTACTATTTTTAGATGAAAAAGAAACAAAAAATTACATCTATTGATTCTGTAGTATCAAAAAATATACGTAAATTCAGAGAAGAATCGGGGCTGACAATCGAAAAACTCGCAAATAAAAGTCAAATTTCGTCAAATTATATATCTCATGTCCTTAGTAGCAAAAAGCGTGCCAGTTATGAAGTTTTAGAGAGAATTGCTGCCGCAATGCAAATATCCGTTTGGGATTTGTTTAAAGATGAAACTCCTTTAAAAGAAGGGTTTACAGATCTCGATCAAAGAATATTCAGACAAATTAAGCGGATTAAACACAAGGAGAAAATTAATACAGAAAAAATATCCGATTTATTAAAAATTATTATTCGGTTAATCAACAGTTAGTGTTATACATCTTCAAGGAAGAGCGAATGTTGTAATAATCAAGATTGCCTGTAGTTCAAAATTGTCATTGTTCTCGGACAATAAAATATTTTTACTTCACAACATATACATCATCAATATGGCAGTCATATCGTACTGTTTTTTCTGTCACATCTTCAATCTTAATATTCTTCTCGGCAAGCCAGGCTTCCATTTCCATTATGTCATCGCATGGGCATTCGGAGGGAACTCGGATACGCTTACTGATGCACTCGTAAAAAGAAATTATTTTTTCTTTGCTCATTGTAGATCTCCTATTCAATATTAAAATACATTTTTCATTTTTTAATTAACTATATGGGAAAAATGTCAGGAACATTACTGCTCTTTAGACAACCAATTGGTTGACTCTTAATTATTGTGAATGTTTAATAAAAAAGCAAATTATCATGTCGTTATAGACAAACTGCATTCATCGCACTTATAGTTAATTGTTTTATAAAAAGTCAAAGTTAGACCGTTAACACCCAACAATAAAAATAAAACAGAAAAATATCTGACATGTTTAAATTCATTCTTCTTTTAGTGATAGTTGTCGTTATATCCCTTCAAGTATTTTAATTACTTGAGACATCTTTTTTTTTACTCCATCGAATTCTTTTTTGAGTGTATTATCAATATTTTTTGTGAGGATACCTTCGAGGAAAAGAGAGTATTCCTGATAATCAAGATTATCGGGTTGGAACTGTATTCCAGTTTTTTGTGTAAATTTTCTTCTGATTCTTGAAATTACCAAACAATCGTTTAATTTGTTCTTCATTGCATCTTCCTTAATAATATTAAATCGCATGTCTTTCATGTGAAAACTATAAATAGAGACAGTGTAGATAACTAAATTATTTAAAAAAAATTCCAATCTACTATGTCAGCGGAATGAAAAAATTTGTTTGATAACTCACTATTGCCCGTCTATGACAAAATTAAAATAGTACCTCGGCATATGAGTAAATTCAAGAGATCCTTTTTTGTCGTCTGATTTCCTGATGACCACTACATACGGAGCACCGAACCCGATGACCGAGAATTCTTCGGTCATTTCTTGGGTGTTCCAAACCTTGCCATATTTCGATTCGAGTTCTATACGATAATTATTATCAACTTTTAAGCATTCTTTGTTCATTACTTCCTCCCCTATAACATCCAATCACATTTTAGAATCGTCCCGCATTTCGCACACACAAATCGATTTTCGGGATGCTCTATGGTTTCGTCGTCAACCTCTATATAGCAATCGCTGCCCCATAACCTTGTAATTTTTTTCAAGATAATTTCATTGACGAGATTCGGAAATTCTTTACATCGCGAACAGTATAAATATTTGCCTTCTTCAGATGCTGCCATAGGTTTCCTTTTTTTTACCTCGTTTTTTTAACTCAATACACATAATGCCAGCCGTTTTTGCTGTGATAAATTTTTTTTGTAATTTCTAAAAATTGGATCGCTTCACTAAAGGTCTTTTCAGAAATTTCATGATTTTCCTGCATGCTTTTTTTAAATAAATCGGCGGAGTTATTCAAAAAAAATATATATTGATTCCACGCCACTCGAATATCATCAGAAAAAATATCAACATCCACACAAGCAGAGAAAGGGGAATATATATCTTTTACCAATACACTGAAACCAATTTCTCGATCTCCATGGCATTCTATGACTATGGGGGAAAAATTACTTATAATGCTGTCCATTTTTTTACCTCTTCAATTAACACCTTTCAAGAAGCGGTACACGGGTCATGTCGATTTGCCACGGCTTGATACGGTAAAGTTTTCCGTTTTCATCAATATTCTCGGCAAGAACGCAATTTTTACCTCGAATTGCCTTCCTTATAAATCTGTATGATTGACCGAAGACGAAGAAACGGTCTCCAGCCTGGAATGAACGAGCCAACTTTGCTTCTGCATTTCTTTTGATGTGATAATCACGAACTTTTTGTCTCCATTTTGTAGCCCACTCATTGTTTTTGGTTGCCTTGCATATTGCATTTGCATACTTCAGCGAAACGTCGGTTTTAGCAGGGCTCATCGTTTCTTCAATTTGTTTTATCATCAGGTTATCGTTTCTGTATTGCCACAGTGCAATGCAAATGAAATTCAGGTAATCAGGGTTAACTTGCCTACCTTTGGCGATTGCCCTGTCCTGTGCATCCTTGTCTTCTACGCATACCGCATACCCAAATTTCAATGATTTCACAGTTAGCCCTGTGTCTTCCTCAATGTATTTTCTTACCTCGCCCATTGAAGGTTTTCCATAGCATCTTTGTCCCCACCAGCCCATAAATAACTCCAAAAATTGTGTTACTTTTAAATAAATCATTAGATTACTTTGCATATGAAGGCATGCATAAACAAAAATGGGGCAAGTCTTCAACAACTTGCCTCATATCTTTATTTTTACCTCTTGGAGGTTTCTTTACCTCATCAATTTACACCCTTCAGGAAGCGGCACACATGAAGAGTGATATTGCACACTTTCAGTGGTTCATATTTTCTTTACAATCCTCTTTTAAGTACCAATTCTTCATCGGCGTTTTGAACCATAAATTTGGTTATTAGGAAAATTTTACCTCTTCAAAATCGACACACCATGTTTCACGGATGTAATTCAAAGTAAAATATTTAAAATGTGTCGTTCTTGATTCATCGTATGCCCAAAAATGACTTCGCAATTCTTTCGCGGTCATCGGCTCATCATCGGTGTAATCCATGAACCCCATTCCTTGTAAATCGATTACTTTATATTTTTTCATTTTGTTTCCTCTTTTTGATAATACATAAACAGGTGTATAACTTTGAATATGAAGGCATGCAAAGCATACAAAAAAATGAGGCAAGCATTCTACAACTTGCCACATATATTTTTTTACCTCTTGGAGTTTTTTATACTTTTCCACCAACCACTATGCTCTGTTGCTCCATCGTCTTCAACGGAACACAATCCTCCTTCAACATATCCTTCTTTCATTTTCGAGGTAACATGTTCAATATCGCACTCATTCACATCGCCCTTGTAATCATCGAACCACTGATACTTAAACCCATATTTCTTCATAGTCAACCCCTGTTTGTTTTTTTCTTCTCCCACGTAATTGTCGGATACCAAAATTTACCACCCGATGTAATGCGGAAACTACCGCCGTTGAATTCACCAGGTTCCATTTTATCGCAATAAACAGCATACCCGAATTCCAGGTATCTCATTCTGTTTTTACGTATAAGTTTGCCTAATGTTTTCAGGAAAGGTGTCGGCAATTCTGACGGTTCACCCTCTTCAAAGTACAGGTAAAAATATTTTGAATTTTCATCATACTCGATTGTGCAACCGTGAAATACGTCCTCGCCCGCTTCTTCTAAAAGAGCACGCAATTCATCGGATTCTTCTTTGGTTGCTTTTAAACTGTTAGTAGGTGTGCATTGGAAATAATTGTTCGACATTTTTGACCCCTTTGTTTTTTTATACCTATATATGAACGTTGAACTCGGTTTGCATATGAAGGCAACACACGCAAATAAAAAAATAGGGCAAGTATATTTCACCTTGCCCCATCTCCTTATTCTTTGGTAGGCTGCACCATATCAAATGGTTCATACGTTTCTAACGGATTTCCCTTGAAAGTATCCGTGTCGATGTACTCTACTTCACCCTCGGCAAAAAACCTCTGTGAAATAAAGTTACCGTCATTATCAAATGTTTGTTCTACATAACCCTGTGTTACTTTTGTCATTGCTGACTCCTTTGTTTTGTATGCTTATGTGAAGTGTTTTCACTTGGTTTGCAAGTAAAAAAATGAAACTCTAATTAAAAGTAGGGCAAGACACTTCCTGATGAGTCATGACTTGCCCTACCCAAACAAAAGGGTTACAGAATGTACAGTAGTATAACAGCAACAGTGATGAGAGACAAAAAGATATTTCCGATAATTACCGCTTTTTTGTTGTAAAGTTTAACCCCGATAAATAAGGGCTTTTGAAAATATAATCTTCCCATAATTTGTTTCATAGTTACTCCTTTGTTTTTATACTTATGTATAGATATCGACTTGAATTTGCATATGAAGGCATGCACCCATGAGTAAAAAAATAGGACGAGTAATTTTCTACTCGCCCTAAATTCTTATTTTTACCTATACCTTTTTTGATAGCAATCATCACACAGGAATTTAGTTACGTAATCACTTGACGTTGTTTCAACAAGTTCCATATCGCCGTCATTATCAATGGCATATTCCTGAACCACGTTTTCTATTGTCCGTGTAGCCACTTTGCCGCATTCACATTTATAATCATGTTTTACTTTTGTTTTTGTTTCATTTTTCTTGTCCATAATTTTTCCTTTTTGTTTTGGAATATAAATATCAACCTAACTTTGCATATTAAGGCATGCAGCCTCTAAGGGAAAGAACGGGGCAAGTATATTTCAAATTGCCCCGATTGAATTTTACCGTTGTTCTAACACAGATTGACACTTTGGGCAATGATAGACCTCTTCTTCTGATTCATTGCGTTCCATTTCTTCGTAACAATCACCGTCCCATACCCGCACGATATCGGATATTGATTTTTCGATAACCGTTTCAGGATATGTTTTGCATGTTGGACAATACAAATATTTTTCCATATTTTACCCCTTTTGTTTTTCTACTTATATATATATAGATATCGATTTGCATTTGCATATGAAGGCATGCAGCATAGGAGAAAAAAAATGGCAAGGTTATTTCAACTTGCCACATAAAAAAATTATTTCCACCACCCCTCAATCGATAGATAGTAGTCTCCGTCCCTATCCCGCTCGGTTTCGGTTAACCATTCTTCAACGATATCAGGAAATTTACTTTTCATTTTTTGAATTACGATTTGAGAAAGTTTAACACTTTCACTCCCTCTATCAGGGAAATCGATTTTGATTCTGTCTTCGTTATGATCGACTATAACGCGACCACGACCGATTGTCATGTGTATGGTTAAGCGTTTTACGAATTCAATACATTCATTTTTATTCATTTTGCACCTCTATTTTTTTACCTTATATATATTTGCTTAAACTGATAAATGAAGGCGTGCAATCATGGCAATGAAAACAAACGTAATTGTTTATTCCAATGACGGATTCGACTTAGAGTTGCTCAGTCCTCATCTCGCTAAAGGCTCTTTTTTCAATTAACTATACAAGTTATTTTGAATATAATGCTTGTTAAATATATCAAATATTTTTTTTGCCAAAAACGTAGAATCTTCTTCTTTTGGAAATTCATACACCAACCATTGGAATAAAACCTGTTCCAAAACATACTTTACTACAGATATACTTATTCTTTCCCTCGGATACTGAATCAGGCGAAAAAATAAGTCAGAAATCTCGGGTGTGTACTCTTCATATGGAGTCAGAGATGGGTCGGCAATTATATCTGTTTTTGAAAATAAATTGTTCATTTCCTTATATATTTCAGGAAAAAAAATTCTCATGAACTCAATTTGTCCGTTTGTTTTTTCAATGTCTACGGCCATAAAATCCCTCTAATAAAAAAGTGTTTTGTGTCTAATAATTATTACCTTTAAACAGTTTCTTTTTTTTGTCTGTTTTTATTTTATCGATTGTCTTCATCTTCTCGGCTTATGTAGTTGCCTTTCAGCACTTCCTTTTCAATGCAATCATTGCATATGCAATCATCATTTACATCATTGAGTTTTTTTACCTTTTCAGAAACATCACAAAAATAACATGACCTAAAATATTTTCTCGGCATGCCTGTTATGTCAAACAGTTCGCCACAACCTGAAACAGGTTTATAGTTATGTTTTACCTTTTCCATTTTTTACCTCTTTTATTTGTTATATATATATCAAATCAACTTTATAAATGAAGGCATGCAAACCATAAGTAAAAATAAGGCAAGTATTTTTCAACTTGCCCTATTAAATTATTCGCAACCATAGCAATGAGACCACCCACAATTGTCTCAATTGTTTCCACAGTATTCAGTATATTCACCCTTGAGTTCAAGAAAACACTCAGGGCAAATATGTTTATCGCAATTCGAGCAATATATAGGGCAATCAGAAGTCTTTTCAATTTCTGCCCCACACTCACCGCATTTAATAATTTCCATGTTGACTCCTTTTGTTTTACACTTATAAATATACTTGTCCAACTTTGCATATTAGAAACTCAACCTTAAGTAAAAAAAAGGCAAGTATCTTTCAACTTGCCCTATCCCCTTATATATTACCTCCGTCTTTTACGATATCAATTACCTCTTTCAGAGTATGCTCACCAAAGTACATGTCTCTTTCAATTCCGAGACCGAACGGAGGGAATTTGATACTCATCAGTTCATTCAGAGAAACTGTTCCACACTCGGCATAAATTAGATCACCGAGATTCACATATGCCATGTAGATATCATCTTCAATGTGTTCATACAGATACCATGAACATGCTCCCCCTCCGAACAGTTTCAAGATGATTTTTACATCTTCAGGTTTTTTGTCCCCCGTATATCCCTGTTTCTTAAATTCGTTTTCTATTTCTTTGGTTAATATTTTCATAATTTACCTCTCATAAATGTTAGTTCTGAAACATTGATTAAATCGTTACTACAATTACCTTTCACCATTACCCTGTCACCCGTTGAAACGTATTTTTTGATATTAGCAAGTAACGAACCCGATAAGACAATACATCTGTTTTCAGTTTCGCTGTTTTTTACCTGAAAGGTGTTATCAGGATTAAGTATAATGTTACCCTCGACAATATGATTATTAGACATGTTTCCCCCTTAGTTTAACACTTTTATATATATACCAGTGCAACTTTTCATATGAAGGCACGCAATCCGAAGCAAAAAAAAGGCAAGTAATAATTTACTTGCCATATCTTATAACCGCTCGGTATTTATTCACCCCTGAGACGTGATGTAATCCAATTCTCGACCATCTCGACTAATTGGTCTCTTATCCTATCGAGTTCAACTTTTTGCATAGGCGATATATCACCACTTTCGATTCCAAAATTATCAATCACATTCTTGAAAATTTCATCTATACCCACATCAACAATTTCTCCCACGCTATCGCTATTTACTTTCATAATTTTTACCCCTTTTGTTTTTTATATTATATATAGATGCCTACCTACCTTGTAAATGAAGGCATGGATACTACAAGAAAAAAACAAGGCAAGTGTTACCTTGCCCTGTTATGTTATGCAACCGTTTCAAGTTCCTCGGTTTGCACTTCGACTTTTTCTTCCTGTTTACCTATCAGGAATTCGCTTGCTTTCCGTGCGAGTGATGCCGCCTCGATAATCAGTTTCGGTTCATTTTCGAGTTTGCTAATCCAACTTTGAATATATGCTTTGGAATTTTCTAACACATCATTACATTCAATGCCACACTCTGATGAAAGAAAGTTACTTCCGATTTCAGCAACAAGTTCCTCTTTGGAATATTTTTCACTCCCGAAGCCTGTTGAAAGAGACCTATCAAGGCGTGATTTACTTCCTGTCCAATGGGTAAGTTCATGGAAAAACGCTTGATAATAACTTTCAGCACTAACGAAACTTTTTATCAACGGCATGTTGATAGTGTCGGATGACGGACAGTAACTCGGATTACCTATACCCATTGTAGGATTGTTCCGTTTGACGATAGCCTCAGCACTTTCAATCGGCTTCAGTTCCCGATTTACGGTTTCAGGAATTTTGCTTTCGAGTCCACTTGTCATACTCAACGGGAACACCGTTGAGTATTTCAGGAAAGGAATCTTTTTCTCGACTTTCCCTTCGCTGTTTGTTTTCTCAATGAAATTCCAATAGACAACAGGCAATCCTTTCGCACCCTTGTTGATTGTGCCACCGAGCATCTGTGCCTGACGATAAGAAATGAACCATTGTTCACCACTGAGTCCGAGTATCAGCACATTGATGCCGTTATACTCTTTTTTAGAGTAAAGGTTTTTCGGTCTATGGCTTGTCCATGTTTTGTGCCATGGAATTCTTTCGTTCTTTAATGCATCGATAAAAACCTGAGTTATTTTTTCATATGACTTATTCATCCTGTCCCCCTTTGCTTTACACTTCTATATATATAATTCCCAAAGGTTGCATATGAAGGCATGCAAAACGAGGAGAATTTTTTTTTAAAGTGTCTGAATTATTTTTATAGGCTGGTTTTCCTCCAACCTAAGAGAATTAAATTTCATGACACCCCTATATGATTTCTCTTACAGGGTAGAAACTTCTTTATTTCGTTTTTATGTGTGGCTTAAAAAAAAAATTTTAAAAATTTTTTTCTCAAAAGGCTTTTTGACAATAGCCTTAGAATTGTTATAATAAGAATCGATAAAATTTAAACATCAAGTGAGTTGAAATTTAAATTTACATAAAAGTTTTATTGCTTACAAAGTTTAAAGTTAAATTATTTGTCGAAATAAATATAAATAATTTCTAATCTTAAAAAGATTATATGGGCTTTGTTCTAAGAAAATGGATTAATTCATTCTTGTTTAAATGATATTTTTCCAATGAAATTTTGATTTGAAGATATAAAAATTGTACCGATGTTTAGAATTTGAATTGCGTCTATTAATTATGCAGGTCGAAGTTACTGAAATTAGTTAGGTGATCTTTTTAATAATTCTTCGAAGAACTCTTTTAACACTTTCTTTATTTTTTGCCAGCATATAATAAGGTGTTTTATTTCTTTTCAGAGCATTAAAAAAAACTACAGCATTTCTTTTTACACCTTCTCTGATTGATTTGACATGTTTGACTCCTTGTATTAAAGAATATAGGTCTTTCGGATTCTCAATTGGTTTCTTGGTTGGATCAGTCAAATACTGGTCGAGTTTTTTATCTAATAGTTCCTGCTGTGAACTTATAAGTCTTGATTTTACAATACTGACAAGTCTTTTTGCCGTACACGCTACATATTGTTCAGGGAAATATTCATGTATTGGAATCACTCCTAAATAAAATGCAATGTTTTCAAATCTTAAAGTACGTGCCCGACCGATTGCCTGCATGATTTGATTTTTTGCAAAACTTAATTCTAATTCTGAGAGTATTTTACTTGATTGTAAAAAGGTACTAAAACTAGCACCACCATTTTGACCTTTTGTAATAAGTGTCTTATGATTTCTTTTATAATTACTATTTTTTAACTTCTCTCCTGTTAAAGCAAAGTATTTCGCGGTCAGTGCCTCTTCACTCAGTCTCGGCCCACCAATAACAATAATATTACATTGATTTAATTCATTTATCCCTTTTGTGTTGCCATATGTATAGATGCCTTTCGTTTCTTTTTTTTTGAATATCTTAAAATAAACATTATCATAAAACTTAGTTTGTTTTTTTTCGGGATCATGTAATATCTTTTGGCATATTAATGCTGTTTTCTTATTTATATCGATCTTGTTTTTGTGATAATAGGAAATAATGTCATGTAAATATTTTAAATTAGTTTTTTCTGTTTTAAAATAATCATCGAAATGAGGAGGCTGAAATTTGTTTTTAATATTTGTGGAAGAATAAAAAATGGACTTTTTTAATTGTGTGTGCGAACGATTTAGAACAATTGAATATATATGCCCTCTTTGTTTTATGTTATGAAAATAGATACGCGGAATGTTTTTTCTTTTGAAATATATCTCATAATGTTTATTATTTAATCCTGCACCTAAGAAAAGCGCTCCTCTTTTGGGCAATGATATTCTTTTTTTTATGGTATATATTTTCTCTCCAAGTTCATAGTCTGTGTTTTTAACAGAATCATTGCTAACATCCGCATCACTCTTTTTATCTCTACAATCACACGTAAGTAACATTTCAAGAATATCTTCATCAAAAATTATTAAGTCATTTTTAGAAAATGATTTTCTAACTGTATCAGAAAATATATTGTGATGCACAGTAATATAATTAGTAACAGGTTTTTCCCTATTATAATATTCACAGTGTTTTTTAAAATTACATTTTTGAATGCAAAATACACTTAGATAGTATCCTTTTTTTAAAAAGAGTTTTGCTTGTGTAAAATTATTGCAGCAATCTTTTGTCCATTGCATAGTTAATTTAAATTTTCCACCTAAATCATTAAAGACCTCCCGCCCTACTTTATACGTAGGAACAAGATAAATATATTTATATTGTGGGTTGTTGAGTATGTAATCTTTTACAACTTTTGATTTACCAAAACCTACAGGCAAATCTATAATTAAAGGTGATTTTGTTTTTATTGCTTTTTGAATACCATTCAAAATCAATGGATTAATTTTTTTCTCGGCTTCTTCAAGGGTGATTAGATGAGAACAATCTGTTTTCAATTTTTGATTAAACGTCGCTTTTCTTGACAAATTAAAACCTATTTTTCTTGACTATTTTCTTTTTTGATTTATAAGTAAGTATTAAACTATTAAAGCTGCGAAATGTCCGTTTTTAAGTATTTTACTATACAAGATGCATGAATTATAGTTAGGATTCAAATTTAATTAATAAGTTACAATTGCGGCTCACGCCCCGACCTTACGGTCTGGGCGGAGCCGTCTTACGACCTACATATTTCATTAGATATAGATAATTGCAGAATGAGTTTTAAATTAAATACAAAATGATTAAATACAAAATGAAATTATAATTAATTCTTGAATTTAATGAAGAATGCGGCTCACGCCCCGACCTTACGGTCTGGGCGGAGCCTACTTGGGAGGAGATTTTATGTAAAATTCCTGAAAGGGAAAGTAAATATTGTCAAAAAGGTTCCAAGCGCCTTTTGCTCTGTGAAACTCGCTGATTAACTTTTAATTTACATAAACTATCGTTCAATCAGATTAATAGATTCAAATATTCAAGCATTTCATAAATAGTATAAATAGTCGCAAACTCTAACAGGGCCGAAACTTCTTTGTTGCTTTTTCTTATTGAATACAATAATATGGCGAGGTTATGAGTTGATAATTTTATGCTGAAAGGTCACTAGTTAGTGTTTGAAAGAAAAGTAAAAAAATCATTCATTTTCCTGCAAATTCACGCAGTTTCTTTACTTTTTTCATTCGAAGATTTCCTATTATTACGATAGCATAGTAAAATTTCCTATATTTTT
>Ga0180007_10001859_pt1 | contig 26592 bp, 26 predicted proteins | sample MM_PC_MetaG_FD_121122 | JGI IMG/M metagenome (GOLD analysis project Ga0180007, IMG submission 121122) | Groundwater microbial communities from the Aspo Hard Rock Laboratory (HRL) deep subsurface site, Sweden - MM_PC_MetaG | ecosystem: Environmental > Aquatic > Deep subsurface > Groundwater... | reverse complement strand
GCGCTACGAGGAGAGGTGCACTGAGCTCCACCTTCCATCAAATTTATACAAGATGGAAGTGTCCAACATAGAAGGCAGGCTTCATGTTAATTTCAGAAAAAATCACTATAGGATAAGTCGGCATATCAATAGGTTCGGGAAAAATATCCTTATCACTGATCTCGCAAACTGGTCAACGGATGAAATTGTCCAGGCAAGCCTTGACCGTTGGGCTGTGGAAGATGGATTTCGCCTGACAAAAGATGAGGATCAGGTGTGCATGCGACCTATTCGTCATTGGACAGACAGCAAAATCAGATGTCATATTTTCACCTGCATTGCAGCCCTTGCGCTCCTCCGGATCATCGAGCTTCGACTACGACGTTCCGGGTGTGATATCACCGCAAAAACAGCAATGTACCACATGCATCAACTGCACTCGTGCCTTCTCTGGTTACCTAAAAAAAGAAAAGCAGTGGTGATGCTGGAAGAACCCGATGAAATTCAGGCTCAAATTATCCAGGCATTCGGTTGGAAAATCAGCGGTGGGGTCTTACAAGAAAGATAGCTCCCATCAATCTGAAACAACATAACTTTTTAATTGTTTTACAGCCTGAGCCATAAACTCCTGACTTAGTGCTTCCTACACAGAGAGAACAGGCTCCAATCATAAACGCATTTTGGTAAGCTTAGGTGGCTGTAGTGTCCCAGTAGAGATCTATGGAAATCTGACAGGAATGTGTGAGATCCTATCTTATACGTCTTATCGACGGGTTCCCCCCGTGGTGGTCGCTTCTTGGCTGGTGTGAGGTTGTGATTAAAGACACTCAATCGATGAATGATTGAAGCTGTATGTAGGGTAGCAGTGGACTCTGGTTGCTGTGGTTTTGCTTGGGCATGCAGGACAGATTCAGGGTGGTCTGATGGAAACACCTATTCATCTCCTGAAACCTCCTGCTACAAAGCCTTTCAACATAGTGCTTACTTCCTAGAAGGAACAGACGCTCTGTTTCACTCATTACAGGCAAAGCTTCATGTATGCGTCTTTAATTTCGTCTGATTGAATACACAGGTAGTCCAAGGTTTGCTTCTGGCTACTATGGTTGAACATGACCATGAGTTCCGGTATTGAGGTATTCAATTGTACGCGCTGGTGATAGCCGAAGGTCTTCCTTAATGTATGGCTTCCATAGTTTCCTTTGAGGTTAATGTCTCGACACCAGGACTTCACTAGACGATTAACGGAAGGTACTGTGAGTGTCCCTCGTTGACCTGTGAAGAGACTATCCTCATCATTCAACTCTCGATTCTTAAGGAAATACTGAATTGCTTCAACAGCAGACTCATTCAATGTGATCCTGCGTCCCTTCCCGGTCTTCTTCTCTTTGAGTACAAGCTCATCTCCAGGTACAAGATCCCGTACTTGGCCGACTGTAATGCTGAGTAAGTCTGATGCTCTGAGGTTCGTATTGATACCCAGGACAAGTAAGCAGTAGTCTCGAGGCTTATCATGCTTGAGTTGTTTCTTGATGGCTTTGATGTCCTTTAGGTTCTTGATGGGATCTACTTTGATCTGCTCTCCCTTCTTTGGGTGATTCGGGTTGTTCGGTTTCTTGCTGACTTCCATTGATGTCGCCTCTTGTGTAGGGTGAGTTGCGCGCCAACGTCTCGCTAAGTAATGCCATTAAATAGCATATTACTTTACTAGTCACAATGGCTGATTTTTGGAAGACATACATGTGAACTGTGTAACCATTTGATATTTCAATTCATATCGCAAAGATCATCTCGTTAACTTTTCCGTAATAGTTGGCGAGATATCATGGTCTCTATGGAGATTATCCAAAGACTTACAACAGCCTTCATAGGCCTCCACATAGTTTCATCTATGAGAGACCTCCCTGGGACATTCAGGTCATTCCTTGCGCCTGTCTAACGCTGGTTAGCTCCCAGTGTCCATCTCCAAACAGGGAGGCTTCTCTCCTTTCCACACTAAAGCAAGGATCACAACGCTATCTAACACCAGTCACTCTGGCCACTAGTAATCAACCATATCAACACAAGTACCTCAGGAGATCCTATAGGCCACAATGAGTGGTCATGGATAGGTGCGTCTTATTAACGCCAGTCTACGCTGGCACAATCGCAAGGAATGTAGGATGAATCAAACACAAGTAGCAGAGGAATCATTGGAAGATCGTAACTGGGATGCAACTACAAAGCTGTGGAAGCGTCTCGTTGAAATGGGACTATCACTGATCAGAGTCAAGTCATGCAACAAGGTGCCAAATGAAGGCAGAGGTTGGCAGCAGATTGAACATAGGTCGTATGACACCATAGGATTTACCCCCGGAGACAATGCTGGAGTCATAACTGATAAGCGATCAGGAATAATCGTATTAGATGTGGATGATCAAGCAGCTTTCATCAGGGCTTAAAGACACGAAGGGTTGTGCATAGAGCGGCATTGCAGGAGGATGAGCTCCCTGCATTTTTACAAAGACTTCATTCATCGAATGAGCATGTAATAACAAAGGCTGCTTTGTTATTTACAATACATACTGCCGCACGAACAGGAGAAGTACGTTTTGCCATCTGGAAAGTCTTAGTTGCAGACCAACAAGGTGAAATGATTTATCCAATTAAAATGATTGAAATTGGCTGGTCCGGGATCTGGGTTGCGTGGCATTATGTAGTTTTTGGTTTGTTGTTTGGTGTTGTGATAGGTTGGCCCCTGAGTGAGCTTGCCGGTCGTCAATCTGCAATCGAGGTAGCGTCGAAAAAAGCTAAGATAGAATACCAGAGATACAAAATGGATCTAATTGAGAAAGAGTGCAGAGCCGTGGGAATGATAAGAAACGCCAATGCTTTCAAGATTGAATCACAGAAATTGAAAGGGGAAGTAAATAGGATGCAAGGTGAAATCTTCGTCATGAGGCAGTCTGCCAAAGAGCAGATCCAGGACAATGAAGAATTACTGCGAAATGCGATATCAGCTGAAAAAGAACTGGTGAAGGCTAAAGCCAAGATAAGGAGATTGACGGGTAAATCCAACCACCGAGCGGAGAATCCTATTGACGGAGGCCGAAAACCTGAATATTTATAAAATATAACCGCGTACCGTGACGCTTTGTCCTTGCGGACACACGGATAGGCCCACAGAGCCGGCCATTATGGCAAATCTTGTGATCTATAATGCCTGCACAGATGTTGCAGCGTATAGCAGCGGTGAACAGTCCCACGCTGAAATTTTGGGGGCGAATCGGGAAGGTGACTTCTCGCGGTGGTGAATTACCATCGGCCACGGCAGCAAAAGCTGACTGCTTGGCAATCTAACGCGACCGTGAATTCAGGTTCTCCCATCAACAGAAAAGAGCGGCATTGCTAAGATCCGCCCAAGCTTTTTCTTTCGCTCCGACGAACAATTCCAGTGGGTCCATTCTCACTACAGAAAAAACTTGAGCTACCTGCATAGTTGTGTGCTTAGATCGAGGAAGTAATGAACTCCTTTTTTAAACTTTTTGGGAATTATTTTTGGACGAGCGGAGGTGTTCCCATTCTGATCAGCACGGAAAAGGGTTAAGTAAATGAGCCGAACATCACACTGGATACTATCGATAGGCCTTACAGAAGCGAGTGTGTGGGCAGTCGGAAAATGAGAGATATGACGCCAATTAAAATAAAGAATATTGCGAAATCAATTAATTTCGTCAATTCATTAGAGCTTAATGAAAAACTGGCAGAGCTCGATAAAATTCATCAAAGTCAGCCCCACGCCTTTTTAACAGTTCTGTCGTTATCTCAAGATGGTGTGTCGATGGAAAAAGTAGAACATGCTCTAACCGTTTTGCTGGTTATCCATAAAGTCTTCAGTGATGCTGCAGTTGGTCTTAAAATACCACTGATTTCAAAGCGGATGTTAGATGACAATCTGGAAAACAACATTGCAATTCTGCAGGCAATCGGTCAAGGATGGTTAACTACAGACGAAAGTATACATTCATATTTTGAAAAGAACATACTCGCATATTTGGTTGGTTACCTGAAAGATCACGATTTGATTTCGCCCAGTGAAGAGCATGAGCGTTTATTGATTAATTTAAAAACCGTTCTTGATGCATATACTCATGCGAGGGGGATTGCCAAGCCCAATCATTGAGAATAACAGGTATATCTGATACGGAATTATCTGATAAGTTTTGTATAAAAAGGCCTTGTCACAGTAATTGTCACAGCAGTGTCATAGCTCCATGTCGCAGCTTGTCATAGCTCTGGAAGTGAGTAATGGTCTGTTGTGTTTTTGGAGGAAAAAGACATACAAAATTCATCCAAAAAATGATATGGCAAAGCACTTAGAAAGTTCAAAACGGAGTGACGCATGATGTTTATTCCCAAATTCACAATCACCAACCGGATGACAGCGGCGATCACCCAGATTGAACGGGCGCGGGGTTTTCTGGAAGCGGCACGGCTTTCAGATGACTGGCTTCAGGATATGGGTCAAGAGGCACTGATCAAAGAAGCACACCATACTACTCACATTGAAGGGACTCGACTGACGCTGGAGCAAGCAGAACGTTTATGGCGTGGAGAAGCAGTGCCCGAAGCCGATCCGGACGATACACAAGAGCTCCTCAATTACCGATCAGCCTTTGAGTTTGTCTCTGAATGTCTGGACAGCGGCGATCCCATTCATGAAGGTCTAATCCGTGAAATCCACAAAAAACTGGTTCAAGGCGTTCGTGGCGGCAAAGCGGACCCGGGCAATTATCGGCGTATTCAAAATTATGTGGCAAACGCATCAACGGGGGAAGTGATGTATACGCCGCCATCTGAGGTGGAAGTGCCGATCATGATGTCGGAAATGGTTAAATGGTTGAACAGTGGGCTGGATATTCATCCCGTGCTGGTGAGTGGCATTGCCCAGTTTCAACTTGTTCATATTCACCCTTTTCTCGACGGTAATGGCCGCGTCTCGCGTTTGCTCTCTACACTCTGCCTCTACAAGGCTGGGTATGACTTCAAGCGACTGTTCACCATCAGCGAATATTATGATCGCGACCGTCCGACCTTTTATAGATCGATCCAGAGTGTGCGTGAAAATGGAACAGATCTGACTGGCTGGCTCGACTACTTCGTTACCGGCCTGGAAACCCAAATGATCGAGGTCAAAGAGCGTGGTGAGCAGGTTATCCGCCGGGATGTTCTGTCGCAGAAACATGGCCTTAATGAGCGTCAAAGTAAGGCGATAGGCTATCTCATACAGCATGGCAATTTAACCATTCAAGATTTTGAAAAGTTTTGTCCCAATGTGAACAGGCGAAGCTTACAGCGTGACTTGAAAGGCATACTGGAAAAGGGATTGGTGATTACAGAGGGGGCAACAAATCAATTGGTCTATATACTTCGTGTCTAAACTTGCGACATCTTGCGACAGAAACTTGCGACAAACTCACGACACAACTTGTGACAAAAATATTTCTAATCACGTCTACTTGCCCTATAAATGTGAAGTCACTGGAGGTGGATCAGTAAATGGGTAAATGGAGGGTAAATTGAAAACATTGAGAATAACAAATGAGTACATTTTGGGTCGTTATCAATTTTTGGAAAACCAAAAAGCTCAAAGCCGTTGCCATGGATATGAGTATAACTTATTCCAGTGCTGTCACTGAGCATCTTGTAAATGTGCAGCTGTCAAACAAATATAACGGACAGTTGGTAATGTAACGTATTGTTTTGTTTCTATTATTCTGGAAATCCATAAAGCTTTCGTTATATGCTGGTGGAAATGAGTCAAGCAACGGTCAAACAAATTCGATTATGCCCATCAAGGCACATAACGCATCGCTTTAGTTCCTGCCCGCGTCCGGGGGTGGGAGCTTTATTCCCGAAATATTCATCGAGAAGGATTACTGGGTTAGCAGTACATTTTCTCAACTGTTCGCCGCGCCTCATGCTCTGTCTTTTGGAGGGATGTGATAAGATCAGGAACGGTCAGTCGGCGCTCTGTCCGCAACCTGGAAAGTGCAATCAGGCTGTCGAGGGGCATGGCCTTGCCGGTTCTCCTTTTTTGCTTTTGCAGATTCGCTCATCTCTTGCTATCTTGTTATGAATAAGTGGAACCAAAATGACACAAAAAACGGCCAGAGTCACAAAAAGAAAATTTCCTTTACCGATTCAGACGTTGAACGATTTGATAGAGATGACTTATGAGCGATGATTATATATAAACCGCCCTATACCATCACGCCGGTCATTCTGAACCTGGTTGCTCATATCAGCGAGACTGTGGGGCGTTTGACTGTGCTTTCTGATAATGCCAAGGCGCTTCGGTTACGACGTATCAACCGCATCCGCACTATTCGAGGCTCATTGGCTATAGAAGGGAATACGCTCAGCAAAGAGCAGATTACTGCGATCCTGGATGGTAAGCGGGTCATTGCACCATCTCGCGAGATTCAGGAGGTGCGTAATGCCATCGCCGTCTATAACCGCTTTGAGAGTTGGCGTCCGGAGGTTGAAACGGAAATACTAGAAGCGCATCGAATCATGATGGCCGGCTTAGTTGACGAAGCGGGAACGTATCGGTGTGGTGGGGTGGGGGTGATGTCTGGTGACCAAGTCATTCATATGGCTCCACCGGTAGATCGGGTCCGGGCTTTGATGCATGATCTTTTCCTATGGCTGTCCTCTTCGGAAGAGCATCCCCTCATCACTAGTTCGGTGTTCCACTACGAATTTGAGTTCATTCATCCCTTTGCCGACGGCAACGGCCGCATTGGACGTCTTTGGCAGACCTTGGTCCTGGCCCGCTGGAAACCATTTTTTGCAGATGTTCCAGTGGAAAGTTTGGTGCACGAACACCAGAAGGACTATTACCAGTCACTGCAACAAAGCACCGAACAAACCGATTCCGCGCCTTTTATCGAATTTATGCTCAGGATGATTCTTGATGCTATATTGACCGTCGCCCCCCAAGTGACACCTCAAGTGACCCCCCAAGTGAAGCGGTTGCTGAAGATCTTGCAAGGTGAGATGAACCGGGAGGCTCTTCAGGGTGTGCTCTCTTTGCATGATCGCAAGTCATTTCGTGAGCGTTATATCAAACCAGCTTTGGCGGAAGACCTGATTGAGATGACCATTCCCGAAAAACCAAACAGTCCCCTGCAGAGATATCGTCTGACTGATAAAGGGCGACGCTGGAATGAACACCAGGAAGAGGAGTGACGACAGAACACCAGCGAAGAATCAATTGCTCAATATATCTCAGGTGTTCATATGGTTTTGGACAGTCATTGATGACTGGGATGAGGCATAAATTATGATAGGGGAAAAGCCTCGAACTGATGCTCTGCATGCAGCAGAGCTTGATGAACTCAAGAGTCTGCGTGAAGAAAACGCCCACCTCAAAGTGTTGTTGACCACCCACGGCATAGCTTGGGAAATTAAATCAGAATCTGTTCGACAACCTCCCGCAGGCGAATCCGGGTCAGCTGGTACTGAATTTAGCACCACCGAGAAGCTCGCACTTTTTCGTCGTTTGTTCAGAGGACGTTCCGATGTCTACCCGGCACGCTGGGAGTCGGCCAAAGGCACATCCGGCTATTCACCAGCCTGTGGCAACGAATGGAAACCCGGTAGCTGCCATAAGCCCAAAATTAAATGTGGCGATTGCACCCAGCGTCTGCTGCTTCCGGTCACCGATCAGGTGATTTACGATCATTTAACTGGAAAGCTGACAATCGGCGTTTACCCGCTGATGATAGATGATACTTGTTCTTTTATTGCCGCCGATTTTGACGAAGGCGACTGGCGTGAGGATGCTCGTGCCATTATGGAGACATGTCGGCAGTTGGATATTCCGGCCGCTTTAGAAATATCCCGTTCCGGCAAAGGCGGCCATGTTTGGTTCTTCTTTGCTGAACCTGTTCGGGCTAGTGAGGCACGGCAACTCGGTGCTGCCTTGATCAGTCACACCTGTGATCGCACTCGACAATTATCACTTTCAAGCTATGATCGCCTCTTCCCCAACCAGGATACCATGCCCAAGGGAGGCTTCGGCAACCTGATAGCGCTTCCTTTGCAAAAACAACCCCGCCAGCGTGGTGGCAGTGTTTTTGTAGATGAAAATTTCAGTCCGTATCCTGATCAGTGGCAGTTTCTTGCCTCTATCAAGGCCATTGCCAAAACAGAGCTCGAAGACGCCATCCTTCGAGCCAGTGGTGGCCGAAATCCGCTCGATGTAGCCTTTGCCGTCGAGGAGGAGGATAGCAAGCCTTGGCAACGTCCACCATCAATTTCAAATCGACTTTCGGGACCATTGCCGGAAACGTTGAATCTGGTACTGGCCAACCAGATTTTTATTACCAAAGATGATCTCCCCCAACAATTGGCCAATCGCTTGATTCGTCTGGCTGCTTTTCAGAACCCGGAGTTCTACAAAGCCCAGGCCATGCGTCTGCCCGTATGGAGCAAGCCACGCATCATTGGCTGTGCCGAGAATTTTCCCCAGCATATCGGGTTGCCCAGGGGATGTCTTGATGATTTATTGGAGTTATTGGAGGAAAACGATATCCGTGCTGAAATCCAGGATGAGCGATTAGCCGGGCACAAGGTTACTGCTAAATTCACCGGCACGCTCCGGAAGGATCAAACAGCAGCTGTAAAGGCAATGTTGCGTTACGATGTCGGTATCTTATGCGCTCCTACCGCTTTTGGTAAGACAGTAGCCGCAGCTGCGCTAATTGCTCGACGCAAGGTCAGCACCCTGGTGCTGGTTCACCGAACCGAATTGTTGATGCAATGGCGGGAAAGGTTAACCGCTTTCCTCGATATCCCCAAAAGTGGATTGGGACTCATAGGCGGAGGCAAAAAGCAGCCTTCAGGAAAAATCGACATCGCGGTAATGCAGTCCCTGTTGCGCTGGGAGAATCTGGCAGACTTGCTTGATGGTTACGGTCAGATTCTTGTCGATGAATGCCACCACCTCTCCGCTTTTTCTTTTGAGTCTATTCTGAAGCAGACTAAGGCCCGTTATGTAGTCGGATTGACAGCTACACCTTTTCGTCGGGATGGCCATCAGCCGATTATCTTTATGCAATGCGGACCAATACGCCATAGTGCAGCCAGACCTGAGACTTCCCCGGTCCAATTGGAGGTTTTACCGCGATATTTGCGTGCGCCGGAGATTCCGCCGGACTCTCCGATCCAAGATGTGTTCCTTATCTTGGTGGGCGATGAGCATCGCAATCGTCGTATCGCATCGGACATAATTGCGGCTTATCGTGATGGTCGCAAGGTGTTGGTGTTGACCGAACGAACCGAGCATTTGGCCTTGTTGTATGAGGCTCTGCGGGATGAAGTAGAACATTGTTTTGTGCTTCACGGTCGTTTGCCCAAAAAGCAGCGGACGACCATCTTAGTCGAGCTTGAATCTCTGGATGGTTCGGCACCGCGGGTACTTCTTGCGACCGGACGGTTGATTGGCGAGGGATTCGATCACCCGCCGCTGGATACTCTGGTGCTGGCGATGCCGATTTCCTGGAAGGGAACACTGCAGCAATACGCCGGCCGCCTGCACCGGGAGCATGCCGACAAGCAGGATGTGCGCATTTATGATTACATAGAAAACGATCAGCCTCAGCTCGCCAGAATGTGGGATAAGCGTCAACGAGGCTATCGTGCCATGGGGTATCTGGTCAAAGCACCGGATGCGCTATTTTAGTCTCGTCGTAAAATCTAAAATAACTGCAGCGCTTATTTTATTTTTACGATGAATTTACTATGTATTGTGTAAACAGATTTATTTGCTCGTCCTCGCCTGGATGGGTTGGAAGGGATCTTTGGTAATCTCAATCAAACAGTGTTTGGAGAGCCAGCATATCCGACCATTGAGAGTAAAGCTGCATATCTTCTCTCCGGTGAGTGGCTTTAAGATGGCGATGAAGGTTGATAGCTTATTCCAGGAAGGTACAGATAGGGCGATATCTATTTGGTCATTAAATTTATGAAACCTGTTAAAGGCACCATTAAAAGTCTATTTAATGTTGACATGACCTTTTAGGTGACCTATTATTAAGTCAAGTTTGGTTGAAAACTCAGAAAAATCAGAAAACTCAAAAAATCAGAAAACTCAAAAAAATCAGACCAAACATAGGAAGGTTTCAAATTATGGTTATGACACATCAAGTACTTGCGGAAATTAGTGCTGGGATTTCCGAGTTGAAAAAGAATCCAATGGCTGTGGTAAATGAGGGTGGTGGGGGGCCTGTCGCAATTCTAAATCGCAACGAGCCTGTTTTCTATGCTATTCCCGCGAAGACTTATGAATACATCTATAATATACTTGAAGATGTTGAGCTGCGAGCCATTGTAGAGGCAAGAAAGGACCAGCCTGAAATCAAGGTAAATTTAGATGAGCTATGAGCTGAGGTTTAAAGAACAAGCTTTAAAAGAATGGAGGAAGCTGGATTCAGGTATAAAAGAATCCTTCAAAAAGAAACTTATTGAACGTATCAAAGACCCCCGTATTGAAAGCTGCAAACTGAATAAAATGAGTGATTGCTATAAGATCAAACTCAGAGGGGTTGGATACAGGTTAGTGTATCAGGTCCGTGACAACGAACTGGTCGTGGTTGTTATTGCAGTTGGTAAGCGGGATAAAAATCTTGTTTATAAGATAGCACTGAATCGGCTGTGACGTTTGAAAAATGTGCAAATCTAGGTATTATTATAACTAACCCCCCGCAAAGCACGAGGACTCTGTTTAGTCCCCCTTCAAAGCATGGGGATTAAAAAGAATACTCCCTTGAGCAAGGGGTGCACTTTTTAGTCCCCGTGCTTTGCGGGGATAAGTACCTTACAGATTGGTTTCTTGCAAAAAAAACAAGAAATCAATCTGTAAGGTACTAATATCTTTTATTCTGTTGATGGCAGTGAAAATGTTCAGTAATGAAATCATATTGTGACTACATCTGTGACTATTTATTGCTGCCACATTTTTATATAGTTGTTTAATGCTTTGTAATTGTTTGGATATATTTAGTTCGTGTGGCTCCGATATTGACTTTTCTGGTCGATATCTTCCCCGATTCGTCATTTCTCTCTCAGTTCTCTACGGTTTTAATCATGGGGTTCTTGATATAGAACAGGAGGGACATTTTCCACTCAGCAACCTCGCCTTTCGACTTGGCATAGCCTATTCTTTTTGAGCGGGTAGAAAGATAAGAGCTCTCTCCATGGCCAAGCCTTATGATGTGGATAATCTTTTTTTCCTGCTCCTCCAGGCCTTTTTTATATTTCTCCAGTTACTTTCACATTGCTTCCATATTTGATCCTCATTTAGGCGCTAATTATACACAGGTAGCAGTAATGCGGTTGTGAGGTTGTCCATAGAAGATAGAAAGCAGTGTGAAATCTCCCCAGATTGCTTTTAGCGTGAGGCAACAGGTTGTTTAGCAACTGCAAACATGTCAGACTCTCCGGTGCCACCCCCCTCTCTCTTTCTTTCAGGTACCGGGGAGTTTGATATTGTTGATAGGAGCATTGGCAGCAAGATGCCATCAGTTATGAGGCATCAATTGATTGTAAAAAATCATTGCGCCGCGATTAGTAACTCGCTGCATTGATAATGTCTTCAGCCACAAGCAGGTACAGGCCTTATGAAAACATCGGCGAAACAGGTGTGGAATGGAATCGAAAGGCGAAAAGCAGGCAGCAGACGAAGGGCTGCTGATCTCCTGATCGACCAGGAACGACGCTGTGATCGAAGAAATGGGGCAGAAAAAAAATCCCGCAGCCTCATTGGATGGTTGCGCTCATATTTGAAGCCGAGGTTGGGTGTTGACCGACGAAAAACCGTTGATCGACGTGTGCTTGCAAAGCAATACATATTCAACTCAGGATCATTGCTTACCAGAGAAGAAATCGCTGATCTCTTAGAATGAGAACACAACACAGCATTATCAAGGGATAATTCAACTTACCTATACCACGTTGGACGCATTTCTGTATTCTCTTGAGGGATGCGAGTGACCAAGAGGAGATGAAAAATGAATAAAGAGATAAAATGTAAGGCTGCAGTAATAATGCTGAAAATTGCTCTAATGTTTTCACCGATGTTTTTGCTGCCACTCATTGGTCCATTCTCTGCAAACAACCGTGGAACCAATTGTCAGGGAACACCCCCATCTGCTTCGCATTAAGAGCGTATAGTGGGATGCAGATGGGTGACAGTGTTGAACACAGACATTAATGACGAGAAGCTTAAAGCAGTGTGCCAATAAGTTCAAAATCAGTTGGTGGATATTCCCGAGGGAAGCCAATAAAAAGGGAACGTAATTAAAAATGAAGACTAATCCAAATCAACAATTTGTAAAAATGAGCATGAACCACCCTAAAATGCTTTCAACAGCATTCGAATATGATCAGGAAAAACCGAAGTTGAGGTGTTTGCCAATTTTCCAAGATTCAGATATGGATAATCGGTTCAAGCCTGAAACTGATGTTCTGCTCCGACAAATTGCCCAATTACAAGGTGTCGAGCAGCGCTGCCTGCAGGCCGAAAAAGAATTACAAACTATTGAAGCAAGAAACAGACTTCTGGGCGACAGTGCTCCGATGGGGATCCTTATTATTGATTTCCATAGTAATATTACCGGGATGAATCGGAAAATGCAGGAAATGTCTCCTTGGCTCTCTCGCAAAGAGAGAAAATCAGCCAACTTTTGCGATGGCGAGACAAAAGTTCCGTCGGAGATTTTGGCCGATATTCAGCAATGCATTTTTCAACAAAAATCACAGGTCATCGAGCATTCGTACAGTGACGAACAGAGAGTATGCACTCATTTGCGCTACTATCTCAGCCCAGTCCCTGGCCTTGATGGACCCGGAACCGAGGTTATGGCATTTGTAGAGGACTGTACTGATCTTAAAAAGACAGAGCAAGCGCTCAAAGAGAGTGAGCAGAGGTATCGTCGCTTATACCAATCCTCACCCATTGCGTTGATCGAGAGGGATGTCACTGAGTTGAATAGTCACCTCGAGCACCTGCGAGCAAGCGGAGTCTCAAATTTAAGAGAATACCTGGAGCAGAATCCCAGTCAAATATTTCATTGCTGGTCTTTGATAAAGACTATTGACAATAATCTGGCCTTCCTGAAACTGATGGATCTGGAAAATTGCCCTATTCCAGCCGGTTCTATCCCTCAAACCGATTCGGATGTTTTTAGAGAGATGGCAAGAGAGATTATTCTATCTATAGCCCAGAGAAACAAAGTCAGTCAGCGAGAACTGGCAGTAGTAACAGCGAGTGGCCAGGAAAAATTCGTCCTGGGAAAGTCGATGGTTATCTCCGGTAGCGAGGAGAGTTTGGAGCGAGTAGTGGTTGCTTTGGTTGACATTTCTATACGCAAGAAGGCCGAAGAGACGTTGAGGGAAAGTGAGCTGCGATTTAAAAATCAATCGTTACGTGACAATCTGACTGGTTTATTCAATCAACGTTACCTCTATCAGTCTCTCGCTGAATTGATCGAGAGTGCGGAAAGTAATGATACGCAGATTTCTTTGATATTTATGGACTTGGACCATTTTAAACGGGTCGTCGATACTCATGGTCATCTCAACGGTAGTCGGGCCATCCGCGAAGTAGCACGAACTATCAATGGTTGTCTGGAGGAACCTGCCTATGCAGTGGCATATGCGGGTGACGAATTTGTCGTGGTTCTGCCTGGATATGATAAAGAGCAGGCCTTTCAGAAAGCCTCGGAAATTCGAGCCAGGATGAAAGAAACTGAATATGTGCTGGACCAGGGCATTGAGGTTCGCTTGCAAGCAAGCTTTGGCATAGCGACTTTTCCTGAAAACGCAGCGGATCTCAATGCGTTGATTGCCGCCGCAGACCAAGCTTTGTTTGCCATCAAAGAAACCGGCAAAAACGATATAGGGGTTTATCCGATGCACGAGTCTCTCGATCAGTGGAGTTCCTAGCGTCGTGGTTTGAGATACTCCGTTTCGACATAGCCATCATGCAACCGATGGCTATCAAAGACCTCCTTAATAACTCTTGTTGCAATTAACATTTCAGGAATTTTCACAATTTATCCATAAGTTCTCAATAGTTCAAAGTTACTATACATTCAGTCTTTGCGTGAGACGATTTAACCGAACGTAAAGACTGACAACTTGCTTATCCAAACCTCAATGTACCCTCCTCTCAAACCGGCAAAGAGCCGGAAGGGAAGGCCATGAATGAAACAAAAATCAAAGAATACAATAAGATGTTCCTCTTGGTAACGTATGGACTCCCCCACCTTGGGGGGGCTTTCTCGTTCGCTATCCCGCGATGATTTACCGCATTTGAGCCAATTGTACTATCCACTATGGCGAACCTGCATAACCTTACACAGTGATGGACACCTAACTTCCTGGTAGCCTCTGTTGTCTTGTGACCGTGATCTGTAACAAGTTTAATAGCCTCGTCTTTGAATGCATCTGTATAATTTTTCTGTGTAGTCTTCTTCATATGAACACCTCCTCAGGGCATTCAATTAGCTCTTAATTTTGTGTCCACTTTTTCTATACCACCTCAATCGTGGCTGGTGGACGTAACCAGGACGACAGATAAACATCTGTAGATGAGGGCTGAAATGTCTGCAGCGTATTCCAAAACAAATCTTCAATCATTTTCCACATAAACTCTAATTTTAAATCAAATCAAAAATCCTGCGCGTTAGTATAATATTTTATCTCCTTTAACAACGATGAGTTAAGGCTACCAGCCTACTTTTGCTTTTTATCTAAATTTTCACTTCTTGGCAGTAACTCATCGTAACATTTTTTATATACAGCTCCAGACAGTAGAAACTATCAGGTCGTTTGCAAATGTGGATGGAACCTGTTATGTTCCGTGCAAATATTGTTCGTGTACGAAACATTCCTACAAGAAGGAGTTGGTGTGAGCAATCAAGGGAACAACAATTACGAATTCCGGATTCTTAGCGCACTACGCCGTGTTATCCGGTCAGTTGATATTTACTCCAGGAAATTGAATACAGAGTTAGGGCTTACAACCCCCCAGCTATTGTGTCTCCATGCATTAGCAAAATCCAAGGGCATGACCCTTACGAATCTGGCCAAAGAAGTAAATCTTGGCGTGAGCACAGTAAATGGAATAGTTGATAGGCTTGAAGTAAAACAATATCTTACCAGGGAGAGATCGGTAGATGATCGTCGAAAGATCTCCCTGGCGATTTCTCTTTCAGGAAAGGAACTTGTGCTCAGAGCTCCTTCTCTGCTTCAAGACAAATTCTCTGCTTCGTTATCGAAATTGTCGGATTTTGAACAGATGGCAATAACAGACTCTCTTGAACTCGTTGTGGAACTTATGGAGGTAAAAGACGTGGATACCTCTCCCAACCTATTCCCCCGAGAACAGGTTATAAATAATAATTAGTAAGTTGCTACAGAAAAATGGATTTGCTAACTTAATCCAAAAACAACAAAAAATACTTGAGGAGATTGAAAGTAAAGCATGAGTGAATTAACAGCAGAAGATACATTCCGAAACCTGGATGCTATAGATTTTAGCAAATTGGAATGGAATACCGAACTCGCTAATAACGTAAACTCTCAGGAAAAATTAGAGCAGTATATCTATCTATCAGAAGAGCAAAAACACTCTATGAAAGAGGTGCTAGATACTCATCCCATGAATATCCCACGCTACTACCTCAGCCTCATCAATCCAGACGATCCTCAAGACCCCATTCGCAAGATGGCGATCCCTACCTCGGAGGAACTAGTTGTGGCCGGTCAGATGGGTGAGACCACCGGAGACCCTTACGGTGACGACAAACATAATAAGGGTAACGGGATCTTGCACAAGTACCCTTACTCTGCCCTGATCGTGGCGACCGAATACTGTTCCATGTACTGCCGCCACTGCTTCCGCAAGCGTCTGGTGGGACTGCCCAACGACAAGACCGTCGAGAACTTCCAAAATGCCGCTAAATACATTGCCGAACACAAAGAAATCACCAATGTGATCATTTCTGGTGGTGATCCTATGATGTTGCCGACCGAGGTCATCAGCAAGATGCTGGAAGTCTTGAAGGACATCGATCATGTGAACTATGTCCGCATCGGCACACGCACTCCAGTGGTGTATCCTCTGCGCTATTTCGATGATGAGCTCATCGAAGTACTGCGTAATTTTAATCAGTATAAGACTCTCTACATCCCTACTCACTTCAACCACGCCAACGAAATCACCGATCTATCCAAGGAAGCTGTGATGCGTATCCGCAGTGCCGGCATCACCGTCAATAATCAAACCGTATTCCTTAAGGGCATCAACGACAGCGTAGAGGAGCTTGAAAACCTGATGAACGGACTGGTCCGGATCGGCGTGACCCCCTACTACCTGTATCAGTGCATGCCGGTTTCACGCGTGCGCCATCACTTCCAGGTGCCATTAAAGCGCGGTGTGGATATTGTTGCCGAAACCAAACGCAGTCTGGACGGATACGCCAAGCGTTTCAAATTCATTATGGGCCATGACATCGGGAAAATCGAGATTTGCGGACGCAAAGACGACGTTCTGGTGATGAGCCAGATTCACTCTCGCCCGGAGCATCCCGAAGAAGCCTCGCGCATTTTCATGGGCCATCTGACTGAAAACGCCGGATGGCTCGAAGACCTGGACCTGATGCAATGATAGTTGGCGTTGTTACGTGAGGTGAGTCGCAATACGTAAATAGGAAATTTGAACAATATAGGAAAAAATCATTCCCATTATTTTCCAGAGTGCTGACTCCGAGGTCGTTGATCTGACCACCGAACGGATCTGGAACGTTTTTTGGGTGCATTGCGCCCCCGACATGGATTTGGTCAATTAAACACTTTTTTTACTATTTCCATAAGCTGCAATACGCTTTGTTGTAAGGCATCCCATAGTTACTGGAGCTAATTTTAAGCACGGCAATATAACAGCTAAAGCGACCCTACGACACGAGACCCTTGATAAAAATCATTCTATGCGAAGGGGGTACAGGCTGCTCGCATGAATTAACGTGTAGATTTTACTTGCAAATGAGCCAATGTCGTTGGGCCCAGCTTGGTTGTTCCTTGCGGGAATTTGAGAAAGAACTGGCCTCAGACCTAGGAATGGAGCCATAGTGTGATTGGAATTTTTAAATAGTTAACTAATCGTTATGAAAGACAAAACAAATGGCCAGCAAATGAACACAAAGTTTAGTTTTTTTCTTATTTGTCTGCTTGTCCTGTTACTGCCTTTTTCCTGTTGGGCAAGGATGGTCAGCCTTAGTGCTGATAGAGTCAACTTGCGGACAGCACCATCAATAAAGTCCAAAGTAAAATGGGTGCTTGGTAAGGGGGTTCCTCTACAGGTCATTAGCAGCAAGGGTAAATGGCTTAAGGTGAGAGATTTTGAAAATGATTCAGGTTGGGTTTATGGACAGCTCACTACCAATAAAGGTCATATGGTGGTGAAAAAGAAGATAGTAAATATCCGAAGCGGACCAGGAACGAAATACCGGATCATAGCTCAAGCCAAATATGGGGTGGTTTTTCGTACCCTAAAGCAGATCAAGGGATGGGCTAAGGTCCGACACGAGAATGGAACCATCGGCTGGATTTCCCGCAAACTTTTATGGGGATGGTAAAAAAATAAAGAGTTAGATGTGAGTCAATCTTTCTAGAAAAACATTGCAGCCCTTGTCTTGCTGACATCATTAGGCTTTAAACATTTAATCTTTTATTGGACACTATTGTGCATTCAAGAAATCACCCACAGACAATAATTATATCTCCGCAACAGGTCCTACGAGATATTCTATTAATTTTTATTGGAAGCATCCTTTGTGCAATAGCTATTAACGGAATCTTGATTCCTCATGATTTTGTTACTGGAGGGGTTACGGGTATCTCTTTGATAATCCATAATTTCATACCTTCAATAAACGTAGGATTAATTTATTTATTTCTTAATCTTCCTCTTTTTGTCCTAGCTTGGATGGCTGTTGGGCGTCGTTTCTTTTTTTTCAGTATTTTGGGAACGCTATCTTTAACGTTTTCTTTACTATTTATTCATTTCAATTTTAATTTAGAAGATAAGATGCTTAATGCCCTACTAGCCGGACTCATTCTAGGTGCGGGAGCAGGCCTTTGCTTAAGATCATCTGGGTCTCAAGGTGGCACGGATATTTTATCTATCATGCTACTGAAGAGATTTTCCATAAATATTGGCGATACAATTTTAACTCTCAATGGCATAGTTTTACTTTTAATATCAGTGTATTATTCTGTCGAAGCAGTGCTTTACACTATGATTGTTGTTTTTGTCAGTTCAAAAGTTATTAATCTCGTTGTGACTGGCCTTAGTCAGAGGAAATCAGTTTTTATCATTTCATCACAATGGGAAAAAATATCACAAGAAATACTAAAAGACATAAGACGTGGGGTTACTATTATCAATGGTCAAGGAGGGTATACACGTAATGAGGAAAAAATACTATACACTGTAATTACCCTCACAGAGATTGGTCAGCTGAAGAGACTTGTTAACAATATTGATCCTGCGGCATTTGTAGTAATAAGTGACACGTTAGAAGTTATAAATTATAGAATTGGGAACCAACCACATTGGTAATCAATTATTAGTTTAGGGGAGAGGGGTCAAGTCTGCTTTTGGCTTATGTTGGACAAGGAGAAGAGTTAAGAGAAGGTTTGGCCCTTTGCTGCAATCATGCGTGGAATCCGGTCTTTCTCTGGCAGTTCTGCCTACAGGTGGCTATCAGGTTTGATAACCTGCTCATTTTCGTTCGAGACTGGACAAACAGTGTCGTCAAACATCTGTCTTGCCTGAAATGGAGTAACTTTTTCAGTAGGTATTCTGCTCACAACGGGGGCAATCCAGTTCCTGGATTCAGGAATTGTCTTCATTGAGCACCACTGGCAGCGGTGTAGTACTGCCAGTGTGTATCTTGAATGGTGGTTGCACGATACTGCTGTAATCTGTCACCATGCCTGAGAGATCAGGGCGAAATTCACCGGCAGTCCCCGCTCATGCGATAATATCGCAGGTTGTATTCCCTCCGTCAAACAATTCCAGAAAGAGTTACGGCACAGTAGATGAGGAGGCCAGATAATAGTAGATTTATAGAGCGTCGTATGGGTTCAAGATGAAGATATCTCTGCATTTGGCCCCCCCCAAACGCCCAGAGTGATACTGAACAGAAAGTGAGAGTTGTAAGAAGTACGGTGGAGATTGCAAGAGTAAATGGGCTCCCGGTAATGCCCGAAAGAAATGTTGTGTATATTGTCAGGCCGAAAATTATTGCCTTTGGATTAAGCACCTGCAACAAGAAACCGTGCTTAAAGAACAACGGGGGCGTAGTATCCCGGGAGAGCTTATAGGTAGCGCGCGCGGTGTTCACAGCCAACCAGAGTATATAACAGGTACCTGCCAGGCGCAGAACAGTCTCTACTGCTGGAAGAATCTCGAGTAGTTTACTGGAGAGAAACGCGCAAAGAATCATAATGATCAAATAACCCGCTACAATTCCTGACAGGAATCGAAACGTACGCCTGTAACCATACATCATGCCCATTGCGGCACTGGTAAGATTACCCGGCCCTGGGGTGAATGTTGTCACCAGAACAAAAGCCAATAATGGTATAAGATCAATATTCATTACAATTTGTTTTTATTGCATTCAAGGTGCTATTCCAGAGCTACTTTAATTGCCCCAACACCAGGGAGATAGTTATGGACACAACAATCCAGAAGACCACTTTGACAGTGCTGCGGCTGCTGTTCTTCACCAGGATGATCGAATCCTTTCCCTTCCTGTCTATATTGTCTGTTGTATCCTCTGGAAGAAACAGATAAGCCAGGTCTCCCATACCCCTTTTTACCAGGCTGTTGACAGAGGTGTGAACTGAGAAATTCAGGTAATACTCTACGCTTACCATCTGTTTTGACTCCAACATGATCACCTCCTGTATTTATAGATTGCTTCGCTTATGTTGCAATTATAGAGGTGACCGGATAATAATCATAGTTATACAATATTAACCTTAGCTGAAGTTATACTTATGCTCCAGAATCTGGATCGGTTGAAAGTGTTCTATCATGTGTTCTCGTCGGGCAGTGTCGTTGCAGCGGCAAATGCTCTACATGTCAGCCAGTCTGCAGTAAGCCAGACCATCCATAAATTGGAAAAAGAAGTGAACTCGCCGCTGTTCACCCGCCTGCACAAGCAATTGGTTCCAACTAGAGCTGGCAAACGGTTATACGAAATCGTCCAACCGTTTATGGGTGCTCTTGACGGATATCAGAAAGATTTGGAAGTTGCTAAAAATCACCCCATTGGTGAACTGCGTGTGGGAGCTCCCCCGGAGTTTGGAAAAGCCTACTTGCCATCGATTGTGGCGGATTTCAGGGAAAAGTATCCGGATGTAACCTTCACGCTTGAACTCGGAACCCCGGAGACCCTCCTGCCGCTGCTCAGGGAAGGACTGTTAGATTTTGCTTTAGTGGATGTATTTTTAACCCAAAGTACACATATTGGTCACCTCGACATGTACCATTTCAATCCTGTTGGCGAAGAGGAGGTAATACTGGCCTGTTCCAGGCAGTACCATGAAAAATACGTAAAGGGCGATCACTCCTTCTCCTCGCTGTCGAAACAAAATTTCATCAGTTACAGGAAAGACCTGCAGGCAATCAGGCTGTGGTTCAAGCATCACTTTTCAAAATCCAACATACATGTTCGTGATGTATTGACCGTGGACAGCCATGAAGCGGTAATATCGGCGATAGCGCATAATGTTGGCATAGGGGTTGTTGCCTCTCACCTGATTACAGAAAAGCTCAGTAACGGGATTATTGTTCATATAAAAACGCCGAAACCTGAGATAATGAACGCAATATCCCTTGTTCAGTTGCAGGATAAAATTCCCACCTTGACAGAAAAGGTATTCGAGAGGTATTTGATCGATAAGATCAGAGAGGCTAATGGTGGGGACAGTCTGCATAACTCCGGCACCAATGCCAAGGCAGGGGAGTTCTGAGGGAAGTGGCCAGTTCTGGAGAATGTTGTCGCACCAGAGCGAGTTGTTCGTACTTGTCGATACCAAAGAGAGACCCCTGCTTGGGGAGTACAGGGAAAGAGCGTGACAATTCCTCCTGCTGCAATCCTGACAGCAGTTCAAACAAGCCACCGAGCAAGATGCTGGTCGGGGGAAATTCTTGCCTGCGCCTGATGGCCGCTGAGGAAAGGATTCCTTCCTGCAAGAATAACTAATATCAAAATAACAGCATAATGCGCCACATTCTGAACACAGGACAGATTTATTGTTACAATAACGAGGGACAGCGAATTGCCTGTTCTTTCAGTGGACAGGATGCTGATTTGCAGCTCGGTATGTCTTGGCCGGATATTCGTTATAAACTGCAAGGGGAGGTCGTTATCGACCATCTGACAGGTCTCACCTGGAGCAGGGATGCCAATATAGGCACCTTCCCCTGTACCTGGCAAGAGTCGTTTGCCCAGATAAGAAAATTGAACCTGGAACATTACGGCGGGTACAGTGACTGGCGCCTGCCAAATCGCAACGAGTTGCGCAGTCTGATGAGCTACCAGGAAAAAAAACCAGCCTTGCCGGAAAACCACCCTTTTGCGAATGTCTTTCTCGGCTGGTACTGGACCTCCACCACGGCGGTTATTAATCCGGCTTATGCGTGGTCTGTCCATCTTGAAGGGGCACGCATGTTTTATGGCCAAAAAAGCCAGTACCAGCTCTTCTGGCCCGTCCGTGGGCAAGGCAATGCTGTTTTACCTGCTACCGGTCAGGAGAAATGTTATGATGTTACAGGGAAGGTGATTGATTGCTCCGGCACTGGCCAGGATGGAGAACTGCTAGAGGGCAGCGACTGGACACAGCCCCGATTTCAAGAAGAATCCGACATTATCTATGACCGGTTGACCGGGCTTGGCTGGCTTCGCCGTTGTGATCTTGTTAGATCTCCTGTCAACTGGCAACAGGCCCTTGATGCAGTTCAAAGTGCCAACATGGCTAGCTTAGGTGGAATAAATAACTGGCGTCTGCCCAATATCAATGAATTGGCCTCGTTGGTTGACTGTAGTCGCCACAGTCCCGCTCTACCGGCAAGCCATCCCTTTGAGAATATACAGGACGGGTATTGGTCATCGACCACCAGCTTTTTTGAAACCGACTGGGCCTGGGTCCTGTATCTGAACAAGGGCGCCTGCGGTGTTGGGTATAAATCAGGAAAAACCTTTTATGTCTGGCCGGTCACAACGCACAATCCTTTGAAATTGTAGCAGGGAGGGTGAAACCGTTAAGAGAGTATGACGGGAATCACTCTTCCTGATTTTCTCCTTCCTCCGGCCTTGCCCAAAAGACATGGATTGGATGTATACTCATACTCTTCGAGAAAACCTGACTGGACGAAGATGGCCTGTTGCTGAATAGCTACCAATACGCTTACATTCCCTATCCGGGTCATGGAAGGGCAGGATCGTTCTAACGATCTTGCCCTTTTTTTGTTCCCTTTCAGGCAGTTGCTTTTTTGAATTTGATTAGAATGGCAAGAGCAGGTTTTATGAGCAAGGTGACCACCAAAATGCCTGTAGCCAAGACCCCCAGGGTAATGAGGATTTCATTGGTAGTCGGGCTGTAATCCACAACCTCACCCATGGGAGAAGGTATAAAGCCGGGAATAATAAGACCAAAACCCTTTTCAATCCAGATCCCGGTAAACAGACTTATTGCCGCCACCATGAGATAACGGGGATTGCATTTCGTTGGATCAAAGGAAAAAAGGAGGGTGCCGAGGATGTTGAGCCCTATGGCAGTCCATATCCACGGTACCAGGGAGTCGTGGCCGTCCAGTCCGAAGAACAGGTATTGGGCGGAAAGGCTGTGGTGAGTGAATGTATAAAATTCTTTAAAAATCTCAGAGAACAGCATTAACAGGTTGATTATCGCGGAAACAACGATGATTCTTTTTAATTTAAAGAAGATCTGGATGTCGACCGGGTACTGGGTTTTCTGTTTAATGACGATAAGCACCATCATAATTACCGCCGGGCCAGCCGCAAAGGCTGAAGCCAGAAAACGGGGACCGAGTAAGGGGTTGTTCCAGAAAGGCCTGGCCGGCAGTCCCTGGTAGAGAAAGGCTGTGGTCATGTGGATGGAGACAGCCCAGAAGATGGAAAGGAAAACAAAGGGCTTGTACTTCCAGCCCACGGGGGCTCTGTTGTGGTAGTTGCAGTAAAGAATGTAGAGGGGCACCAGACTGTTTAAGGCCAGATAGCCATTTAAGACGAGTACGTCCCAGGTAAGAATGGAGGAAGGCCAGTTAAACAGGCCGATTATGGGCATCATATGCCACACCTTAAAAGGTCCGCCCATATCCATGGTGATAAACATGAGACACATGATCAGGGCACCCACAGCCACACATTCTCCTATGATAACGACTTCATGTAAGTCCTTGTCTTTTAGTATATAGGCAGGCACGATCAGCATCACTGCGGCGGCGGCGACACCGACAAAAAAGGTGAAATTGGAGATATACAATCCCCAGCTGACGATATCTGACATGCCGGTGATGATCAGCCCTTCCTGGAACTGTTTTATGTAGGCAAATGCTCCAACGCCTATCACAGTCAGGAGGGCGACCAGATAGATCTTGAATCCTATTCCCCCGGACAGTGCCCAGCGCATGCAGTCCGAGACGAAAGCAGAGATTCCTTTTTGAGGGTTCGTCGTCATTGTTCCTTCCTTCAGATTGCTCAATCCAGACAGGGGTTGTGTTTTTCGTCTGTTGCTGTCAATCAATAAAATACCAAAATTTTGGATCAGTCCCCAATTCTTCCTTAAAGCGAAAGACCTTCTTGTGCTTAAGGACATAACGGATCTCACTATTCGGATCGAGGAGATTGCCAAAAACCCGGGAACCGGTGGGACAGGCTTCGGCACAGGCCGGTAGCTTGCCCTGACGAGTTCTCTGTATGCAGAACGTGCATTTCTCCATCACCCCTTTCATCCGCATGCGGTTGCCGAGATAATGTTGTTTTTTGGTAATCTCTTCCTCGGCTACTTCAGGTTCACCCCAGTTAAAACGGCGCCCCCAATAGGGACAGGCAGCCAGGCAATAACGGCAGCCAATACACCAGTCGTAATCCACGACAATGATGCCGTCCGGCTCCCGCCAGGTAGCCTTGGTTGGGCAGGCCTTGGTGCATGGGGCGTTTTCACAATGGTAACATTGGACTCCCATGTAGAATTTATTTTCCACCGGTACTTCATGATGGTATTTGCCATCTCCGGATGTTGGATCAAGTTGGCCAGGTTCCATTTCGAAGATGCGGATGTATTGGGTCTTTGCTTTACGATCGAGATTATTTTCTTGAACGCAGGCCTCGACACAGTCCATATAACCCTTGCAGCGCGAGATATTAAAGGCATAGCCAAAGAGCACATTTTCCTGTGGTTCCTGGTTGGATATTTGTACGTTTTCGTTGTGTTGGAGCTTGAAAAGTCTTTCCAGGCGGGCAACGGTTTCGTCCTTTTCTTCCTGGGTCATCAAGCGATAGTTTTTCTTGAAGTACTCTTCCCACTTCAGCCCCATCTCTTCGCTACTCTCGAGAGAGACGCATCCTCCGGTGACCAGCCCTGCAGAACCGGCAGCAGCGGCAATGGACAGCTTCTTCATGAAGGCTCTGCGGCTGCTTTTCGTTTCAAGGATCTCTTTTGTTTTCATCTGCCCTTCTTCTTTTGTGCTGGAATTCATGGCTCCCCCCCTATTCGTCCAATGGCAGCGAGTATGTCACAGGCATCTTTGTGGCAAAGGCAGGGGCGTGTGGGCTGTGACAATTGGTACAATTTTGCACCACCCGTTCTCCAGCCCAGTATGTAACGCGTTTTCCATGGGCGCCGCCGAGCCAGTCGCGTTTCGGGCGAAAATGGCACTGCCCGCAGAGTTGGTAGCTGTGATCGAAATCTATCTTTTTCCCCTCGGCATCAGAGAGGAAATCGCGATCATCCTCGTCATGGCATTCAATGCAAGCCAGCTTGTCGTTGCCCCTTCCATGGTTGATTTCGATATCACCATGGGTGAAGAGGACGCCGTCTCTCACCTGCACCACTTTATCCGTATGGCAGACGCTGCATCGGAATCGGGTTATGGAATCTTTGCGGGCCAGCACCCTGAAGGTCCCCCCCTGATAGGATTCTTTGGCCTGTACCGTCTTGACCGGTAAGGCGTGGGCTGATTCGATTGTCCGGTTATCAAAGGGCTCGTCAGCTGCAAGGATGTGATCCATAACCGAACTGCCGCTGGCCATGGCGGTCTGCCGTGAGGTGAGCACCATTCCCAGGACAAGAAAAAGCAGGCTAGAACAAAAAAAGAGTTTTTTCATAACCGTTTTATCTTCCTGATGAGTTGTTTCTGGTAAATTCTTTTCTGGGCTCAGCTGCCAGCATGGGGACATGGCATTGACGGCAATTGCCGCGTGATCCATGCTCAACCCGAATCTCTGCCACTGCTGCAGGGCCGGCATGACAGGCAATGCAATCTTCCCGCAACTGGAGGCTGTGGGGAATGGGGGGAGGGGATCCGCCCATTTCTGACCTGCCGAGTACGGGTGGATTTATTGATTGCCACTCGCTGGTCACAAAGAGGTTTTCTGTCCGTCGCGGCACATGACATTGAGAGCAGCTTTCATATTCCGGATGCGGGGTGACGGGGGCATAGGCATCCTGATTGGCGTCGTAGCCGCCTCTTTCGTGACAGGAGAGGCATTTTGCCGTATCTCCTGAAAAAGAGAAGGGGACATCGTGCGGAATCCTTGGCGGTGAACCGGGGTACTGGCGGAGATTGTAGTACACGTTCAGAGTTCGTCTTCCGTCTGTTCCGGTCATAACTGCGAGAGGGGTGTCGTCAAACCGGGTGAAAATCTTTTCGCCATCCGCATCAAAGCCCTGGGGGATATCTGGCGCTGCATTTGTCGGTAAGGCCAGAAAGGCTCCTAAGCAGATAGCGGCAAAACCCACAACAACTTTGCCTACTGTCTTATCTGCTGTTTTCATGATACTTTCTCCAGTCGAACGGCACATTTTTTATAATCAGGCTGCTTGGAGATAGGACAAAAAGCATCCAGCGTAACCTCGTTTATTTTGTACGATTCATCAAAAAACGGCACAAAAACCATACCCTTCTGGGGGACACCACGGCCATTGATAGAGGCCTTCATGGTCACTGCGCCACGCCTGGAGATAATTTTCACCTTTTCACCGTTTACCACCCCGAGATCAGCGGCATCATCAGGATGTATCTCCACATAGGATTCAGGCATGGCATTATGGAGAAGTGGCACTCTGCGGGTCATGGAACCGGTATGCCAATGCTCGATGACCCGGCCGGTATTGAGCCAGAAGGTAACTACTCACCCCTATCCGATTCAGCTTCCAAAGCCTTACCTGTCAAAGCTATCTGAATAGCAACAAGCGGATTGACTCCTTGACTGGCCATGGTTTGCAAGTAACTTGAAATCCGGC
>Ga0180007_10001858_pt1 | contig 26595 bp, 23 predicted proteins | sample MM_PC_MetaG_FD_121122 | JGI IMG/M metagenome (GOLD analysis project Ga0180007, IMG submission 121122) | Groundwater microbial communities from the Aspo Hard Rock Laboratory (HRL) deep subsurface site, Sweden - MM_PC_MetaG | ecosystem: Environmental > Aquatic > Deep subsurface > Groundwater... | reverse complement strand
CCTAATCGAGGCCTTAAAATTTCTCGCTTTGCTCGAAATGATTTTTACTTATTCCTAATCGAGGCCTTAAAATTTCTCGCTTTGCTCGAAATGATTTTTACTTATTCCTAATCGAGGCCTTAAGATTTCTCGCTTTGCTCGAAATGATTTTTACTTATTCCTAATCGAGGCCTTAAGATTTCTCGCTTTGCTCGAAATGATTTTTACTATCGTAAAAATCACCGCTCAGCCATTCCTCCGAGTAAAATTTATTTATAAATTTTACTCGGATATCGACACCCGTTCTTTGGGGTGAGATATCTTTGGTCAATACTATTTATTTCGTGTCAGCTTCGAACCTGCTTTTCTGGTGAGAAGTCTTTATACTTCTTATAAGCTGATTGACATTGGATAACATATCATATCTGAGCATAAAAAGCAAGTTTCCCGATATTTTCTTAAGCTTAAACTTCTGCTTGGAATAAATGCTCTTATTTGGAATGATGAAATACTCTTGAAGGAGAATGAATCACCGCGGCACTCAGCTTGTTTTGAACATCAGCGCTTATATCGAGGAATCTGAATCCGCAATCAAATTGACCGGTAGTTGTTTTGTGCTGATAACATATTTCGCAATTGACTTCTTGTCTTGCCTGTTTTCCCGGAATGCCGATTCGGGCTAAAAACTGCCGGGTTTCTAACTTTTTATCCAGCTTTATTTTAAATCCGGTAGGAGTAATATCCAGGATAAAAACATCGGTGTATTCTTTTTTCGCGTAAAAATCAATCAACGATATCGCTAAGCCTTCCACAGGTTTAAAGCGTATGGCCATTCTTTTTTCTACTATCGCCTTATCTCTGCCGCCTCTTTTCGCTTTATAAAGCGCGGAATCAACCATGCTGATTATTTGATTAGCATTCGCTCCTTCTGGCGGACAGGCAGCAACTCCAGCACTAAACTTTATCGCTAAGGAAAGCGGCGCTTTTAAATAAGGAGAGGTAACCACCATCTGTTGCATTTTATTTTTGATTCGCTCTAAAACAATCGGAAAATCAGCCAGACTTGTTTCCGGTAAAATCACCAAAAACTCTTCCCCTCCATAACGTCCGACAAAATCAATATCGCGCAAACTTACGATTAAATTCTCGGCAAAGCTTTTGAGGACATTATTTCCCACAAGATGTCCATAGCTATCATTGATTTTTTTAAAAAAATCAATATCAATAAGCATTATGGTAAGCGGCCTCTTATATCTTTTTGCCCGAGACAGCTCTTGTTCCAGAATTTCTATTGTTCTGCGGTAATTATAACAGTTTGTCAGCCCATCAAAATCAGCTAAAATTTGCAGCCTTTTTTTTAAATCCCTTTCTAGTTCGGCAAAGCTGCCGATAATCACCCCCGCGAGAACGTAAACAATGCTATTCATATAAAATTTATGCAGCCCGGGATCGTACCATTGTCCTTGTAATAGCGTTTTCTGATGAAACATTAAAATTAATATCGATAATCCGGAAAAAACAATCCCGCCTTTAAGCCCAAAACAAATTCCCGCCAGCGCGATAAGAATAACAAATAAATAACCGATCAGGCTCTCGACTCCCGGAAGAAATTCATAAATAAGAATTAACGCGATCAGACAAATTAAAATAAAAATAACATGAAAAGGCTTTGCTTGAAAACTGATTTTTATCCGCTCAAAGTGATTTACGCGTCTTGATTTTTGTGAACCCATAGAAAATATTCCTTTTGCTTAATTATACAGATAATATACCACATGTCAATATAATCACTTTTTAACACCAATAATTTACTTAACCGCCCGCATATCCTGAGCAAAGTCGAAGGGCTTCGCTAGATTAACACTGATTAACACAGATAATCTGTCATTTTTATTTCAACCGCGAGCACTCAGAGCTCCACAGAGAAAACAATTAAATTCTATTCCACCACGAAAATTACGAAACACACGAAAAAAACAATTCAACGGTATACTCGTGTGATTTTTAATCACACTGAATTTATTCAATGGATAATCAAAAGAAAAACTTGTTTTCCTTCTTGAGTGACCATTGAATTAAATTCCAGCTGCGCAGCAGCAAAGAGTATCCTTTATTTTCTTATCCGCGTCCATCTGTGTTCATCTGTGGTTAATTTATTTTTCTGTCAGCCTTTTTCAGGATAGCACACTGTGTCTTGTCCTAATATAGTTGACACTTTTTTAAAGCATTGCGTCGTGCGTATTGCGCAAAAACACATCTTTTCGCTAAGCCTGAGACTGCATCGTGCAGTCTCAGCCGCGCGTTTTCACTATTTTGACATCCATGTCAAAATTACGTTCAAAAGCGCCGCTCAAAGAGAATTTTTGCCCAGCGGATCGTCTATTAGCTATAACTACTTTATAACTTTCTACTCGATTTTTCTTTTTGTGTTTTGGGCTTTAGTCATTTAAGTTTATTTAGAGTTTAGAAATTAGTAATTAGTAATTTGTTTTCTGTTCTCCGATTTTTCGTCCCTCGTCCTAGCGTAGCGATCGCCTCTCATCCTTCTGTCTTCTGTCAGCCTTTTTCAGGATAGCACACTGTTTTTCCTAATCGTTTACCCTGAGCACTTGTAGTGAGCTATGTCGAACTATGTCGAAGGGCTAATCGCTGTTTTTAGCTTTAGTAATTAGAAATTAGTTATTAGTAATTTATTCCGGCTCTTTTGCTTTCCGCTGCTTTTAAAGCTTTATTCATTTAGGATTGTTTGTTATAATATTAGATTAACTAGGGGATGCGAATTATGGATCAAAATACCGCAAAGAATAAGCATGAACATTCCGCTGCTGAAATAAAACTTGCTTGCCAAATCGGTGCTAGTTTATTTGGCATGCTCAAAGCAGTGCATCTCTATCCGCGCGGCCATCAAATGCTCAGTCAGGTTGTCCAAAAATTCTATACAACGCTCCAAGAAGTCATTAACCACAAACAAATCGCGGTCTTCCGAATATATGAAAATAATCTTTATGTTCTGGATATTCATTTAGACAATCAAAAGCTGCCGGGAATCGATGATTTTATCGAAGAAATGCAAAAACGCTATATCCGGCAAGTGATTTTCAATTCAACAACTAATTTAACGGATATTGATTTATTAGTCGAAATATTAAATATTGAAACTGATCAAATATCTTCTTTGGGCGGAGCAAGTAACATATTAACTCAAAAAGGCTCTAAAGGTATCCGAATTGTTGAATATTATTCCAGCAAACATTCTACTTTGGATCAAGAGCGCTTACTCAGTTTAACTAATAGTATAATTTTTCGTTATTTCACTCAAGACGAGATAACTAGTTTGGACATTGAACAAACTCATTTTCTTTATGAATTGCTCCAGGAATCACAACTTGTCTGCGAATTGATTAAAATCGCCGCGCAGTTTATCATTCGAAAACACGATTCTGAGCTGAGTGAAAACCAATTATTTTTAAAAATATTGGGTAAAATTAAAGCCGCGATCACAACATTAGAGCTGTCGGAAGCCGATGAAATCCAAACAATTTTAAAAGATTTGGTTTCCGCTTTCGGAAATCAGGTCTTATTTGATTTGATCTTTGAGGATCCGGACGCGGAAATCCTCCAATACACAAAGGCCGCCAATTACCTGCTGGAACAAATGGATATTAATCAAACCGCTAAATTATTTGTTAAGAAAATCGCGGAATCTGATCAGAGCTCGAGCATTATCGCCCATACTAAACATGTCTTAAGCCGCGTATTTATTGACCGCAGCGCTTTTTTAAATTTTCTCCCGGCTTTTAAGCAGACCCTGCAAGCCGATTTAGAGCATTCCGATAAAACTTCTTCTATCTTAAATGATATCTGCTCGGCTTTTGCTCCGGGCTTTTCTTTGGAAGATGATGTCGAGCTGGCTTTAGGCACAATAACCGCTAACGAAAAGACTGATATTATCGATGGTTTAAATGTCTTAAAAACAGTACAATTTGAAAAAGATGCTTTAAAAAAATACATTCATGAATACTCGGATATTCCCGCGCATCTGGAAATTTTACACGCGCTATTATCGGAAAAGCAAGAAACAGCCGTATTTAATGATTTGCTCGATAAATCCCTGCAGCTCACCAAAACTATTTTACAGGGAGCTGACCTTGACCAAAGCGCTCAAGCCTTACACTTTTTCGTTTCACTGATAAACGATACTTCCGCAATATCGATTGAGCGAAAAATGGCAATTGCTGAGTCTTTAGAAAATTTCCCGCAAGTCCTGATTGAAAAGTTTACTTTAGAAATGATTGAAGGTTTTTCTGAAACAAAAGTTAAACTGTGCTTAAATGATTTATTTGTCCTGTTTTCACACCGCTTAATTGCTTTACTATTACGCTTGTACACTCAAAAGGGCGATTTATCCAAAGATATAGTTATCAAGCAAACTATTCTTGACCATCATAACCCAAACGCTTTAAATATGAACATTGATTTGTGTAAGGAACCAACAAATAGCATTCTGCGTTTACTCGAGCTGATCCAGCTGATCAAGGACGACTCCGCGCTTCCTTTGGTTTGGCCGATTTTGTTTCATGAAAACATTATTCTCGCGCACAGAACTTTAAAATTAATCGCGGACTACAAATCGCCTGCGGGTTTAAATATGCTGATCCAAGCACTCAAACATCCGCACATTGCCCTGCGGATTGTCTGCATTGAATATTTGGGAGCATTTCGCTATAAAGAAGTGCGCTCAATTATTGCTTTGATTGCCCGCGGACAAGACGCGATGTGTGCCGATGAAATATTAAACACGGATATTCGTATCGCGGCTTTAAAATCTTTACGAGCTTTGGACAAACAGCTGGCAATCACAGTCCTTAAAGAAATCAGGAAAAAACGCAGGCTATTGATTTTTCCGGCTGAACTTAAAGCCTTGCGTGTTTTCGCGCGAATACAGCTCAGAGAATTACAAAACAAATAAACCATCGGGGTGTTTTAATGGATCAAGCAATTATAAAAAACGCGGTTAAGGCTTTTGCTAAAAACTTTGCCCTTTTACTTACGGAAAGCAGTTTATATCCACCGCAGCATCCTAATGTTGTTGCCCAAACCCATCAGACTTTGGCGGCCCTAGAAGACGCTTTTAAAATTATCCCGGATATTTATCTGGATATTATGGAGGGTCAATTTGCCCACGAAGGAATTCCTTTGTACGAAATAAAACATACTGTGGAAAAAGTAGTCCAGCAGCTGGAAATAAAATCAATTAGATGTATTTGTTTTAAAATTGGATTGACCTCGCAGCACTTGAACTTTTTTGTTAAATTGCTCTCCGATAAGATCAAACACTTAAATGCTGAAGGGCTGGAAAAAGAATTAGGCCAAGCCAATATTATAACGATTATTGTGGAAAAAAAGCGCAAAAAAAAAGCAGACGATAATCTGGGCTTATTGCAAGCGGACAAAGTTTATGGAAGCAGTGTTGAAGCCAATAAGCTGGTTTATTCGGCGCTACAAGCCGGGAAAGCGCTGCCTTTGGATGTTGTGGATAAAGTCGCCCAAGATATTACCCGCTTAATTGCCCAAGACAGTTCATCTAGTTTAGCGCTGGCATCTTTGCGCAGTTATGATGAATATACCTTTACCCATTCAGCCAATGTGGCGATTCTTTCAGTCACCCTGGCATCAACATTAATCGATGATCCTTTAATTCTTAAACGTTTGGCCAGAGCGGCGATTCTCCATGATATTGGCAAAACAAAAATTCCTTTAAAAATATTAAACAAGCCTGACAAATTAGATCCAGTGGAATGGCAATTAATGCAGCAACATCCTTTATTTGGCGCGCAGATTTTGGAGCAGCAAGCCGGAATGGATGAGCTTTCGATTATTATTGCCTCACAACATCACATGAAATATGATCTGAGCGGATATCCCCAAATCCAGCATTTAGCGCCTTTACACCCATTGTCTTTGGTTGTTAATATCTGCGATATTTACGACGCGATTAGCAGTAAACGGCCGTATAAAAATTCCCTACCTTGCGACAAGGCTTTATCGATTATGATGCGCTTGATCGGCTGTGATTTTGACCCGGCATTTTTTAAAATCTTTGTCCAAATGATGGGGATATATCCGCCCGGGACTTTGGTCCGCTTAAATACTCTGGAGCTGGCGATTACCAAAAGAGCTCACCCCTCAGCCTTGCTTCTGCCGCAGATAAAAATAATAATGAATGCAAGTGGGCAATTATTAAATGATCCCTTAACAATTGATTTGTCTGATTCTGAACAAAACAAGACACAAAGAAGTATTGAAGAAACTGTAGACCCGTCACTTTTTGGGATTAATCCGCTGGATTTTATTTAAAGCTTTGAACCTTCTCCCATAAAAAAATTATTGTGCTTTTAGTATCCATCCCGGTTTGCGCGAAAAACCGCAAAATATCTATTTGTTTGAATAATCCGCCTAAGAGCAAAGCAATAATGCTCAAATTAATCAAATAAATCAAAGTTAAAGAAAAAACATATCCATTTTCCTTTAAATCCGGCTGCTCGACTTTTAAACTGTGTATGGTCATTAAAAAATGAAAGGCTATGGACCAGCCGATTAATAAAATTAGGATCTGCGGATAATTATTGATATTGGGATAAAATATTGCGGCGCCAAAAAATCCCGCAATCAGCAAAGCAGTGTATACGGGGAAAAAATAGGGGCCCAGACTGATCAGAACATTATTCTTAGTGGTACCAACACTGCCGCCTTGCGCTGAGACTTTAAATCCTTTAATTTTACCGCCGCAAAGTAAGGCAAGTACCGCGTGCGTGCTTTCATGCCCCAAGACATATAAAAAATTTAGCTTTAAACCAGAAAAAAACAGAAGCACATATATCCCAATGCCGCCAACAAAATAAAGCATTGTTTGTTCAACTGTTCCCACGGATTTAAGTAATTGATAAAAAGCTTTGCTTGCGCTAAAACACACAGGCAGTAAACCAATGCCGATAATAAGTTTTAGAAAACGCTTGAGCATGCGGCTTTATCCTGCTATTGATTTACGTTCTAGGAACAATAAACTGTAAACCATCCATATATGGCTGCAATACTTTGGGCACAGCAATACTGCCGTCTGGCTGCTGATAGTTTTCCATGATCGCGATCACCGTTCTGGCCAAAGCAATCCCTGAACCGTTTAGTGTATGCACATGACTGACTTTATTAGTATTCAGATCCTTGTATCTGATATTTGCTCGGCGCGCCTGAAAATCTTCAAAATTACTGCAGCTGGAAACTTCCAGCCAATTATTTACACCCGGAGCCCATACTTCAATATCATAACATTTAGCCGCGGCAAAACTAATATCCCCGGTTGATAAAGCAATCACTCGATAAGGAAGTTCTAATGCCCGTAATACTGCTTCGGCATTTTTCAATAATGACTCTAATTCCGCATATGACGTTTCCGGCTTGACAAATTTAACTAATTCTACTTTATCAAATTGATGTACGCGCAACAAACCGCGAGTATCCTTACCATAAGACCCTGCCTCTCTACGAAAACAAGGAGTATATGCAGTATAATATACTGGCAATAATCGGGAATCTAATACTTCATTGCGATGAATATTGGTTACCGGCACTTCTGCGGTGGGAATTAAAAACAGATCATCTTCATTTGCCCGATACATATCATCTTCTAATTTTGGTAATTGCCCTGTCCCTGTCATTGAGGCCCTATTAACTACAAATGGAGGAGAAACCTCTAAAAATCCATGTTTTTTAGTGTGCAATCCCAACATAAAATTAATTAAAGCTCTTTCTAGCTGAGCGCCAAAACCTTTATACAAAACAAAATTTGAACCCGTAATTTTAGTCGCCCGCGTAAAATCAACAATATCCAAGGATTCGCTTAATTCAATATGATCTTTGATTTTAAAGCCAAAATCAGATTTCGGGGTTCCCCAAGCACTGACTTGGACATTAGCACTGGCATCTTTACCGATTGGCACTGATTTATCGGGTATATTTGGGATGTTAAGCAATATTTTATCAATTTTACCTCTAAGTTCACCCACACGATCATCATTATCTTTAATTTTTTGGGATAACTCTTTTAAAGCTGCTCTTTTTTCCGTAATATCCTGTTTTTGTTTAACCAAAACAGCCATTTCATCTGATGCTTGATTGCGTTGTTGTTTGAGCACATCTACTTGAGTATTTTTTTCCCGCCACTGATTATCCAGCTCCACCAGACTGTCTATTTCCAATTTCATATTGCGATTGGCAATTGCTTGTTTGACAATCTCGGGATTTTCGCGAATTAATTTAATATCAATCATTGTTTACCCCCACGTCGTGAGTATTCTTAATTGTAGGGGCGCTGCTTGCCTGCGCCCGCTTACTAATTATTTAACCTGTTTTAATAATATATTATTCCGGGCCGGGACAAGCAAGGCCCCTACATTACTAGCCTCGGCCACGTCACGCCGTGGCCCTACTTTATGCTTTATTCCAACTGCTACTTTTTTAGCTTTTGCTATGAGCCATGAGCTACGAGCTAAGCGCTTTCTGCTTTTGTTTTTCTTTTCACTATTAGCCATAAGCTATAAGCCATAAGTAATTTATTCTTGGTTTTCAGTTTCTGAATTATCTGTTTCTGGAGTTTCCGTATCTATAATTTCTGGAATATCCGTATTGTCTATAATATCAGGACTATCGGTTTCTTCAAACTCTTCTTCTTCATCTTTTGCTGCTAATCTGGCAACAGCAACCAATCGATCATCTTGTTTTAAGCGAATCATTCTCACGCCTTGGGTAGATCTGCCGGTTGCGCGAATATCTTTAATTGGCGAGCGCACGATCATTCCACTGGAAGTTATAAGCATTAAATCATCATTATCCGTCACAGAGTTAACCGCAACAACCAAACCATTAGCTGTGGTGGTTTTTATATTAATTAATCCTTTACCGCCGCGAGTTTGTGTACGATATTCTTCCATTTTTGTTCTTTTGCCTGAACCTTTTTCCGTAACAGTCAGCAATGTACCGTCTTTACGCACCAGCTCCATGCCAATTACTGTATCGCCTTTGGCCAGAGAAATACCGCGCACGCCCGATGCTGTTCGGCCCATATCGCGCACATCTGCTTCGGAAAAACGAATCGCTTTACCTTGCCGGGTGGCGAGAAAAACTTCTTCATTTCCATCAGTTAAGCGGCAGGAAATCAAAGCATCATTATCTTTTATTGTAATCGCGTTAATCCCGCCTTTGCGCGGATTACTATATGCCATTAAATCTGTCTTTTTAACCTGACCATTAGCTGTGCTCATAATCAGGAAATTGCCTTCGGTAAATTCCTTGACTTGAATCAAAGCCGCGATTGTTTCACCTGTATCAAAGGGCAATAAATTAACAATTGCTTTGCCTTTAGACACGCGGCCGGCTTGAGGAATTTCATAAACCTTTAACCAAAAGACTTTTCCCCGGTTGGTAAACACGAGTAAATAATCATGGGTTGAAGCCACGAATAAGTGTTCAATGAAATCTTCTTCGCGCATTCCCGCGCCGGAAACACCCACTCCTCCGCGGCGCTGCTTACGATACGCGCTAACCGGCAGACGCTTAATATATCCCGCATGAGAAAGCGTAATTACGACTTCTTCCTGCGCGATCAAATCTTCAATCTCCAAATCATCTACCGCGGCAATAATCTGAGTTCTCCGCGCATCGCCGTATTTCTTTTTTAATTCGAGTAATTCTTCTTTGATAATTGATAAAACTTTTTTCGGATCTTCTAAAATTGATTTTAACCAGGTGATCTTTTTAATTAATTCTAAATATTCCGCTTCAACTTTATCACGTTCTAATCCAGTTAAGCGCTGCAGCTGCATTTCTAAAATAGCTTGCGCCTGAAGTTCGCTTAATTTAAATCTTTCCATTAAAGCAATCCGCGCGTCCGGGGTGGTTTTTGATTCCCGGATAGTTTTAATAACTTTATCTAAATTATCCAAACATATTTTTAAACCTTCTAAAATATGCGCTCTTTCCTGGGCTTTACGCAGATCATACTTTGTTCGGCGAACAATAATAACTTTGCGATGCTCAATAAAGTGCTGCAGAATATTTTTTATCGGTAAAATCTGCGGCTGATTATCAACTAAAGCCAGAAAAATAATTCCAAAAGTAGTTTCCAGTTGTGTGTGTTTGTATAATAAGTTTAAAACAACCTGCGCGTTACCATCCCGCTTTAATTCAATGACCAAACGCATTCCCTCTTTATCTGATTCATCGCGTACATCAGAAATGCCTTCGATTTTTTTATCTTGCACTAGCTTTACAATATTATTAATAACATTGGTTTTGTTTACCTGATAAGGAATCTCGCTAATTACAATTGTCTCTTTATTGTTTTTATGCTGCTCGATCGCGGCTTTAGCCCGCACTCTGATCGGCGAGCGTCCGGTTTTGTAAGCCTGTTTAATCCCTTCTCGCCCGCAGATAATTCCCCCCGTGGGAAAATCCGGTCCGGGAATAATCTTAATCAATTCATTTACTGTTGTTTCCGGATTATCGATCAAACAAACAACCCCATCAATAACTTCATTTAAATTATGCGGCGGAATATTTGTCGCCATACCAACAGCAATACCGCTGGAGCCATTGATTAATAAATTCGGCAAAGCCGCGGGTAATAATCTGGGCTCTTTTAAAGATTCATCAAAATTTGGCGCGAAATCAACGGTTTCTTTATCTATATCAACCAACAGTTCCCGGGTAATTGCCGCCATTCGCGCTTCAGTATAACGCATTGCCGCGGCTGAGTCTCCATCAACCGAACCAAAGTTTCCCTGGCCATCAATCAAAGGATACCGCAAAGAAAATTCCTGAACCATCCGCACCATAGCATCATAAACCGCGGTATCTCCATGGGGATGATATTTACCTAAAACTTCTCCGACAATACGCGCGCTTTTTTTATAAGGCTTACTATGGTCGAGATTTAAATCCTTCATCGCGTAAAGAATACGTCTGTGTACAGGCTTTAAACCATCACGGATATCCGGTAATGCTCGGCCGACAATTACACTCATAGCATAATCAATGTAGGATTTTTTCATTTCCTCTTCGATCGGCACTGGTATTATGCGTTCATTTTCTGTATACATATGTTTATTTATTCTCCCTATTAGCTTTAACCTTGAACATATTTTCTATCTATTTAATTTTTTTTATTGTTTTTTCTATTCGCTAAACGCTATCCCCTAATCGCTGTTTCTTAAATATCCAAATTTCTTACATCTTTAGCGTGAGCTTGAATAAAATTACGTCTTGGCTCAACCGCGTCACCCATTAAAACTGTAAACATTTCATCAGCTACCACCGCATCCTCAATATCTACACGCAACATTGTACGTTTTTCCGGATCCATAGTAGTTTCCCAAAGCTGCTCAGGATTCATTTCTCCTAAACCTTTATAGCGCTGAATAGTTAAGCCTTTTCTGCCGGATTCGCGAATAACTATCAATAAATCTTTTAATCTGCTGATTGGGGTTTCATCATTGGTCTGCTGATCAATTAGATTTAATATTTTTTTATTTAGGATATTCCCCTCTGATTTAACCGCGCCTTTTTTCGGTTTTTTTCCACCTTTGTTTAATTCCGGAGTCTCATCTTCTAATTCAGAACCTTCTTTAGCCGCGGAAACATAATCCAAAATATCAATTTCCATTTTTTCTAATTTTGTGGTTAATTTAAAAATATCCAGGCTTTCATGAAAAGTAGTTACTTTTACCACTTGAATAGTCTCATCATTAATTGTCGTGCTAAAACCGCGGGTTTCCTGAATTTCCACATCCTTACCTGTGCGAGTTTCTTCTTCTTTGACATAAGCCGCTAATTCTTTTTCATCGAATATAAATTTATCTTCATCCGCGCTATCAATTTTATAAATCGGTAATTTATTGGTTTTTACATCTTTTAATTGCAGATATTTTAAGAAAGTTATTCCTTTTTTTTCAACACTGTGACTTAAAAATTCAACTTCCAATAATATCGCCAATAATTCTTTAAATTGATTTTCAGAAAATGTTTTATCGTTTTTCAGATTTAAAAGTTTTAAGCCTTCCATTCCTAATTCAAATAAAAGACTGTCCATTTCCGCTTCAGTTTCAATATACTCTTCTCTTTTTCCTCTTTTAATTTTATACAAAGGCGGTTGCGCGATAAAAACATGACCTTTTTCAATTAATTGCGGCATTTGACGATAAAGTAATGTTAATAATAGTGTGCGGATATGACTACCATCAACATCAGCATCAGCCATTAAGATAATTTTATGGTAACGCAATTTTGCCAAATCAAAATCACTACTCACTCCAGTGCCTAAAGCAGTAATTATTGTTCTTACTTCATCATTACTTAAAACTTTATCTAAACGCGCTTTTTCCACGTTAATAATTTTACCTTTAATCGGCAGAATTGCTTGAAAGCGACGATCTCTTCCTTGTTTTGCTGAACCACCCGCTGAATCTCCTTCAACAATATAAACTTCACACAAAGCCGCGTCCCGAATAGAACAATCCGCCAGCTTACCGGGTAATGATCCGCTATCTAAGGCACCTTTACGCCGAGTTAATTCTCGAGCTTTACGGGCCGCGCTGCGGGCACGTGATGCTAATAAAGCTTTTTCAATTATTTTATTGCCTACTGAAGGATTTTCTTCTAAAAAACTTCCTAAAGCTTCATTTAAAACTGAGGCAACTATACCTTCTACTTCACTATTACCTAATTTAGTTTTAGTTTGTCCTTCATATTGCGGATTAGGAACTTTCACGCTTACCACAACCGCTAAACCTTCCCGAACATCATCCCCGGAAAAGCTATCATCCTGGTTTTTTAATAATTTTTTATTTTTCGCGAATTGATTTAAGGTTCTTGTTAAGGCTGATTTAAAACCAGTTAAATGGGTTCCGCCTTCAATTGTATTAATATTATTCGCGAAAGAAAATACTGTTTCACCATATCCATCGTTATACTGCATAGCGATTTCCACAACAATATCATCTTTTTCTTTTTCCAGATAAATTACTTTTTTAAAAATTGGATTTTTATTTTTATTTAAATGTTCGACAAATTCCATAATTCCGCCCTTAAAGCAAAATTCGGTTTGTTTATCATTGCGCTCATCTCTTAAAGTTATTTTCAATCCTTTGTTAAGGAAAGCTAATTCTCTTAATCGGTTTGATAAAATATCAAAACTATATTTTGTTATTTCAAATATTTCCCGATCAGGTTTAAAGGTAACTTTTGTTCCTGTATTTTTGCTTTTTCCTATAGTAGTTAATTTTGTTACTGTTTTTCCATATTCATATTTTTGATGATAAACTTTTCCATCACGTCTTACTTCCACTTCCAACCATTCTGATAAAGCATTTACCACACTGACACCAACTCCATGTAAACCACCAGAAACCTTATAAACCCGATGATCGAATTTTCCACCGGCATGCAGTGTTGTTAAAACAACTTCTACTCCCGGTTTATTTAATTTAGCATGATTATCAACGGGAATTCCTCTTCCATCATCAGTAACTGATACACTATTATCTTCATTAATAAACACTTCGACATTAGTGCAATACCCCGCCAAAGCTTCGTCAATTGAGTTATCCACAACTTCATAAACTAAATGATGTAAACCGCGCGCGGTGGTATCACCAATATACATCGCCGGCCTTTTTCTAACCGCTTCTAAACCTTCTAAAACTTGAATTGTTTCTGAATTATATTTTTCTGGCATAACTACTACTCCTCCTTAAAACAAAATCATATTTTTATTTAAATTGTTTTATATTTTTAAGCTATTTATTTTACCAATTTTAAAACGGATGCCTTTTACTGTTTTTAAATCTAAAAATTTTTCAATATTTTCGCGGATTTCTTTTTTTCTTAATGTTAAATGATGTAATAATGCTGAGTTTGAAACCACAATAATTAAAATTTTATTTTTAATCACAACCGGCATTGATTCCTCTGCCGCCGACTCTGAAATAATTTCTTTCCAGTTTTTTAAAATAATCGCTTGAGGTGTTTGTTTTTGCTGTTGAAAATCTTTTAAAAAATTTTCTAGAATGTCTTTAATAATTACGGGTTTTCTTTTTTGTTCAGCATGTTCATTTAACATATTACTCCCGCAGAAATCAAGCTAATTGCATCGGTAATACAATATAGACATAAAATCCATTATCATTAACTAGGTTTTCTCTAAACACTCCTGGTTTTTCCGCGTTCAATAATTCAAAATCAACATTTTCTTCTTGTAAATTTTTCAAAACATCTAATATGTAGTATGGATTAAATCCTACAGTCATTTCATTACCTTGATAATCCATAATAATTTCATCTTTTACTTCTCCGATATCCGGAGTCATTTTAGAAATCACTAATTTATTTTTAAATACATCCAATTTGATTGATTGAGAATCTGGACTGGTGAATAAGCTAGCTCTTTTAATTGCTGCTAAAAATTTACTTTTTTCTATTCTAATCTTAGCTGTATCCTCTTTGGCTTTTTCTTTGGGAATAACCTGTTCGTAATTAGGAAACTCTCCTTCAATCAACCGGGAGATGATTGTTGTATTATTTAATTCAAAAGCAACTTGATTTTCTGAGAAATATATTTTTACTTCGCCTTCATCTTTTAAAATTTTATTCAACTCATTGATTGTCTTAATCGGAATAATCGCTTCTTTTTTCTCCACATTAAGCGGTATTTTAATTTCCGTTAAAGCTAATCTTCGACCATCGGTGGCGACTAATCTTAAAATTTTATTTTTAATGTAAAATAAAGTGCCGTTTAAAACATATCTTGTTTCATCGCGAGACATAGCAAAACTTACTTTTTTAAGGATTTTTTTCAATAATTGCTGTTCCAATATAATACATTCTTTATTATTAAACTTTGGAATAGCGGGAAATTCTTCTTTGGGTAAGCCAATTAAACGAAACGAACAACTTCCGCAATCAATAATCATATTATAATTTTTTCGCACGGTGACTGTAATTTCACCCTCAGGTAATTCTTTGACTATATCCGCGAATCTTTTTGCCGGGATAGTTATTGTTCCATCTTCAAGTATTTCTGAATCAGCGGTATACGTAATACCTATATCTAAATCTGTTGAACTAAAAATTAATTTACCTTTATGCGCTTCTAATAGAATGTTCGATAAAATTGGTAAGGTTGTTTTTGTCGGTACAGCACCTTCCACTGTCTGAATGGCGGACATTAAAATGTTTTGCGCAGATTTAAATTTCATGTTATCCCCCTTTTTATTAACAATTCAAAGTATTATTATAATATATATTTCAATTTAATAAGTAGTAGTTGTAATAATAGTAATGCTGTTAATATGTGTATAAGCTATTTAATCCGTTGATATAAATAATCTTATTTATTCTTAATTCTGTTAGTAAGTGTTGTTAATAACTCCGTTAACTTGTAATCGTTTGTGGAAAGTTTTTTAATTTTCTCATAAGCGTGTAAAACTGTGGTATGATCTCTTCCCCCGAAAAACTCGCCGATTTCCGACAAGGAATGATTTGTTAACTCTCGGGATAAATACATTGCCAGGTGTCGCGGATACGCAATAACCTTGCTCCTCCCGCCCTTTTTTATATCAGAGACTTTAACTTCAAAATTATCGGCAATTATTTTCTGAATTTTTTCCACTGTAATTACTTTTATAAAAGCATCTTCTTTTATCGCGTCTTTTAAAACTTCTCCGGCAATTGAAATTGAAATCGGATTATTAGTCAGTAAAGAATAAGCAACAACCCTGATTAAAGATCCCTCTAACTCTCTAATGTTCGAACGAATTTTTTCCGCGATAAAGAAAATAACATCATCCGGGACCTTAACTATTTCTCTTTCCGCTTTTTTCTTTAAAATTGCTACTCTGGTTTCTAAGTCCGGCGGTTGAATATCAGTAACCAAACCCCATTCAAAACGCGAAATCAATCTTTCCTCTAACCCGGGAATATCTTTGGGCGGTCGGTCACTGGAAATCACCACTTGTTTGTGAGAATCATACAAAGCATTAAAAGTATGGAAAAATTCCTCTTGCGTACTTTCTTTACCGGCAATAAACTGAATATCATCAATTAATAAAATATCTACGCTGCGGTATTTTTCGCGAAACTGCATTGTTGTTCTTGTCCGGATAGCATTAATTAATTGATTGGTAAATCGTTCACTGGTTGTATAGGAAAGCTTCGCGCTGGGATTTTTTTCTAATATAAAATGGCCCACAGCCTGCATTAAATGAGTTTTTCCCAATCCCACCCCTCCATATATAAACAAAGGGTTATATGCTCGGGCGGGAGATTCGGCAACCGCGGCGCTGGCTGCATGAGCAAAGCGATTACTTGGCCCAATAACAAAACTATCAAAAGTATATTTCGGATTCAAATAAATATCAGTTTTATGTGAAGATTTAGAAACAAAGCTTTCTGATGGTGTTTGAACAAATGTTCTTTCCGGAATCGGATCATTACTTTCAGCTCGAACAATAAAATCAACCCGCAGATTAGTTTTATTGATTAAACCAGCTGTTTTGCGAATAGATTGAGCATAATGATCATTCAGCCATTCTTTAAAAAATTTATTCGGGACAGCGATTGTGAAAACATCATCCGTGAGCTCAATTGCATTCAGAGGCTTTAGCCATGTTTCAAAACTTTGGGCGGTTATTTCCTTTTTTAAGACATTAAGAATTTCGGCCCACAATAGATCGGCTTTGTTTGGCATAGTTTATTGGCGTCATTTTAAGTTTGTTAACAATTTAATCTCAAGTAAAAATATGACTTAATTTATTGTAATAAAACAACTTGCAATAGTTAAATCAGAAAGTATCCACTGTTTATCCACAAAAGCTTAATCTAAGCAGGAGAAACATTGATGTTATTATAGCAAATCCTAAAAAAAATTCAAGGTTTTTTTTGGGTTTTTTTATTGACTAAAATTGGTTTTATGTTATAATTTTGTTTTACAGTAAATACAAGAAAGAGGTTTAACATGAAGAAAAATTTAACAAACAAATCTAATCGTAAAAGAAAAAAAACACATGGCTTCCGAGAGAGAATGAAATCTGAAGGCGGTCGCGATGTGCTAAAAAGACGTCGGCAAAAAGGACGCACTGAGCTTACTGTTTAGTAGATTATATGAAACGGCACGGTTTAAGCAAAAAAGAATGCCTGCTCAGACCCTATCAATATAAGAATGTCTACAAAAACCGGCGATTGCAAAAAAGCGCAATAGTCTGGCTTTATTTTGCGCCCAATGGATTGGCATATAATCGGATGGGTATCAGTGCCAGCAAAAAAACCTGTTCAAATAATGTAATTCGCAATCGGGTGAAAAGAATCCTGCGTCAGGTTTTTCAGCAGGATAAAACTGCATTTGGTTGCGGAGTCGATATTGTGTTTGTAGTAAAAAAACTACCCAAAGCAGTTGAATTAAAAGTTTTTGATCAGGAAGTGAAAGCCCAGCAGGCTAAAATATGAAAGTGATACTATTAAAGCTTTTAGATTTTTATCGTAAGTTCTTGTCACCAATGAACATAAGTTCATGTAGGTATACACCGACATGCTCTAACTATATGACTGAAGCAATTAAAAAAAAGGGAAGTTTAAAGGGGCTTGCTTTGGGAATTATTAGAATTTTAAAGTGTAATCAGTTTTTTCCTGGCGGACATGATCCGGTTAAATAAGTAAAGAATAAAATGTTTAACGCTATTTTTAGTGATATTACAGAAAAGGTATATTTATGGATAAAGATAAAAATTTTATAACTGCGATTATTCTAACACTAATGGTAATATTTTTTTACCCGATGTTAATGAAAAAAGTATTTCCTGATAAATTTCCTGAGCCAACGCAACAAAATAGTGCGCTTACAACATTTAATACTGACAAGCCTCAAGTGGTGCAATCAAATATTGCCAGCGCTTTAACATATTCTAAAACAAAGAGTTATGTCCTTGAAACTAAAAAATATAATATTGTAGTTAATAGTCCGGGGGGGGATATTAAAAGTATTGATTTTAGTCAGATTGCTGACCCGGCAACAAATTTACCGACAATCTTAATGGACACAATGGATAAATCCCCAGGCATTTTTAGCACTCCGGAATTAATTCGCAATGCTGAATTACAAAATGTTGAAGTAAAGTCAAATGCCCTGGAATTTACTTATCACAATAATGATAATTTAATTATCACCAAACAAATAATTATTGATCCTGATTTGTATAAAATAAATCTCAATATTAATATCACGAATAAAGCAGTAAAGGACCAAGTTGTTCCATATCAATTAGTTACAGCAACCGGCATTGCCGATGCCGCGGGTATTTCCGCTAGATTTCGTGATATTATAATTTTATTTAGTGATCAGAAAAATTTCAAGAAAAATCCCAGTACGATCAAGGAGAAAAAGCTGATTGATGGAGATGTGAGGATGAGCGGGCTGCTTACGCGATATTTTGCTTTGATTGTCGCGCCATTAACCGGAGTAGACTATTTTTATACATATAACCATGAGTCTGGCAATGTTCAGGGCCTTGGGTCAAATAATATTTTGGTCCCAGCCGGACAAACTATTCGCCATAAATATGTATTATATGCCGGAACCAATAGCCATGAAGATATGGCTGCTTTAAATCTCAACATAGAAGAGGTTAGAGGAAAAGGCTTTTTTACGGGATTTTCTGATCTATTATTATTATTAATGCGTTGGATGTTTTTAGTGTTTAAAAACTATGGTTTAGCGGTCATTGCTTTAGCTTTAACTATAAATATAGTGCTGTATCCTCTTACATATAAAAGCCTTAAGTCTATGAAAGAAATGCAGACTTTGCAGCCGGTTGTTGAAAAACTACGCGATGAATACAAAGATAAGCCGGAAAAACTAAACAAAGAAATCATGGAAGTATATAAAAAACATAAAGTAAATCCAGCCGGAGGGTGTTTACCGATGGTATTGCAAATGCCGGTATTTTTCTCTTTGTATGGAGTATTGATGCGCGCAATTGAGCTTAGAGGGGCAAACTTTCTTTGGATTAAGGATTTAGCTTCGCCGGATGCGGCTTTTACTTTTTCCCAAAAATTGCCGTTTCTCGGCACAGGTTTAAATATTTTACCATTAATCATGGTTGTATTATCCTTTGCCCAGCAAAAAATGACCAATCCCGGGCAAGGGGGAAATGAGCAGCAAAAAGCCATGGCATTAATGATGCCGATATTTCTTGGTTTTATTTTTTATAATTTCCCATCTGGTTTAGTGCTTTATTTTTTAACAAATTCGATTTTTTCTTTTGTGGTTCAGATGAAGCTATCCCAAAAATTTGATGCTCTTGCAAATGCTTAAGCAGGCAATAAAAGGGAAAGGCAGGAAATGTCAGCAAAAAAAGATCCAATAGTGGTCAAGGATTATGAGGCAAATACAGTTGAAGAAGCAATCAAGCTGGCTTTAACTGATTTGGGATTACCCAAGGAGAGTGTTAAAATTCAAATTCTCACAGAGGGGAATCGCGGTCTGTTTGGCATGGAGGGAGCAAAGCAAGCAAAGATCAGAGCAACCATCCTGTCGGATAAAAAGCCGAAAAAAAACCTCTAATGTTCCACGTGGAACATTGAATTAATAAAACAGAAAAATAGCGGGTAATGGGGGCTCGGTGACGAGGCCCGTTTCGTTTTGCGGTAATGGTGGTCGTCTTAAATTTTATTGTTTTTAATTGTGACCGTTAAACGTTACCGATACTGGCTTCGTAACCGTTAAACCTTACCAAGTGTCAACTAATTCTATGCAATTAATTAATTTCTCCAAAAAATATGATGTTATTGTTGTCGGTGCCGGGCATGCTGGCTGCGAAGCTGCTTTGGCGGCTAGCCGTATGGGCGCCAGCACTTTATTGGCAACGATCAATATTGATACAGTTGGCCAAATGTCCTGCAATCCTGCTTTTGGCGGCCCTGGGAAGGGGCATTTAGCCCGGGAAATCGGCGCTTTGGGCGGGGCAATGGCTCAAGCGATTGATTCTGCGGGTATCCAGTTTAGAATGCTTAATACTAAAAAGGGGCCTGCTGTATGGGCACCCAGAGCGCAAGCAGATAAAAGAATGTATCATAATATTATGCGCATGATGATTGAGCGTCAAGATAATCTGGATTTAATGCAATTAATGGTCGCTGGTTTGGTAATTGATAAAGATAAGGTTAAGGGGATTGTTACTAGTTCTAATCTAAAAATACTGGCTAAAACCGTAATAATTACGGCCGGGACTTTCTTAAACGGCTTGATTCATATTGGAGACACGAGTTTTCCCGGAGGGCGTTTGGGTGAGTTTGCTTCAATTGCTTTGCCTAAGGATTTATTCGGGCTTGGCTTTACAATGGGTAGGCTTAAAACCGGGACCCCGGCCAGGCTACACACAGATACAATTGATTTTTCGTGTTTTGAAAAACAATCTGGCGATAAAAATCCATCTGCGTTTTCTTATAATACCGTGCTGGCTAAAAGAAAACAAATTGACTGCTATTTAGGGTATACGAATAAAAAAACTCACAAATTGATTCAGAGTAATTTGCACCGCTCGCCTTTGTATGCAGGAAAAATAAAGGGAACAGGGGTGAGATATTGTCCGTCAATTGAAGATAAGATTGTCCGCTTTCCTGAAAAACCGCGACATCAGATATTTCTTGAGCCAGAAGGCCGGGATAGCTGTGAAGTTTATGTTAATGGTCTTTCAACTAGCTTGCCCCAGGATGTGCAAATTAAAATGCTTAAAACAATCAATGGTTTAGAAAATGCGCAGATCATGCGTTTTGGTTATGGGATCGAGTATGATTATATTGACCCCACTCAATTATATGCAACTTTAGAAACAAAAAAAATTAAAAACCTTTATTTAGCTGGACAAATCAATGGCACCACTGGATATGAGGAAGCGGGCTGCCAGGGCTTGATTGCCGGAATTAATGCCGTGCTCAAGATTCAAAAAAAGCCAGCATATGTTTTAGATCGAACTCAGGCTTATATTGGGGTATTGATCGATGATTTGGTGACTAAAGGGACTGAGGAGCCGTATAGATTATTTACTTCCCGAGTAGAACATCGCTTGGTTTTGCGTCAGGATAATGCGGATTTGCGTTTATCTGAGGATGCGTATAGATTTGGCTTGATTTCAAAAAAAAATATTGATACAATAAGAACTAAGAAAAAGCTCATTGCTCAGGAAATTGAAAAACTACACACTTTAAAGCAAGGGCCAGCTTCATTGGCAAAAATTCTTCGCCAGCCAGATATGACTTATAAAAAATTGGGAAAAATTGATAAAAGAATCACTGTCTTAGCTGAAGACATTGCTAATCAGGTTGAAATTGAAATCAAATACGCTGGTTATATTGAGCGGGAGCAAGCATTGATTGCGCGCTTGCAAAAATTAGAAGATCGGCCCATACCAGCTGATTTTGAGTATAAAAATATTACTGGATTAAAAAAAGAATCATTAGAAAAGCTGCAGCAGATCAAGCCGCGGTCGATTGGCCAGGCAATGCGGATATCAGGAATGCCGTCTTCAGACATTGCCTTGTTATTATTACGCATAGATCAAAGAGGTAAATAAATTAATGATTCCCGAATCAGCAGCTACCGCTGCTTCTCGGGCTAAATTCGTGCTGGCTGACTTGACGTCGCTAAAAACGCTCCGTAAGTCAGGCACTCATTTAATTGTTCCACGTGGAACAATGAAAGCAGCGTATAGCGATTAGCGATTAGGAAAATAGAAGACAGAAAACAGAAAAAGCAAAAAGAAAATATAAAGTAGGGGCCGCGCTTGCCTCGGCCCGGAATAATGTATATTATTAAAATCGGTTAAATAATTAATAATCGGGCGCAGGCAAGCAGCGCCCCTACTTAAAACAGAAGACAGATTGGCAGGGTTTAACGGTAACGAAGCCTGTATCGGTAACGTTCAACGGTCACGGTTAAAAAACAAATTTTAAGCCGAGAGACTTTACCGTAAGGCGAAACGGGCATCGTAACCCTGACCGTAATCTTTTACAGGATGGAGGGATGGCATGTCTGCACAAGAAGCAAAATTTGTGCGCAAAAATTATTTTGTGCGCAAAGGTTTTCAATTGCGATTCAGTTTGTTGGTTTTTATTACCACTTTAGTAATAGCTGTTATTGCCGTGTGGACAACTTATATTACAACTTGGGAAGAAATATCTAATCAGGTTAAAAATCAACAGTTTTATAATAAAATAAATAATGTATACGCCCAAGCGCCTGGAGAGAATAAGGCCGGGATGATAAATTCGATTGTCATTGTGGAGTTTGCGGATATTTTTGATCGAGTATCGGGTGTTTTAGTTTTGCGCATATTGATCGGCGCTTTTGTCTTGTTTGTTCTAAGTATTTTTGCCTCACATAAAATTGCCGGGCCATTGTGCCGCATGGAAAATGCAGCGCATTCTGTAGAAGATGGGGATTTGAGTATTGGGATCGGACAATTAAGGCCAGGCGATGAATTGGATGATCTGGCCAGAGCTTTGGATGGAGCAATTATCAAGTTAGGCGGACTTATGGATAGATATCGGGAAATGGCTGGCAGGTTAACAGCGTTGGCGAATAAAATTACATCTTATCAAGAGGGTGGGCAAAGCGCCAGTGAAGAGTCATCTAAATTGATCAAAGAGTTGGAAGTCGTTAGCAGTCAATTGTTTACAGAAATAAACTATTTTCATACTAAAAAAAAGGAAATTGAAAAAAAGCAAGCAGCGCTGAATATTGGCAAGATTGCGCATTATTAGAAAAGCAGGAAAGCGCTTCGCGCTTGGCTCATGGCTGATAGCTCATAGCCAAAACAAAAGCAAGCAGCAGAAAAAGTGCTTGGCTAATAGTTAATGGTCGATGGCTAATAGTAAAAAGACAAAACTAAAAATCCGTAATTAATAACAGTAAACTATAAAGGGCAAGACAGGAAAAGCAGTAGGGCCGCGGCGTGACGTGGCCGATGCTAATAAGGTTATAAAGTAGGGGCCGTGCTTGCCTCGGCCCGTAATAATATACAGTATTAAAATCTAAGTGTTTAGTTTAAGAATTAGGGATGGATATAAAATTATGGGTAAAATAATTGCTTTGTGTAATCAAAAAGGCGGGGTAGGGAAAACAACCAGCGCGATTAATATTAGCGCTTATTTTGCTTTGATGAAAAAGAAAACCTTGCTGATTGATGCGGATCCCCAGGCAAATGCTACCAGTGGTATGGGTTTAGACAAGAAGTCAGTGCAAAAAGGTACTTATGAGCTATTAATGGGCTTAGCCAGCGAGCAAGAGGTTTTGGTTAAAGGTCCGGTTGATAATTTAGATATGATTCAATCCAGCGTTGCTTTGGCTGGCGCGGAAATAGAATTAGTCAATATGTCTGCCCGCGAGTTTAAATTAAGAGATCGTTTGCAGCAATTAAAGCAGGAATATGATTATATTTTTATTGATTGTCCTCCGTCTCTGGGCCTGCTGACTTTAAATTGTCTGGTTGCGGCAGATAGTGTGATTATTCCTTTGCAATGCGAGTATTATGCGCTAGAAGGATTGAGTCAATTAATGGATACAGTTGGTTTGGTAAAGCAGGCTTTAAATAATAAGCTTTATTTAGAGGGGGTTGTTTTAACAATGGCCGATTTTAGAACCCGCTTAACCGGAGAAGTTATTAAAGAGGTCCAGGCGTTTTTTAAAGACAGAGTATATAAAACAATTATTCCTCGGAGTATCCGTTTGAGCGAGGCTCCGGGTTTTGGCAAGCCAATAATGTTGTATGATAAATTATCAGTTGGCGCGCAGCGTTATAAGGTTTTAGCCAAGGAAATTTTAAGCAAACAGGGGCAGCCGGAAGTTGCGGCGGATAAACAGGCTTTAGAAGCGGAAAATATTGGATTAGAAACCCAGCTGCATCGTACTTTAACCCAAGATGAATTGGGTGAAGATGTTAATCAAGAAGCAGTGGGTAATATTGATGATCAGAGTTAATTAAAAATTTAGACAAGAGAATGGAGGAATCATTCATGGAGCGAAAGGTTCTAGGAAAAGGTTTGGGCGCATTAATCAGCCCTGAACTAGAAGCACCGAAAAACGATTTATTGATGCTTGATCCGGAAATTATAAGCGCGAATCGTTATCAGCCGCGTTTGCATTTTCGCGAAGAAAAGCTGCATGATTTAATCGAGTCAATAAAAGAAAAAGGAATTGTTCAGCCTTTGATTGTGCGCAAGCATTCGGATAAATCATATGAGCTGATTGCCGGTGAAAGGCGTTTAAGAGCAGCCAAAGAATTGGGTTTAGATCGGGTTCCGGTTGTGGTCAAGGAAGTTAATGACCAGGAAATGTTGGAATTATCAATAGTTGAAAATATTCAGCGGGATGATTTAAATTCAATTGAAGAAGCTAAAGCCTATGCGGCACTGATCAAGAATTTTGGGTTCACCCAGGAACATGTGGCGCGTTCTGTGGGTAAAAGCCGGGCAACAGTAGCTAATACGCTCCGACTTTTAACTTTGCCTAAAATTATTCAAGACGCTTTGTTTAAAGATCAAATATCCATGGGGCATGCCAAGGCGATTTTAAGTTTACCGGAAACAGTCGAGCAGCTTGGTTTGTTAAGCTTGATTTTAAAAAAAGGATTATCTGTGCGGGAAGCAGAGCAGTTCTGTGTGAGTAAGAAAACAGTTAAAACTAAGTCAGCTGTGAACAAAGATGAACATGTGGTTAATCTGGAAGAAGAATTATGTCAGCTCTTTGGGACAAAAGTTAGCTTGTATCATGGGAAAAAACGCGGTAAAATTCAAATCGAGTATTATTCCTTAGATGACTTGGACCGAGTGCTTAAATTAATTCGAGGGCAATAAGGCAGAAAACTGATGACCGAAGGATGAAGGACGATCGCCCGCCAGAATATGGCGAGGCTAGGACGATGGACGAAAAAGCAGAAAGCACAAAACACAAAACACAAAGCATAAAACAGAAGACAGAAAACATAAAAAACAAAACACAAAAAAAGAACATATAACAATAAAAAGGAGAAAAAAATGAAAGAGCAGACATTGATTTTAATCAAACCAGATGGACTGGTGAAATCCTTAACCGGAAACATTTTAACCCGGCTTTCGGAAACCAAATTGGAAATTGCCGCGGCAAAAATGGTTTGCGTTTCCCCGGAATTAGCCACGGAGCATTATAAGCATTTAAAAGATCAGCCGTTTTTTGGAGAGCTGATCACTTATTTGCAAGGTCAATTGCATGGAAGGTATAAGGTTTTGGCTTTGGTTTATTGGGGTGAAGACGCGATTGCCAAAGTGCGGGCTATGGCCGGGGCAACTAATCCGGAAGAAGCTGAGCCCACATCGATCCGCGGTTCTTATGGCCGGATCACTTCAAAAGGTGTGTATGAGAATGTAATTCATGCATCATCAAATGCGGAAGAAGCGGAGCGAGAAATTAAATTATGGTTTCAGCCAAATGAAATCATACTTGATGCTTATCCGGTTAAAACAATCACGCAGGATAATGTTCGGCAAAAGGTTTGGGCTTAATCGCAAACAGGCTATTTGCTTTGAGCGGGGTAATCGTGGTATACTTAAACATAAGATGATTTAAAAACTATTTAATTGTATCCTAATAAAACCTTTATGGTTAAGTAGCGGGGTTTAATTATGTTGCGTTTTTTAAAAAAGCAATCTGCTTTCTCTCTTGTAGAAATAATGGTAGTTTGCTTTCTTTTGTCTGTTTTAATGGCAATAGCGATACCTGCCTATCTGAGTGCTCGTCTTGATGCCGACAAGCAAAAAGCGCTTTATAATCTGTTTGCGATTTATCAAGCGCAAAAGTTATATTATTTTGAGCAGAATCCTCGGGATTATGCGAATGATATAACCTCATTAAGTCCTGATTATGCAACTCTTAGCGATGATGATGGAGCTTGGGCATATTCAGTTGCTGGTGGTGGAGGCAGTTTTGTTGCTACCGCTAGCCATAAATTGCCTGATGGCACACTTGATGGCCATTGGTTATCAATTGATCAAACTGGAGCTTTGGATGAGACTGGCTGGCCGTATTAGTTTCTTGCGAGGGACACAAGGTTAATAGCCAATGGTCGATAGTCAATAGTAGGGGCGAAACTCTGTTTTCGCCCGAGACAATACCAATAAATTATTATTGAATATTATATGTTTTTATCGTTTTATAACGGGTCGATACACGATCGACCCCTACAATCCTAGCATCGGCCACGTCACGCCGTAGACCTACTGGTTCTATTCTCTGCTTTTCCTATACGTTAATCGCTGCTTTTCTGCTTTTCCTATCCTCGATAAGTTTACCCTGAGCAAAGTCGAAGGGCTATTCGCTATTTTCTGTGTCTTGGTCTTTGGTCATTTGAGTTTATTTAGAGTTTAGTTGATAAATATCTATACATCGTTTACCCGAAAGTCTCAGGACATCGTTTACTCAGATAGGAATAACGCAATAAATGAAGTCGTTCCTAACTTGCGTATATATTGTGTGACTATCGTCTG
>Ga0180007_10001857_pt1 | contig 26597 bp, 24 predicted proteins | sample MM_PC_MetaG_FD_121122 | JGI IMG/M metagenome (GOLD analysis project Ga0180007, IMG submission 121122) | Groundwater microbial communities from the Aspo Hard Rock Laboratory (HRL) deep subsurface site, Sweden - MM_PC_MetaG | ecosystem: Environmental > Aquatic > Deep subsurface > Groundwater... | reverse complement strand
CAGAGCCCGACAGTCCCCGGCAGAGCCCGGCACTGGTTCTGCTGCCTCCACTAACCAGAGGGGCAACTTCTTTTCCCGCACGCCAAGAACTGCTCATCCCGGATAGCTCGATTTTCTCCACAGGTGGGGTCAGACCCCACGGGAAACCGGCGCAGGGTCTGACCCCATAAAGGATAACTCAATTTACTCCATAGACGGGGACTGTCCCCTTGGGGTTCCCTTGGGTTGTTCGGCGGGGTTTCCGATTCCGGCTTTTCAAAGTGGCCGCGATGCTATAAAATCAGGCTATGATAGAAGACAAAGAGCTGACCGTACTGGACCTTCTGGACATGGACCTAAAGGACCACGACATGCTGGAACTATGCTGCATTGCCGGCCGGAAAGGCCTGGTGAGAGCCATAACCGTGCCGGACATTAACCGGCCAGGCCTGGCTCTCTCCGGTTTTTTCGACAATTTTGCCTGGCAGCGGGTACAGCTCATGGGCTTGGGCGAAAACGCCTACATCAAAAAACTTATCGAGGAAGCCTCAATCGACGGGCTGCGCCATCTGTTCAGCTTTGCCATACCCTGCTTCATCTTTACCAACAACGAAAAACCGGATGCTATTTTTCTGGACATGGCCGAGAATGCCAATTGTCCGGTATTGCTGACCGAGCTGAGTTCCACCGAGTTCATGAACCGGCTGATGCGGGTGCTGAGCAGTATTTTTGCACCTAAAACTACCGTACACGGAGTTCTGGTGGAGGTATACGGAATCGGCATACTGCTAACCGGCGATTCCGGCGTAGGCAAAAGCGAAACAGCCCTGGAACTGATTGAACGCGGGCATCGGCTGGTAGCCGACGATGTGGTGGAAATCCGCTGCGTAAGCGGTAACATCCTCATGGGATCAGGTGCCAACAAGGTTATTGGTCACCATATGGAAATACGCGGCCTGGGCATCATCAATGTAACCCATCTGTTCGGCGTCCGCGCCATCCGCGATAAAAAGCAGGTACAACTTATCTGCAATCTGGAAGAATGGGACACCAACAAAGTATACGACCGCATCGGAACGGATGAAAAGACTGATACAATCCTTGATGTAAAGGTGCCGCTGCTGGACATTCCGGTAAAACCCGGCCGTAACATACCAATTATTGTAGAAACTGCTGCCATGAACGAGCGGCTTAAAAAAATGGGCTATCATTCAGCCCAGGAATTCAACAGAAATATACTCAGATGGCTTGAGAGCGAGAGCGCCCGTGCCGTATACTTCGGAAGAGATGAGTCAATATAACGGACTGACAAAGTCGGTCCGGCGGGATTTTTACCGGTTTGGAGCAACGCATGACTGAGAAAACAACCATTATCAAAAACAGAGCCGGTATCCATGCCAGGCCGGCCGCAATGATCGTGCAGACAGCCGGAAAGTTTAAATCCAGAATATTTCTGGAAAAAGATACAACACGCATAAATGCCAAAAGTATTATGGGCATTATTACGCTGGGAGCCGGTTTTGATACCGAAATCCGGATCATTGCCGAAGGTGAAGATGAGGCAGCCGCGGTAGATGCCATCCAGCTGCTCTTCGAAAAGCGTTTCGAAGAAGAATAATGATAGCCGGGGCCAAAGGCCGCCGCCGCATACCGGAAATTGCGGTCGTATCCATCATTTATCTGGTAAGCCTGATCTCCTCCTTTCTTTTTTTGCAGGAAGCGTTCAGGCGCAGCCCCGGACTGCCTGATTTCGGCAGCCGGATTACAGCAATACTGCTGGCGCTGCTGCCCCTGGCCTTTCTGTTCGTTTTCTTTGCCAGTCTGATTCGATCACTCAAACAGGCCAAACACAACGAGTGGGGCTCGCGACTGCGCCTGAAACTGATTGTACTCTTTGTATCTGCCATCATTCTTTCTGCCGGGCCGCCTTCGCTGTTCATGAGCCTGCTGACCCTGCGTACCATGGAACTGCCGGCAACAGCAGCCATCCAGGAAGCTATCGACGGCAGTTTCGATCTTGCGCTTGCCTACTACAGCGAACAGGATACCCGACTGGAAACACTGAGCCGCCTGCTGGTACCGCAGGCGATCAAGCAGCACGGGCCGGATGCTGCAGCACTGCTCCGCGAATTGCAGCAATTCGAACCGGCCATACAGGGAGTAGAAATCCGTAGCGGTGCAACCAGCCTCAGTTTCGCCGGAAACAACGAAACCCGGACACCTGAACCTATTCTGCCCGCGCTCGATGCAGGATTCCTGGCCCGGCTGGCTGCCGGGAACGGCAGCTGGAGCCGTTTTATGCTGCGCACAGCCGTAGCTGACGGCACTGGCCAGAGCGTAGCTGTCATAATCGCCATGCGCTACCCGGACATTCTGGAGGAAAGCGCCCGCACCCTGTCCATCGCCCGCACCAGCATGGGATCAATAGCCGGACAGACGATAGGCTTTGGTCAATATTTGGTATTTTTTATTACAATCTACATTGTACCTTTGTTTACGCTGGCTCTGCTGTTTGCGCTGGCTGCGGGCGACATGCTGTTGCGGCCGATCAATTCGCTGGAGCAGGCATTCCGGCGGGTGCGCAGCGGCCTTGGACAGATAAAACTGCTGGCCAAACACGGAGATGAAGCTGGATTGCTGGTTGAAAGCTTTAACTCGATGCTGGATACCATCGAACGCAGCCGCGACGACGAACTGCGCAACGAGAAAATTGGTATTTGGCGCGACATCGCCCGGCGACTGGCCCATGAGCTGCGCAATCCTCTGACCCCCATTAAACTGTCGGCTGAGCGGGTACTGCGCCGCTACCGTAATGACCCGACGACGATAGGCGAGATTCTGGAAAAATCGATGATCGCCATTGTGCAGGAAACCTCAAATATGGAGAACCTGCTGGGCGAATTTCAGGATTTTGCTCGCCTGCCTGAGGCTCAGAAAAACTGGCTGAATCTGGCCGCCCTGGTCCAGGAAACAGTGCTGTTGTACTCGGCTTCCTACCCTTCGATGCATTTCGAGATCGGCACTATTGACCCGACCATCACCGTAAAAGCCGATCGTGGCTATCTGAAACAGGCCTTCGGCAATCTGCTGACCAATGCCGCGGACGCTACTGATTACCGCGGTCTGGTCGAAATACGGGCCGACCTTGTCAAAACGGCTGATTCACGTTATTGTAGGATTCAGTTGCGGGACAATGGACATGGCATCCCGGCTGCACTGGCCGAAAAAATCTTTTCGCCATATTTTACTACCAAAAAACATGGAACCGGCTTGGGGCTGGCTGTTGTCGAGCATGTGGTCAACAGTCATGGCGGAACCATCCGGCTGGAATCGTCCGAGGGCTTGGGAACGGTCTTTTATATTGATCTGCCGGCTGAAGATCCACCGGCAGCCGCTTCGCCGGGCCAGCAAGAGTCATAAGTTCTGGAAACAACGTTAAGAATGAGGATCATTTGGCAGGAACAATTCTGATAATCGACGATGAACCAGGCATCCGCAACACTGTTCGCGACATCCTCGAAGACGAAAAATATCAGGTACGCACTGCCGAAGACGGACCAATCGGGCTTGAGATCATACACAACGAAAATATAGATATTGTCATTCTTGATGTCTGGCTGCCACGCATGGGCGGCATTGATGTGCTTAAAGCTATAAAAAAAGACTGGCCTAGCATAGAAATAATCATCATTTCCGGACATGCCAGCATTGATCTGGCGGTTAACGCGGTAAAGCTAGGCGCTTTTGATTTTATAGAGAAGCCGCTGTCTATCGACCGCCTGCTTACTGCAGTACGCAATGCCAAGGCTATTGCCGACCTGCGGCACGAGAATCTTCATCTGCGCCAGACCGGCACGGGCACAAACCAGCTCAATGGTACTTCTCCGGCCATTCAGACCATCCGGGCACAGATTGACCAGGCGGCCACGTCCAATGCCCGGGTGCTGATAACTGGCGAAAACGGCACAGGCAAGGAACTGGCAGCCCGAAGCATCCATGAATTATCTACCCGCGCCAGCCGGCCCTTCATTGCCGTAAACTGCGCAGCCATTCCAGATACACTTATCGAGAGTGAACTGTTCGGCCACGAGAAAGGCGCATTTACCGACGCCTCCAGCCGCCGCAAGGGCAAGTTTGAGGTAGCCCATACCGGAACGATTTTCCTGGACGAGATAGCGGACATGTCGCTGCAGGCACAGGCAAAGGTGCTCCGGGTTATTCAGGATATGCGTTTCGAACGTCTGGGCGGAGAAAGCTCCATCGAGGTGGATGTGCGGGTTATCGCCGCCACCAACAAGGACCTGCAGGCAGAAATACAGGCCGGTACTTTCCGCGAGGATCTTTTTTTCCGCCTGAATGTGCTGCCTATTCGAATGCCAGCTCTGCGCGAGCGGCTGGATGACATCGAAGCGCTGGCAGAATGCTTCCTGGCCGAACTTGTGGGCAAACATGGCCGGCATTTCTCCGAAGAGGCAAGTACAGCTCTTAAAAGCCATCTCTGGCCGGGTAATGTCCGCGAACTGCGTAATTTCATGGAGCGGCTGATTATTCTCAGCGACGAAGCGGAAATCTCGGCGGAAACTGTATGCAGTCTGCTCGGCAAAACTCCGGAAGTACTTGCTGCGCCCGAAGCACAGACCGATCTGCGCCTGGAACCGCTTTTAGGCATCAAACTTGCCGAGGCAAAAGATAACTTTGAACGACTTTACCTTGTTCACAATCTGCGAAAGTCAGGCTATACTATCTCCAAGGCAGCTGAAACCATGGGCATCTATCCGAGCAATCTTCACGCCAAAATAAAGAAATACAGTATCGAGGCAGGGGAATGAGACCATTAACCGAGCGTCAACAGAAAGTACTGGCTTTTATTGAAGGCTATGTCGAAAAAAAACCGTATCCTCCGACCATGCGCGAGATTGCCGAACATTTCGCCATATCGGTCAAAGGTGCGTATGACCACGTTAAGGCCTTGGAACGCAAGGGCTGCATTAAGAGCGGCAATCATCGCTCCAGAACCATGGAACTGGTAGGCAAGGCCCCAAGCGACAACGGCATGATAAAAATACCGCTGCTTGGCGATGTAGCCGCAGGCAAACCGATTTTAGCAGACGAGAATTTTGACGAGTGCGTTTCGGTTCCCTGTACCATGGTCGGCGGCCACAGCTGCTTCGCACTGCGGGTACGCGGTGACAGCATGATAAATGCCGGTATTCTTGATGGCGACACCGCTGTCATCGAAAAGCGCAATACTGCCACCAATGGCGACATCATCGTCGCTATGATGGAAGATTCTGTTACGCTCAAGCGCTTTTTCCGGGAAAAAGACCGCATCCGGCTGGCTGCCGAAAACCCCCACTACAGTCCGATCTTCACTCAAGACCTGCGTATTCTGGGCAAGCTGCGCGGAATAATCCGACAATATTGAGATGCTGCCAGTTCATATTCTAGGCGGCCCGGAAACCGGCCGGCGCAACGACTACTTAAAACAACTACGCTCGCAATGTGCCAAAGAATGGCAAGAAGAAGCTGAAGCCCACACCCTGTATGCGCACGAAAGCCCGGTAGACGCCCTCCTGTCGCTAACAATGAACGGAACACTCTTTTCTTCCGGAAAATTTATCGTGTACATGGGAGCCGAACAGATCAAGGGCAAAGCCGACGTACAGGCGCTGAGCCGTTACATCGCCAATCCGGCAGAACGCACCGTACTCGTTCTGGTATCCGAAACCTATGGCGTGGATAAAGGCATCGAAGATGCTCTTCCCAAAGAAGCCAAGAAAATTTTCTGGGAACTGTCCGCCGGCGAGATGGAACGCTGGGTTAGTGACTTTTTTGCCGGCAAAGGCCTACGCATCGAGCAGGATGCGCTGGAACTGATTCTGGAAATGGTAGAAAACAATACAGATGCCTTGCGTCTGGAATGCTCACGACTCTGTCTCTTCTATGCAGCCGGAACGCATATAAAAGAAGCTGATATTGAACAATACATCGCCCATAATCGCAGTGAAGATGCCTTCAGTCTGTTTGACCGGATGGCTGCCGGCAGTTTTGAGCAGGCTCTGGAAACCTGGATGGCAATTCTGGCTTCACGCGAGAGCAACGGCATTAGCCTGATGGCCGGTCTTTTATGGAGCCTGCGCCGTCTGGCCAATCTGCATCAGGCTATGGCCGGCGGCACCCCCTATGAGCAGGCCGCAAGGCTGCTGCGCATCACCTCGCGCAAAATGCTGGCTATTTATGACAGAGCCAGACGGCGCTGGCCGGCCGAGCTCTGTCGGCACTTAATAGCCTATGGTGTGGAAACTGACATTCAGCTGCGCTCATTAGGCCAGGCCCACGAACGTATCCTGGTGGAATTGTTCATTTATGCCTGCATGCAGGCCCGTCGACCGGTGGAGCTAAGTGATAGTTCCAGTTCGGCTCTGGTTTTCTGATCGTTACTGAATAACCCGTTACGCCTATTCACCCAAAAACCGCCAGTTCCGCATCGCTCTACTAACACGACAAGCATTATTCAGCTATTTTTATATCGATATCATGAAAGCGACTATGAAAAAAAGTATGAAAATTCACAAAAAAGTACTTGCACTCCCAATAATGCCGTTATAGAATGTGTGCAAACGATTGCACAACTGTGCACCACCCCAAATCAGGGGAACCTACCAAGGAGGTTTTTCGATGAAGAAAACCATGATTCTTGTTCTTGCTTGCGCACTGCTTTTCGGTGCCATCTTCCCGGTTATGGCCGCGGCTGAAAAAGAAGCTGCCGCCGCCGTTCCGGTTGCCATCAGTGTACAGGTCGAATCCAGCTGGCTGCCCCACTATCAGGCTGCTATCGAGCGGGTGCAGGCTAAATTCCCGAACGCCACCATCACCCTCATCGAGACCGGTTCTTTTGACCATCTCGATGTTATCGACTCAACAGCCGTCACCAATCCTGATGTAGCTGACGTTTTTGCCCTGCCGGCCGACCGCATCTACGGCTTGGTAAAAAATGAAGCATTGGCCGGAATCGATGCCCGCGCCATGGCTAACAATGTTGGTGGTTTTGCCAGCTACGACGCCGGTCTGGGTGGAAACTTCAAGATCAACGGCGAATACATGGCCTTCCCCTATAACATTGAAACTCTGATCAACTTTGTAAATTCAGCCAATGCCCGCGCCGCCGGCCTGGACATGAGTAAGCCGGTTGAATTCACCGCCCTGAACCATGAAACCATGCTGGTTCCGGCCTTCAATGCCTGGTTTGGTGTTGCCCTTTTAAACAGCGCTGGCGTTGAACTGCTCGGCAAAGACAGTAAAGGTGTTCTGTTCTCTGACCTGACCATGGACTATGCCAGCCTGCCGGCTGACAAAAAAGCCGTTATTCTGGCTCTGTTCAACTACTGGAAGGCCCATAACACCGCTGGCACCCCGATGTGGGACTCCGGCGCTGCCTGGGGTTACATGGACGAGCAGTTTGCTCCCGGTAAAAAAGCCGCTATCCGCCTTGAAGGCCCCTGGTCCACCGGCGCTCTGACCGGCCATGCCGGTGCTGAAAACATCCAGATTCTGCCGATTACCCAGGTTACCCTTAACGGCAAACCGCTGGCCCACTGGAAAGGTGGCTGGGGTCTGGGCGTGAACGCCCGTGTAGAAGACGACGCCGCCAAGATGGCAGTTGCCCAGGCCATAATCGAAGAAATCGTGAACCCGAAATTTGCCGAGAGCCTGTTTAAGGCTGCCGGCAAGATCCTCGAGAATGTTCCGGCTGCCACCTACCAGGCTTCCGGCCTGTCGGCCGCCGACAAGACTGTCATTGCAGCAGTTGTCGCTTCCTACAAGAACGCTCCTGCCCGCCCGCTCTTTACCGAGTGGGGTCAGGTATGGAGTACTTGGGAAAATGGCATGCTCAGCTGGTCTGCGGTTAAGCCGGCTACCGTTGAAGCTGCTTATTCTGAACTTCAGGCTGCATTCAAAGCCATGATGGCTAATTTCTAAATCTTCCCGTAACGAAGCTGTGGCGGGTGAAAAAAACCGCCACCAGTATTCAGCAGCCCCGGGAAGCCTGGCTCTCCGGGGCTTTTTATTACAATTCGCAAGGAATAGCATGACTGCTCATATCAAGCTTCCCAAAAAACAACTCTATGGTATACTTGTTCCTTGTGCCCTTATTGTTTTTGCGGCCTCGTTGGAAGTACTGTTCCGGGTAAAGGATGTGGATCTGTATGAAACCTGGCTGGCCTTTATTTCGGACTATCCTGACGCTGGTCTTAGTCCTGATTTCAGCAGCTATGTAAGTCTGCAATTGATGCTTTATTTTTCCAAACTGATTATTCCGGCAGCCTACGCGCTGTATAGCTATTTCGCCTATATAAAAATCAGGATCAACAATCTGTTCGTGTTTATCTGGACTGTTCTGACGGCAGGCAGTCTTGCCTATTGCATAGCAGGCTCGGGCTTCGGCTCGATCTTTACATATTTTTATATTGCGGCTCACCTGGTCTTGTTTTTCACGACCATTTCGCTGGCACAGGTGATCCGGGAGGCTGCTGAGCAGTCTCAAAGCTAAGCTTTATGAGGTTCGACTGAGCCTGAATCAGCAGGAGGGCAGCGGCAGTGCTGTCCGGAAAGGGTGGTGGCAACTTGGAGATCCAGAATAGTTTGGCGCTCTGCGATGATATTGGCAATCGCTACGCAAGACGCAACGAATACGAAGCGGAAGTTCTGGCACTGCAGGCAGAACTGGCCAAGGCTGATATGGCCGAAAAAGCGGTTCTGAAGAATCGATTGAAGACTCTCAGGCAGAACCGGCACAACCATGCTTATAACCTCAAACTGGCGGCGTTTAGGGTTGCCGAGAAACAGTTTCTGAAAAAGCTTGCCGAAGACCGAAAGCAGCAGGCGGCAGCGCTGGACGGCAGCTTACCGAAGCGTTTGCGGCAACTGCAGCTCCGGCTTTTCTGTAGCGGCAAAAAGGCTGATTTTTATGGTCAATATGCCGACTTAAGCTGGGATACCAAACTGGTTCATGAGCAAAGCCGCCTGGAATACCAGCAGCTGCCGGAAGTAATCGAAACCTATGCCCGGGCACGTGAGGAACTATGGGAAGCCAAAGCCAGAATCGCAGCCTTGAGCGGTCCTGAGCAAACAGCCGCCTTAAAAGTATTCAAAGAACAGAAAAAGGCCGAGCAGGCAAAATACCGGCAGGCAGTGCGCAAGCTGAAAGAGAAGCAGCGCAATCGCTTGATTTCGACCAAAGCCTTGAGCAATGGCATCCAGGAGCTGAATAAAAAGCGTCAGGAAGCCGACCTGAAAAACTCGTTCGCACTGGAGCGCAAGAGTCTGTCGGAAATAATCACCAATAAGCGCTTTATCATAAATACCGGCACCCGACGGCAGTTGAAGGTGCTGAACTCCAATATTTCCGACCTGCGAAGGCGCATACCGGTAGAGCGCCGGCTGCGGGTTCCGCTATTTGCCTTTATCGGATTATTCATGCCTGGGCTTGGCCAAGTACTTAACCGGCAGTATGTAAAAGCCGCCTTGCTGATCATCGGCACACTCTTCATTTATATAATTGCTATTCCCTATGCGCTGGGCTACAGCAATTACCAGGGCCGTGGATTAGCCGGACTGGTCAGCCTGGCGGCTGGGGCACGACGCATCGACAAATCGCTGATCTTCATGATAGAGGGTATTGTGGCCATTTTTATGGTGCTGGGTGCCTCAGCCATTCTGGCCTTTAATTTTCAGGATGTTTTCAAAACACAGCGGGCGGCGATACGCGGTATCAGGCCGAACAACTGGTTTGAAACCAGAGTAAAACTTGAAACTGACGGCTTTCCCATAATGGTCAGTCTGCCGGCTTTTATTGTAACCGCTTTTATTGTGCTGGTACCGATTACCACAGCCCTGTTGCTCAGCTTTACCGGTATGGATCCGCAGAACCAGTCAAAATTCCCTTGGGTGGGAATAGCCAACTATGCCACGATTGCCATGGGTCGCGGCCTGGCCGGTTCGGTGTTCTGGCTTATCCTGGGCTGGACCCTGGTCTGGACGCTGGTGTCCACCAGCATGGCCATACTCACCGGTTTTGGTTTGGCTTTGCTGGCCAATCAAGAGCGTATAAAGGGCAAGGCCTTCTTCCGTACCGTGTATCTGCTGCCCTGGGCGGTTCCGGCGTTCATCACCATCATGTTCTTCAGTATCATGTTTGCGCCTAACGGTGCGCTTACCGAGATTCTGGAAAGCATGTTCAACATGCGCATTCATGTTAAAACCGACCCTACACTATCGAGGACAGCCTTGATTATGTTGCAGACCTGGCTGGGCAGTTCGTATGTGTTCCTGCTGGCAACTGGTGTGCTGCAGGCCATTCCCGGCGATTTATACGAAGCAGCACAGATTGACGGAGCAAGCACCTGGCAGAAACTGTTTAAAATAACCATCCCGATCGTACTGTTTCAGACCGCGCCGCTGCTGGTTGGACAGTATACATTTAACTTCAACAATTTTTCGATTATCTGGCTTTTTAACGGCGGCGGCCCTTTCAGTCCAACCAAATACGGTAATCTTGCCGGCACCACCGATCTACTGATTTCCTATATATACAAATTGACCATGAACAACCAGTATCAGTCTATTGGTGCGGCCATCACCATTGTTATCTCACTGGGCTTGATGGCCTTTGCCTATATCGGCTTCAAGAACTCCAAGGCCTTCAAGGAGGAACGCTTATGAGCGGCTTGTTCAGGAAAAAGAACAGCCTGTACCTATCCGACAACCAGCCACTAACGGTAGTCGGAATGATAGGCCTGGTTGTATCATATGTTATACTTTTATCATGGGTTGTCGCCATCCTCTGGCCGCTCTCGCAGATGATCATGTCGGCCTTTAACGGCAAACAGGCGCAATACTTGATGAGCAACCGGAACTTTGCTTTTTCGTGGAAGCATTTCCAGTTTCTGTTTAGCGAGACACTGTACCTACGCTGGGTGCTCAACACCCTGTTTATTGCCGGCAGTACAGCAATACTGACGCTGCTGATAGTTTCTTTTACCGGCTTTGCCTACTCGCGTTTCCGCTTCAAAGGCCGCAAAGCCAGCCTGATGGCAATCATGCTCATACAGACCATTCCCGCTTTCGCTGGAATTACCGCCTACTTTACCATGCATTCCATAATCCAGAATTACGCTCCCTGGGTTACCCGGCAGCTGATGCTGATCCTGATTTATTCCGGAGGCGGTATAGCCGGCAACACCTTTGTGCTGAAAGGATATATCGATTCCATATCAACCGAACTGGACGATGCCGCTCGCATCGATGGTTGCTCCAACATGCAGGTGTACCGGCTGATCATTATGCCGATAGCCAAACCTATGCTGGCCATCATTGCACTATGGTCATTTATCGGTCCGTTCATGGATTATATGCTGCCGGCCATTCTGCTTAACCGGCCACAGGATTATACCTTGGCGTCCGGCTTGTTTACGTTGATGAACGATTTCCGGACGATGAACCAACCGGCATTTGCTGCAGGCGGATTGCTTACCGCAGTACCTATTGTTGCGCTGTTCATGGTACTGCAAAAGCAGCTGGTTTCCGGACTGGCCAAAGGCGCAGTCAAGGGCTGAAAGGGATTTTGCGAACACAACCAGGGAGCCATTCAGGGCATTGCAGCCGGGCTCCCAATCATCAAGGCGGAGGATTGGAATGAAAGTATCACTTAGAAATATCGGCAAGAAGTATGAAGGGCGCGAAGAATTCACCCTTAAAGACATAAACCTTGATATTGAGGACAAGGATTTTTGCGTTATCCTGGGCCCGTCCGGCTGTGGCAAAACCACCTTGCTGCGCATGATTGCCGGTCTGAATTCCATTACCGAAGGCGATCTTTTATTCGGTGAAAAGCGCATGAACAAGGTTCCATCCAAGGACCGCGATATAGCCATGGTTTTTCAGTCATATGCGCTTTACCCGCACATGACCGTATATGACAATATGGCTTTTTCGCTGGCCATGCGCAAGGAACCCAAAAAGCTTATCCACGACCGGGTTATGGAGGCTGCCGAGGTACTGCAGATACAGGAGTATCTGTATTCCAAACCCTCGGATATCTCCGGCGGGCAACGACAGCGGGTGGCGCTGGGGCGGGCAATGGTACGCAAGCCGGCAGTATTTTTAATGGACGAACCACTATCCAATCTGGATGCAAAATTACGCGAACACATGCGTGTGGAACTGGTACGCTTGCACAAGGCGCTTGGTACCACCTCCATCTATGTTACACATGACCAGGTTGAAGCCATGACCATGGCTACTAAAATTGTCCTCATGAATGAAGGAGTAATCCAACAAGCCGGCATTCCGGACGATTTCTACAACCGGCCGGCTAATATTTTTGTAGCCCGCTTTATTGGATCGCCCACCATGAACATCATTCATGGCAGCATGGATAAAGGCAAGTTTGTAGCCGAACACAAATTGATCAAAATAAAGCCCTCGGAAGCAGATGCCAAAAAACTAAAAGATTTTGAAGGAAAAAAAGTTTCGGTAGGCATCCGCCCTGAGCGTTTTGACAGCCGCGGCGAATACGGCGATACATTCAAGGCTATAGTTGATACCGTAGAAATGCTCGGGAAGGAAAAGATTCTTTACATCAAGCTGGAAAACGGCTCCGAGCTGGTGGTATCCGCTCCAGGCCACTATGAATTCAAGGAAGGCGCGGATCATTCTTTCGGATTTGATCTTGAAGCAATACATTATTTTGACAGCGAAACCGGACTGCGCATTAATTAAGGCAGGCCAAAAGGATATCTACGATGGCGACTACAATTAAAGACGTGGCCAAACTGGCACAAGTCTCACCTTCAACGGTCTCACGCGTTCTGCACGACAACTCCAGAATAAGCAACACCACCAAAGAACGCGTGATGCAGGCCATGCACAGCCTGAATTATCATCCTAATGCCATCGCCCGCAGTCTGGCCAAATCTAATACCAAAACCCTCGGCCTTATACTGCCCAATGATGAACTCGAATTGTTCCAGAACAGCTTTTTCATTCAGGCAATGCGGGGCATAAGCATTTATGCAAAATTGCATGGCTATAAGCTAATGTATAATTTTTCGATAGACGAGCAGGAAGAAATCGAGTATCTGGAAAACTACATCCACGACAATTGGGTAGAAGGGGTAATATTGTTCACATCCCGCCAGGATGATAAATGTATCAACTACCTGCACAAAAGAGCATTCCCCTTTACAGTAATCGGACGGCCATCCAGTCCGGAAACCGGTTTTTGGGTGGACAATGACAATTTCCAGGCGATGTACAGTGTAACTGAATACTTGATCGAAAAAAACTGCAGTTCCATCGCATTCCTGGGCGGGTTGCGTGAACTTGATGTAACGCTAAACCGGTTATCTGGCTACAAACAGGCGATAAAAAGCCATGGCCTTGAGCTGCAGGAAAACCTGATATGCACCACAACCCGTTTTTCGGAAGAAGAGGCGTATGAGCAGATATCAGAGCTATTAAATAATAACACCGTTGATGCCATAGCCGCGACCGACGACATTCTGGCCTTCGGGGCAATACGGGCCATGCAGGATTTTAACCAGACGCTGCTGCCGATAATTGGTTTTAACAACACGGTGCGCGGGCAGTATCAAACACCGGCCCTAAGCTCAGTTGAAATTAATCCGACCGAGCTTGGCTATAAAGCATGCAAACTGCTGATAGACAGCCTGGAAGGCTTGGACAATCCGTACAATCATTTTATAGTAGAAACAAAATTCATAGAGCGCGACACAACACAGCCGCAATTATTCAGCAAGCGCTTGGTGCAGGTTTAGGCGGCTGGCCGACGCATAGAGAGCCTCCCCAGCAGTCGATCAACAGTCGCCGATCAGCCTTACTGATAAACCTCATATGCAAGGCTTAAGCTCATTTAAAAATCGCCCGTAACCACAGCTTAATGAAACTCCTGAACTGAGCACCCATACTCATGCCGAACTGCCGCGAATAATCATCAGCAGCTGACTTGACCGAAAACGAGTTGCCATATTTTTTCTTGAGACTGTCCCAGTGCTTAACTATCCACATGTACAAGTCACCCTTGGTGCGCCCTGGGAAGCGGGTCAGGTAATTTTCTTTGTCGATTATTTCTACAATTGGCAGATATATATTTTCATACCAGCTACGGCAGGCATCAACAAAAGACATTTCCTCTTCCAAATCCATGTTAATAAAATATTTATGACCTTGTATATGACGCAGGATCTCGATATAACGGCCAGGCTCGGTAAATTCTAGAACATCCTGAGGAATTATCTCGCCTATCTCGGTTTCGGCATATACACGTTTTTTCTCATACTCAATTACAGCACGCACCAGATCATCCACACCCATGTCTTCAGTTACAGGTATTTCACTGGTGAGTTCGATTACCTCGGCATCAATATTGCGCACACCCTGCATCTTGGCCACAGAAACCCGATGATTCCCGTCGCGGACAAAAAAGACTTCGCCGATCTGATATAGTTTTATGGGCGGTAGAATTACACTCTTGAGATGAGCCTTGTCGATGCCTTCCCAACGTTTGCGCAAATGTTCGTAGCGGGGAAAAAACTCCTTGGAAAAATCGTTATAGCGGCCTTCACTGCCAATTATCTTTTCCAGCTCTACTACGCGCATACCCTTGTAAGTTTCGTTTGCCGGCTTGAGCAACTGGCGGACATCCTGCAAAGAAAGCAGAGTTTGCTTTCTGGGGGTAAGGGCATTCAGAATTGATGCGATGGTAGCCCGGGTTTTAGCCTTATTAAAGTCGTCCCGGGCTTTCATGGAAAGATATTCGTCACCCATCTATTCCTCCAGCTGCACCACAAAATGGTTATATGCGTTAATAACCGTAGTATCCAGGTATTCAGTACGACGCGGTGCATTGATATCATATAAATGCACGTGCCCATGAATCAAGTATTGCGGCCGGAAAAAACGCATGAAATACAAGAAAAATTTAAAGCCGCGATGACAGGGGTCCGGCAGGTCATGAATACCGGCCGGCGGTGCGTGCGTAAGCAAAATATCTAGATAACGCCCGTGAACCAGGCGATTAAACAATAATCTTGGCAACAACCTCAGACTGAATAAAAACATGCCAAATTCAGTAAATTGATTTAAGCCCTTATTATAGCGCTGACTGCCGCCGAGACCGGCAACGAGCAGGTTTTTTACCCGCTTACACGAACCCCCGATATATTGCAGGCCGTTGCTTCCCTTATTAAGACCGTCATAGTTAAAGGAAACATGAGCCGGTGCGAATTCCTTGCGGTAACGGCTGATAGACTGCAGATTATGATTGCCGAATACGAACAGCAGTGGTTTGTTTAAGCTTGATACTAGAAACTCGTAGTAATCCAGATCAAGATCCCCGGCACCCAAAATCAGGTCGATATCTTTAAAACGGGTACGAACAGTATTTGTATACAGGAGAGGATCCTTGTTGTCGGCAACACAAAGAATTTTCATGGGTTCATTCACTCTAGGGGCAGCCTGCTAAAATGTCAAGCAAAAGAATATCCGCCAAAGCCGAGGCGAGTTCCAGACGGCCACATAGCGGATTTACCGTCCGATACCGGGCTTATCGCAAGGCTGCTGCCGAAGTACCCCAGAGCTGATTTTCCCAACTATCAGCTCTGGAAAGAAAAAGGCAGGTACAGTACACTCAAATAAGTCCGGCTGTTCGCCGGTCCGCCATACCGCTTTTTATCCTAGGGAGCACGTCATGCCCGAAGCATCCGACAGGCCCGAATTGCCTGCAATCTGTATAGTACCGGCTGCCGGCCGCTCGTCCAGAATGGGCGACTGGAAACCGCTGCTGCCCTGGAGCAGCTCGACTATAATCGAAACGGTAATTTCAACAATACAGCAAAGCGCTAACATTCCACTCATAGTATGTGGCTGGCGGGGTGCAGAACTCAGAGAACGACTATCCCGACATACGGATCTGCTATTAGTTGATAATCCGCTTTGGGAACAAGGGATGCTTGGCTCGGTGCGGCTTGGAATACAGGAGGCTGCAAGAATCGTTGATTCGCAACAAGCTGACTACTGCCGGAACGGCTGCCTGGTCGTGCCGGCCGACATGCCCCTACTGTCAGCTGAAATAATCCGCAAGCTATTAACTACTGCCGGGGCAGACAGCATCAGCAGACCAGGACAGGCTGCAAGCAAAGCACCAAGTCCCCGAAGCATTTTTCCCGTGTATCAAAACCAAGCAGGCCATCCAGTATGGATTAGCTACGAGCTGCTGCCGGAAATGGAAAAACTGCAGCCAAGTGAACGCCTGCGGCCCTTCCTGACCGGCAAAGCATACAGTACCATGGAGTGGCCTGACGACTCCATCCTGCAGGATATTGATACGCCGGAAACATACTGCCGGCTGCGGCAGCAAGCTGAGCTTAAGGCGCAGCCGTAAAAACAGGCCGCCAGCTCAGGCACCGAAAACCGCCAGGCAAGCAAGCGGCAAGGCTCAGTTATTATCCAGCCACTGCCTATATATTTCTTGTACTTCCGCCAGCGCTGCAGACACAGGCAAGCCATACTTCTGATAAGGTTTTGTTACGGTTGCGTACCCCACTGTACGTGAGGCTGCAATAAGCGTACATATCGGCAAAACCAGCGAGGAGGTGCTGGTTATAAAAAGGCTCAGCCTTTTGCTGCTGCCAGCGGCCTGGCCCGAAGCAGCCAGAAGGGCAGACTCGGAGAGCAAGGTTTCCTCGACGCTCCATGCGGCCTCCAGCAATGATTCACGCAGCGTTCGCCTGGTTACACCGGATAATACCCGGTCCAGCGGCGTAGTAAAAACCGTATGCGGGAAAGCTTCGTCAAGCCAGAAAAGATTGGTACGGGTACCTTCTGTAAGCATCCCATCGTGTCCTACCAGCAGGGCGTCATAGCAATCCAGTGCCTGGGCTTCACGGAAGGCAATTGTGGACATAAGCAGATTCAGGCTTTTTGCCGCCGGGAAGGTTCGCTCGCCATGATACAGTAGACAGGCGACGCCGTGCTGCGGCGCCCCTGGAGGGGGAACAAGAGGGGGCACCTGAAACGCGTACCAGTCGGCAAGTCGATCCTGATGCGCAATCAATAAAACCCGGATATTGCTGTCCGCAAAACCATTCAACCCAATCAGATGCTGGAGTGCCGGAGCCAAAAAGCCAGGCTGCAGATTATGCCGGAACCCGAGCAACGCGGTCGAATGCAGCAAGCGTTCTTCATGAAACTCCGGGAAATATAAGCGCCCTTTACGCAATTTAAGAACTTCATAACAACCGTAGCCATAGGGAAGATCCGGATCATCCAATCGGATATTTGCCTGAGCCGGACTACCTGTTACCCCATTTACCAAAATATGCTTACCGAGCAGGGCCATCACCGAACTCCTTATTGTCAGCTTCAGCGCTATCTGCCTTAGCTATGTCGACTTCAGCGGAAGGCGGTTTCAAGCAGCCTTTATCCATATGCAGGTCGAGCTGTGGGAAAGGAATCTCGATAGCGTTTTTCCGGAACTCGCGCCAGATCTCCAGATTGGTCCAGGATCGGGCTGGCAAACGATCAAAGACCGAACGGATCCAGGTACGCAACTCTAGCGTTATTCCTGAATCATCAAAACTGGCAACTGTTGCTGAGTGATCAGCTTCGAAAACAGCAAAGGGGTTACGTGCAGGGACAGTCCGTAACAAGCGGATAACCAAATCAAGATCCGAGCCATACGACACCTGCACAGAATTAATGATAACGACTGATGGTGTATCATACGAGTAATTAAGGATTTCCCGGTTAACCAGCAAACTATTCGGTATGATAATAGCTTCATTAGTAAGGGTAGTCAGCACTGTATTCATCAAGCGAATACTGCTGACTGTTCCCTCGTACGAACCACACTGTATACGATCACCTTCTTTTACCGGCCTGGTTACAAGAATCAGCAAGCCGGCAAACATATTGGCAATCTGATTCTGCAAACCAAAACCGATACCTATACCCAGTATTCCAAAAAGCACAGTCAGGCTGCTGAGATCGACTCCTAGAATCGAGAGCCCTACAAGCAGGACCAGAGCGCCACCCAGATATTGCAGCATAGTCGAGATAGATCCTTGGCGGTCCGCATCTACACTGGACAAAAATGTTTCACGAGAATACTTTTTAACAAACCCGCCGATTTTTCCGGCCAGGTACACCAGAGGAATAGACAAAAGCACAGTTACAATTGTTATTTTTGTATCTCCGGCCTCCATAATCGGCCGGGACAATAAGCGGCCGACATCCTGCAGTGTGGTCATTATTTGCGCACCCAGCAGGCGACCTAAAAGCACAAGAATCAGCAAAATCAAAGAAACATGAAATAATTTATTTGCAATTTTGAAAAATTTGACCAGGCCAGGGCTATGGGGCGTACTGCCGCTTTCCCACCGAGCAAAAGCCTTTTTTACCAATCTTGCAAAGAACAGCAAGCCAGCAGCGGGCAGAAAAAATTCGAGCATAAACTGCAGCAGGCTAAAACTGAAAACGATACCGGCTACTTGAACGGGGTGCTTAAAAAATTCCATGCCCTGCTTCAAAAAATCCAACACAGCTACTCCTTGTACAAGCCTTATGTATTACGGCCGGCGATAATCAGAAAACTCCATGCGAATGGCATAGCGCTTGCGGATCAGCAGTATACCACCCTCTGCATCAAAGCGCATCCCGGATATTACCAGCGCGCCTTCGGGCAAACGGAGAAAATGGATTTCACCCCTGAAATGACTTACCAGCGGAGGCAGCGGCTTCATGCTGTATTCAAGGTATTCCGGACTGCCCTGTGCGGAAAAAAACAGGATTCCCTCTGAGCCGGATTTTGGTTTGGTTATTTCGTATGGCACGGATAAAACCCCACCAACCCAGGCAGCCGGCCCGCGCCGCAGAAATTCGGAAACAGTGGCACTGAAAGGAATGAAATCCATCGGATCCATGGGGCCTTCATTCTGGCTTCCGTCACGCTTGGCATAATCCGCCCTGGTCTTTGCCGTTGTATCCCTTCCGTCCTTGGAGGAATTTAAAACTTCGGTAAAAGTTTGTTCACCCACATAGCGCATAGCCAAGTCTGTAATGGTAGTGGAATCAATCTGCCCGCGCTTGTCCAATTCATCTGCGACAATCCGCATCCGGTGTGCCTGGAAGGTCTGCCCAAGGCGCCAATCCTGATTTGCCTTTTGCCACAGACTATCCGCGGTACTGGCTGAGTCCTCGGCAAAGGCTGCAGAAATGGATACCAGACTGAACATACCCAGTAAAACAACTCCCGGAAGGAAGTTGCGCAGTTTTTCTGAAACATTCATTTTCTAAAGATATACACTGCAACCATGATTGTCAAATACCGCATACTGTAGCTAAAAATACGCCAAACTGCTATCATAGCAGCTGACAGAGAGGTAATCATGACCGATCAAACAGTATTGGTGCGTTCAAGCTATATATGGGTTCTATATTTTTTACTCGGTATCTTTTCCTTCATGCTTACCATGATAGGCCCAATGGTTCCATACCTGCAAGCTGAAACCGGAATGAGCTACAGTCTGGCCGGATTCCATCAAACTATAGTTGCCATCGCTATGGTTATAATGGGCTTTTCAGCCGCACCGATCATGAAACGACTCGGCGTACAGCGAAGCCTCTGGGGAAGCCTGGCTGGACTGGTAGCCGGTGTCGCGGTCATGACCCTCGGCCGCGGACTTTTTTTAAGCATGAGCGGTGTTTTTTTGATGGCACTAAGCGGCACCCTGTTGCTGTCCTCGATACAATTGTGCTTTGCCCATGAAGCCCAAGCCGTCCGCGGTAGAATGATTATGGAAGCTAATGTTATGGCCAGCATAATGACCATGCTGGTACCCCTGGTTCTTCTGGCCGGCCGCTATACCCCGTTTGGCTGGCGTATCGTGCTCCCCTTTCTGGCGATTCTCGGCCTGGCCCTGGCTGCTTTCGGCATCCGCCAGACCAGACAAAAACTGAAAGACAAGCATGCAGAACACCACCGCAAGGAAGAAAGACTGCCCGGCCGCTACTGGAGAATGTGGTTAATAATTTTTGCCGGAGTAACGGTGGAATGGGCCATCAGCTTCTGGTGCATGAGCTATCTTTTAGAAATACCAGAAACCGGTATCCAGCTGGCTACAGCCGGAACCGTAGTACTGGGAATCTCAGCGGTATTCGGCAGATTGGTTTCCAGCAGACTGGCAAAACGTTATTCCGACCGGCAATTGCTGCTGATGATGCTGGTACTGCTGGGTGCGGGATTTCCTTTTTACTGGATGCAGGCAGGTATAGCCGCCAGTTTTTTTGGCTTGATGCTCTGCGGCTTTTCCACCTCTACCTTCTACCCTCTCGGGCTTTCCATGTCCCTGAGTGCCGCGCCTGCGGCAGTAGCCAAAGCCAGCGCCATGGCGCCAGTAGCTTCAGGTTCGGCCATTGGTCTTGCTCCTTTTCTGCTGGGCAGGCTTGCTGACACGGCAAACATGAAAACGGCATTACTGTATGTGCCGATAGGCCTGCTGCTGATACTGGTGATAATTGCTGTTGATGTAAGGTATGAAAAGCGAAATAAACTGACAGCGCCGGCTTGATATTACAGGCGCAAGCGAAAAGCGGAGACCCTGCTAAGTTTTCAAATTTCGTACAGTTCGAGTGGCTGGCCGTCCGGATCCTTAAAGAAAGTATAACGAGAGCCGGTACCGGGATCGGCCCGGACCGGTTCTACGGCAACACCGGCAGCTTCAAGCCGGACTTTTTCTGCCTGAATATCAGCTGTCGCAAAAGCCAGATGGCGTAAACCGCGGGCTTCCGGGCTATCTACCCGCGGCGGCGCATCCGGAAAAGAAAACAGCTCAAGCACATAATGACCATCCAACCCCAGATCTAGTTTCCAGGAAGAGCGTTCGGCCCGCCAGTGCTCGGCCAGAATCTCCAGCCCGAGCACTTCGGTATAAAATTTTTTGGATGCGGCATAATCAGTTACGATCAATGCCACATGATGAACCGCCAGCAGCACGGATCAGGTCTTCTTGATGTATTTTTTGGCATCCAGGGCGACAGCCGCCACGATGATGGCCCCTTTGATTATATATTGATAATATTGATCCATTCCGATAAAGGTCATACCGTAACTGATGATGGTAAACATCAGCACACCAGTTATCGCGCCGGACACTTTTCCTATACCGCCGGAGAAAGAAATACCGCCGACTACACAGGCCGCAATCGCATCCAGCTCATACCCGAAACCGGTTCCATTGTTGGCGCTGCCGATACGGGCAGCTTCCAGAAAACCGCCGATGCCGTACAGCACACCGGCCATAATGTACACCAGGATAATGGTCTTGGAAACATTTACACCGGATACTTTGGCGGCTTCCGGGTTTCCGCCGACCGCATACAGATTCTTGCCGAACGTGGTCTTATTCCACAACACCCAGACAATAACACTTACGATGGCGGCATAAATGACCAGATGGGGGATGCCGAAAGTGGAACCGATTACAAATTCAGTATAGCGGGTATCAAAACCGCCAATAGGCTGCGGCCCCGGAGCACCGGAGGCAAAGTAGATTGAAAGAACACCGTACAGAGTAATCATCATACCAAGCGTTGCCAGGAAGGGATGGATCTTAAACTTGGCCACCACCCAGCCGTTAATCGCACTGAAAAAAGCGCTAACCGCACAGGCCAGCAGCAGCGGTACAACCAGTGGCAAAGCTACCAGATCCGGATAAAAGCGCGAGGCATAATCAGCCCGCTGCAGCAGTGAGCCGGCAATAACCGCGGCAAAGCCAACAGAGCGGCCGAGCGATAAATCAGTGCCCTGCGTGATGATGATACCACCGACGCCGAAGGCCAGAATCAGACGCACCGCACTTTGGGTAAGAATATTGCGAAACACAGTGAAAGACAAAAATGCCGGCTCACTGATGATGATAAAGGCAATGATCGCCAGAATAACGATGTAGATCGCGTTCTTGACAAACAGTTCCTTCCATTGTTCTTTGCTCATGGCACGTATCTTGCCGATACTTAACGCGGTCATACTTCAGCCTCCCTTGAATTATTCAGGTACTTCGTGGACAAATGAAAAATCTCGGTCTGTGTAGTCTTGTCAGTATCGACAATACCGGCCATCCGGCCGTTACTCATGACCAGAATGCGGTTGGTTATGCCGATCAGCTCGGGCATTTCCGAAGAGACTACAATAACCGACCTGCCACTCTGGGCAAGTTTTATTATCAGCTGGTAAATCTCGTATTTTGCGCCTACGTCAATACCACGGGTAGGTTCGTCCAGCAGCAGGATATCAGGATTGGTGAGCAGCCACCGGCCGATAATCACCTTCTGCTGATTACCGCCGGAAAGCGAGCGGATAGGCTCGCGTTTCCCGGGAGTCTTGATACGCATAGCCTTAATCTGCTGGTCAGTATCTTTTTCCATCATATCTTTGCGCAATAATCCGAGCTTGTTGCGATAGGCGGCAACATTGGCAATAGTGGTGTTAAAAGTAATGTCAGACAGCGGATAGATACCGGTCTCGCGCCTTTCCTCGGTAAGGTAGGCAAAGCGGTTTTTTATGGCGACATGCGGATTGTTATTTTTTATCAACTTTCCGTCTATCTGCACTTCTCCGGAAAGCAGTGTGCGCGTTCCGAATATTGCCTCCAGCAGTTCGGTTCTGCCAGCTCCTACCAGACCGGCGATACCCAGAATCTCGCCGCGGCGCAAGTCGAAGTTTACATCAGTTACCTGAGGCTCATACTTGGTACTTACATTGCGCACCGACATATGAACCGATCCCGGCTCATTGGTTTTAGGCGGAAAACGATCTTCCAGGTCCCGACCAACCATCATGTTTACCACATGCTCGATAGTGAGGTTCTGGATAGAATCGGTGCCGATGTATTTGCCGTCGCGCAGTACTGTAACGTAATCGGAAATGCGGAAAATCTCGTCCATCTTATGCGATATATAAATAACTCCGACACCCTGGCCTTTCAGCACCTTGATAATGTCGAACAACATATCCACTTCTTTATCGGTCAGTGAAGAGGTCGGTTCGTCGAGCACGATTACTTTGGCATCATAGGAAACAGCCTTGGCAATCTCCACCATCTGCCGCTGCGAAACCGACAAGGTATGCAGCATGGTGTCAGGATCCAGATGTATGTTCAGTTTTGCGAATAGCGCCAGTGTATCGGCGCGCATTTTTTTCTCGTCTACAAAAAAACGTTTTACAGGATAGCGCCCCAGCCAGATATTGTCCGAAATGGTACGCTGGATAACCTGGTTCAGCTCCTGATGTACCATGGACACACCGTTCTCCAAGGCATGCTTGGGATCGGTAAAATTGAAAGCCTGACCATCAAGAAAAAACTCACCGGCATCCTGACGGTAGATTCCAAAAAGACATTTCATCAACGTGGATTTACCGGCTCCGTTTTCTCCCATAAGCGAATGAACCGTGCCGGGCTTGACCTCAAGATGAACGTCTTTCAGCACCTGCACTCCGGAAAATGATTTGCATATTCCCTTCATGCTCAACAGATATTCTTGCATGCAAGCCCCCTCCATACAGAAATGTCGCGGGAAGCAAAGCTTCCCGCGACCCACTTTCAGTTACTTTTAATTATTTACGGAATTCCTGGTAGTTCTTGGGAGTTACCGGGAGATAGGGAACGCGAACAGCCTTGGTACCGTCAGTTGTGATGGTCCATTGGGTACCTTCAACAACATTGGCTTTTCCCATGGCGGCATTGATAGCCAGATCGAGAGTAGCGCGGCTCTGATTAACACCGTCATTAAGTACGGTACCATTCAGCTCGCCATCAGCAATGTGAGTAAGAGCCTGATCAAGAGCGTCTACACTATAGATCGGCAACTTAACCTTAGCAGCCTTAAGGGCATTGATAGCACCAAAAGCCATACCATCGTTGTTACAGATTACCAGCTCGATGCGTGAAGCAAAAGCGGAAGTAAGCCAGGCAGCCATTTTGTCATTACCGTGCTGGGTAGACCAGTTGGGATCGGCTTCGAGAGCCAGCTGCTCAACTTTGATACCGGCATCGGTAAAAGCTTTTACGGATTCAAGAGTGCGGGCTTCGGCGTCCGGATGTCCGGGCTCGCCCTTCAGCATAACATACTGAACAACACCGTCGCCATTTTTATCCCAGGAGGGATTGGCACGCCAATCAGCAACCATCATCTGGCCCTGGATGATACCGGATTCGGCAGAGTTGGTACCTACATACCATACTTTGTCGTAGGAAGCCATGACACCGCGCTCGGTGGGTTCTTTATTGAACAAAATAAGCGGAATGCCGGCAGCTTTAGCCTTGGCAATGATGGCAGAAGCAGAAGCCGGGTCAACCAGGTTGATGGCCAGGACACTTACCTTGCGGGTAATGAACACGTCGACCTGATCATTCAGCTTGGCCTGCTGGCCTTCTGAGTCCACGATTTCAATGCGGGCACCTTTGGAGGCGGCATAGCGCTCGAGCTCGGGCTTCATGACACCGTTCATGAAATTATCGGCAAAACTGTAAATGTTAGCGCCGATGACGATCTCTCCGCCATCTTTCTGGCCGGCAGCAAACAAGCTGGTTGCAAGCAGGGCCAGCAGAGCGAGCAATACGATGCTTCTCTTCATATAAAACTCCTTGACATGGATGGGAACACCCAACGGTGCTCTCGTTGTCATCATCATAGGGGCGCTTTGGGAAGCCAACAATGTAAAAATCGACGGACTATTTATAAAATTTCGCACTCTTGCCGATTCTTTCGATCATTGTTGCGATACAAAAGGCAAATAATCGATCCAAATATAGCGACCATCCATAAGGGTATGTGCCACACTCAGACTGTCTCTGGTACCCATTATCAGCTCGGCAAGCTCGGCTATGGCAATCGCCATGCTGTAGGAATCATTCTTGACCGTGCCATATAAAAAGCCGTCGGCAATTGCCTCCTCGGCTTCGCGCAGACCGTCTATGCCCACAACCGGCAGCCAGCTGCTGTCTGCGCGGTCAACCTGGCCGTTGCCATTGTTATCTTTGAAAAACCCTGCCTGACGCAGGCGGTTGATGGCACCGAGGGCCATGGCGTCGTTGTTGGAAATCACCAGCTCCATCGCATCCTGATGATCGCGAAGCACCCTGCCGATGGTATCGTAGGCCTGGGCCTGGTTCCAGTTGGCCACCTCCAGCGCCAGTACGTCGATAACGAAGCCCTTTTCCTCGAAAGCTTTCAAACCCTCGGCCGTACGTATTTCAGCATCCTGGTGCCCCTGTTCGCCCTTAAGCAGTACCGTCTGGATTCTGCCATCGCCATTACGGTCATACTCATTCAGCTGCTCAGGATTATTACCGAACAGGTTCATTACCAACTCGGCCTGCATCCGCCCCGACTGGGCAGCCTGAGCGCCAACGTACCACACCTCGTCCCATAGGGCCATATCCGCCGGCAGGGGCTCACGGTTAAAAAATATTACCGGAACATCCAGTTGGCGCAAGCGGTTTATGACGGCATACGCCCCAAGCCGGTCTACCGGATTTACGATAACAACCCCGGTATCCGCACGCAGCCAGCTTTCAATCTGTTCGTTTTGAATCGGCTGTGAATTGGCCGCATCAAATTTGTGAACCATAAAAGAAGCCCCGGCAACCTCGATAATCTGCCGGCCAAATTCCAGAATATACGGATCGGCCTCATTATAGAGAAACAGGCCAAGCTCCGGCTTCGCCGGCCTGCACGAAACCAGCGCACACAACAGCAGGCAGGCCATACATATACGCAGCCACTTTTTATGTATCATTTCAGTTATTCTCCTCTCGGACAGGAACGGTAGGAATAATCAGGGTAACTGTAGTACTCTCGTCCGGAACACTGGAAATCAGCATCTGGGCTCTTTCGCCATAATACAGATTCAGGCGCTGGTATACATTACGGATACCCACACTGCTGCGTTCGGAATCTCCGCGCATCATCTGATACATTTCCTGAATTTTGCTATCGCTGATCCCGTAACCGGTATTGGACACCCTGAAAATCAGACTGTCGCCTTCTTTACGCACAACTACATCAATATCGCCGCCTTCGTCACCTACCCCATGGTAAATGGCGTTTTCTACCAATGGCTGCAGGATCAGCTTCATCACCTTGTAATTCTTAAGTTCGTCCGGCATATCAAAACTGCAATTAAATTTATTAACATAACGAATAGTCTGGATATTCAGATAGTTCTGAACATGAGCAAGCTCTTCGGCAACCGTTATAAAAGCTTCGCCCTTGGAGATGGCAATTCTGAAAAAACGGGCCAGCGACACAACGGTATTTATTACATCGCGGTTGCGTTCATGTTCGGCCAGCCAGACTATCGAATCCAGGGTATTGTACAGAAAATGCGGATTAATCTGGTTCTGCAGGGCGCGCAATTCAGTTTTGCGTTTCTCGTGCTGCTCCTCTACCAGATTATCCATCAGTTCCTGTACCTTCTGCACCATACTGTTAAATGAATGCGCCAGCAGTACGATCTCTTTCTGTCCGGACACCTGGAT
>Ga0180007_10001856_pt1 | contig 26604 bp, 23 predicted proteins | sample MM_PC_MetaG_FD_121122 | JGI IMG/M metagenome (GOLD analysis project Ga0180007, IMG submission 121122) | Groundwater microbial communities from the Aspo Hard Rock Laboratory (HRL) deep subsurface site, Sweden - MM_PC_MetaG | ecosystem: Environmental > Aquatic > Deep subsurface > Groundwater... | reverse complement strand
GGGCTTCTTCACCGAACTTTTCAATGCTGAAGCCCAAAGCTTTGGCCATCACCTCCAAAAATTTACCCGTACCCGCCGCACAACGGTCGTTCATTTCAAACTTTTTAACTTTTCCGTTTTCAATTATCATAATAACTCGATAATTACAAAAAACATAAGGGCGCATCTTCGCAGTAATGGGATGCGCCCATTATCTTTGTCCCCCATAGCTGTGAAATGAACTATACAGATCCAAAGGGTTCTTTTTAACACTTGTTGATGGCTATTCCGGTATTCCCGTTTCTATCTCATTTTCATCATTCGTAGACCAAAGGAACCACCCTCCTTCGTAGTTTGCGGCAGGCCATCCCATTGCGTACGCATAAAAAGTGTACATGGCCGACCTTGCACCGCCACCGCAATAAAAATACATCTTTTTATCAGACGTAAATCCGTCCTGCTGCCAGTTATAGGCGGCATCTTCAAAGCTGATAAACGATTGATGATCTTCACTAACGATATCAACCCAGTCTCCGATCCATTTGGCTGTAGGGATGCGGCCATATTCCTCAAACCACCAATAGTATGAATTAGACTCACCGGTGAATTCTACGTACTCTCGGTCATCCACGATGATTGAATCCGTATCTGTGCCATCGATGACTTTTTGAACATCTTCTGTGGTGGCAATAAGCTCGGGGCGACCCGAAGATTCGCCAAAACTATCAGCAGGGGTCCATGATGTGGGACCTGTCTCGACTGTATATCCCGCGTCCGTCCATGCTTTATAACTTCCGTTAAGAATACGCACATCGGAGACGCCTGCATATAACAATGCCCAGGCGATACGCCCTGCTGTCATCATGGAGATATCATCATTGGCGTATACGACAACCGTTTTATTCTTGGTGATTCCCATGCTTGCAAAAAAAGCCTGGAGGCCAGGAAGCGTCTTGACATATGAATGACTCGGACTCTCGTAGCCATCACCATATTCTGACGTCGGACCGGTTTCCACCGAATAGGTATCCAGAAATATAGCACCAGGTATGTGGCCTTCTGTGGCGAAGGACAGCCCTGCCCCCGTCGTCGAAATTTCGTTTGTCTCCCACCGGGGATACCATGATGTAAAGACAATCACATAGCCATTGCCGGAATAGGTATCGGGATTTTCCCCGTCGATCAGCTTCTTTACCCATTCGGCCGATACCAGTGCTTCATGATGACTCGTGAGCGAACCTTCATCCGATTTGCTATCAGATGAGCTGCCACATCCAATCAAATAAAAGGTACTCAAAATCAAAAAAATAGAACACGATATTACAACTTTTTTTTTCATACGTCTCCTCCAATGGAATTTTTAAAAATGTTTAGTCGACACAGGTTCTTTTCATAGCATGAAACGTTAATCCTGATCCTGTCAATCGACGATACCCCCAGTACGGAATAAAAGAAATCATGCTATGGAAAAAGTCAAATTTATAATACCTATAGAAGTATCATTGAACAAAGCCAGTTATCTATAAGCAGAGCGAATTTTTTTTCAATTAAATGATGAATTGTGACTGAATCATGACTTGGCTCAATGAATCGGTTATCTCTTCCCTTTAATCGTGCCGGAAACGTTTATAATTATTTCAGGCTTGGTTGAATTGTCGGTTTTAAGAATAATAGATCCGCGATACCTTCCTTGCTCGTTCAATAAATTGTTGATGGACAAAATGTACCTGTCTTCTTTTTTGTTTAAGGTGAATGATATTTTTTTTTCTATATCTGGCGCTGCAGAGGATTCAGTAATATTAAAGGGATATTTTTTTAACGGCGTTATGGTGATGATGGATTGTATCGTATCACCGGCAATACCTGTCAAGAATACACCCTCTGGCTCAACTAGGGCAAAAGATTCAACATTTCCGGATATATAAAGATTCATCTGTTCCTGTCTCGGGTCGTTGGTAAAAACAGTGATGGTTTTGGAAAATTGCCTGTCTCCATATCCTCTGGTGTTGCCTTTTATGGTGATTTTGCCCTCAGTACCGGGTTCAATTGTTTTGGTGTAATTGGCTGTCGTGCATCCGCAGCTCGTTTTCACGTCTTTAATGGACAAAGGTACTTTCCCCTGATTTCCAATAATAAAATCATGAGTTACGACAGTACCTTCTACTACTGTTCCAAATTCAAAATGTGGCTGCTTTGCAACCGCAACGGGAAGTTCAGAAGATTGATCCGCATACACCGTTAAACATAATACGATAGGTGTAATAAGTAGTGTCCAGATAAAACATGCCATTTTCATAGCTATTTCCTTTCTTTATTAAATGATTGATATATTGACCGTACACACTTTAGAATTTCCCTGTTTAAATAAAAAGGTGTTACCGTTTATCGTGATTTCTGTGTCATTCTTCAAAAATTCTTTTCCTCTTGTTGGCTCCTTGATTCTGGTACACAAACATTTATCTCGCCTGGGGTAAATGCAACGTCATCAAGCCTTCAAATTGTTTTTTATTTTAGATATCCAAGCTGATATCTTGAATACAATTTACGCAGGATTTGGTCTTTGCTTTTTTACAATGAAACAAAAAAAATTAAGATTTTATTGTAAGGTAGGCCTGATATAGATTTGAACTGTCTGTGGTGTGTTGAAAAAATGCAGTATTGATCCTTCAGGCTGCTTCGCGTCTACCAATCCCCGGGTAGAATGTATGAAACTTGCTCACGTAAAGCCGAAAAATCGATACATAATATTTTCCTAAATAAAAAATAGTTAACTTCTTATTAAACTTTTATTAAATATGCATAAGGATTTGAATTGTCAATATAATAAAATCAATATATTGAATATATCATTATGATTTGACATATTGTCAAGGTCTTTTGACATTTATATAATTGCTCTTTTATCCTTCCTCCGAAATTGCAGGATAGATCAGTACCTCTCAAATATTGCCAATGTTGAGAGAAGGTCGATCTAACTGACATTACTGAGTTAACTCTATATTGCGTGATTTTGCAGGAATTGTTTTCGCACCTCATTAGCCAGACAATATAGCATCCAACCCTTGTTTTTTTATGATGTTTAAAAGTCTTAAAGCGGGGCCACCGGGTTTTTTAACTCCTCGTTCCCAATCAGAGACAAGATTCTTCGAAACATTCAGGTAAAGAGCAAAAATAGGCTGTGACACGTATTCTCGTTCCCGCAATGCTTTTATTTCTTCCGGCGTCAGGTCTGGAACGTCTTCGAGGCAAGAACGATCAAATTCACGCATGGTTTTTTTAGTTATAACACCAGAACGATGTAACCCTTCCATAGATTCATGGAGCGCGGCTAGTGCATCTGATTTATATTTTTTATTCGTTTTCATCATTTTACCTCCGTAAATTCACCTTCCGCAATTACAGCATTAATTTGTTCATCCGTCATGCTCAAATAGATTTTTGCGGCTTTCTTATATTCTTTTACTTCGTTCTGGCTGAGATTATCTAAATCATTTTTTGCGAAACCGTACATAAAGAATGCTTTATCTTCTTTTTTAAACAGAATAATCGTTCTATATCCACCCGATTTACCCTGACCGGATCTGGCAATTCTTTGTTTAATCACACCACCTCCCAGGTCAGCATCAATTATCCCTTTTTCTGCGTCACTTATAGCTTTTTTTAAAACAGCATTCGTAATGTTATTTTTTCTGGCAAACCTCTTGAACCAAGCTGTCTTAAAAATTCGTGATCTTTTTTTTGTCATTTTCTATGCCTTTAGTTTGCGGTAAAAAAATATCACACAAAGTGTGATATTTCAATCCCCTTGACAAAAAAAAATAAAAAAAATCGGGACAGATAGGGTGGCACCCATATTCGCGCGTAAATATACGCTAAGGAATATTCCCTATATTTTTATTACGTACATCGGAAAGCCTCATTTGTTGCAACTTCTAACACGCTGAATCAATAGATAATTTATGAAAAACACTCAATCGTTCCCGATTTTTTCCCATAATGAAACTTTCAATAGAAAACATTCAATAGAATGTTGCCATCGGTTAATGTTTTATGCTTCTTCGGGTATTTTGACTTCTGAATTTATTACTAATATTTAAAAAACAGCAACAAACACTTTCAATAGAATATTTTTTCTTTTCAATGTTTTCTATTGAAAGTTTTTTGGTGGCTAATTTCATACTGTTTTAATAAAATATTTATATATTATTAATAATTATAAATGGATATAAGTTTCAACAAAAGTACCTTTCCGATGTACGGAACCATATTGATCGCATTGTTGCCACTCTTGGGCTCAAGGAAATTAGTCAGAGTACTCTTGTACGCAAATTATGCACATTGTCTGGACATCACCGGACGCGGAAAGCTATCTTCGAGTTCGACAAGCTGATCCGTAGTATTTATACGCTCCGTTACCTACGCGATCCGCAATTACAACGGAACGTTCATCGTTCACAGAACCGCATTGAGGAGTATCATCAACTGCGCTCAGTGATTGCGCAGGTCAGTGGCAGAAAAGAGCTGATTGGTCATACTGATCTTGACATCGAAATAAGCAATCAGTGTGGCCGCCTTGTTGCGAACATCGTGATAGCATATAATTCCATCCTGATTTCGGGACTACTGAACCGTTATCTGGCTGAGAACAACCAGAAAGCCCTTGACCGGCTGAAACGAATCTCGCCAGTCGCATGGCAGCACATCCATTTTTTAGGCCATTATGCATTCCGTGACAAACAGAACCCGATAGATTTGGATGTTATACTGGCCAGTTTCGTTTTGCTGTAAAGTATTGTATTTGCACAATAAAGGAATTTCCGCGGTTTTGGGCTTAGAACCCCAGTTTATTTCCGTTTTTTCGATTACTCACAGTGGCTGGAAAAAATATATAGAATTTGTGGTTTCGGTCAGACACTATTTAGGATGAATGTGCTTATGCGGAAACACTTGACATCAATCACATTATTATATAATCAACACAAAACATCATCATGAAGGTGATGCGTATAAGATTAATACAAGTTATCTTTGTAAAATTATAAGCAGGCACGTGAACACAAGGCTGCTTATTGTATAATTTTTCAATCGAAGCCACGAAGGTAGAGCCGTAAAGAACAGAGTACGGCTTTTCTCTCGTGGCTTTTTTTATTTAGGGGCTAACTTTATTTTAAATTATCCTAACGGAGGGGAGCAAATGATGAAAAGAGTTATGATGTTATCTGTTTTTGTATGTACACTGGCGGTGTTTTGGGGGGCAGGGATGCTATGTGCCGATGAAGCGTCAACGGAGTCGACGAATAATATCGGGACGATCACAGTAATTGCCACCAGAACGCCTAAACAGCCCATTGATGCACCCGGGAGTGTTTCCGTGATTTCAGAAGATGAGATTTCAGCTTTTAACTCGGAACATCCCTTCAAGCCTCTGTTCCGGACAGAAGGGATTTATCCCCGCCAGTACAGGGGACTGGCCGATTACTGGTCCCGCCCGATGATCCGGGGAAACAGAGCTCTTGTTATGGTTGATGGGCTCAACTGGTACGATTACGGCCAGTATTACCACACAGGATCCATCCCCATGACGGATATAGAAAAAATCGAGGTGGTCCGGGGACCATTTTCCGCCCTTTACGGCACCCTTGCCCAGACCGGTGTTATCAATTACATCACCAAGATTCCCTATGAAATGGAGGCCGAGGGCTCTTTTACCTTCGGCACCGACAATACCCAGTATTACAGCGCACGCATTGCTGACCGCCCTTTTTCCACTTCAAACGATTCTGAAAATCTTTCCTGGGCGGAAAAAAACCTTGGAGACAAGTTTTTCTTTTCCATGAGTTTTAAATACCGGACCACGGACGGTTACGAGACGAACCCATATTATATAACCCCATCCAGCAGTAATCTGGTAAGCGGAGACTTGGACTCATCCATCCCTGTTGCAGCAAACGTGGATAGGGATACCAGTCCCACGAAAGGTGCCACCCGGTATATTGTTGGAACCAATGGAGATAACTGGTACGAGGACTATGGAACATTTTTAAAGACCGGGTATGAATTTTCCGACACGTCTAAAATCTGGTACAGCTATAACATTAGCCAGTTTGAATATGGATGGCAGGGAGGCAAAAGCTGCCTTGTCGATGCTGGCGGGAACCCCATTACATCGGGATCTTATTATCTTCAAGACGGTTCCGACACTTACCAATACCCCCTGACTGACACTACGTTTTCAGTAACCTCGTATCAAAAAGAGTCCCATGCACACACCCTTCACTATGACTACTCTGTACCTTACAAGATGGATATTAACGCCCTTGTGGGGTACAACGATAAGGAAACCCAGAGCCATTCGGTTTCCGGTGCCTATACTAATGTGGAAGATAACGATCTCCTCCAGGCTGACCTGTCTGCCACCTTTCACATGATGGACAGCCGGTTCCTTTTAACCGTGGGCACCCAGGGGGTAAAAGAGACGGCTACCGTTACCAAACACAATTTGTCCAGCCCCAGTGATCCGGACAGTTGGGCCTCCGTTCAAACGAAGGATTCGGGGGAAAACCTGACCTGGGGCACCTTTATCCAGGCTGAATATACGCCCATTAAATCCACAACCCTGTATCTGGGGGGCCGGTATGACCATTGGTGGGCGACAGATACGGAGTATTTTGATATTAATGGAAACCATGCGGTCGGTAAGGATACCGATGACGGCCAGTTCAGTCCTAAAGCCTCTGTGGTTTTCCGGCTGATGGACAACGGAGTGTTGCGCGCCTCTTACGGAGAATCATTTACCGCACCCTGCCTGTATTACAGAATTGCCAGCTATAGTTATAAAATTGGGGGAGAAACGACTTATGCCGCGGGTAACCCGGACCTGGATCCCACTACAAATACTTCCTGGGAAGTCGGCACGGAGTGGGAGTTTCTTGACAAACATCTGCGCGTCAAAGCCACATATTTCCAGAACGATTTTGACGACCTCATTGTAAATGCTACAAGAACTAACGTAATAAATGGCGAATCGGTCAGCATAAAGAAACGGATCAACGCGGAATCCTCTGAAGTCGACGGTATTGAAACCGGCATTGAAGCCATCCTGCCCTATAACCTGAAAGGAGGTATCCATTATACCCATCACTGGTCCGAATATACCAAAACCGAGGGCAACAGTAAAGACGGCTGGGAGGTGGATGAAGTGCCCACGGACATATTCAATTTTTGGGCGGGATATTTTACCGATTTCTTGGATGCCTCCGTCAATTTAAGATACTCTGACAGTGTTTATGACGGTAAGCGGGACCCTTATTCCAGTTCCGCGTTCGATGACTACGAAGATTCATTTGTCGTGGATGCCCAAATAACGGTCAAACCCAGTAAAAAATTGGCTTTGGCCTTGTCCGTGGACAATCTGCTGGATGAAGAATGTTATGAATATTACAAGGCCCCCGGCCGGGTCATACTGGCCACAATCACCCTATCCCGGTAGGCTGAATTTGTGGCGTTTAAAAAAATAAAACATTTTAAGGGCATAAACAAAGATGGAAAAAATAAAAAATGCAATTAAGAAGTACTGGGACTGGCGAAGTCCCAGCTATGGACTGGACAAAGATAAATCCGTTTTGGTATCGGACAGATGGGAAGCTGTATTAAAAGAGTTAATCGTTAACGGGAGCAATCGTAAGCGTGCCCTTGACATCGGCACAGGCCGCGGCCAGTTCGCTTTTTATCTGGACCGGTTGGGATTTGATGTCACGGGAATTGATATTTCGGAAAAAATGATATATCACGCTCAAAAATTTGCAAAAAGACATTTCCATGACATTGATTTCCATACCGGTGATGCGGAAGCCTTGACGTTTCCCGATCATTCTTTTGATGTGGTGGTTTCAAGAAATCTTCTGTGGACGCTTCCCAACCCCGAAAAAGCGATTGCCGAATGGAAAAGGGTGATGAAACCCGGGGGAACACTGGTTATATCCGATGGTTTATGGAATAACGTTACATGGCGGGAAGCACATAAAATCATTCCCCGGCTGTTTAAAGGCAATGTGACGTCTTTTCGTTTTTTCTTAACCTATGCAGGCTTTTTAAACCTTCTTCCTTTTTACAGAGGCGTCTCCTTTCAGAAAGCGAGCGAGTTACTTGAAGCAGCCAGATTCAGGGATATAAAAGCATATGACACGTCCTGTTTTGAGGTGCATCCATATGCCGGGGATATCCGTGAGAAGAAGAATTTTTTTATCGCCTATGCCAGAAACTAGTTGATCCTTATGACAGATACGCATGATAAAAAGAAGATGAAGAAAACGATCACGGAGATATCCGTTCTTTCTTCGGGATCAACGCATGTGGTTGGCATGATCGTTCTTTTTTTTATCCTATGCCTCATCTGTTTTCCGAAACCGGCAGTGGCGATTGAAAGACACATCATCATTGCCAAGCCGTTCGGGCCGTCCACAGACTTACCGGACCCTGCCGTGGGCGGAAACGGGTGGTACACCAATGAAGCCGGGATAACGGAAACCCTTTTTGTGCTTGATGATCATATGGAACCTATTCCCTGGTTGGCGCAATCATACAAAAATATCGATTCGCTGACCTGGGAAATCAGATTGAAACAAGGGATTTTGTTTCATGATGATACACCCCTTTCCGCTGAAGCCGTGAAGGCCTCTCTTGAACGGATGACAGGAAAAGAAAGTCCGGTGTTCAACAAACGGCTTCAGGCCCTTCTCGACATTCAGGAGATAACTGTCAAAGACGAACGGTCCCTTTTATTTCTGACCACTCATCCCAATGCATCGTTTATTTATGATCTGACATCTCCTGATGCAGGGATCGTCCGTCTTTCTCCCGGAAATCACAAATTATACGGCACAGGACCTTTTTATCTGAAGAAGGTAGTACCCCAGGAGGAGATGACCGTCTCCCGGTTTGATAAGTACTGGGGAGGGAAACCCGCCCTTACCGGTGCCGATTTCAAAATAATAAAAAACCCGCTCACGAGAATGTTGGCGTTTGAATCCCGGCAGGTGGATATTGCCGTGAATTTTCCGGAAACAGATGCCGAACGTGTCACATCTGAAAAAGGAGTGGGTCTTCATTATCAACCTACAAATCGTGTTTGCTTTTTTTTTGTAAGAGTGAAAGACGGCCCGTTTTCTTCACCTGTCGTTCTGAAGGCAGTCAATTACGCCATTGACCGGGAAGAAATTGTCAATACGGTACTTTCAAAGATAGGCGGAGAAGTCGGTGCATCCATTTTTCCTCCCACACTCCCCTGGTGTAATACGACGATCAAGCCGTGGCCCTATGATCCTGAAAAAGCACGGGAGCTGCTTACTTCCGCAGGGGCGAAAGACACGGATGGGGACGGTATTCTGGAAATCGACGGCCGTCCGTTTATTATCAATGCCTGGACCTATGAGCAGCGGGCGTCTCTGAAACCCACGCTGGAACTGATTCAACAGCAGATAGGTAAGGTTGGGATCAGCATGGTGATCAAAGTCACGCAAAAGGGGTCCCCCATCAATGAGGCCATGAAAAAGGGACGGGTAGAACTGAACCTCCAGATGTGGAATGTTGCACCCAACGGCGATCCGGATTTTTTTATCTCAAATGTGTTTGTCAAAAACAGCGGTTCCAATTTTATGGGATACGTGAATCCCGAACTTGATGGTCTTACTAAAAAGGGGAAAACGGTATTCAATCGAGAAGAACGAAAAAAAATATATGACCGGATTCAGTCGATTGTTTATGAGGAATCACCGGTGATCGTTTTGTTTTACAAAAATATGGTTTCAGCGGTTCATGAGAACGTTAAGAACTACAAAATTCATCCGGCTGAAAAATACATTATGACAAAGGATCTGTATTTAGATGGCAGTTAATGCATCCGTATCCGCAGACAAAACAGATCACCGGCCTCACGTTTCAGAAGAGCCGGTTCTTTGTGTGCAAAATCTTTCAGTCGGCATATCGAAACGTGGTCATGGGACAAACATATTAAAAAACGTTTCTTTTTCCGTAAACAAAGGAGAGATTCTGGGGCTTGTTGGAGAGTCCGGCTCTGGTAAAAGTGCGTTGGCAAAAACCATTGTCCGTCTGGAAAGTCCTTTTGACATTATTTCAGGAACCATCCGGTTCCGCGATAGTAATCTGGCAAATCTGAAAGAGAGGGAACTCCGGAAGATACGGGGAAGACATATATCGCTTGTCATGCAGAATCCTCATAAAACCATGGACCCGGTGTTTACGATGGGGTATCAGTTGAAGGAAGTGGTCCGGGCGCATGAACTTATGGAGAAACAACCTGCTTCCAAAAAATCCCTGCTCCTTTCCCGGATACATGGCTTCTTAAAAGATGTGGGGATTTCGTCACCTGACCTTCGCCTTTCCCAGTATCCCCATGAATGGAGCCGGGGAATGATTCAGCGGGCACAGCTGATCATGGGATTTTCAGTCAAGCCGGATCTCCTCATTCTGGATGAAGTGACATCCGCCCTTGATCCGACCATTTGTCTTCAGATATTGGATATTATTCTCAGGCTCAGAAAAAGCAGTCGAACCGGTATTATTTTGATCACCCATGATCTTTCTGTTGTAAGAGAAATCTGTGACCGTGTGGCAGTGATGAAAAACGGTGAAATTGTTGAAACCGGCACTTTGAAAGAAGTGTTCGAAAAACCGTGCCATCCATATACAAAACGTCTGGTTGCCGCTGTTTTCGAAGATGAAGGAGATGTTGGAAAATGACCGAACCCGCATCCTATTTAACTATAAAAAACCTCAGCGTGCGGTTTGATTTAAGGTCCGGGCCGTTTTTTCGAAAGCGTTCGTTTTTTGCCATTAAGGACATATCGCTTAATATCCGGAAACATGATGTTTTTTGTCTTATCGGGGAAAGCGGCTCCGGAAAAAGCACCCTGATGTGGACCCTTCTTGGAATGCACCGGTTTTTTAAAGGAGAGATTAATTACAAGGGCGGCAGGGTTGAAAGGTTCGGGGACAGCTATCATCGCCGGTTGATTTCAGATGCCCAAATGGTATTTCAGGATCCGGTGGCTTCCTTAAATCCTCATCTTACTCTTGGTCGTTCCATTGAAGAACCCATGCGCGCTAAAAAAATATCCCGAAAAACAGCACAGGCTGCTGTGGCAGGCCTGGCTGAAAAAACCGGGCTTCCGGCGGATATTTTGAAAAGAAAACCCACGGAAGCATCTATCGGTCAAAATCAGAGAGCGTGTATAGCAAGGGCGCTTTCTGTAAAGCCGGAAATCCTTTTTCTGGATGAACCGCTTACCGCCCTTGACCCGATTGTGCAGACCCGTGTGAAGAAATTATTGATGGACATGAAGGACGCCTTTGGTCTTACCTATTTTCTTGTGACCCATGACTTAGGCTTTGCAAAGAAAATCGGAACTGCCGTCGCCGTGATGTATCTGGGACGAATTGTTGAACAGGCACCGGCAGCGGATTTTTTTTCAAATCCCCGGCATCCCTATTCACAGGCCCTTCTTTCCGGATCTCTTTCGCCCTTTGTATGGCAGAAGGAGAGAATTATACTGGAAGGGGAGATCCCTTCCCCCCATGAGCCGCCGAAAGGATGCGTATTTCATCCCCGATGCCGGAACAGGATGCCTGTTTGTGACCAAATTAAGCCGGCCTGCCGAAAGCCGGGAAAAGATCACCTGGTATACTGCCATATGCAGTTGCCGGATGTTCGCAATTAGGCGTTGAAATAATCGGATGGTAAAGGATATATGGGCATATTTATCGTAAAAAGAATCATCACTTCCCTTTTTGTTCTTTTGGGAGCCTCCTTTTTGACCTACGGGATGATGATGCTTGCACCCGGTGATGCCGCACTTGAAATTGCGGTAGCGCGCTATGGTGGAGAAGATCGCGTGGACGCGGAAACCATTGACTGGATTCGGGAACAGGAGGGGCTTTCAAAACCTTTTATTCATCAATACGCACGATGGCTAAAGCACGTGGTCATGCTTGATCTGGGACGGTCGATGGTGGATGGGGCCCCGGTTTTAAGTCTCATCCGGCAGCGGTTTTCACGAACCCTGGAACTGGTTGTCGCAGCTATTTCCATAGCCCTTGTGGTTTCTCTGCCTTTAGGTATTCTGGCGGGAATGAAAAGAGGCACATGGTTGGATTCACTATGTGCTTCGGTTTCCGTGATCGGTGTGTCCATGCCCAATTACTGGTTGGGGATAATATTGATTGTGGTGTTTTGCGTTCGTCTGAAACTGCTGCCTGCTTTCGGTAGAGGAGATATAACCCACATCATACTCCCTTCCATCACTCTGGGCACCGCCATGACGGCCTATACCACGAAAATTTTAAGGAACGCCGTGATTGAGACGCGTCAATCCGATTTTTACACGGCTTTAAAGGCAAGAGGTCTTGGAAAGAGACCGGTGCTTTTCAGGCATCTGATGAAAAATGCATTGATACCGGTCGTGACGGTGATCGGTATAGAACTCGGCATGCTGCTTGAAGGCGCCGTGATCACGGAAACGGTTTTTGCCTGGCCCGGTATCGGCGAACTGATGGTTACAGCCATCAGCAATAGGGATTATCCCCTGATTCAGGGCATTGTTCTTTTTTCGGCAACGGTTTTTATTGTGATTAATTTTATTGTCGATATGTTATATTATTTTCTTGATCCCCGGATTCGAATGACATGAGTGACACCCACCCGCAACATACGCTTCCTCAAACCGGCGCTCTTTCCGCCAAATACCGAAACCCGATTTTTGTCATTGCCGCCGTCATCACATGCCTGACAATTTTTACGGCAATAGCAGCACCTTTGCTGGTTCCCAATGATCCGTATCAGGCGAATCTTTCTCTAAGACTGGCACCGCCCTCCCTTTATTACCCCATGGGAAACGACGCCCTGGGTAGATGCCTTTTTTCCCGTATTATTATAGGGGTTCGTACGTCCATAGGCCTGGGGGTTACGGTTGTGGTATTTTCCTGCATGTTGGGTGTTGTGATCGGGCTGCTATCAGGTTTTACAGGCGGATTTGTTGATGAAGTCCTGATGCGCATTACCGATATATTTTTTTCATTCCCTGAAATTCTCGCTGCAATGGCGGTTGCGGGACTTGCCGGGCCGGGTGCGACGAACCTTCTCTTTGCCGTGTCCGTTGTTTCATGGATGCGCTATGCTCGAATCGTAAGGGGGGTTACTCTCAGCGTAAAAGAACGGGAGTATGTCAAATACGCACATCTTTCAGGTGTATCGACGAATAGCATCATCTTCAGGCATATTTTACCAGTCAATATGTCTTCCGTTATCGTACTTGCTACCATCGGCCTTGCCAAGGCAATTCTTGCCGTATCGTCCCTTGGTTTTCTCGGCTTTGGCGTTCAGCCTCCGGAGCCGGAACTGGGTACGTTATTAATGGAGGGAAAGGACTATATCATGAGCGCCCCCCACCTTTGCCTTTACCCGGGTCTTGCTGTGATGTTTCCAGTTTTGTCCTTTAATATCTTGGGAGACAAGCTTCAAGATAGGTTTGGCGGGAATTGATTTTCGACCATCACCCAAATGAGGTATGGCTTTATTTCTAACTATTTGATCATCAGCTTAAAATGGGAGAACAATACGGATGTTGTTACAAATAGGAAAAAAAATGAACCTTTATCACAACACGTGGTTAAAGATCCTGATGATCGGCATGATGGTGAGTATGGTCGTGCACGTTTCAGGTTTTGTGCCTATGTTGCGGTGTGAAGAAAGAGATGTAAAAGCTCTTGAAACATCCATTCATGAATCGATCAACACCCATCAAAAAAGTCAGCAGAAATTAGATGAATGGGAAAAGGAGCGTCTTAAGCTCCAGGCAAAATTCGACATGCTGACAAAGGAAAACGAGATGCTGACCGCTAAAGTCGAAACATTGCGGGCACAGGAAGCGTCTCAAAAAATCCTGAATGAGCAACTGGTTCGCCGTGATAAGGAGAGCCGAAGAATTGCAGAAGAAATCGGACCATATATTCAAGATATTCAGGGCCGAATCGATGCGCTGGTGGCATCGGATCTGCCGTTTCTGGAAAATGAGCGTAAAGAACGACTGGATCGATTGAACACGGTCATGGGGGACATGGACGTAAGTGTTGCTGAAAAATTCAGAAAAGTGATGGAAACCCTTTTTGTTGAAGCGGAATATGGCAATACGATTGAAGTATACCAGGACAAAATTATGTTTGGTGAGGAAGAGCTTCTGGGGAATATATTCAGGTTGGGCCGAATCAGTCTTTTTTTTCTGTCTCTTGATAAAAAAACCGCGGCGTATTTTAATATGGGAGAGAAGAAATGGACGGTTTTAAACGATCGTTATGTTCCAGCCATTCATGCTGCAATTGAAATCGGCGGCAAACGTCGTCCCACGGAACTTCTTTGCCTGCCGGTAGGCAGACTTGCCGTTCAATGAGGAGTAATTCGATATGAGAACACCTTTTACAAAGATTATTTTCTGCACTGTGATCTGGATATTTTATTTTTTAAATTCTATTAGTGCTCAGGATATGCGCGCCGAATATATGGAATCTGACAAAGAGAAACAGGCATTGTTTGAAAAGGCGAGAAGAGAGGCTGAACAGGCAAAAGAAGAGGCTGAAATTCGGCATCAAAAGATTGTGTCTGATCGTTCATTACTTATAAACGCTATAAAAGATCTTGAAACAAACAATAAAACACTGGAACAAGAGATTACAGGGCTTGAAGAACGTATCGCTATCGTGAAAAAAGAGGAAAGCGAACTGAGATTTTCTCTCTCCGAGACCGAGGCTGCCAACAAGGAGCTGGCCGGTTTCATTCGCGGTAATGCCAAGGATCTTTCCGTGGTGTTGAATCAAAGCCTTCAATCCGCCCTGACAATGAATAGAGGTGACTTTCTAAAGCCCCTGATCGATCAGACAGGAGTGACCGGTTTCCCATCAATGGATGATATCAAACAGATGGTCGACCTGTTGTTTGATGAAATCAGGAGATCAGGAGAGGTGAGGCTGACCCAGGGAATGATCATCGACCGTGAAGGCCATGAAACCCAGGCTCGCCTGTTGGTTCTGGGAAATTTTTCCGCTGTTTATGAAATGGAAGATGAAACCGGCTTTTTGCTTTATTCAGACCAGAGCGAACGCCTGTTTGCCTTGTCCCGGCTGCCGGGAAGAGGTATTGTCAAGCAAAACGAAGCCTACATTAACGGAAAAACTGACGGGGTGTATCTGGATATATCCAAAGGCGGTGCGCTTCGCCAGCTCACTCATAAACTAAGTTTGATCGAACAGGTGCCCAAAGGCGGTCCCATTGTCTGGCCCATTCTTGCCATCTTGGGTGTCGCTGTCCTGATTGTCATCGAACGTATCATTTTTCTTTTTCGACGAAAAATCGATGCCGACAGTTTTACCCAAGGCATATGCCGGCGTGTTGTAAAAGGAGAATGGGCTCAATGTCTTACGTTGTGCGAAAACGAGAAAAACAAGTCGGTTCCCAGGGTATTGAAGGCCGGTGTCGAGTGCCGTGGCATGGATCGTATCGATATGGAAAATGCACTGCAGGAATCCATTATCAGTCAGATACCCTATTTGGAGCGATTTATGTCCACATTGGGCATGCTTGCCGCGATCGCCCCACTTTTGGGCCTTTTGGGAACCGTTACCGGCATGATCAATACGTTTCACGTCATCACCTATTACGGAACAGGTGATCCACGTATGATGTCGGGCGGCATCTCAGAGGCGCTGGTGACCACCATGCTGGGGCTTACGGTTGCCATACCGATTATGCTGGCCCATACACTTCTCTCCCGAAAGATAGAAACCGAAATCGGACTGATGGAGGAAAAGGCCGTGACTTTCGTCAATACCGTTTTTAGACAACAACATTTGAACAGGTGATTACCGGTTATGCCATCTTTTATTGCCCATGTAGATGAATACATACAGGCCGGGGGAGTCGTCATGATTCCCATCCTGATGATTTCTCTTGTTATGTGGATATTGATCATAAACCGCGTTATGTATCTGCGTAAACTTTTTTATAAAAATATGCCCCGCAGGAAGGCCGGCGAATATGTGAAGGCAAACCAGATGCCGGATCAGCAGTATCAGGGCATCAACGCGTTTTTGGTCAGGGAATTCCTTGCAAGAAGATGCGGGGATGCTGAAGTCGATTCATATATTTTGGATGAAACCGTCATGAAGCTGGTTGCGGCTATGGACCGTTATCTTGCCGTTATCAACGTGCTATCCGGTGTTGCCCCGCTTTTGGGCCTTTTGGGTACCGTCACCGGCATGATGGTCACGTTTGATGTTATTACCGTTTTCGGAACCGGAAATGCGAAGGCCATGGCCAGCGGCATTTCAGAGGCATTGATTACAACCCAGACCGGTCTTCTGGTTTCTATTCCCGGACTCTACATGAGCGGTTTTCTGGTTAAAAGAGCAAGTAATCTGAAATATCGACTGACTGCAACCGGCATGTACCTGAAACGATATTTGTGAAGAAAGGCTATAAATAATGCTTAACATCACCGCGGCCAGAAGGTCGCAGAAAAAAACACTGGAACTGAATATCGCGCCATTGATCGATATGGTGTTTATTTTATTAATTTTCTTTTTGGTGACCACAAGCTTTGTGAAAGAAACCGGTGTGGATATCAATCGTCCGGCTGCGAATACTGCCGTGAGCAAGGCCAAAGCCAATATACTCATCGGAGTGACCAAGGATAATCGCATTTATCTGGACAAAAGGGAAATTGATATTCGTGTGGTTCGGGCCAATGTGGAACGGGCGCTTGCAGAAAACCCGGAAGGAAGTGTCGTCATTGTGGCTGATAAAGAGAGTGTAACCGGCGTGGTGATATCCGTTATGGACGGGTGTAAAATGGCCGGTGCTGAAAATGTGTCTCTGGCCGCAAAAATTCCATCAGAGTAGTAAGGAAAAAACAAATGCGCTTCACAAAAACGAGCATACAGGCAGTTGCCGTAACCGATTGCAAACATAAACCCAAGCATGTACAGTTTATGAAACAATGGGGCATTCCGGTTTTGTTCGGTGTGTTGATCAATATCACCCTCTTTTGTATGATGCCGGGACTGATCAGGATTGTACCGGATAAGCCCGTGTTCGATGATAATCTTCATGCTGTTCAGGTCATCCGGATCAAACGTCCGGATAGTCAGGTTCAAAGAAAAAAACCAAAAGAATTGCCGAAACCTGAAAAAAAAGAGATTCGTCCGACAGAGAAAAATATTTCCCTATCAAAGCCGCTTCAAAATAAAATTCATTTATCCTTTGAACTAAATACCAAGTTGCCGGTAGGTCCTCAGACACTTTCCATGCCCTCTCTTGAATTGTTTTCACTCAATGCATCTGGTTTAAAATCCGCTTATGGGATTCATGAGCTTGACGGACCGTTGACACCTCTATCGAAGATCCCGCCGATTTACCCGATGCGGGCGAAGCGTCTTTCCATTGAAGGTTCGGTTTCAGTTAAATTTTTAGTTGATGAAAACGGCCTTGTCGCTCATATCGAGATTCTTGAGTCAACCCCTTCCGATATATTTAACAAGAGTGTTATTGCCTGCATTTCCAGATGGCGTTTCAAACCAGGAACCATAGAAGGCATACCGGTGCAAACATGGGTGGAGACAATGATCCGTTTTGAATTGGAGAATTCATGAAACCGTATTTTTTATATTTGATCATCATAATTTTCCTTTCTGCACTTACCTGTTCAGCTCAAGCTACATCTGAGGAATCCATTCCCATCGCTGCTTCGTTGATATTATTCAAAGCCGGACAACTGGTAAGTGAGGAAAAGACGGAATCTGCCATTGATCTGCTTGAAAAATTTAAGGCCAAAGCTGAAGAGATAGATGCCAAAACAGCAGCCAAAAAAGGATATACGCATTATTCGATCGATTTTACTTTGGGAAATTATTATCTGATGCTTTCTCAAACACAAAAAGCTATTTTATGCTATCAAACCGTTCTTGAGAAGAAGGCGGATCTGTCAGATGCCTGGTTAAATCTGGCCAAATGTCACTATGATCTGAACCAGATGAGAGGGGCCGGAAATGCGTTTTTGAAAGGATATGAAACCAGTGCCCAGAAAAGTGCCGTTTACTTGTATTACAGTAGCGTCAGCTACATGATGGCTGAAGATTACAAAGAGGCGTATTCGATTTCCCAGCTTTTGTTAAAGGCGCACTCTCAGGAGATTGAACTTTCCTGGAAGGAGAGTCTGGTTCAGATTATGTTCGGGTTGGAAAAATATTCAGAGGCTTTACCATTCATTGAAGAGCTTGCAGAAAAAAATACCGGAAAGAAAAGAAAAGCATGGCAGGAAGTCCTTCTGTCTCAATACATCATGCTTCAAATGGATGAAAAGGCGTTCTCCTATGCCGGATGGCTTACACAGGAGGACACTTTGGAACCAAAGTGGTGGAAGGCCCTTTGTCATCTCTGCCTTTCAAAAAATCAGCTTGAGAATGGATTGGCGGCACTTATTATTTATGGTTTTTTAACGCCCATGTCGGATGATGAAAGATCGCTTATGGCTGATCTTTACATGATGGCGGGTATTCCAGCCAAAGCGATAATGCATTATGAGGCAGTATTAAAAGAAGGTTCCATATCCATGGAAACATACAAAAAGATAGCTCAGGGATTTCTTAGAATGTATGATCCTGAAGCTGCATTAAGCTGGGTTGAAAAAGGGCTTGCACAGGAAGAGGACACCGAACTTCTGATGCTGAAAGGTAATCTGCTTTATGAAACCGGTCATTTCCAGGAAGCGGCGCAAACATATGAACGTCTCTGCCGAGAAAACAAGGATTGTGGCCATGCATTTCTGATGTTGGGGTATGCCCTCTGGAATATAGGTGATATAAACAAGGCCCAAAAAGCATTCAAAAAAGCACACAGCTTTACAAAAGAAAAAAAATCGGCCCATCAGGCTTTGCAACAGCTGGCCAAACTTAATAATAATTAGATTATAAGGAATGATTGAAACAGTTGCTTATTCAAATTCCGTGTGGGGAAAAAATTGAAAGAGACCATTTCATTCCGGGGGCTAAATTGATAAAATGTATATTCAACTGAAATTATACCCTTTTCACTTTCATGCCTTGGCTGATGAACAAAAAGAACCCAATGAAACTGTAAATTTTTTGATTGTTTTCAGAATATCAGAAACAAATTTATAAAGTCAGCCCCCGGAATGAAATGGTCTCGGTTTTGTGGGTGACCCGGAAGACATAGAGGATTTCAATTCTATGTTTGTATAAAATTGAAATTATCAATTTGACTGAGAGTTCACTATGAATATAGGTAATTGTGCACAATAAGGTATTGAGTAAACTTATGAATTTTAAAAAAAAAGGAAGTATTTTTATGAAACGAATGACATTGCGATGGTTACCTATCTTAATATTAATAACTATAGCCGGGTGCAGCAGCTCATCCAGCAATAAAAAGGATGATGCTACGACAGGAGAATATTGCACCAATGGCAGTCTGGTATCAGCCACATGGGTTTCTAAACTCATTAAATACCATGAAGATGGGAGCACAAGTGAGGCACCTCTTGACTATGACTATGAAAGAACACACAAATATCTGATTTTTGAAACATCATGGGGCCCTGTTGCTGATGCAACCAAATATAATGCCGGCCATGTGCCGGGCGCAATTCATTCGGATTCGGATATTTATGAAAACGGCGACCCAAGGTGGTTCCTCCTTCCTGATTCTGAGATATTTGATTCCATGGAAAGCATGGGGATTACGGCCGACACAACTGTCATTGTTTATAGTTCTGACCCGTCTTTTGCGGCACGTCTCTGGTGGATATTGAAGTATGCGGGCCTTGAAGATGTCAGATATCTGGACGGCGGCTATGAGAAATGGACTGCAGATGGATTTACCGGTGAAACTACGGTGAACTACCCCACAGCAGCCACTGTTGATTATACAGGGCCAGTCAACCCTGATTTTATCGCTACTGTGGACTATGTTGCTGCTCACTATACGGATACCGATAACTATATCATCGCAGATGTGAGAGATGAGGATGAGTATAACGGCGTAATCACCGGATACGATTATGTTATCGAAAAGGGAAGAATCCCCAACGCGATATGGTTCTACCCGGTCGGTGGTGAAAATGACCACTACTTTAACTCCGATAATACCCTGAAATCCCTGGATGACATACTATCCATGTGGCAAGATTTTGGTGTGACCGATGGAACATCGACCAATACATTCAGCAAAGAAATTATCTTCTACTGCGGTGGAGGATACAGATCTGCGGCGGCTTTTTTCTATGCTTATTTAATGGGCTATACAAATATTAGAAATTTATCTGACGGTTGGGAAGGATGGAGTACGACATATACATACGATGATTCCGCTGACGGCGATTGTAATGGTGGTGAATACGGACAAAAACACGGGGCATGGACATCCGATTACTGTCAAAAGCCTTCGGGTCGAGATATTGAACCTTGATTTTTTATAAATCGCATCGGAATGGAATTTAATAGTATAGGAAATTTCATTTTTATTATAATTATTTTAATGCATTAGACGTAGGGTGGGCTTTTACGCCCACCTTCCCGGTAATGCAGGCGTCTAACTGCAAAAGGTGTGCTTAAAAGCAGCACCCTACATTAACACGCACGATAGCACATTAAGTTCAATAAAAGGTGGAAAGATCATTTCCGTATTCTACTCAAAAAATTGGGGTTTTTTACTTATTCGTCTGATCCCATTCTTCGGTTCCGCCTTCAAAATTTTTCGCATTTCCCAGACCGGCCAGTTCGTGAACCATCCAGGTGAATCCTGACCTGATGCCGCCGGTGCAGTAGTATACCACAGGCTGATCAAGATCCACCCCACTATCTGTTAATAATTTTTTCAATTCATCTGCGGAAAGAAACTGACGATTTTCACCGTGGTAAAATTTTTCCCATGGAATATGAATGGCGCCGGGAAGATGCCCGGGCAGCCATTCCGTAAAATAATGTCGGGTATCCACTAAAGTGATGGCGTTGCCTGCTTTAGCAATATCAACAGCACTGATATGCTGATCCGGCTGCAGATCAATTTGGTATTTTTTTGCCGGAAAATTTTTTCCTTTATTCTTTTCTACCGGATATCCTTTTTTCTGCCACAATAAAAACCCTCCGTCCAAAGCATACACCGGTCCTTGGTGCCCCAGCCAGGCAAATACCCAGGCAACCCAGCCTTCTCCCCCCCAGCTGGTGTCCGCATCCCCATAAACTACGACCGCATCGGTATGGCTGATTCCCATTTTGCCAAACGCTTCTGACAATTCCTTTGGAGGAAATGTCCGATATTTTACGCCAGCGGTATCCACACGGGTGTAGGATTCCCAGGAAAAAGAACGGGCATTTGGAATATGGCTCTGTTGCCATACTTTGACCGGACGGGCATCGATAAATATCAATTTGTTCTCATCAGCTGCAGCATCGTCAACTTGTATCTTCTTTAATTCAATGCCCGTCGCCGAAGCGCTCAATAAAAAGACAGCAATCAGTGACATCATTGTTGTCCGTATTGCGCAATTAAATAATCGTTGATCCATTTTTGCAGTCATGAAATGCTCCTGATTCTATGAATTTCTTTTAAACACTGTTATGAAACGGGTTATGTCAAGCAAAATAATCGATTGATTTCATTTTTTTTGTATCTCAACAGAATCCATTAAAATCTGTTCTTTGACAATTATATATTTAAATAAAAGGCCTTCGGGCTGCTTCGACGATGAATCAAACTGTTATTCGTGGGTTGGCTACCATCATTATTCAGTATCCGTCCGGAGTGCACTCGATCTAATTTCGTGAATAAAGCAAAAGCTTTTCAACATAGTGCCTGTCGAGTTTCTCCTTTCGTGCCTAAAAGCCCTTTATTTAAATGACTTAACATCAAATAAGACTATACAATTTGCCGATACATTTCTCGAATACCCTACACACACAGCTACCGGTTGCATAATTGCCCATATAAATCCCACGAACTCCCGTGCAATAGCTGTTTTTGCTTTATTGGTGTTCTTGCCTTTCATCACAAGAGTCCAGTAACGCTTGTGAAGACGATGCATGCATTTTATGGCTATGTTTGCAGTGCCTGGCTTTACCTCTTTAAGATTTCGTCTCATGGTATAGGTAATCACCGGCTTTTTGATGTAATGCTGTACTGATTCGATTAACTGTTTTCGACATCTGCCATTACCCGATTTCGTGATTCCTCCGCCTTTTTCTTTCCCATCAGAGCTATTCTCCGATGGTATGAGCCCCATAAACGATATTAATGACTTTGGGTTGGGGAACCTTTTAAAATCTGTAATCTCAGCAATGAGAAGCATGGCTGTCAATGTCCCAATTCCTCTTAAAGCCCTGAGTTCTTTTACAGCGGAAGCATATATATCAGACGCGGCCACTTTCTCTATTAATTCATCAAGGCATTCGATTCGTGCAGACACATAATTCAAATGGCCGATGTATTCATCCAGCACATTTTTGCTGTATTCATCCCTCATTTGGCAATTAGATAGCCACTGCCGGTGCTTAACGGTCCATTTGGTTTTCCCCCAATGAAGTCCATGAAATAAAAGAAAAGCATTGATTTGTTGTTTAATGTGTTTTTCATTTTCTTTCATAGCCAATCGGCAACGGATAAGGCTTCTGATAGACTCCTCTTCTTCTGTTGGAGGGTGAACAATCGATAAATTCCCTTGAGAGTATTGTTGAACCATATTAACCGCATCACGAAAATCATTCTTACGATGATCACCAGGTTTTCTTGGAATTAGGGATGGTGCGATAACGTCACATTCAAAACCCCAGGATTGCAATTGCCGTTGAAACGAATAACCGCTTGTGGATGCTTCATAGCAAATTTTTAAATCAAATTTGCCACAAAGTTTTTTCAAATATTTCTTAATTAATGTACTTTCGTTTTTCATACGAACGGTATCGTGTATTTCTTTTAAATTTTCTTCTTTAACTGCAACGGTTACGATTTTAACATGGTAATCTACAGCGACATATGCTATTGGCTTTTGCATGGGTTGGCTCCTTTTAACTGATTCTTATAATTTTTTCTGGCAGGCGTTGTTATCACATTTTTGTGTTTAACGCACCTGCCGCCAACCCGTTTCATATTATCTAATGATAAAGGACAGCAAACAGGACTGCTATCACCACACCATATCATGCTATTTGCCATGCTGAAATGAAACCGCAAAGGTCCAGGTGGTGCCTTTTGCCGTATTTTTTCCCCATAGGGCCGGCGTATAGCCCAGTTCAAGCCCCAAGGCAGGAGTGATTTTAAAACCCAGCGTCATATCGAGCTTGGCCAGATCATATTCCAGGGTACTTGTGGGGTTTCCGAATTCATCTGTTTGGTTATCCGCATTTTCCATGCTCACCAAGGCGTCGAGCTTGGCCCGGGCATAGCATTTTTTCCCTAGATCTGAACCAATTTCAACAAGATACCGAAATTCATCACTCGGGTCTTCATCGCGAATGCGGTATCCTGCTTCTATATTCATATAGCCCGGAATCACAGGCCACAGGGACCGGCCATACATCAGTCGCAGTTCATAGTCATACTGGCCGTTTCCCAAAGGCATTTCATCATTATCGTCATAAAACGCCGGTATTTTAATCAGCCCTTGCAACGAAAAAACGCCCGGTTTTCCCGAATAAAGCTGAAACCGAAGCCCCAGATCCACGTCTCCCACACCGTTTGTCTTATAATTCATGTAGTCGTCATCCCGCTCGATATCTTTATAATAAAGGGAGCCGAATAGGGTTAACGTGTCCAGAATACCGTACTCGCCGTAATAATTTAAACTATATTCGGTGAATTCACCGTTATCTTTTACAGACTGACTGTCACCTCCACTATTGAAATCTTTATCGGAAAAATAATAATTCCCGGCCAATCTGTGATAACTTTTACCCTTTTCCTGGGGCCATGCACCTGCCGATACAATTTCTGTACTCATAAAGAACATGCTGAGGGTAACCACAGCAAGGATGAACCATTTACTTTTCATTTATTTACTCCAAATTAGAATATAAAAATCAAATCAATTCACTCGTATGATGATTTATACCTTTCACTAAAATTGTTATTGTAATTTCACTCTTTTGATAAAACGAATTCATTTTACCCTCTGTTTTTCAGCTTACGCAAAAGCAAGGGAATCGCAGAAACCAGAGCAATAAGAAAAATACCGATAAGAAATGAAGGAGATATTTTCCCCTTTAAAAGATCTACCAAGGAACTTGAAAAAACGATAAACGCGATACAAGCCGGCAGCATACAGATAAAGGACGTAACCGCATAAGGTAAAAACCGGATAGGCGTCAGGCCAAAGGCATAGTTGAGCAAGTTAAATGGGAACAAGGGCACCAGGCGGGTAAAAGCGATGATTTTCCAACCGTTTTTTTCAACGCTTTCGTCCAATTGTTTCCAGTGAGGTCCGGTAAGTCTTGCGGCAACCCAGTCTCGAGCAATATAGCGGGACACAAGAAATGAAAGGCTGGCCCCGAAAGTGGCGCCGGTAATACTGTATACAACACCCCATAAAGGTCCGAACAAAATACCGCCGACAATGGTCAGGGGCAGCCCCGGCAGAAACAGGGCAGGTGCAATTGTATATAACAAGATAAAAACCAGTGGCGCCAATGGGCCAAGGGATACAACGCCTTGCTGTAATGTCTCGGAATCAAAGTTTTCAAGAATCCCGGAAAAGCGAAGACCGCCAATGGCAGCAATGATGAGGAGCAAAATGATAAATTTTACTGCTCCACCTTTAACGGGTACGCCGACAGGCGCTTCATCCGTTTCTGAAATATAAGTCCTTTCCCTGAAAACAGAGGCTGGATGATGTTTCTGAAAATATCGTTTTAGCCGGATTCGGTTGAAATAGGTCAACGGGGCTCTGGCAAATTTTCGTTTCCCTGCGGCAACATCCTGGGGAAAAAAGACTGCATCCAGAATGTGGTCTGTGGGGATTTTTCTGTTTAATAATCCAGCGCATCCCGCACAATAGGTCAGCAGACGGTAATTTCCAGCCTCTTCTTTACGCCGTTCACTCCATGTGCCGGAAAATTCAGGAGTAATGAACCCCACTGCCCCCCCTTCACCGCAACACATTGTTTTTTTACGGCTGTGGGGCATTTCTTTAATAATAAAAGCCCTATCTGCTACAAGCTTTCGTACCGCATCCTGAATCGTCTTTTCATTTCTCAGGACACAGGGATCATGTATGGCCATAACCGTAGAATTGCTGGCGTTATTCGGACGAACAGCGGCAGCATATGTTGTTTTTGCGGTTTCATCTTCTGTCAGAAGCTCATAGGCTGAGATGACGTGAAGGATGTCACCGTATGTTTCAAACACTTTATAACAATTGGGACAGACCACGATGACATTTGTCACCCCATGATCTATCAAATAATTTCGCATTTCCGTAAACATGTCATGGAAAAAATTATTGCGCCCCAGATCGTGAGATGATTTGCAACAGCAGTCCAGTACGATACCCAGTTGGGGTCGTGATTGCTTTAGATACTCATAGAGGGCAATGGTTGTGTCCATTCGGGTGCCGGCAAACGTACAACCGGGAAACAGTACCGTATCACACCCGTCCGGCAGGCTGTACCATGAGTATTTTTTTGAGACGCCACGTTTCTCATAGGCGATGATCCCTTTATGCCCTGGCATCGGGGCGACACCATGTTCCACCGCTTCCCGACGCATTTCAAGAAACATCTCCTCCGGCGATAGCCCTACCGGACAAACGGCGCTGCACAATCCACATAAACTACAGTCAAAAGCCAGCCTCAGCCATAATGGATTTTCCAGGGCAAAATTGTCAGCGATGCGGCCGGGGGTGCCATTTTCATTTAAAAAGGCACACTCCGTTATACATTTGGTGCAGTTGATGCATTTGTTTGAAACAAACAGAGCCAAATCTTTTATAGAGGGGCGGGAAAGCACCTTTTGATTATCAAAACTATTATCTATACATTTTGCTGAATTGTTGAATTGAGTAATCATGAAATGCACTCCTGGCGATTTTTTGCCTCAATTTTCATGGGCTGTAAAGTTAAATTTGCTTATGAAGATATAGTTATTTTGTCAAATCGATTTCGTCTATCCTGTCTTTATCAATAAGTGTAAAATTCTATAACAAAATGATCATATTGAAATTTAGAGGCCCACATGGTAAGGCATTCCCCCATGTACTCGGGATTCCTGAATTTATTTACTGTGGTTCACTTTATGTCCATGGCAGGGCTATCGGCTTACGGTCTCCATCGGCTTTGGATGATATGGTGTCGGTTTCGGATTCCCCCCGCTTCAATTAAAGAATCGAATCTGCCGCTTTTCCCGGTTCCCGGTGTTACGGTTCAGATTCCTTTATACCAGCGCAGGCCAACTTCACCGAAGACTTGAATGGTCTGTATCCGTTTTTCAGGTTTCAGTGGTGTATCGTATCCTTCTCCAAGACGCAAGGCATGATAGGCACCTGTAAATCCTGCATCCAG